>Ga0187894_10006355_pt1 | contig 11629 bp, 14 predicted proteins | sample GBC1701081metaG_FD_136650 | JGI IMG/M metagenome (GOLD analysis project Ga0187894, IMG submission 136650) | White microbial mat communities from a lava cave in the Kipuka Kanohina Cave System on the Island of Hawaii, USA - GBC170108-1 metaG ...
CAGGGGAATGTCCGTTCAATGCATCACGAACCCGCCGTTCACGGCGAGGAGCTGGCCGGTCACGAAGCCGGCCGCGTCGGAAAGGAGGTAGGTCACCGCGCCGCAGACGTCCTCGGGAACCTGGGCGCGCGTGATGGCGCGGCCCTCGAGGTAGAAGCGGTGGCGGTCGGCCGGCACGTACTCGGTCGCCTCGACGAGCGTCAGGCCGGGCGCGACGGCGTTCACGGTGATCCCGTCGGGGCCCAGCTCGCGCGCCATCGACTTCGTCATCGCCACCACCGCGCCCTTGCTCGCCACGTAGGCGAGGAGCTTCGGCGCACCCCAGAGGGCGGTGTCGGAGGCGATGTTGACCACGCGGCCGCTGCCCGCGGCGCGGAGGTGCGGCCAGGCGGCGCGGGTGGCGAGCCAGGTGCCGCGCACGTTGACCGCCATGACGCGGTCCCAGACCTCGACGTCGAGCGCGGCGAGATCCTTCCCGCCGGAGCTCGTGATCGCGCCGTTGTTAACGAGGCCGTCGAGGCCGCCGAGCGCTTCGGCGGCGGCGGCGACGCAGGCCTCGATCGAGGCGGGGAGGGCGAGGTCGAGCGGCACGAAGGTCGCGTCGAGCGACTTTGCCGTGGTGCGGCCCTCGTCCGCGAGGATGTCGGCGATCGCGACGCGCGCTCCGGCACCGAGCGCGGCCTCGGCGAACTTGCGGCCGAGCCCGCGGGCCCCGCCGGTGATGAGGATGCGCCGGTCGCGCAGCATCGGGCTCAATCGACCTTCACGTGGAGCCGGCCGCCCTCGAGCCGGACTTCGTAGCAGGCGAGGTCGCGACCGCCGGGCTCCTTGGTGCACTTGCCGGTGGGGATGTGGAACTTTGCGCCGTGCAGCGGGCACTCGATCTCCTCGCCGTCGACGAAGCCCTGCGACAGGAGCGCGTAGGCGTGGGGGCAGACGTCTTCGAGGCCGTAGTAGCGGCCGTTCAGGGAGTAGAGGCCGACCTCGCGCTCGCCCACCTTGACCGTGAGCGGGATGTCGTCGGAGACGTCGGCGGCGGCGGCTACATCCTGCCAGTCGGCCATTGGAGCTGCCCTTTCCTTATTAGTGTGCGAGGGTTGTCTCACTAATGAAACAACGTTCCTGATATGGGACATCATCCGCTCGGCGCGCCCGCCTGTCAAGCCCTTTCTGCGGCCCGGCTGTCCGCCCCTCGGCTGTTCGCAGGTACCGAACCCCGATAGAGTGGACGCCCGCGAAACCGGTGGGAGTCATGCGGCACATCCTGATCATCGGCATGGGCGGAATCGGCCGCCACGTGGCCTACGCGCTGCAGAACGAGGCGAACCGTGTCCGGCTTTCGATCCTCGTGCGCAGCCAGTACGTGAGCGAGGTGAGGGCGCGCGTCGACGCCGTGGCGCCGGGCGACGTGCAGGTGGTCGATCAGTTCGACCGGCTGACCGACATCCCCGAGCTCGCCGTCGAATGCGCCGGCCACACCGCGGTGGCCGACTTCGGCGAGACCTGCCTGACGAGCGGCGCCGACTTCCTGGTGACCTCGGTCGGGGCGCTGACCGACGCGGCGCTCCTCCACCGGCTCGAGCGCGCGAGCCGGACGCACATCGGCAAGGTGCTGATCCCCGCGGGCGCGCTCGGCGGCATCGACGCGCTCGCGGCCGCGCGCCACGGCGGGCTCGAGCGCGTGCGCTATACCTCGCGCAAGCTGCCGCTCGCGTGGCTCGGCACGCCGGCGGAGAAGCGGTGCGATCTGCGCTCGCTCACCCGGTCGACCGAGTTCTACGCCGGCACTGCCGGCGAGGCGGCGCGGCTCTTCCCGCAGAACGCCAACGTCGCGGCGACGATCGCCCTGGCCGGGCTCGGGTTCGACCGTACCGAGGTGTCGCTGAACGCCGACCCGGAGGCGCCCGGGAACGTGCACATCATCGAGGCGGAGGGCGGCTTCGGCCGGCTGCGCCTCGAGATCGAGAACAAGCCCCTGGCGGAGAACCCGAAGACCTCGACGCTCGCTGCGCTCTCGGTGCTGCGCGCGATCCAGAACCGGATCGGCGCGATCCAGATCTAGCGATTTTCCGGTTGCGGCCGGCCCCGGCCCGGATCAGAATTCCCGCGAGCGTCCGCAGTCGATCAAGGAGCGAGAGCCATGGGCCGAGCAATCCCCGAGCCGCCGCGCGACATCGACAAGACCCACGTCATCGAACGCCCCGACGGCTTCTACTGGCAGTCGGAGGCGACCGGCGAGGAGTACGGGCCGTTTCCCACCCGCGCCGAGGCGCTCGCGGACATCGAGTCCGGCGGCCCGATCGAGGATGTCGAACCCGAGGAAACCGTCGAGGAGGCCGAGGCCGACATCGGCGTGTCGGGCTGGGTCGATCCGGACACCGGCGATCTCGGCGAGAGCTGGACGCCCCGGCTCGAGGACCACTAGGCTCGAGGACCACTAGGCTCGAGGACCACTAGGCTCGAGGCCCACTAGCCCACCACTATCCCGCCTCGCCCCGGCGCATCAGCCCGGCGCGCCGGCGCCCGCCCCGCGCAGCCACCGCCAGACCCGCCGCACCGCCCGGTAGAGCTTCGGCGCGAACCAGACGGCGGCCACGAGAAAGATCGCGAGCAGCACGAGAAAGACGATCGGCGCGCGGATCGCCGCGAGGAAGCCGAGCGGGACGAGCAGATCCTCACCGAAGGACGCCGCCCAGTTCGAGAACGGCTCGGGCGAGGTGTTGATCACCGCCCGCGCGCCGGCCTTCGTGAGGTGCGCGCCGGAGGCGATCGCACCGCCGAGGATCGCCGCCACCATCACCCACACCGGGTCCGCCTGGCCGAGCGCCGCCGCGGCGAGCACCGCGCCGGCGGGGACGCGGATGAACGTGTGCACCGCGTCCCACGCGCTGTCGAACGCCGGGATCTTGTCGGCCAGGAACTCGCCGAGTGCCATGATCCCGGCGGCGCCGAGGACGTACGGGTGCTCGAGCACCTCGAGCCCGGGCGGCAGCCCGAGGTAGCCGAGGCGCGCCATGCCGCCGGCGAGGAGCAGCACCATGTAGAGCCGGATGCCGCTCCCCCAGGCGAGTCCCGCGCCGAGCGCGATGTGGTGGAGGAGATCCATCCCGGCATTATAGGAACGCCCGGGTTTGCGTCACCCCGGCGGGCGATGGGACAATCCGCGGCGGTCGCCGGCGCGACGGGACAATGCCGGTGCCGATTCCCGAGGAGGAGGGTTCATGAGCACGAACGACAACAGCACTTCGCCGCGCCGCCGCCGCGTCCTGCAGGCTGCGGCAGCGTCTGCCGCGCTGTCCGGGCTGGGGTTTCCGGCGATCGTCCGCGGGCAGACGGGCGCACTGAAGGTCGGCGTGCTCCTGCCGCGCTCGGGCGTCCAGGGCTTCATCGGCCAGTCCTGCCAGAAGGGCGCCGACCTCGCGCCGGGCGTGATCAAGGAGATGCTCGGCGTCAACGTCGAGCTGATGAACGCCGACACCGAGAGCAACGTCGACGTCGCGCGCACCCGCGCCGAGCGCCTCATCCAGGAGGGCGCGAACGTGCTGGTCGGGCCGTTCGACTCCGGCGCCGCCGCAGCGATCGCGCAGGTCGCCGAGCAGCGCGGCGTGCCGTTCGTCATCAACATCGCCGCCGCGCCGCAGATCACCGAGCAGGGCTATCGCTACGTCTTCCGCAACTTCCAGACCGCGGGCGACATCGTGCGCAACGGCCTCGACCTGATCGGCGACATGTTCCGGTCGACCAACACCGTGCCCCGCACCGCGGTGTTCATGCACGTGAACGACACCTTCGGGCAGGCGATGGCGAAGGGGATCGCCGGGATCCTCCCGCAGCGCACGCAGCTGCCGTTCAGGATCGTCGACACGATCTCCTACGACCCGGCGGCGAAGGACCTCACCGTCGAGGTCGGCAAGGCAAAGGCGACGCGGGCCGACTTCCTGCTGCTCGTCTGCCGGCTGAACGACTCGATCATCCTGCGCCGCGAGATGGTCAAGCAGCGCTGGTACCCGATGGGCGTCGTCAGCCCGGGATCGCCGGGGATGTACGAGGAGCAGTTCTTCAAGTCGCTCGGCAAGCTGTCCGAGTACTGCGTGTCGAACGTGCCCTGGTACAACCCGAAGGCGCCGCTGACCGCGGTCGTCGAGAAGGCATTCCTCAAGCAGAACCCCAAGGACAGGCTGGTGTTCCACGGCCTGAACGTCGGCTTCACGTTCGAGGCGATCCTGATCACTGCCGACGCCTACCGGCGGGCGAAGTCGACCGACCCGAAGGTGCTGGCGGATGCGATCCGGCAGACCAACATCGCATCGAAGATGATGCTCGGCGCGCCGATCCGGTTCAACGCCAAGGGCCAGGTCGAGGGCATCGGCTCGGCGTGCATCCAGAACCTGAACCTGAGCCCGACGGTGGTGCTGCCGGCGGACGCCGCCACCGCGAAGCCAGTCTTCCCGGCACCCGACTACAAGCCCGCCTGACGCTCGCGACGCGAGACGCGTGCGGGCGCGGCGCGTGGATCCGGTCAACGTCGCGAACCAGGTCGTCGCCGGCGTCCTGACCGGCCTCGTGTACGGCCTGATGGCGCTCGGGCTGTCGGTCATCTTCGGCGTCGTGCGGGTGGTGAATTTCGCGCACGGCGAGATGATGACGATCGCGATGTACGCGACCGTGGTGCTCTTCGCCGCGCTCGGGCTCGATCCGTTCCTCGCGATCGTGCCGGTGGCGCTTGCGTTCTTCGCCTTCGGCTATGCGCTCCAGTCGGCGCTCATCAATCCGTTCATCACCCGGCCGGAGCACTCGCAGTTCATGCTGCTGGTCGCGGTCGCCATCATCATGGTGAATGCGCTGCTGATGTTCTTCGGGCCGAGCGCGCGCAGCGTGCAACTCGACTACCTGCTGGAGTCGATCGAGCTCGGGCCGCTCCTCCTCGACCGCGGCAAGCTGTACGGGGCGATCGTCGCGTGCGTGACCTCGGGCCTGCTGTTCGCGTTCTTCAAGTTCACGCGCACCGGCACGGCGATCCGCGCCTGCGCCGACAACTACCTCGGCGCGAGGGTGGTGGGACTGAACGTGAAGCGCTACTACGCGTTCACGTTCGGGCTCGGCGCGGCGTGCGTCGCGGTCGCCGGCTGCGTGATGGTGCTGCTCGTCGACGTGACCCCGGTCCTCGGTCCCGCGTACACGCTGCTCGCGTTCGTCATCGTGATCGTGGGCGGACTGGGATCGATGGGCGGTGCGCTCCTCGGCGGGGTGCTGATCGGCGTGTCGGAGGCGCTCGCGGGCCTGCTCATCGCGCCCTCGGCGAAGAGCATGTTCAGCTTCGCCCTGCTGATCCTGGTGCTGCTGTTCCGGCCGCAGGGCCTGCTCGGGAAGCGCGCGTGAACCGGCGGGCAGCCGTCCTGCTCGGGATCCTCGCGGCCGCGCTCCTCGCGCTGCCGGCGGTGGCGTCGAGCTACGTCCTGTCGGTCGCGACCCTGATCCTCTTCTTCGCCTACGCCGGCCAGGCGTGGAACGTGATGATGGGCTTCGCCGGCCAGCTCTCGCTCGGCCACTCGCTCTACGTCGGGGTCGGCGCGTACGCCGCCGCGGGCCTCTTTTTCCACTTCGGGGTCGGCCCGTGGGCGGGGGTGTGGCTCGCGATCGCGCTCTGCGTCGCGCTCGGCGCGGCGATCGGCTTGCTCGCGTTCCGGTTCGGAATCTCCGGGGTGTATTTCGCGCTGCTGACGATCGCATTCGCCGAGTTCACGCGCATCGGCTTCGATCACATCGACTGGCTCGGGGGCCCCGGCGGCCTCTTCATCAAGGTCGCGCAGCGCGAGCACCTCGACCTCGCGAATCTGCGCGGGCCGCCGGCGATGTTCTACTACCTCATGCTCGCGCTCACCGCGGCGGCGTTCGCGCTCTGCGCGTGGCTGCTCAGGAGCCGCGCCGGCTACTACTGGCAGGCGATCCGCGAGGACGAGCCGGCGGCGCAGGCGCTCGGCATCAACACCTTCCGCTGGAAGATGCTCGCGGTCGTGATCAGCTCGGCGATGACCGCGGTCGCCGGCGTGTTCTTCGCCTTCTACTACAACAACCTCTTCCCCGAGCAGATCTTCAACATCGGCCGCTCGATCGAGATCATCCTCGGCCCGGTGATCGGCGGGGTGGGGACGCTCTTCGGCCCCATCCTCGGTGCGGCGGTGCTGACGATCCTCGCCGACGCGATCACCGAGCTGCTGGCGGCGGCCGGAATCGAGATTCCCGGCGTCAAGCAGGTCTTCTACGGCATCGTCCTGCTCGCGGTCGTGATGTTCCTCCCGCACGGCATCTGGCCTGCGATCGCGCGCCGGCTCGGCCTCGAGCGGCGCGACTAGCATGGCGCTGCTCGAGGTCCGCGAGGTCTCGAAGTCCTTCCGCGGCCTGCGGGCGGTCGCGGGCGTGTCGTTCGACGTTGCCGAGGGTGCGATCGTCGGGCTGATCGGGCCGAACGGCGCCGGCAAGACGACGACCTTCAACATGGTGGCCGGTGTGTTCTCACCCGATGCGGGCGAGATCCGCTTCGCCGGCCGGCGGATCGACCGCCTGCGGCCCGACCAGGTCTGCGCGGCGGGAATCGGGCGGACGTTCCAGATCGTGCGGCCGTTCGCCGGCCTGAGCGTGCTCGACAACGTGATCGTCGGCGCGCTCGAGCGCGCGGGCGGCGTGGCCGAGGCGCGCGCCGCGGCGGCGGCGATCCTCGAGCCGCTCGGGCTCGCCGCGAAGCGCGGCGAGCTCGCCTCGTCGCTCACGCTTCCCGACCGCAAGCGGCTCGAGGTCGCCCGGGCGCTCGCCACGCGGCCGCGCCTGCTGCTCCTCGACGAGGTGATGGCCGGCCTGCGCCCGACCGAGTGCGACCAGATGGTGGCGGTGTTCCGCGAGCTGAACCGGCGCGACGGGCTGACCGTGCTGCTGATCGAACACGTCATGCGTGCGGTGATGGCGCTCGCGCAGGAGATCGTGGTGCTGCATCACGGCGAGGTCATCGCGCGTGGCGCGCCGGGCACGGTGGTGCGCGACCCGGCGGTGCTCGAGAGCTATCTCGGCGAGGAGACCGAAGTTTGAGCGCGCCGGAGCCGCTGCTCGCGATCGAGGGCCTCGACCTCTGCTACGGCGATGCGCAGGCGCTCGCCGGCGTTTCGCTCGCGGTGCCCGCGGGCGCGATCGTGGCGATCGTCGGTGCGAACGGCGCCGGCAAGACCTCGCTCATCCGCGCGATCGCCGGCATCGAGGTGCCGCGCGCCGGCCGCATCGTCTTCCGCGGCCGCGACGTGCGCGGGCTCGACTCGTACGCCACCTGCGAGCTCGGCATCGGCCAGGTGGCGGAGGGGCGCCAGGTCTTTCCTTCGCTCACCGTGGCCGAGAACCTCGGGATGGGCGCAATGCTGCCGCGCGCGCGGGCGCACGCGAACCGGTCGCTCGCCGAGGTCTACGCGCTCTTTCCCCGGCTCGCCGAGCGGAAGAGCCAGGCGGCCGGCACGCTCTCCGGCGGCGAGCAGCAGATGCTCGCGATCGGGCGCTGCCTGATGGGGCGGCCGGAGCTCGTGATGTTCGACGAGCCCTCGCTCGGCCTCGCGCCGACCGTAGTGCAGGAGGTGTTCCACACCGTGCGCCGGCTGCACGCGCAGGGCCTCACGATCCTGCTCGTGGAGCAGAACGTCGCGGTGTCGCTCAAGCTCGCGAGCCGCGCCTACGTGCTCGAGAACGGGCACGTGGTCATGCACGGGACGGGCGCGGAGCTGCTCGCGGACGACCGGGTCCGGCAGGCCTACCTTGGGCTCTGACGTTCGCCGTGACACAGTTCACGGCGCAACGACGCCGCGCGCGCCGCTGGCACGGCAGCTGCTCCATAGGGATCAGCTTTCGCCTTTTTCCTCCTCCTTTGGGGTGAAAGTCATTTCGGCGGCCTCCGGGCCGCCGTTTCTTTTTCCCGCACGGAGGGCCGAAACCCTCCTTTCCGTGAACGAGTTGGCGCGATGACGGGGCGGCCCAGGGGGAGCCCACTGTGGCAGTCTCGACAGTGACGTCATTCCGGCTACACCCGTGCCGTTGAACCGGGCCCGAACGGCCCCATAAGTCCGTGATGCAGGCCGTTTCCTTCGACACCGGCACCGCGGACTTCGACCGCGACGTGCTCGAACCCTCGCGCAGCGTCCCGGTGCTGGTCGATTTCTGGGCACCGTGGTGCGGCCCCTGCCGGGCGCTCAAGCCGATCCTCGAAAAGCTCGCCGCGGAGTACGCCGGCAAGTTCCTGCTCGCGAAGGTGAACACCGACGAGCACCCGGAGATCGCCGGGCGCTACGGCGTGCGCGGCATCCCGAACGTGAAAGCGTTCGTCGACGGCCGGCTCGTGGACGAGTTCACCGGCGCGCAGCCCGAGTCGGCGGTGCGGCGCTTCCTCGACTCGCTCGTGCCGTCGCCGGGCGAAGTGCTCCGCCGCGCCGCGCTGGAGCTCCTCGCCCAGGGCGATCTCGACGCTGCGCAAGCGAAGCTGCGCGAGGCGATCGCGCTCGACGCGACGAACGACGCCGCGCGCGTCGATCTCGCGGACCTGCTCGTGGCACGCGAGGACTTTGCCGGAGCCGAAGCCGCGCTCGAGGCGATCCCCGGGCACCGGCGCGACGAACGCACGGGGACGCTCGCCACGCGGATCGCGCTCGGGCGCAAGGGCGCGAGCCTGCCCGACGCGGCGACGCTGCAGGCCCGCGTCGAAGCGCAACCCGACGACGCGGAAGCGCGGCTCGCCTACGCCGACCGCCTTGCGGCGGAGGCCCGCTACCCGGAGGCGCTCGACGAGCTGCTCGAGGTCGTGCGGGGCGACCACGCCGGGAACCGGGAGCGCGCGCGCAGGGCGATGGTCGACCTCTTCGCGCTCGTCGCCGGCGAGCCCGATCTCGTGCGCGACTACCGCCGCAAGCTCGCCGCCGCGCTGCACTAGGCGGGGGCGCCCCCGGGGCTAGCCAGGCGCCTGATTCTTCGGGCACAATCGGCGCGAGACCCTGCCTTCGCCGCACCGATCATGGAAGCGCCGCTGATCCTGACTCTCGACTCCCACGGGGTCCCGCACCGCTGGGTCCCGTGGCAGCAGGCGTGCTTCTACTACGCCAAGAACCTCGTCGCCTGGACGCTCGGCCAGGAGGCGTTCACCGCCCACGGCGGCATCTCGCGCCTGACCGGCGAGCGCTCGAGCATCACCGGCCACTCGATCATCGCGATCAAGGGCAAGGCGATGGCGATGAAGGGCTTCAACCAGGTCCCGCCGCTCAACAACCGCGAGCTCTTCCGCCGGGACCGCCACGTGTGCGCGTACTGCGGCGGCGAGTTCTCGTTCCTGCGGCTCACCCGCGACCACATCCTGCCGATGTCGCGCGGCGGCCGGGACTCGTGGATGAACGTCGTGACCGCGTGCCGCCACTGCAACGGCGTCAAGCGCAACCACACGCCGGAAGAGGCGGGGGTGGAACTCCTGTACGCGCCGTACGTCCCGAACAAGGCCGAGTACCTCATTCTGACCAACCGCAAGATCCTGTCCGACCAGATGGAGCTCCTGCTCCAGCACGTCTCGTCGCACAGCCGCGTGTTCGAGCTCGCGCCGGGCTAGCGGGCCGCGGGCACGCGCCGGCGCCGCCTGCATGGCCCAGGATTTCTGGCGCAATTCCGGCTTCCACCTGCTCGAGCGCGACGGCGCCGGGCGGCTCCGCGTCACCGACGATTTCCTGCGCGCCTATCTCGCGCGGCCGGAGCTGCGCCCGGTCGACGAATCGGGGCCGGCCGAGGTCGCGCTCTACGAAGGGCTGCTCGACGAGCCGCGCCGGCGCGTCGCGGAGGCCGAGCTCGCCCGCGTGGAGGACGAGGACGCGCGCGGCAACCTGCGCGTGTGGCTCGAATTCCGCGACCGGCTCCTCGGCGCCGAGTCGCTCGAGGCCTGCTACCGCGGCCTGTTCGCGGGCGACGTGCGCACGCCGCCGCTCTTCATCGATCAGCTCGCGCAGATCATCCTGCGCAACGTCCTCGACGGCGTCGACGACCCGCTCGAGGCGCGCGCCGCGGAGCTCTTCTACCGCGAGCAGAAGGCGAGCATCGACGAGGGCCGCATCCTGCTCGCCGACCTCGAGACGGTGGAGATGCACGCCTCGGGCGGCGCCTACGGCAGCCTCGGACGGCTGATCGTCGAGGCGCAGACGCCGGTGAAGGCGGTGAACCTCGACGTGCTGGACGAGGCGAACGCCGCGCTCTACTGGCTCCGCGACCAGCGCCACGACCTCGTGCTCGGGCTTAACTACGGTCGCGCGGGGCTCGCGGCGATGGGCCGGGTGATCGCGCGCTGGGTGCGCCATTTTGCCGGGGTGGAGGTCGCGGTCGCGCCGCTGCGCCAGATCCAGGACGAGCGCTGGTCGTGGCACATCGGGCTCGACGCGCAGGCGACCGCGGTGCTGAACGACCTCTGGCAGGGGAGAGAGGTCGAAGCCGGCCGGCTCGCCCGGCTGCTCGCGCTCTTCCGGCTGGAGTTCGCCGATCCCGCGGTGATGCGCTCCGACGTCGCGGGAAAACCGGTCTACCTCGCGCTCGCGATGGACGAGGACAACGTCGTGCGGATGAAGCCGCAGAACCTGCTCCTCAACCTGCCGCTCGCCGCGCCGTCGTGAGCCCGCCGGGCCGTCCCAAGGGCGAACCCCGAGCGCGCGCTCGCGCGAGGGTGGTCCAGTGAGCCCGCCGGGCCGTCCCAAGGGCGAACCCCGAGCGCGCGTTCGCGCGAGGGTGGTCCAGTGAGCCCGCCGGGCCGTCCCGAGGGCGAACCCCGAGCGCGCGCTCGCGCGAGGGTAGTCCACTGACCGCCGGGCCCGCGCGATCGCCGGGCGGCCGGCCCGAGTATTGGCTGCGCGCCAAGCGTGCGCTCGCGCGCACCGACCCGGTGCTCGCGCGGATCATGCGCGAGCGACCGCGCGTCGCGCTCGCCAGCCGCGGCGACCCGTTCGTCACCCTCGCGCGCTCGATCGTCGGCCAGCAGATCTCGGTCAAGGCGGCGCAGAGCGTGTGGAACCGGCTCGCGTGCGCGGTGCCCGTGGTGGCGCCCGGCGAGATCGCGCGGCTGCGGCTGCAACGCCTGCGGAGGTGCGGACTGTCGGCGCGCAAGAGCGAGTACCTGCGCGATCTCGCGCGGCGTTTCGCCGACGGTGAGATCCGGGCCGAGCGCTGGCCGGAGATGGACGACGAGGCGGTGATCGCCGCGCTCGTCGCGGTGCGCGGGATCGGACGCTGGACCGCAGAGATGGCGCTCATGTTCAGCCTGCTGCGCCCCGACGTGCTGCCGGTCGGCGACCTGGGTTTACGCCGCGCGGCGAGCCTCGCCTACTTCGACGGGGAGGAGGTCGTGGCGGACGAGCTCCGCGCGTTCGGAGCGCGGTGGGCGCCGTGGCGGTCGGTCGCGACCTGGTACCTCTGGCGCAGCCTCGAGCCGGTGCCGGTCGAGTATTGAGCCTCCGCCCGAACCCGATGGGCGCGCTGGATTAGAATCGGCGCCGCCCATGAAAGCCACCTTCCTCGATTTCGAGCAGCCGATCGCCGAGCTGGAGGCGCGCATCGACGAGCTCAGGTTCGTGCAGGACGACTCGGC
>Ga0187894_10006356_pt1 | contig 11628 bp, 9 predicted proteins | sample GBC1701081metaG_FD_136650 | JGI IMG/M metagenome (GOLD analysis project Ga0187894, IMG submission 136650) | White microbial mat communities from a lava cave in the Kipuka Kanohina Cave System on the Island of Hawaii, USA - GBC170108-1 metaG ...
CCCGTCACGGCCGGCAACGGCTTCGCCAGATCGAGGTGGAGATCGGTGTTGGACAGCCGTACCTGCTGGGCGACCAGGTCGACCGCGCCGTTGATCGCCTGGATGACATCGAACGGCGCCGGCTTGTCGGTCGGCTTGCGCGCGAAGATGCGCAGCTCGCGCACGATGTTGGCGGCGCGCTGCGTCTGGGCCGTGATGCGGTTCAGGCGGGCGCACAGGTCGCTCTCGAACTCGTCGACGTCGCTGCGGTGCAGGCCCTCGGTCAGGTCGTTCAGCACACCCTCGGCCGCGAACTGGATCACGGTGAGCGGCTGGTTGATCTCGTGCGCCATGCCCGTGGCCATCTGGCCGACTGTGGCCAGCCGCGCCGAGTCCAGGACCTGGATCTCGGCGGAGCGCCGCGCGGTCTCGTCGACGCCGAGGAAAAGGATGTAGTCGACCCGCCCTGCCTCGTCCTGCACCGGGCTGGCAGTGACACGCACGGTCCGGCGCTTCCCGTCAGGCGCCATCAGCACGTTGTCGAACTGCACGGGTTCGAACTGCTGCGGCCGGTCGCTGCCGAGCCAGGTCGCGATGGCGCCCTTGTCGACGGCGCAATCGACGACGTCGTCGAAGCGGCGAGAGACGACGTCCTCCCAGGATTTGCCCACGACCGCGAGGAAGGTCCGGTTGGCAAGCACGATGCGCAGGTCGCGGTCGACCAGGAGGATGAACGCGCCGGTCGACTCGAGGACGGCACGCAGCTTCAGCGTGTCGTGATGCTGGCGGCGCTCCATGAGCACCCGCTCGTGCACGTCACGGATCACGCCGGCGAACGGCAGGCGCCCGGCCGCGTCGGGCTCTCCCGCCGCGCTGAAGCGCACCTCGATGTGGCGCATGGCTGCAAGCGAGCGACCGCCGCGCATCGTGATCAGCTGCACCTCCTGCGGCGCCCGCCGCGCGGTGCGCAACACGTCGCCGAACCTCTTGCGGTCCTCGGGGTGGACCATCGAACCGGCGAACCGGCCGACCATCTCCTCCGGCTCGAGGCCCAGCACGCGCCGGGCGGCAGCGCTGGCATAGGTGAACCGTCCCTCCGTGTCGCTGGTGAAGACGACGTCGACCATCGAGTCGACGATCTGCCGGTAGCGCCGCTCGCTCTGTTCCAGCGCCTGTTCGCGCTGCTTCAAGGTTGTGACGTCGACCCGCAGCGAGGCGATGAAGCCGGACGGCGTTCGGATCTCGTAGGCCTCCAGCCAGCGCCCGTTCGGCAGTCTCGTGACGTCGGATCCCGTGCCACTGTGGAACCGCGCCAGCAACCGCTGCCCGAAGGCATCGTTGTCGTCGTCCGGGCGCAGCCGGCGGCGACGGTCGGTCGCGCGCCGGACCACCTCCTCGTAGTGCTTGCCGATGATCTCCGGCTGGTAGAGCTCGGGATGCACGCTGGTGAGCTGCCGGTTGAACATGGTCATGCGGCCGGCGCGGTCGTACAGGCCGAAGCCCACGGGGATCGCCTCGATGGCCTCGACCAGCTGCGCCCGCGCCTCCGCCGCGTCATGCTCGGCCCGCGACGCTTCCAGCCAGCGCCGGCGGTTGAGCGCCGCCGCGCCGCCGAACAGACGCAGCAGGATCAGGCCGGAAACGAGAGAGCCTGCGCTGCCCACGGCGAGCACGACGATGAGCGTCCTCTGCCAGCGGAACAGCGCCGCCTGCTGATCGTCGATGGCCTGATGGCGGGCGGCATACGTGCCGATCAGACCGCTCACTTCCCGCAGGCGTGCCACGACCAGCGCCAGGCCATCGGGAGGCAGTTTCGCCTGCACCAGCAGCATGGCGTCGACGGCCGGCCGCGACATCTCGAACCGGCTGCACGCCGGCGCTAGGTCGGTTTCCGGCAGCTTCCCGGCCGGGCTGGTGCCGGCGCAGAGAGCGGTCACGCGCACGGCCGTTTGCCGCCAGGCCGCGCGCACCGCGTCACGCTCAGCCTCTGCCGACTCGCCGCCCGCCACGATCAGCAGTGCCAGCGCCGTTTCCCTGATGCTGTCGTGCACCCGCTCCAACTCGCGCGTGACGGCGTGGGTACTATCGACGGTCACCAGCCGGAACGAGAACACGGTGGCAGTCACGGCCGCGCCAGCCCCCACCAGGAGGAGCAGCAGCGCGACGACGCCGAAAGCGACACCCCTGCCGCCCATGGCCTGCTTCAGCTCGCTCGCCTGGGAACGCAGACGGCCCAGGACCGGTACGCCGCGGCCGCTGGCCGCAGCCTTATCCGGCGTCTCGGCAGTGGCGCTCGTGCCCGCCGGCCCCCAAGGCCCGCGCGTCAGTATTTCCGTCGAGGGGCCGTCCGCAGTACCGGTCGATATGCCCGTGTGTGCCGGCAGCATGAATATTTCCTGAAGGACGTCCCACCCGTCGGATTCTGACCGCGGCCGCACGCCTCCCGCTTTGCGCGAGCCAGTTGCCCGGATTAATGGCAGCGATCGCACAGCGAGACCAATGACGAATGGTCCAGAGCGGGTGGATATCCGGCCTTCCCTAAAAACCCAGCAAGAACAACGACTTGCTATGCCCCAGTAGCCTTCATGGTGAGCTTGTCGAACCATGAAGGCCTCGCGCGGGCGTTGGTGCGACGCTTCATGGTTCGACCCGGCAAGACGCGAAGCGTCTGCCTGTGCTCACCATGAAGCGCTTTCTGCATTCTCGGTCAGGCACCTGGTGCCCGTCGTGATGAGCTTGTCGAACCATGAAGCGACTCAGGCTCCAAGGCCTTGAAAAACCACGGCCTGTGCCGCTATATCGCGGCCGATCCAACTCCAGCCAGGGAGGGCTGCGCGATGACATACAATCAGCATCACCCGCGCGGCCCCTGCCGGGCCCTGCGACTGAGGTCGTAGGGCCGACCATCAGCCGGAGCTGACGCCCGTGCGTCCCATCCCCTTCTGGTCTGCCTCGAACGGCATCTGACGCCGACGGCCCCGCGCCGTTCGGCGCGTGTTTCCCGTCGCACTGCCTGGCCAAGCTCCGCGGCCGGGCCCGGACCAGCGAGTTGGACATGGGTACGATCAGCCTGCGCGATGTGAGCGTCCTTACGCCCGCGCCTCTCTTCCAGAACCTCAGCCTCGTGATCGGCGACGGTGATCGCCTTGGCCTCGTGGCCGGCAACGGCGCCGGCAAGACAACCTTGCTGAAATGCCTGGCGGGCCTCCTCGAGCCGACGGCGGGCGAGATCGTCCACTCGCGCGGCCTGCGGGTCGGCATGGTCGAGCAGGAGGTCGCGGCCAACCTGCTGGACCTGCCGTTCGCAGAGCTGGTGCGCCGCGCCCTGCCGCCGGGCGAGCGTGACACCCAGGGCTGGCGTGTCGATCTGGCGCTCGACGCCTTCGACGCGCCCGCCGACATGCGCGAGCGCCCGATGCGTGCGCTCAGCGGCGGCTGGCAACGGCTGGGGCTGATCGCGCGCGCCTGGGTGACCGACCCCGACGCGCTGCTGCTCGACGAGCCGACCAACCACCTCGACCTGACCAAGATCCAGCTGCTGGAAGCCTGGATCAACGGGCAGGCCGGTGCGATCCCGATGGTGATCGCCAGCCACGACCGGCAGTTCCTCGATGCCTGCACCACCCGCACCCTGTTCCTGCGCGACGGCGTCTCGCGCGGCTACGCCCATCCCTATACGCGGGCCCGACAGCTGCTGGCAGACGAGGACACCGCGCACGAGGCCAGGCGGGTCCGCGACACGCGCGAGGTGGACCGCCTGCGCCAGAGCGCCCACGCGCTGAAGAATATCGGGATCAACAGCCGCAGCGACGCGGCACAGAAGAAATCCATGCAGATGGCCAAGCGCGCCGAAAGCCTGGAGCAGACGCTACGTCCGGCGCACGTCGAGAAGTCGGGCGACATCCGCCTCGCCAACCGCGGCACCCATGCGCGGGTGCTGGTCAGGCTCGACGACGTCGTCGTGCGCACGCCGGACGGCCGCGCGTTGTTCCGCACGGGCAAGCTCAACGTCCGGCAGCAGGACCGCATCGTCGTGCTGGGCCGCAACGGCGTCGGCAAGTCGTTGCTGGTCGGGCTTCTGCGCCGCGGGATCACCGAACCCGACAGTGTTCCGGGTGTCACCACCAGCCCATCGGTCGTGCCCGGCTATGTCGACCAGGACATGTCCCAGCTGCCGGGCAACGCGACGGCGCACGCCTTCATCTCGGGCACCTTCCGGCTCGGTGACCAGCGCAGCCGCAGCCTGCTGGCGGGCGCCGGCTTCGCGGTGGAGCGGCAGCATCAGCCAATCGAGCAGCTGTCGCCCGGCCAGAAAGCGCGGCTGGGGCTGCTGGCGCTGCGCCTGGCCGAGCCCAACTTCTACCTCATGGACGAGCCCACCAACCACGTCGACATCGCCGGCCAGGAGAAGCTGGAGGCCGAGATCCTGGCGCATGAGGCGACCTGCGTGCTCGTCTCCCACGACCGCAGCTTCATGAAGGCGCTGGGCACGCGGTTCCTGCTGATCGACGCCGGCCGGATGACGGAGATCGACGCACCGGAGTTGTTCCACAGGACACTGACGGAGGGAAAGATGCGCTAGCCACGCTCACGGCGAAGGGCCTTCGGCTGGCACCGGACCCAGCAACCGGTCGACCTCGACCTTCTGCTGCCTGATGGCCGCCGCATAGGATGGTTCCTTCAGGGTGTAGTAGCGATCCTTCGCCAGTTCACGGGCGACGGCCTTGGCGTCACCACCATTCAGGTCGGCGAGATAGGTCGCCTCGCGCGCGGCAATGCGCCGGTGATGGTCGATCAGGCGCTGTGCTCCCTCGCCCAGCGAGTCAAAAGCGCGAAAGCGCGTTGCCTCATGCGGCGGGCTGAACACGACGGTCGTGCCACCGCATTGCCATCCGTGCTTCTTGACTTCTTCCTCCGTGGCAACGCGGCCACCGCTGGCGACCCAGACAGCTACCTGGGACTCGCTCCCGCACTCCCACGTCCCGCGCAGGTATATGTGAGGCATGCTCACGTCCGGTGCCTTCTGGTTCCCGATGTTCCAGTTGAAGCAGCTCTTGCCGCCCTTCGTCTCGAGCCAGACCTGTGCGGTGAGAGTCCGCACGCCGTTCTCTGTGAGGTCAGGCCACGCAGCGCGAAGCACGGCAACGACTCCCGCGGGCGGCAGCGGCGTGCGTGCCACCAATCTTTCGTTCGGGTTGGTCGTGTGCTTCCCGGCCGTCGTATCGATCGTTACTTGTGTCCAGACAACGTCATTGCTCGTCGCCACGATCAGCGTGGGGCCGACGGGTAGACCGGAGAGCTGCCACACCCGTACGTTCTTTCCGGGCATCATGCCGCCCGCCTTCGCCTTCACGATGGGGTTGGGCGGCGAGACGTCAACCTTCAGTTCCTTGCCGTTGTAGTCGATTGGTCCCCACAAGCCGAGCTCGTACGATTTTGCGCCCGGCGCCACGAGCACCTTGCTGTCCACGTTCTTGCCGTCCTTCCAGAAGTTGGCCATAGACCCCTCACGTGACTCGTAATGTCATCGACCTGCGTGACGAGCAGACACCTGAAGAGCTCACGCGTACGAACATGCTCGCGTTTCTCTGCAAGCTCACACGACTGGTGCGTGCACAGGCGGACGAACAGACGAGTCGAGCGTCACTTCCACGAGCCAGCGAGACGCTCACCACCATGTGATGTCGCCGATGCGAATCGCTCGAGGAGCTCAACCGTTCAATGATTTGGCGAAGCACGCTCGCTCTTGTGCATCATCTGGCGACCCTTTGACGCACACCGGCCATGGATGAACGTGAACGATCCGTTGTTCAGTGATCGTTTCGCTTCACACAGGGACGACACCATGGACGGTCTGTTCTCCGACTCGCAACTTTCATCCCCGCGTATCGAACCGAAGCCGGGGCAACATGTACCAGCGCCGCTGTGCTTCCGTCGCGTCAAGTCGAAGCTGCCCAGGGCAGTCGTCGTCGAGGCAAGCAATGTCCTGAAGATGGTCGGAAAGCCTGACGGCCTCTGGGTGGGGATGTACGTCACGCGCTGCATCAACGGCAAGGTCTACGCCTTCATGATCGAATGGCACAAACACGCCCTGAGCGACAACGTCCCCGACGGCCTCAAGAAGTGGCATCGCGGCGTCTCCGTCTTCGAGCCGGAGTGAGGCATGGCGGTGTGATGCCCAGCGCGCTTTCGCACCGCCAGACCCTATCAGGCTCCACCGGCAGACACTTCGTCGACAACCGACATGCCGATGCCGTCGGTTGCCCGGGTTGGCAGCCGACTCCGATCGAAGTTGTCCAGGCAGAACACGTTGACGCCGAAGCTCGTCGGATCAGCGCGTTTGCGGTGGAATGTATAGATGCCGCAGCGCGTGCAGAAATGATGCTGTGCGGCACGCGTGTTCCATTGATAGGTCGCGAGCCTGGCAATGCCTGACGTGACGGTCAACGCCTGCTCGGGAACCCGGATCATCAGCGCATTCTTCTTCACGCACAGCGTGCAATCGCACGTGGTCATCTCGGTCGGATCGGCCTCGATCTCGAACCGCACCGCGCCACAGTGGCAGCTCCCGGCATAGCGCGCCATCCGGCCTCTCCATCACCGCGCTCGCCCCGCGCGCGCGTCGGCGACAGATGCGTTGCGTTCGAGCGCGCGTCAAACACCTCATTGTCCCGAGGACAATCCGGCGCTGGGGGCGCGTCACTCCAGTGACGCGTCATGTTCTGCCGGCGATGAAGACGCGTCACAGGAGTGACGCGCCCCCAGCGGTTCATCACCCGCGCAGCCGCGCGATCACGCGGCCCAGCCGGTCGATGGTGCGCAGCGTCGTCTTCTGGTCCAGCCCCGGCCATTGCACGCGCATGAGCATATGGTCGGTGCCGGTGCTCTCGCCGTAGCGCTGGAGCTGCTCGGTGACCTCGCTCTCCGACCCGATGAGGAAGCGGTCGGCGGCGAACTTGTCGAAGTCCTGGCGGATGCGGTCGGCGGGCACGAAGCCGCTGGCGCCACCCCAGCTGGCATAGGCCTCGTACTTGAAGAACAGCGGCTCGCGCACCTCGTCGAAGGCCCCGACGTGGCATTCGCGGATGATCGGGAACTCGCTGGCCGGCGGCAGCGCGGCTTCGGCGCGGGTCTGGCGGAAGGTCGCGGCGAGCTTGCCGACCCCGTGCAGGCTCACCAGCGGTGACGGCATCCATGCGTCGCCCAGCAGCGCCGCGCGCTTGACCGCGACCTCGACGTCGCCCGCCAGCCACAGCGGCGGCCCGCCCGGGCGTTTGGGCTTGAGGCTGGCCTGGACGCCGCTCAGCTTGTGGAAGCGGCCCTGGTGCTCGACCACGGGATCGCGCCACAGCTTGCGGATCACCTCGATGCTCTCGACGAAGCGCGGCACCCGCTCCTTGAACGGCACGCCGATGGAGTCGAACTCCTCCTGCCGGTAGCCCAGCCCCAGGCCCAGCACGTAGTTGCCGCCGGTCAGCCAGTCCATGGTCGCCGCCTCCTCGGCGACGACCACGGGGTTGAGCAGCGGCAACAGCAGCAGGCCCGGCCCCAGCATCATGCCCTCGGCCTCGGCCGCGAGCCGGGCCAGCAGCGGCGTCGCCTGGAACATCTGCAACGGCTTGGACAGGAAATGCTGCCCGACCATCAGCGAGGCGAAACCATTGGCCCGAGCCGCCCGCACCTGCTCGATCAGGTTGGCCAGCTCCGGTCCCAGCGCCGCGCCCTCGCGCCACTGCGTCGCCATGTAGAGGCCGATCTTCATCGCGCATCCTTCCGGTGGTGACGGAATCCTCGGCCAGTGTGGGCTGGCCGACGACGATGACGCAAGCCCCGGCCATCGATGCCGGAAATGGCCTGATCGGCCGGCATTCGCGGCTGCGCGAATACACGACGCGAAGCAAGTTGCCCGGCGCTTCCGGGACTGGAAATATCACCGGGGAATGGACTCACACCCAGGCAAAAGTCCTACAGCCCGGTTCCGCGATTGCGTCACGGGCAGACTGACGCCGCTGGAGAAACCGATCGTACAGGCCTGCCTGTGCTTCGCGCTGTTCTGCGGCGCCAACGCCGCGACCGCCCGCATTGTGGAGCAAGTTGTCGAGCTGCCGGTCCAGGTGGCGGATGCCCAGGGCAAGAGCGTGAACCACCGGATCAAGGTCACGATCTTCCGCGACGACTCGCGGGCACGCTCGCCATTCCTGATCCTCAACCACGGCAGGTCCGGCAAGGTCGCCGTCCGCGCCGCGCTGAGCGTCAAACCCTATGCCGGCAACGCGAGGTACTTTGTCGACAGGGGATTCGCCGTTTTCGCCCCCGTGCGCGTAGGATACGGCATCACGGGCGGGCCGGACGTCGAGGACTCCGGCGAGTGCCGGACGAAGAACTACCCGCCGGTCTATGAAGCGGCCGCGCGGCAGAGCATCGAGGTGATCGCGTACGCGAAGAGCCTGCGCTACGTCGATCCGTCCAGGGGCCTGGTGGCGGGACAGTCGTTCGGCGGGACGACGGCGATCGCCCTCGCCGCCAGGAACGTCCCGGGTATCGTCGGCGCCGTCAATTTCGCCGGCGGAGGCGGCGGCAGACCCGAAACGCGTCCCGGGCAACCCTGTCGCGACGATCTGCTGGCCGAGTTGTTTGCGTCCTACGGGACGACCGCGCGGATTCCGACCTTGTGGCTCTACAGCGTGAACGACATGTATTGGGGCAAGGACAAGCCGCATGCATGGTTCAAGGGATTCATCGACCGCGGCGGGGCGGGCCGGTTCGTGCAGCTGCCGCCGTACAAGGCCGACGGCCATCCCAGCTTCACCGGCAACCCGGCGGCGTGGAAACCGTCAGTCGAGGAATTCCTGCGTCCGCTGTTCTGATCGGAGGAAGTCGTGAAACGAACCCTGGTCCTGGTCCCAGCTCTCGTTCTTCTCGGCACCGCATCGAGCCCCGCCCCATGTCAGGACTACTATCTGCTCGTGGCGATGCACAGCCAAAAGTGCGCTCACGTCCTGTCGGAGTCGCGCGACAATGCCGGCATCATCGCGCAGTGGGATTGCGGCCCCCAGGATACCTTCAAATGGAAGAAGATCGACGCTGGCGGCGGCTATTTCCAGCTTCAATCCGTGCACAGCAACAAGTGCCTGCAGGTCAGTGCAGCACTACCGAACAACGGTGTCTTGATCACGCAGTGGGATTGCCTGGACCAGCCTCACCTGCAATGGAAGGAGGTCTTCGTGGAACGAAGCCTGGGATATAGTTTCTACCAGATCGTCAGCAAGCTCTCCGGAAAATGCCTGCACATTGCCGGAGCTTCGAACGACAACGGGGCCTTCCTGATCCAGGCGGAGTGCGTCAACCAGCCGAACGTCAAGTGGGCGATCCCCGGGCGCATGAGGACAAACTAGAATCATGGCGACTGTGAGCCTGCGTGCCCTGCGCAAGTCCTACGGCGACACCGAGGTGGTGCATGGTGTCGACCTGGAGATCCGCGACGAGGAGTTCGTCGTGCTGGTCGGCCCGTCGGGCTGCGGCAAGAGCACCATCCTGCGCATGCTGGCCGGCCTGGAGGACATCACGGCGGGCGTGATCGCCATCGACGGCGCCGTGGTCAACGACAGGGACCCCAAGGATCGCGACATCGCCATGGTGTTCCAGGACTACGCCCTCTACCCGCACATGAGCGTGTTCGAGAACATGGCGTTCTCGCTGCGCTACCGCGGCGTCGACAAGGCCGAGATCCGCCGCCGCGTCGAGGAGGCCGCCGCCATCCTCGAGATCGGCGCCCTGCTCGACCGCAAGCCGCGCCAGCTGTCGGGCGGGCAGCGTCAGCGCGTTGCCATGGGCCGCGCCATCGTGCGCAAGCCCAAGGTGTTCCTGTTCGACGAGCCGCTCAGCAACCTCGACGCCAAGCTGCGGGTGCAGATGCGCACCGAGATCAAGAAGCTGCGCCAGCGCGTGCGCACCACGACGGTGTTCGTCACCCACGACCAGGTCGAGGCGATGACCCTGGCCGACCGCATCGTCGTGCTGAACAACGGCGTCGTCCTGCAGGCCGGCACCCCGGAGGAGATCTACGACCGGCCCGGGACCACATTCGTTGCCGGCTTCATCGGCATGCCGCCGATGAACCTCCTGCCCGGCCACCTGGAGCGTCGCGAAGGCCGTTCCGTCGCCGTGCTGCCGGGTGGCGCCCACCTGCCGCTGGCCGCGATGGATGCCGACGGCGCCGCCGGCCGCAAGGTCTTCGTCGGCTTGCGGCCCGAGCACCTGGAATGGGCGCCGCAAGGTGATGCCGGCAGCGTGCTCTCGGGCACCGCGTCGGTCGTCGAGCCGCTGGGCTCCGACACGCTGGTCGCCTTCGACGTCGGCGGCCATGACGTGCAGGCGCGCCTGCCGCCACGCTCGGTGCGCTCGGCCGGCACACCGATCCAGGTGCGCGTCGCGCCGGAGAACATCCACCTGTTCGATCACGCGACCGAGCGGCGGCTGGGGCCATGATTCCGCTCGCGATCGGCCCCGAGGCGCTGGGCCACGGCAGCCCCTGCCGGCTGGCCATCGTCGACGACCCCGAGGCCATCGCCGCGATCTTCGCCGACATGATGGTCGACGAGTATCGCGCCGCCAAGGCGGCAGGACGCCGGCACGCGGTCTTCATCGTTCCGGTCGGACCGGTCGGACAGTTCGAGCGTCTCGCCGCGCGCGCCAACGAAGAGCGCCTGTCGCTGGCCGACCTCGTGCTGATCAACATGGACGAGTACCTGACGCCGGATGGGAAGGCCTTCATCGCAGCCGACGACCCGCTGAGCTTCCGCGGCCACATGCAGCGTCATCTCTGGGACCGGCTGGATCCAGGATTGGCACCGCCGGCGGCGCATCGCCACTTCCCCGCCCCGCTCAAGCCGGAGGCGACGACCGAGATGATCGGGCGTCTTGGTGGCGTCGATGTGACATTCGGCGGTGTCGGCATCACCGGACACCTCGCCTTCAACGACCCGCCGGAACCGGGTGAATCGACGGACCTTGAAACCTTCGCCGCCCTGCCGACCCGGGTGGTGCGTCTGAGCCGCGAGACGCTGACGATCAATTCGGTCACCGCCAGCCGCGGCAACATCGACCGCATCCCCCGGCTCGCCGTCACCGTGGGCATGAAGGAGATCCTGGCATCGCGCAAGATCAGGATCTTCATGAACCGCGCCTGGCAATGCGCCATCGTGCGCAAGCTGCTGCACGGCCCGGTTACGCCGGATGTACCCGCGTCCCTGTTGCAGCGACACCCCGACGTCCTCGTGACGATTACCCGGGAAGTCACGCAGCTGCCGGAGCCGGACCTGAGATAGGGTGATTGCACGTGCTGCTTTCACGTCATTCCGAGCGTAGCGAGGAATCCCCTGCGAGTGGCGCACGGTGCGTTCTTTCGCAAGGAGTGCGGGGAGCGCGCCACTCCAGTGGCGCACCGGCCCGAAGGGCCGGCTCATGGGCCAACACCGCTCATGATCCGGCGCTACGCGCCGGTGCGCCACTGGAGTGGCGCGCTCCCGGCGAAAGATCCCTCGCTTCGCTCGGGATGACAGCGTCGCCGCTCGACATGACAGGCTGAACTGAAATGACCCAAGCCATGCGATTTGCCCTGATCGGCTACGGCGCCTGGGGCCGTTTTCA
>Ga0187894_10006357_pt1 | contig 11627 bp, 11 predicted proteins | sample GBC1701081metaG_FD_136650 | JGI IMG/M metagenome (GOLD analysis project Ga0187894, IMG submission 136650) | White microbial mat communities from a lava cave in the Kipuka Kanohina Cave System on the Island of Hawaii, USA - GBC170108-1 metaG ...
TTCTTATTGCTGATCCCAGGGTTCTTGCAAACTCGAACCCTGGGCTGAAATTCGCTAACGCCTTCGGCGTATTCAACCTGACTAGTACCTGCAAATGCTCTCCTTGACTTACGATCAAACGAGTTCCTATAGTGCTCACTAAAGCATGGGCAAAGAACGCAATCAGGTGCGCAGCACAACAGTGCTGCTGGTTAGAAAAGACGCTCACGTTGCTCTCGCCGGAGATGGACAAGTCACGCTCGGTGAGACAGTGATGAAAGCCAGTGCCAGGAAAGTACGCCGCCTCTACAACGACCAGATTCTCGCCGGTTTCGCGGGCGCCACAGGCGACGCGTTCGCGCTGTTAACCCGGTTCGAAAGTAAACTCGAGCAATATCACGGCAACCTCGAACGCGCCGCGATCGAGCTCAGCAAAGAGTGGCGCACGGACAAGATGCTGCGTCAGTTGGAATCGATGCTGGTCGTCGCCGACAAGAAGGCGTCGTTTCTCTTGTCCGGCAATGGCGACGTAATTGCGCCGGACGAAGGCGTGCTGGCGATCGGCTCGGGTGGCTCTTACGCGTTGGCGGCGGCGCGCGCGTTGATCGAACACACGGATCTCTCCGCGCGCGACATTGCAGTGGAAGCGCTGCGTATCGCCGGAGAGATTTGCATTTATTCAAACCAGAACATCGTAGTTGAGGAACTGTAAGCAGTTTTAGAGAAATGGTTATTTATCTGGCCGGAGAAGTTGATGAGGAAGCTCGACTCGACGAAATGTCGCCTCGTCAAATCGTTACTGAACTCGACAAGCACGTTGTTGGACAACGCAACGCCAAACGCGCCGTAGCAATCGCGCTGAGAAATCGCGTACGAAGGCAAAAGCTGCCGCCTGAAATGGCAGTCGACGTGATGCCAAAGAACATCATCATGATCGGCTCGACCGGCGTCGGCAAAACGGAGATCGCACGGCGACTCGCGCGCATGTCCAACTCGCCGTTTCTGAAAGTCGAAGCGTCGAAGTTTACGGAGGTTGGTTACGTCGGACGCGACGTCGAGAGCATGATTCGCGACCTGACGGAGATCTCTGTCGAGATGACGCGTCAGGAAAAGAGCGAAGAGGTCGCGGAGAAAGCCGAGCTCAACGTCGAGGAGCGAATTCTCGACCTGTTGTTGCCGCCGCCGCGAGCGAACGCCGGCTACTTCGATTTCGATGCCGACACGAACGACGAACGATCGACCGATCTCGACAGTCCTGCCCGCGACGAGCAGTTTCAACGCACACGCGAAAAACTCCGCACTCAACTTCGCAGCGGCAAACTCGACAATCGCCTGGTTGAATTGGAAGTCCGGGAAAAGAGTTTTCCCGTGATCGAACTAGCTGGTCCACAAGGCGTCGAAGAGATGGGCATCAACATGAAAGACATGTTGGGCAACCTGTTTCAGGGCCGCTCGAAACGGCGCAAGATGCGCGTCGACGAAGCGATGGAGTACCTGATGCAGGAAGAGGAAGAGCGCCTCATCGACATGGACCAGGTGGCGCGCGCTGCGATCGAGCGGGTCGAGAATTCGGGAATCATCTTCCTCGACGAGATCGACAAGATTGCCGGACGCGAATCAGGTCATGGTCCGGATGTCTCAAGGGAAGGCGTACAGCGCGACATACTTCCCATTGTTGAAGGCACGACCGTCAATACTCGCTACGGCATGGTGCGCACGGATCATATTCTGTTCATCGCCGCCGGTGCGTTTCACGTTTCGAAGCCTTCGGATCTGATTCCGGAGTTGCAGGGACGTTTTCCGATTCGCGTCGAGCTGGAGTCGTTGACGATTGAAGATTTCAAACGCATTCTGACCGAGCCGCGCAACGCGCTGATCAAGCAGTACCAGGCGATGATGGAAACTGAAGGCGTGTCGATCGAGTTTACGTCCGATGCGATCGATTCGATTGCCAACTTCGCGGCGCAGGTGAATCAACAAACGGAAGACATCGGGGCGCGGCGGCTCCAGACCATCATGGAGAAGCTGCTCGAAGACATCAGTTTTGAAGGTCCCGACCTCGAGCCAAAGAGCCAGCGGATCGATGCGCGGTACGTGGAAAACATGCTCGCTAATACTGTGAAGGACCAGGATCTCAGTCGTTATATTCTGTAGACCTTTCAGCGTGACACAAAGTCTCCCGCAAAGGCGCAAAGGCGCAAAGAAAACGTTGAAGGCAGTTCCTCTCTTCTCTTCCTTTGCGCCTTTGCGTCCTTGCGGGCATCTCTTTCTGGTTTTCGTCTGCTTGGCCGCGCTTGGTTGCGGCAAACGGCGGCCTCCTTTACCTCCCGTCGAGCGCGTGCAACAGCGCACCGAATTACTTTCGGGCGCACAGCAAGGCAATGAAGTAATCCTTAGTTGGCCCGCGCCACAACGCAATGCGCCCGATTCGAGCGTGCAGAGTATCCGCCGCATCGACGTCTATCGTCTTGCCGAAAAACCCGGAGCGCCGCTGGGACTTACCGAAGAGGAGTTTGCCGCGCGCGCCACGCTCGTGGGCTCGGTTACTTACCAGCAGATCCAAACTGCGGGCGATACGCTGACTTATCGCGACGCACTCGAGCTCGCTGGACAACCGACGCGTTTGCGCTACGCGCTTCGCTACGTGAATGCTTCAGGCCAACGCGCAGCGTTTTCAAACTTCCTGGTTATCGAACCTGCCGCACGCATCGCGCAGCCTCCGGCACTGGCTGCACCCGTCAAGATTGCCGAAGAGGCAATTACACTCACGTGGACGCCGCCGGCGGCAAACATCGACGGCTCGACGCCGGTGAACCTGCTCGGTTACAACGTCTACCGCATGGACGAATCGCAGAATGAGCAGAGTCAAACGCCGATCAATTCCGCGCTCATCTCCGGTACCACCTACGCGGATCGAAGCTTCAGGTTTGGCAATGACTATCGTTATCTCGTGCGCTCAGTTTCGCTCGGCACCGGCGGCGCGCAGGTCGAGAGCCTGAATTCAAACCCGGTTTCGGTACAACCGCGCGATGTCTTTCCTCCCGCTCCGCCCGAACGGCCGAGTATCGCGCCCGATCCGTCTTTCGGACGCCTCGCGATCTTTTTCGCGGCGAATAAAGAGACGGACATTGCCGGTTACAATATTTACCGCTCGACCGATCCGAATCTGCCCAAGCAGAATTGGATCAAGCTAAACCCGGAGCTGTTGACGCGCACGAACTTCCGCGACGAGAGGGTCGAGTCAGGCAAAACTTATTACTACTACATTGTCGCGGTTGATAATGCGGGAAATGTCAGTCCACCGTCGGAAGTCGCGTCAGAAACAGTGCCCTAGAAGACAATGATATTCACTCGCATTTCGCATTCGAGTTTGGACACAACGCGTTACGCGTTCATCTTTGGCTCGGCTGTCTTTCCCCTCCCGCCGGATTACAACTTTGAGCGAGTAGTCGTTTCAGACTCAGGAGTCATGTTGCCGCTTGAAGAAGTGAAACTGCTTGCGCCGGTGGCGCCGTCGAAAATCGTTTGCGTCGGCAGAAACTATCGCGAACACGCGGCTGAACTAGGCAACAAGATGCCGGACGAGCCGCTGCTCTTTTTGAAAGCGCCTTCAGCGATGATCGGGTCTCATGACTCGATTCAGTTGCCGCTGGCGTCCGAGCAGGTCGAACACGAGGGTGAGTTGGGTGTGGTGATCGGACGCCTCACGCGAAAGCTGGCTGAAAACGACAACCCGCTCGATTACGTGTTTGGCTACACCTGCGTGAACGACGTCACCGCGCGCGATCTGCAACGTAAGGACGTGCAATTTACGCGTGGCAAGTCGTTTGACACGTTCTGCCCGGTCGGCCCGTGGATCGAGACCGAGCTGGATCCGCGAAATCTCGCCGTCACCACGCGTCTTAACAGCGAAATAAAACAGCAAGGTAACACCGGCGACATGGCCTTTCCTGTAGCCTTTCTTATTAGGTACATCTCTGAGATCATGACGTTGTATCCCGGCGATCTGATTGCTACGGGAACGCCCGCGGGCGTCTCAAAGATGAAGGACGGCGACGTCGTGGAGGTGGAGGTCGAAGGAATTGGTGTACTGCGGAACCAGGTTGTTAAAGGATCTTAGGAGGACAGGCATTCGTGCCTGTCGTTCAGTGACAGACAGGAATGCAGTGACAGACAGGAATGTCTGTCGTATATCAGGAGTTAGGTCATGAAATTCTTTCTTGATACGGCGAACCTCAAAGAGATACGCGAGGCTACGGAGCTTGGTCTCTGCGACGGCGTCACAACAAATCCATCGCTCGTTGCAAAAGAGGGCAACGTCGATTTCAAGCAGCACGTCGCTGCGATTTGCGAAATCGTGAAAGGACCGGTGTCGGCGGAAGTAACGAGTCAGGACGTTGATGGAATGATTCGTGAAGGTTTGGAGTATTCGAAAATCGCTCCGAATGTCGTCATCAAGTGTCCGCTGACGCGTGAGGGCTTGAAAGCCACGCGTCATCTTTCTGACGAAGGCATTCGCGTCAACGTCACCCTGTGCTTCTCGCCCGCGCAGGCCATCCTGGCGGCGAAAGCGGGCGCTTCGTTTATCAGTCCATTCCTGGGCCGGCTCGACGACATCGGCGAGAACGGTTTATATCTGCTGCAAAGCATTATCGAGATCTATCAGAACTACACATGGAAGACGGAAGTGCTGGCGGCGAGCCTGCGTAATCCGATTCACGTGATCGAAGCCGCGCGCATGGGCGCCGACATCGCGACGATGCCATTCAAAGTAATCGAGCAGTTGTTCAATCATCCCTTGACAGAAAAGGGACAGGCCCAATTCCTGGCTGACTGGGCGAAGAGTGGCAGGAAATAGTCAACCATGTGACATTGTCGTTCGCGTGTTGCAGTACGACGGCCGCGAACGCCGGCGCTGGGCCGCGCGGGTTGTCAAAGGGGATGGTCCATTAATTGTTTTGGACACGGTTTTTGACGAGGAGATCAAACACGATCTCCTCGGAACGATCGCGTTGGGGACTGTCAGCAAGGAATACTACTGGCTCGATCGCTGGTACAACGTATTTCGCTTTAACGACCGGTTTTATTGTAACGTAACTAAACCGCCGCGCTTTGACGGGGCGACTCTCACTTACGTTGATCTTGATATTGATGTCCTGGTCGAGTCGGATTTCTCCTACAGGATTCTCGACCTCGAAGATTTCGAGAATGTTTCTTACCCAACTGACTTGAAGAAAAAGGCTCGACAGGCCTTGGGAGAGCTAATCAGTTTGGTCGAAACAAGATCGTTTCCTTTTAATGAGTAGACAACAACCGAAACCATCCAAATCACGACTCGAAACACTGCGCGAACGTAGCGCGCAGGCGGAGCAAGGCGGCGGCGCAGCGCGCGTCGAGAAACAGCACGCCGCCGGAAAGATGACTGCCCGCGAGCGAATCGAATTCCTGCTTGACGAAGGTTCGTTTGAGGAGTTTGACAAGCTGGTCGTGCATCGCTCGCGCGACTTCGGACTCGACAAGCAGATCTATCACGGCGACGGCGTGGTTACTGGACACGGTTTGATTGATGGACGGAACGTTTTTGTGTTCGCGCAAGACTTCACGGTGTTTGGCGGTTCCCTTTCTGAGACGCACGCCGAGAAGATCTGCAAAGTGATGGACCTGGCGATGAAAGTCGGCGCGCCGATCATCGGCTTGAACGATTCAGGCGGCGCGCGCATTCAGGAAGGCGTCGTCAGTCTCGGTGGTTATACAGACATCTTCTTGCGCAACACGCTCGCCAGCGGAGTCGTGCCGCAGATCAGTTGCATCATGGGACCGTGTGCCGGTGGCGCGGTTTACAGTCCCGCGATCACTGATTTCAACGTGATGGTGAAGGACACGTCCTACATGTTCATCACCGGACCGGACGTAATCAAGACTGTCACGCACGAAGAAGTTACGAAGGAAGCGCTCGGCGGGGCGTTGACGCATAACACGGTTTCCGGGGTCGCGCATTTCGCGGCCGATTCCGACGAGCACGCCTTGCGCATCGTCCGCGAGTTGTTGTCGTTTATTCCGTCAAACAACATGGAAGATCCGCCGGCGATCGTGGCGAGCGATCCGATCGACCGCCCAGAGCCGAAGTTAAACGAGATCGTTCCGGACGCGTCGAACCAGCCGTACGACATTCGCGAAGTCATCAATGCGGTAGTTGATGACGGTTACTTTTTCGAAGTGCAGGAACTGTTTGCGCCGAATATCTGTGTGGGTTTCGCACGGCTCGGTGGACGCGCCGTCGGCATCGTTGCCAACCAGCCTGCATACCTCGCGGGTGTGTTGGATATCGCGGCTTCAGTCAAAGGCGCGCGGTTCGTGCGCTTTTGCGATTGCTTCAACATCCCGCTGGTGACGTTTGAAGACGTGCCGGGCTTTCTGCCGGGAGTTTCACAGGAACACGGCGGCATCATCACGCAGGGCGCGAAGCTCCTTTATGCGTTTGCCGAAGCAACCGTACCGAAGATGACGGTAATCACGCGAAAAGCCTACGGCGGCGCTTACTGCGTCATGGCGTCGAAACACATCCGGACCGACGTCAACTTTGCTTGGCCATCCGCGGAGATTGCCGTGATGGGAGCGGAAGGCGCGGTTGGCATTCTCTACCGGCGTGAACTGAGTGAAGCGCAGGACAAAGAGGCCGCGCGTAAATCGCGGATCGCCGAGTTTGAAGAGAAGTTTGCGAATCCTTACGTTGCAGCCGAGCGAGGCTTTGTTGACGAAGTAATCGAACCCGCGCAGACCCGCCCGAAACTCATTCGTGCTCTGTCGCTGCTGGACAACAAGCGCGACACAAACCCGTCGCGTAAGCACGGAAACATTCCGCTTTAAGCCACAAAGAGGCACAAGAAACACAAAGAGTTTTGCGAACACATTTGTGCTTCTTGTGCCTCTTCGTGGCTCAATCGCGTTCGGTGGGTTCGAAAGAAATCAGGCGCGCCACCGGATCGAAAGTGATCTTGAACGGAAACAACGCACGCCGTCCGAGGATGTTCGGCGTGCCCGGCGCCACGCCGCTCAACACATCTGAGGGAACTCCGTTTAATACGAGGGCGCCGATACTGACCCGCTGCGGCTCGATCTCCTGTGAGTGAACTCGACCGCCGCCGAGATCATGCCGGTTCTCAAGCTGAGCATGACTACGGCCGCCAATCACTCGCCCGTCAGTCAACGCCAAACCAAATCCCGATCCTGTATCGATCAGCGCGAGACGGCCATCGCTGAGTCGAACAAACGGTCGATCATTTCCCGGCTCGCGCACCCAGCGTACGACCGCGCCGCCACGCGGCGCCTGGTTCAGCCGCAAACCTTGCGAGGCCGGATCGAATACACGCAACTCGCGGTTCGGTAAGTCAAAAGAATACCCGAGCGGACTGAAAACGTCGGTCGGATCGAGTATGCCGTCGATCGAACCCGGCAGATTGGCGACGACCGCGGCCACAGCTCTGGTGGAAATTTGATTGCCCGGTGTTCCGAGTGACAACCCGGAAAGTCTTGCTTCCTGATTGGAAGCGATTGGCGAAGTGCTAAGTCCGCCGGCCAGTGTTCGACCTGACTTGTTAACTGCCAAATGTGCGCGGTCGGCAACGCTACGGCTGATGAGTGAAACACCTGCACCGGTATCGATCGCAAATACAAACGGACCCTCACCGTTGAGCCAGGCATTCGCGACCAGCCCATCGCGTCCCTCGCGAAGTCTTACTGCCGATAGGACGGATTGAGACTCTGGCTGCAAACGTTGATGGGCGATTCCTGTTTTAGGAACCGCCCATACAACTGTTGCAACACTCAGAGTAATTAGAGCGATAGCAAGTTTAGCTTTGCTCACGACTTCCGACTCCCACTAAACGATTAGTAGTTCCGGTTGCGTTTGCGCAGCTTGTAGGTCCACAACGCGGAGCCACCGGCGCCCGACAGCGCACCGATCGCCGCGCCCTTCTTGCCACCGACCAAGCCACCGATAGCAGCACCAGCGCCCGTGCCGATTGCTACTGTCAGTTTGTCGCGGTGCTTATCCCAAAAGCTTCGTTTGCGCGGTTGATAGTCGTAGTAGACGCGCGAAGACGAAGCTCTCGATCCCGAATTGCGATACACGACGCGACTCGGTGATCGTCTCGCTGAACTAGTATTAACGGCGGTCTCCGAAGCTGCCGCGAAACCATCCGCAAAACCAGTCTTGTAAGCTGTCTGTTCACCCGCAGTGTTGAATTCACTCGGTACTAATTCGTTGTTCGCTTGCTGCTCAGTTGCAGCCGGAGCGGTATTTGTTTGCGTTGCTGTTGCGGTTTCCGCCGATGCCGGCTGGCTGCGGTGCATCACTAACGCGCCGACAGAACCACCGATGAGGGCTGCGATCAGGGCAACTGGAAGAAGTTTATTTGTCATAATCATCGCTCTGGTTTCTCCTTGCAAAAGTATCCAAGTGCTACAAGCACACAGCGCATGTCGCAAGAGCCATTCCAATATTGTCGGGGAAAAGTAGTTGGGGCCGGGATCGCGCGCGATTCTAGCAGCTAGCATGGAAAAAATGGACTTCGCAAGGAATTTGCAAGCGAAGCCCAACAGTCTGCAATCATGGTATTCAGTTTTGCGTACCCGATATCGAACTCGTGTATTCGATATGGGCCGCGAAAAGTACAAGAGGCACAAGAGAGATAACCTCCTTTGTGCCTCTTGTATTTCTTTGTGGCTTACTTTTAGGCAGCTCTTTGGGCCGGTCTTTCCTTCAGCAGCTCGAGCGCTTTCTTGAGCTGAAGATCCTCGCTCGCCGGTTTTGGTGCGGGCGCGGGAGCAGGTTTGTCCTTTTCAGTTCCCGGCTCGGCTTTCTGAATGTCATCATCGTCGTTGCCGCTTAACTCGTCAGGATCGACAGCTTCCGCGACTTCCTGGCCTTTGACCTCGACGGACGGTGCGACACCGGAGTGTGCGCGGTCTTCACCGAGGAACGTCTTGCCGCTGGCTGTTGCCCACTTCACTGTGGTCAACAAGAGACCGTCGCCGCCGCGCAACTGGAAGAGTTGCTGTTCGGTTCCAGCGCCAAAGCTCTTCTCACCAACCACCTGCCCGCGGTTGCGCTCGAGCACGGCTGAGGCAACAACTTCCGCCGCTCCCGCCGTGCCGTTATCGATTAGAGCCACGACCGGACCGTTGAAGATCGCTTCCTTGGGATCGGCGTTAAGGGTCTTCAGGGCCTTCCCTTCACGGCCGATAGTCTGCGCGATCACGCCGTCTTTAATGAAGAGGTTTGCAACTGCGGCGGCTTCGTTTAATGAACCACCAGCAGTGTCGCGCATGTCGATCACGATCTTCTGCGCGCCCTGCTTAACTAGATCCTGCAAGCGGGTACGGGCTTCAGCCGCGTCGCCATCGCCAAAGCTGTTGATTCTCAGGATACCAATGCGACCTGCTTCCATACGTGCTTCGGCTGCGGGCGCGCGTGACGAACCGCGCTTCACGCTGATCGTCAGCGGGCTTGAGTTCGCACGCAGTACGCGAAGCTTTACTTCACTGCCCGCGGTGCCGTTGAGCAATTGCTTGGCGTCGTAGAGCGAGATGTCGCGAGTGGCCTTGTTATCGATGTATTCGATAATGTCGCCGGCGTTCAGGCCTGCCTGGTCGGCGGGCGAGCCTTTCATCGGCGCAATAACGTAGAGATATGACGCGACCTGCGAGAGTTCGGCGCCGATGCCGACCTGACTACTCTTGTTTCCAGCGTTGTATTCGCGGACCTGCTCGGGCGTCAGGTAGGTCGAGTATGGATCCAGTCCATAAGCGAGGCCGCGCAGGGCGCCGGCCCGAACCTTATCCATGTTTGGCTCATCTACGTAATCATTCTGAATGTGCTGCAACACACTCTCAAAAATCCGCAGTTGTGCGTTTGGATCGTTTGCGGGTTGCTGTGCGCCGGTAGCAATCCAGCCACCGACAACCGTATATAGCGTCAGTGTCGCTGACAGCAGAATCAGGATGAACTTGGTACGAAATGACATCTACTTACCTCTTGGATTACGCTCTTTCGATTACGTTGAGCCGGGACTGGCAAAGATCGCATCGTTTGCGAACGAAAACGTATGATACAGGCAGCATGAATCAGCATCAAGCACTGTCAAACCCCGCGGGACCGATTCTGGCGCTCGATCTCGGCGATAAACTCGTCGGAGCCGCCGTTTCAGACGACAGGCTCGTCACGATCAAACGACTCCCACCACTCAAGCGCTCGAATTGGAAAAGACTGCTTCAGGATGTCGTGACGTTGATCCAGCGCTATGACGCCCGAACCATAGTGATTGGTTTGCCGTTAAGACTCGATGGAACTTCTGGCGAAGCGGCGGAAAAGGCGCGCCAGGTGGCGACGAATCTGGCACGGTCCATCCCGCAGCCGGTCTATTTGCAGGATGAACGCTTGACTTCCTTTGAGGCGATGGCGAATTTAAAGGCTGAAGGGCGCAAGCCCGGCGAAATACCAGCCCTGATCGACGGCGAAGCAGCGGCAATGATCCTTCGCGACTTTGTTCAGACAGATCAAGAAAGAGTCCCGGTCACCCCCAGTTCACGATGAAAAAACTAATACTTCTGGTCCTGACAGTAATCCTGTTGGCAGGCGCGGCTGCCGGAGCGTGGGTTTATTCGGATCTGCACAAGCCCATCAGTCACAGCAAGAGCGGCCAATACATCGAAATCCCCAAGGGCACTTCTCCTTCGGCAATCGTTAAGAAACTGACTGCCGAGGGCGTGCTCAAACACGAGTGGCCGCTGAAGCTTTACCTTAAGAGTAGCGGCACGGGTTCGACGTTAAAGGCCGGCGAGTACGATTTCCCTTCGCCAATTTCGCCGCTCAGCGTGCTCGCCAAGCTGCAACAGGGCGAACGCCGTCTCAACCGCATCACGATTATCGAAGGCTGGACGCGTTGGGACATCGCGAAGGCAATGGTTCAAGTGCCGGAACTGCACCTCGAAAGCGAAGCTCAAGCGTTAGCTTTAATGAATAACGTGAGCCTGATTAGCGATCTCGATCCGAAAGCCACGAATCTCGAGGGTTATCTGTTTCCGGACACGTACGAGTTTTCACCGGAAACGACACCCGCGGAGCTGGTGGAAATGATGGTGAAGCGTTTTCGCGACGTTTGGAAACCGGACTGGACTGGGCGTGCACGAAGTTTAAGCATGACGCCACGAGAGATCGTCACGATGGCTTCAATCATCGAGACAGAGGCGAAGCTCGCCGAAGAGCGGCCGCTGGTCGCGTCGGTGATCTACAACCGTTTGCAAAAAAATATTCCCCTCGCGGTTGACTCAAGCGTGATCTACGCATCGAAGCTGGAGGGAAAGTGGCGTTACGACGGGAAGGTTTATCGGAGCGACATCGAACGCCGTTCGCCTTACAATACCCGAATCTATGCTGGACTGCCGCCGGGACCGGTTGCTTCGCCCGGCGAGAGTTCTTTGAAAGCCGCGCTGAATCCTGCGACTTCAGACTACTTGTATTACGTGCGCAATCCGGATCGCGACGACGGCGCGCATAACTTCTATAACAACGGCGGCGACTTCGAAACCGGCGTTCAGGCCTTGCGCAACTGGGAACGCCAGCGCGACCTCGAAGAGGCAAGAAAGAA
>Ga0187894_10006358_pt1 | contig 11627 bp, 7 predicted proteins | sample GBC1701081metaG_FD_136650 | JGI IMG/M metagenome (GOLD analysis project Ga0187894, IMG submission 136650) | White microbial mat communities from a lava cave in the Kipuka Kanohina Cave System on the Island of Hawaii, USA - GBC170108-1 metaG ...
AGACCTCGAGCGCCCGACCCACACCGAACGGACCGGTTGGCGCCGGCAGCGTGATCGCAGTTCTGCGCTCGAGCCAGACCGATCCGAGCAGCGCGCCGAGGCCGGCGGCTCCGATCAGAGCCGCGATGGCGAAGCCCTTGATGACCCGGCGGAGGAGACGCGGCATACCCTGCTCCGTGGGTAGATAGAACGGAGAGCGTGCGCAGACTACTTGACGGTGCAAAGCCCCCCTGCGCAAGAGACCGTCTAACCGCCTAGCACGACTACTTTATTGTCCCGCGTGCCGCCGCCACCCTGGCGGCAACGTCACGCGCGAGAAGTGAGGGCCCGTGATCATCTCGTCGATCGACGTCTTCGGCTACGACGTGACCTATGTGCACGGGCAGTATGTCATGTCGCGGGGCCGCGTCATCACCAGCCTGCCGAGCACGGTCGTGCGCCTGACTACCAAGGATGGACGCGCCGGCTGGGGGGAGGTGTGCCCGCTCGGCACGACCTACCTGCCGAGCTTCGGAGCCGGGGCAAGAGCGGCGTTGCAGCAGATCGCTCCGCACCTGGTCGGGATAGATGCCGCTAACCCGGCCCGGGTGCGGCAGGCGATGGACGACGCGCTGATGGGCCACGACTACGCGAAGAGCGCGGTCGATATCGCCTGCTGGGATCTGCTGGGTCAGGCCGCCGGCCTCTCCGTCAGCACTCTCCTGGGCGGCCAGATTCAGCCGAGCTACCCGCTCTACATCGCCGTGCCGCTCGACGAGCCGCCGCGAATGAAGGATTACGTGCTGGCCCGCAAGGCCGAAGGCATTCGACGGTTTCAGCTGAAAATCGGCGGGGCGCCGGGCGATGATGCCGCGAGGGCGCGGGCCGTGGTCGACGCAACCAGTGACGGCGACACGGTCATCGCCGATGCCAACGGCGGCTGGAGGGCCCAGGACGCCGGCGTCGCGGCGCGGATGCTCGAGGATCTGCCGCGCACCTATCTCGAGCAGCCGTGTCCGACGCTCGAGGAGTGCCTGTACGTGCGAGAGCGGACGACGCTGCCGATGGTGCTGGACGAGGTGATCACCGACGTGCACGCCTTCTTGCGAGCGTGGCACGCGGGCGGGATGGACGCCATCAATCTCAAGATCAGTCGGGTAGGCGGCCTCACCAAAGCCAAACAGATTCGCGATCTCGCCCAAACGCTTGGCATTCGCCTAACGATCGAGGACACCTGGGGCGGGGACGTGACGACGGCCGCGATCAGCCATCTCGCCGCGAGCACGACTCGGGAGGCGCTGTTCACGGTGTCGTTCATGAACACCTGGGTAAACGAGCACATCGCCGGCGGCGAGCCGCGGGTGCAGGCTGGGATGGGGATAGCCCCGACCGGACCCGGCCTGGGAATCACGGTCGACGCCGCCCGGTTAGGGGCGCCACTGTTCAGCGCGGCGTGATGGCTTCGCGCACCGAGAATCAGCGGCCCGCAATGGCGCATGAGGGAATCGAGAGCAGCGGTGTCGCCGCGACCGATCCCTTGGAGGAGCCAGCGATCGGCTTCGTCGCGTTCGGGGGACATGATCCGAGAGCATATCGGCGGAACCACTGCCTGCGACGTACAACTTGACGGGAGTGGAATCGAACGCTACAGATTGCGTGGATGCCGTTCCCGAACCACACCTCTTCAGACGACAGCGCTCCCAGCGGAAGTTTCGAGACGCTGTTTCGAGCCCATCACGACGCCCTCTGCGGGTTCGCCTACCGGTACGTTCAATCCCGAGAGGTCGCCGAGGACGTTGTGCAGGAGGTGTTCCTGTACCTATGGGAGCATTGGAACCCGACGGCGGTCGAGGCCTACACCAAAGCATACTTGTTCACTGCGGTGAGGAACGCCGCATTGAGTCACCTCCGTCACCAAAGTGTGGTTCGACGCAGTGAATCGCAGACCATCGAGCTTTTTTCTCGGTTCCATCCGACGGCTGACGGCGAGTTTCGCGCCGCCGAGTTGGCGTTGGCGCTCGAACGCGCGATTGCGCGACTCCCGGAGCGTTGTCGTCTGGTCTTCACGTTGAGTCGAGAGCAAGGCCTGACCTACAACGAGATCGCGGCCGCTCTCGAGATCTCGGTGAAGACGGTCGAGATGCAGATGGGCCGGGCCTACAAGGCGCTTCGGAAGTCTCTCGCTCCATCCTGGCCGTAGCGGCTCCAGGCTTCTCCCCGTTCAGTACGCCGCACCACAGTCGCCACCCTGTGTTGGGGTGTTGTCGGGTTCGCGCGCTATAGCTCGTGTACGACCTTCCTTCGAGATGGCGATGATCGACGACACCGGCTGGGCTCGACTCGCCCGATACGCATCCGGCGAGTGCAAGACCCAGGAAGAGGTGGAGTTACGGCGCTGGATCGAGGCGGATCCGGAGCGCATCGCCGCACTCGACTTCATGCAACAGGTCAACCGGCGCACCGAACACAATCGGCCGACGTGGGATGGGGATCGTTCGTGGAATCAGCTCCTCGCGCGAAAGGCCGCTCGCGAGCGCCGGCTGCCGGTCGTGCTGAGTGCGCTCACGCCGATTCGGGCTTCGCGGTGGCGATTGGTCGCTGCCGTGGCGGCAGCGGCCGTCGTGGTCGTGGCGCTCGCGCCGCTGCTTCTCTCCCGCGACCGAGACGGAGTGATGTCGCCGGTAACGGGTCCGACACCCATGAGAGAGTACGTCACCGCGCGCGGGCAACGCGCGACGCTCTCCTTACCGGACGGATCGCGGGTTACCCTCGGCGTCGCGAGCCGCCTTCGCTACTCGGAATCGTTCCCCCGTTCGGCGCGCCGTGAGCTCTTCCTCGAGGGCGAGGCCCTCTTCGAAGTGAAGCACGACCCCAAACGGCCATTTCTGGTCTATGCAGCCGACGCCGTCACCGAGGACGTCGGCACCGCATTCAGCGTCCGGGCCTATCCCACTGACACCACTGTCCGCGTGGTAGTGACCGAGGGGAAGGTCGAGCTGCGGGGCCGCCAACTTCCGGTCGGCCATCGCGGTGTGCTGCTCGTCGCCGGCCAGCTCGGCGATCTCAATCGTCGCGGCAACGTCCTGGTTCGCTCGGATCTGGATATCGGCCGACAAGTCGCCTGGGTCGGCGGGCGGCTGAATATCGACGACACCCCATTGCGCGAAGCCCTGCCGCAGCTGAGCCGCTGGTACGATCTCGAGTTTGCCCTCGACGACGAGGCGTTAGGCCGTCGCATGCTCACCGCGTCGTTCAGCGTCGACGAGCCGGTGGATTACTCGCTCAATCTCTTGGCCTCGACGCTCGACTTGCGCTATGAGCAGGTCGGTCGGACAGTCAGATTCTGGGCCAAAGGTCGACCTCGCTGACGCCTTCGACTGGAGCCGTGCCATGACAAAACGGTTGCCGGTGGCCACGATTCTCCTGCTCGGGTTGATCGCCGCGCCAGGCATGGTCGGTGGATCAACCGCGCAAGAACGGGTCGACGACGCCGATCAGGATCGAGGGCCCCGGTTCCTCCTCGCATCCGCCGATCGAGGTCCGCCGGTCCCCGCGGACACCCGACGGAGCCCGACCCTGAAACGAAGGATCTCGGTCTCGTTCGATGGAGTGAGCCTCAAGCAGGCGCTCGACGAGATCTCGCGACGGGCCAACCTCCGAATCATGTACAGCCCGAGCCTGGTTCCCCTCGGGAGCCGGGTCTATCTCAAAGCCGAGAACATCACGGTGGCAGGGGCGCTCTCCGAGATCCTGATGGATGTCGCGGTCGATGTCCTCCTCTCCCCCGGCGGCCAAGCCGCACTGGTTCGGCGGGCGGCCCCTCCGGCCCCGGTGACCGGAGCGGTGTCGGGACGAGTCCTCGACGCCGCGACCGGACAGGATCTCCAACATGCCGAGGTTTCGGTCGAGGGAACCAGTTGGCGGGCGCTCACCGATGCGAGAGGGCGGTATCGGATCGCCGAGGTGCCGGCGGGAAAGTACACGGTCACGGCTCGACGGATTGGATACCAGAAAACCAGTCGACCGGTGACGGTCACTGAGCAGTCGGACGCGACGATCGATTTCGCGCTCTCGCCGAGTGCGCTCAATCTCGACGAGGTGGTCGTCACCGGCACGCCGGGGGAGGCCCAACGGCGATCGTTGGGGAATTCGATCGTCACGATCGATGCCGTGGACGCCGTGAGCCGGTCCGGGGTCAGTGACCTCACCAGGCTGCTGAATGGACGAGCGGCCGGCATCGTGGTCACTCCGGGAACTGGACGAGTCGGCTCCGGTCCCCAGATCAACATTCGCGGTCGATCGACGCTGTCGCTCAACAACCAACCGCTGGTCTACATCGATGGCGTCCGCGTGGTGAACGACATTGGCACGGGTCCGCGCTCCGCAGGCGGGAGCACGATCTCTCGTCTCGACGACATCAGTCCAGCAGATATCCAGAGCATCGAGATCATCAAAGGTCCCGCTGCAGCGACCATTTACGGGACCGAAGCCGCTAACGGCGTCATTCAGATCGTCACCAAGAAATCGAATTCGAACCAGCGGCCGCAAGTCACCGCTACCCTGCGGCAAGGTACCACGTGGTTCTCGAATGCCGATGGACGAATCCCCTCGAATTTCGCGCTCGACCCGGGAACCGGGCAATTGCTGGAATGGGATGGAGTCGCCCAGGAAGATGCCCGAGGAACCCCCATCTGGGGCCACGGCCAGCTGCAGGGGTACGGTCTCGCAGTCTCTGGAGCCTCCTCCGCCGTCCGATATTACTTCTCGACGAACTACGATCGCGATCGGGGAATCGAGCCGACGAATCGACTTCGTCGCTTCAGCGGCCATGCCAACGTGAGCGCGGCCATCAACGAGAAACTCGACCTCGCCTCCAGCATCAATGTGGTCAGTGGGACGATCGATCAGGGCCAGGACCGCGGCACGTCAGTCATGTTTTCCACGTTGTACGGCTCACCTCTCACGGCCGCAGGCCCGAGGCGCGGATTCTTCTTCGCCCCGCCTGAGGCGTACTACTCGGGGGTCTTCCGAAATACGCAAGCCATCGGCCGATTCACTGGGAGCCTCCAAGTCAACCATCGCCCATCGAAGTGGTTCAATCACCGGCTGACCGTCGGTCTCGATCAAACCGGTGAAGACAATCAAGCGCTCACCGAGTTCATGCCGCCGGAGGTTGCGCAGTTCCTCACGCCGACCGTGGCGAGAGGCTCACTGCTCGAGGATCGCAGGGACATTACCTACGCAACGGTGGACTACGCCGGAACCGTCACGATCCCGTTGGCTTCCAACCTCACATCCAGCTCATCGGTCGGTGGCCAGTATTACCGGCGGCGCACGAACCTGGTGCAGGTGACTGGCCAGCAGTTTCCCGCTCCCGGTTTGAAGACGGCGGCCGCGGCGGCCGTCGTCACCGGCAGTCAAGACTACGTCACCAACGCCACGGCCGGCGTTTACGTGCAGGAGCAGTTCGCCTGGCACAATCGACGCTATCTGACCGCCGGCCTGCGAGTCGACAACAACAGTGCCTTCGGAGAGGCCTTCGATCTGGCGGTGTATCCAAAGATCAGCGCAGCCTGGACTGTGAGTGAAGAGCAATTCTGGCACGTTGGCTGGATCAACCAGCTCAGAATTCGCTCCGCCTTCGGGGCTTCGGGACAGCAGCCGCAGGATTTTGCCGCGCTCCGATCCTACCGCCCCACGACGGGAACGAACGACGGTCCGGTTGTCACGCCCCAATTTGTCGGTAACCCAGACCTAAAGCCCGAGCGCGGCGACGAAATCGAGCTCGGCCTCGAGACGAGTCTGTTCGATCGAATTGGAATCGAGTTCACCTACTACAGTCGAAGGACGCGGGATGCCATCCTCCTGCGCAACCTGGCCCCGTCGACCGGGTTCCCGGGCCAGCAGTTCGTGAACGTCGGCAAGGTGAGCAACCACGGGATCGAGTTACAGATGACGGCGGAGGCCCTGCGGAGCTCGGCCGTCGGCCTCGATTTCGCCCTCAATCTCGCGACGTCGGACGACAAGATCGAAGACCTCGGTGGGCTGGCGCCGATCTCGCTCGCGTTCTCGAGCTCGCAGCGACACCAGGTCGGTTATCCGGTTGGCGCTTGGTTTGCCAAGCGGGTCGTGAGCGCCGAGCTCAATGCAAACGGCAGAGCCATCAACATCATGTGTGACGCTGGACCGGAGCACCCGGGCACCGTTCTTCCGTGCGCTCAGGCGCCCCAGCTCTACCTGGGTAGAATGACGCCGAAGCTGACCGGGGCTGGAACAGTGACCCTACTCTTGTTCCAGCGGTTCCGATTCTACGGGATGGTGGACTTCAAGACTGGCTACCGTGGCTTCGACTTCGACACGATCAATCGCTGCGCGATCCTCAACCTGTGCGAGATCTCGGTTGCCCCACAGCGGTTCGATCCCGTGTCCGTAGCCGTGGCGCAGAACGCGACGGTCCTCGGGCTCGTGAGGGACTACGTGAGCGACGCGAGCTTCGCGAAGCTCCGGGAGTTGTCGATCACGTATACGCCTCCGGAAAAGTGGACCAGGCTCATCGGCGCCCACTCCGCCAGCATCACGATCGCGGGGCGGAACCTGCGCACCTGGAGCAAGTTCATCGGGCTCGATCCCGAGAGCAGAGATCTGGTCGGCACCGTGGCCACGGGCGGCGCCGGAACCGTGGCGAACCAGGCGCAAACCCCTCAGCTCGCGCAGTTCGTGACGATGCTGACCATCACCTTCTGACCTAATACGGGATCTGGTGAACGGGCGAAGGGAGACGGCGATGACGAATTCTCGTTGGCTCAGCCACCCACGATTGCAGCGTGAGCTGCCGCGATCCCTCACCCTGATCGCGTGCCTCGGCAGCCTGGCCGGAGCCGTCGCGTGCGATACCAACCTCCTCGAACAAGACGCCCCGAGTCGCGTGTCGGCCGATATTCTGGACAATCCGACCAACGCCACGCTCCTGGTCAACGGTGCGATCAGTGATGTCGAGTGCGCCCTCGCCGCGTACATCGTCGCCGGAGGCCTCGTTGGAGACGAGCTCCTCGATGCTCAGCTGTCGTCGGCCGGCTTCGACTATGATCGGCGGACGATGGCGGCAACGGGCGGAAGCTACGCGACGAATCAATGCGAAAGCACCCAGGCGGTCGGGTTGTATACCCCAATCTCGGTTGCTCGCTTTCAGGCGGACGACGCTACTCGGCGCCTCGAGGCGTGGACCGACGCCCAAGTTGCGAACCGAACCACTCTGATCGCGACCGCAGCCGCCTATGCAGGGTACAGTCTCGTCCTCCTCGGGGAGGGAATGTGCTCCGCCGCGATCGATCTCGGTCCCGAGCTCACGCCGGCGCAAATACTCGCCCTGGCAGAGGCCCGATTCACCAGGGCACTGGATGCGGCAACGCAAGGCGGTAACCCGGCGATGCGTGATCTCGCCCTGGTGGGGCGCGCGCGGGCGCGCCTCGGATTGGGCAAGAAAGCCGACGCGCGGACTGATGCACTCTTGGTTCCGGACGGTTTCGTCCGCAACGCCACCTATTCGGGCGTGGTCGCGCGCCGGGAGAATCGAGTGTTCACGCAGTTGTATCGGGACAATTATGCATCGGTCGATGTGGCCTTCCGCGATCTCGAGTTCGGCGGCGTTGCCGATCCACGGGTAGCGGTGACCAATAGCGGGACGAGGGGACAGGATGGCAGCACGCCAGTGTGGCGAGCGGCCAAGTATCCGGCGATCGGTACGCCGATTGCGATCGGGCGGTGGGCGGAAGCACAGCTGATCATCGCCGAGGTCGACCGAACGACCAACCTTCAGAGCGCGGTGAGCATCATCAACGTCCTTCACACGCGGGCGGGCCTGCCAGCCTTCAGCAGCAACGACCCGAATCAGGTGTTGTACCAGATCATCGACGAGCGACGGCGCGAGCTGTTCCTCGAGGGCCACCGGCTCGGCGACATCATTCGATTCCATCTCCCGCTCGTACCAGTTCCGGGAACGCCATTTCCGAAAGCCGGCGGCGCCTACGGTAGCCAACTGTGTTTCCCCCTTCCGGACATCGAGCGGTTGAACAATCCAAACCTCCACTAGAGCATCCTGGTTCCGGCCTCGGTTGAGCTTCCCTTCGATGATTCCAACGAATCGACCTACCTGTTTCCTGGTCGCGATCGCGGTCACCGGCATCGCCCCGGCCTCGCTCCTCGCGCAATCGCCACATGCGGCCGGCTTGGCTCCGACCGTTAGGCTCACGGGAAAGATCCGCGAGTACCTCGAAGCCCGCGCTCGAGCGAATCAGTTCAGCGGGATGGTCCTGATAGCCCGCGACGGCCGACCCCTTTTCCAGCAAGGCTACGGACGGGCGAACTACGCATCGGGCGCGCTCAACACGGCGACGACGAAGTTTCGACTCGGGTCGCTCGGAAAGCAGTTCACCGCCTCGGCGATTCTGCTCCTGGAAAGCCAGGGACGCCTGACCGTGACCGATCCAGTCTCGAAGTTCTTCGAAGACTGGCCTCCGGCTTGGGCAAGCGTCACGATCAGTCATTTGCTATCGCACACTGGTGGACTCCCCCGCCTCACCACCCAGGCTCTGGTCGATATCAGCGGTCTCAGCAGACCTGCTCCGGCCCCGGGTTTCCGATCGATCCGCCAGCTCATGAAGCCGGGCGAGGAGCTTCAGCCCCTCGACTTCACCCCGGGCGAGAAGTTCGCCTACAACAATGTCGGGTTCATAGTCCTCGGCATGATCGTGGAGAAGGTCTCTGGAAAGCCGTACTGCGGGTTCCTCCGCACGGAGATCTTTCGGCCCGCCGGAATGGCGGACACCGACTGTGAGGACCCGACTGCGATCGTCGAACGCAAGGCCGATGGATACACGCGAGTCGACACGACGCTCTTGAACGCGCCTTACGTCGACATGCGATTCCCTGCCGGAGCCGGCCAGTCCTCTTCTACCACGAGCGACCTCCTGCTGTGGGACCGGGCGCTGACCACCGGGCGAGTCCTTCCGGACGCTCAACGGGCGAAGCTCTTCGTTCCCCACTTGGCGAACTACGCCTACGGCTGGTGGGTCGAGCAGAAGTTCGGTCGAAGGGTGTACTGGCACAGAGGCAATATCCCGGGCTTCGTGGCGATCATGGCCCGATACCCGGAGCAGGGACTCATGATCGCGGTGCTCAGCAACGTCGATCGAGCGCCGGTACGGCCGATGTCGATCGAGCTGGCCGCCATCACGTTCGGCGAGAAATACGAGCTCCCCCGCGTACACACGCGCGCGCCCGTCGACCCGTCGACCTACGACGGTCTCGTCGGTCGCTATACTCGGAACGGTCGTCCGGCGGACTCGTTGGAGCTCGTGCGTGATGGAAACCGATTGATTGCCCGCGTCAATACCGGTGCCGGCGAGTTCGAGCTTTTCCCGGAGACAGCGACCCAGTTCTTCGCGAGCTGGGGCGAGTACTACCTCACCTTTACCAGAGACAATGCGGGTCGAGCAGCCGGTATCGTGATTCGATACGAAGGCGAGGAGTTCGCCTGGACTCGCTCCCAATGATCGCGCCTGCGCGGTACGTGGTGGCCGGGTTGGCATTGGTCATCGCCACTCGCGGGGCCACCGCCAGCCAGCCCACGCCCCCGCCACTCCCCAGAGTCGCGTTGACGGGCGGGGTGGTGATCGACGGTACCGGACGAGCCCCCATCGTCGATGGCGTCGTTCTCGTTGATGGCGAAACGATCCGGGCCGTTGGTCAACGACGCGAGATCGCGGTCCCACCCGATTTCAGGGTGATCGACGTATCGGGCAAATGGGTTCTGCCCGGATTCATCGATCTTCATGTGCACCTGACGTATCCAACCAGCATGCCGCAGTACACCAAGGAGGGGTTGGCGCTGGTTTCGGATTCCGAAGCTGCGCTCCGGGCGTTGAGCTTCATGAACTCGTTTCTCCGGAAGGGCATAACGGCGGTGCGGGACGTCAATGGCTTGGTATCGCCCCTGCAGGCACTCATGCGCGGCGCGCGCGAAGGGTGGATCAACTCAGTTCGCTTGTTCCCGGTCGGCCGCCTCATCACGTCGACCGGCGGCCATGGCACGCTCCCGATCGCGAGGGAGGCAAACGGCCCTTGGGATTTCCGGCTCGCCGTTCGGGAGAACTTCAAGGCCGGCTTTCGCCACATCAAGCTGTCACCGACCTTCACCAAGGAGGAAGTCGAAGCGGCTGTGGACGAAGCGAGGATCCACCACATGGTGGTGACGAGCCACGGAGGTGGACAGTCCGATACGTGGCCACAAACCTCCATGACTCGGATCGCGGTGGAAGCGGGCGTGCAGTGCATCGAGCATCTCAATCAGATGGACATCGATGTTCTGGATCTCATCGCGGCAAAAGGGGTCCATGTCGTACCCACGCTGACGGTCTACCGCGAGCAGTACCGCCTCGGCGTCGTGCCGAGGGAGCTCGTTGAAAGGCGCGGATGGACACAGCAGATGCATGAGACGCTATTCCGCGAAGCGCGAAGACGAAACATCACCATGGGAATCGGTACTGACGCCGTCGGTCGGTTCCGAAGCCTGTACCCGGACATGTTCTTCACCGAGATGAAATACTTCGTCGAGCTCGGCGCATCGCCGATGGAGGCGATCATCTCCGCGAGCAAGAACGGGGGGGTGATTCTCGGCGAGGGGCCGCGCCTGGGGACGCTCGAACCCGGCAAGCTCGCCGATTTGCAGGTTGTCGGCGGCGATCCTCTTCGATCACTTGACGCCCTGGGGAATCCCGAGCTCGTCATGGTCGGTGGAAAGCTGCACCGGTTCGATCGAGATCAGTGAGGAAGCGCATCCAGCTGCAAGCACTCGCCGCGATGGCCGTCGGCGGGACGAGTCTCGCATCGGCACAGGTTGCCGACCTCCGTTTCGACTCGGCCGAGACCCTCATTCGGCGACTGATGACCGAGCACGGCATTCCGTCGGTGGCGGTCGCCGCGGCCAAGGGTGGTCGGATCGTTTGGGAGCAGGCATTTGGGTGGGCTGATCGGGAACGGATGGTCCCGGCGACGGCGCACACGATGTATTCGCTGGCGTCGATCTCGAAGCCATTCACGGCGACCGCCCTCATGCGGCTGGTCGAGCAGGGAAAGGTCGATCTCGATAGACCGGCCAACGACTACCTGGGCGTTGGCAGGCTCACGGGCCTTGCCGGAAGCGCGGCATCGGCTACCGTTAGGCGCGTCTTGACTCACACCGCTGGCCTCCCGCTGCACTCGCAGTTTTACTATGAGACCGATCCGTATCCAGTGCCTGGCATGGACCAAACGATCGCCAGGTACGGCATTCTCGTCTATCCACCAGGCCAGGTATTCAACTACTCGAACCTCGGATTCGGGGTCATCGGTGAGATCATCGCCCGAGCCTCCGGACAATCCTATGCGGATTACCTGCGGACCGAAGTGTTCCTTCCTCTTGGCTTGACGCGGACGTCGGTGCACATCGGTCCGGGGCTCGAGCCGTATGCGGCCCAGCGCTACGACGCCACGCAGCAGCCGATTCCTTTCTACCGCTTCGATCACGACGGCGCTTCAGCCGTCTATGCGAGCTCGCATGACCTCATCCGATTCGCAATGTTTCACTTGAAGGATCATCTGAGCGACCAACG
>Ga0187894_10006359_pt1 | contig 11626 bp, 9 predicted proteins | sample GBC1701081metaG_FD_136650 | JGI IMG/M metagenome (GOLD analysis project Ga0187894, IMG submission 136650) | White microbial mat communities from a lava cave in the Kipuka Kanohina Cave System on the Island of Hawaii, USA - GBC170108-1 metaG ...
GGGGTGACGGGGCGATGGGGCGATGGGGCGATGGGGCGATGGGGCGACGGGGCGATGGGGCGATGGGGCGATGGGGCGATGGGGTGACGGGGTGACGGGGCGATGGGGCGATGGGGCGATGGGGCGATGGGGCGATGGGGCGATAGAGAGACAGAGAGAAGGAACACTAATCGGCCTCAGAGAAGGAACACTAATCGGGGGTGTCAATAGTTTTGTGTAAACGGTGTTGATTGATGATCATTTTTGAAGGCCGTTCAACCCTTTCCGTCAAGGCAATGGCAAGCGGCCCTCAAAAATGATCGCGAACTGATGCAGCGCTCGCCGCCAGTCTCTGATCGGCATCGTCCACTTCTTGGCCGCGTTCCTGATCGCCAGGTAGAGCAGCTTAAAGACCGCTTCGTCGTTCGGGAACAGGCTCCGGTTTTTGATGATCTTCCGCAGGCTGAAATTCAACGACTCGATCGCGTTGGTCGTGTAGATCACTCGCCTGATCTCTTCCGGGAATTCAAACATCGGCACAACCTGCGCCCAGTTGGCCCGCCACGATTTGGCGATCAACTGGTACTTGCTGTCCCACTTCTGCCCGAACAGATACAACTCTCGTTCGGCTTCTTCGGCGGTCGCCGCCCGGTAGATCAGCTTCAGATCAGCGGCCACCGCCTTGCGATCCTTCTCGCTGACCAGGCTCAGGCTGTGCCGCACCAGATGCACGATGCACAGTTGCACCGTCGTCTTCGGGAAGACCGTCGCAATCGCTTCAGGGAAGCCTTTGAGTCCATCCACGCACGCGATCAGAATGTCTTCCACCCCGCGGTTCCGAAGCTCCGTGATTACCGAGAGCCAGAACTTCGCTCCTTCATTCTCGCTCGCCCACAGCCCCAAGACCTCTTTGCGCCCTTCCGAATTAACCGCCAGCGCCACGTAGACCGTCCGCTTCACGACGCGTCCTTCCTGTCTGACCGTCACTCGCAGCCCGTCCAACCACAGGATCGGGTAGACCTTCTCGAGCGGGCGCGTTTGCCACTGCTGAACCTCTTCGAGTACGCCGTCGGTCACCTGGGAAACCAATTCCGGCGAAACCTCCACACCATAGATCTCTTCCAGATGCCCTTGGATCTCACGCGTCGTCATCCCGCGCGCGTACATCGAGATGATCTTCTCGTCGAAGCCGTCGAACCGCGTCTGGTGTTTCTTGATGAATTGCGGCTCGAACTCCGCCTGGCGGTCGCGCGGCACGGCGATCTCGATCTGGCCGTTCTTCCCCTTGAGCCTCTTGCGCGTCGCGCCGTTGCGAGAGTTGCCGCTGTTGTAGCCTTCGACAGAGTGCTTCTCGTAGCCCAGGTGATGCGTCATCTCGCCTTCGAGCACCCGCTCGATCAGCGCCTTGGTGAGCGCCTCCAGAATGCCGCCGGAGCCAGTCAGGTCTTCAGGCTTCTCATAATTCTTGAGCAGTTCGTCGAGGACCTGCTGGTCTATTGTGACTTGTGTCTTGGTCATTTTCTTCATCCTTTCATTCTTCTTCTTAATGACCGTTTACACAAATCTTTTTACACCCTCCAGAGAAGGAACACTAATCGGCCTCTTAGCCTCTCTCTCTCTCTGTTTCTCTATCGCCCCGTCGCCCCATCGCCCCGTCGCCCCGCCTCTCTCTCTCTCTCTGTTTCTCTATCGCCCCATCGCCCCGTCGCCCCGCCTCTCTGTTGTATTGGCCGTCACTGGTTTTCATAGACTCCGGTGATGTCAGTCACGCGGATGCGAAAGACGATGGTGTCCGGGGGCGGTTTTTTCGTCCGCGATTCGCTCGCTGTCGCGCGCGGCAGTCGTTTGAACAGGTCCGCCAGAACGCGCTCGCGTTCTTTTACGTCATTGACCTCTTCATAAAGGCCGAAAGCGAGCACGCTGCGCCAGTGGGCGTCATCTTTGACTTCGTCCACCTGCAAACACGCGTTCGGATTGTCGCGCAGAACATCAATCTTGTGGCCAGGCGGTGATTGCACATAGACGCAATCGTTATCGAACAGATAATGAACCGGCACGATGTACGGTTTGCCGTGATCGCTGCAACCGAGCCTTCCCGTTATTTCTCCGCTTAATAGCGCTCGCGATTCCCGTTCGCCCAATTGATTGATCATCTCTTACCTCCTCCGAAAATTCCTGGGCACGCATCGCTTCCAGCGCGCTCATCTAACTGAGCTACTACCTTCTTCACAGTGTGTTCTCTCAGCGCGAGCACGCTGGAAGCGATGCGTACCCGGGGCCGTTTTCATCGTTTCAGGGCCGCCGGAGCGACATGAATGACTTATTAATCGCGTGAGCATGCGCCTTTTGAAGAAGCAATGGGCGTGCCGTGGTGTGGCGCCTCAATGGGCACAAGGCTTGCTCGACTACTGGTATTCATATGGCATATTTCATACGCGGGGAGAACGCTTTATGAGATTCAGGGACCGCAGAGAAGCGGGAAGGCTCCTGGCCGCGCGGCTGGTCGAATACGCCCACAGGCCGGATGTAATCGTTCTTGCGTTGCCGCGCGGCGGCGTGCCTGTGGCATATGAGATCGCTGAAGCGATAGGCGCGCCGCTGGATGTTTTTCTCGTGCGCAAGCTGGGTGTGCCGTGGCACGAAGAGCTGGCGATGGGCGCAATCGCGACTGGCGGCGTGAGCGTGTTGAATGAAGACGTCATCCGCTATCTGGAGATCTCTGACGAAACTATCGAGGCGGTGACCGAACGGGAACGGAGAGAATTGGAGCGGCGCGAGCGTCTGTATCGAGGCGAACGTCCCGCGCCCGACCTGTTTGGCCGCACGATCATTCTGGTTGATGACGGGTTGGCGACCGGCTCGACCATGCGCGCCGCTGTGACCGCTGTGCGTAAACACCAGCCCACGCAGGTCGTCGTGGCGGTTCCGGTCGCGGCAAGCGCCACTTGCGAATCGTTCAATGACGTGACCGACGGCGTCGTCTGTGTGTGCGGGATGGCGCCGGATCCGTTCTATGCCGTAAGCCTGTGGTACGACGATTTCTCGCAGACGACGGATGAAGAAGCGCGCGAGTTGCTCGAACAGAGCGGCGAGTGGCGAGTGGGGAGTGGGGAGTGGGGAGCGGGGAATGGAGAGCGGAGAGTGGGGAATGGAGGAGTCCGGAGTCAGGGGTAAGCAGTCAGGCAAAGATTTTGAGATATTTTCATTTTCCATTTGCCATATTCCATTTGTCATTTGTCATTGCCTGAATTGCGCTAGACACGCAATGGCAGTGGCATTCGGTCAAATGCGCGACTAAACTGTATCGCGCGATGAAGGATCAGCCCCAATCAAGTCGGGAATCGAATCGGCGCGGGAACTCTCCGGCGTCTTCCATCAGCATCTTCGCTGAGCAGGCGTTCTGGCGCGCCGCCGGGGCAAGGCTGATCCCGGGCAACAGCGCGCGCATCCTGAAAGACGCCATGGAAAATTATCCGGCCTGGCTCGAAGCGATCGACTCGGCCCAACGCACGATCCATTTCGAAAGCTACATCATTCACGAAGACGAACAAGGCCAGGTCTTCGCCGACGCGCTTTCGGCAAAAGCTCGGGATGGTGTGCGCGTCAGGTTGATTTACGACTGGGTAGGCGCCTTCAACGCGACGTCCAACAGGTTCTGGAGGCGTTTGCGCGAGGCCGGGGTCGAGGTGCGGTGTTTCAACCCGCCGCGCTATGACAGCCCGTTCGGTTGGCTTGGCCGCGACCATCGCAAGGTCATCACCGTTGATGGACGTATCGGTTTCGTCTCAGGCTTGTGCGTGGGAGCGATGTGGGTCGGCGACACTCACGCCGGCATAGAGCCGTGGCGAGACACCGGAGTTGAAATCACAGGTCCCGCCTTGACTGAACTCGAACGCGCCTTCGCTCAGATGTGGGCGGCCTGTGGGCGACCGATCCCCGCCGAAGAATTGATTGGGGGCAACTCGATTCTTCAGGACTCTGAAGCCGATCCTGAAGCCGTTCCATCCGTTTTACCATCCATATTAGAGGACGGCTTAGAGGATGGCGCCGTGGCGTTGCGCATTGTGGCAAGCCTGCCGTACTCAGCGGGGCTATACCGCCTCGACCAGATGATCGCAGCCGCGGCGCGTGAAACGCTCTGGCTGACCGACGCGTATTTTGCCGGGACTACCCCTTACATCCAGGCGCTTAGCGCGGCCTCCAGAGATGGTGTCGATGTGCGTCTGTTGGTTCCGCAGGCCACCGACATTCCGGTGATGCGCGCCCTGTCGCGGTCCGGTTATCGCCCGCTGCTGGAATCCGGCGTCAGAGTTTACGAATGGAACGGCCCGATGATTCATGCGAAGACCGCGGTGGCCGACGGGCGCTGGGCCAGGATCGGTTCGACCAACCTCAACCTGGCGAGTTGGGTGAGCAATTGGGAGCTCGATGTGGTCATCGAGGACCATCGAATCGGCGAACAGATGGAGCAAATGTTTCTCGATGATATTGGGAATGCGACCGAAATGGTCTTGACGGCCAGGCGGAGGCTTGCCCCGACTTCCACGCCGGAGCGACGCCCTGGCTCTTATCGGTTGCGCGAACGGATCGGCGGCGGAAGTTCGAGTCGCGCCGCCGCCGGAGCGATACAGATCGGACGGACGGTCAGCGCCGCCATCACCAACCGCCGCGTGCTTGGGCCTGCCGAAGCGCGCGTTATGGCCAGCGCGGGGTTGACGCTCCTGGCCGCGTCGGTTGTCGCGGTCGTGTGGCCGCGAGTCATCTCCTTGCCACTGGCCGTGATTGGCGCCTGGGTGGCTCTCTCGGCTTTTATCAGGGCTTTTCATTTGCGCCGCGAAGGCAGTAGGGAGAGGGGGAGTGGGGAGCAGGGAGCAGGGGGTGGGGAATGGGGAATGGGGAATAGGGAGTAGGGAATGGGAAATGGGAGAAATAACTCCCCTTGTCCCCCACTCCCCACTCCCTATTCCCCATTCCCCACTCCCCACACCCCTTTGATCCTTTAGAAAGTCAATTTCCAATATAGTAATGAGAGAAGTCCGTGAATTTCGAATCGCCACTTACAACGTACACAAATGCGTCGGGGTTGACAGGCGGCTCAACCCCGCGCGAATCGTCAGCGTCCTGAAGGAGATTAACGCCGACATCGTGGCTTTGCAGGAAGTCCTCTGCATTCAGGGGCGCAACAGTGAAGACGATCAGGCGCATTTCATCGCGAGAGAGATGGGCTTCAACTACTGCATGGGACACAACCGCGCGCTGAGGGACGGCATTTACGGCAACCTCGTGCTCAGCCGCTTTCCGTTGCTCGGATCGGAGAACCATGACATCAGCGTGGCCGGGCGCGAAGAGCGCGGTTGCCTGCGTGTGGATGTTGATCTGGGAAAAGAGAGCAAGATGCATGTTTACAACGTGCATCTCGGCACCTCGTTTGTCGAGCGGCGGCGTCAGGCGCGCACACTGATCAGCGAATCCATCCTCAGCGACGCTAATATTCCGGGGCCGCGGATTATGCTCGGCGATTTCAACGAATGGACCCGCGGGCTGGTCACGCGGCTGCTGAACGAGCACTTTCAGAGCGGGGACATCCGATTGCATCTTCGGCGCTCGCGCACCTATCCCGGCATGTTGCCCCTCATGCATCTCGATCACATCTACTTCGACGAAACACTCGAACTGGTATCAGCCGAATTGCATCGCAGCCGCACGGCGCTGGTCGCTTCCGATCATCTGCCGATCTTCGCTGATTTCCGTCTCCGCTGAGAGCGTGTGTGTGATTAAGCCCGGCTTGGCATCTATCTTGCCTATCGAAGGCCGCGCCGGCAAAGCGCAATGGCATTAGATTAGTGAGTCAAGACAGCGAAGAGAGAGTACGGAAAAGACGGAAATAACGGAACAAACGGAAGAAGACCTGAAAATAACTCGAAAATTGGCAAGTTTCATAAGCCGGATAACAGTTCAGTTCACCGCAGAGGCGCAGAGAACGCTGAGGAAACGCAGAGAGGAACTTGGAGATCTCTCTTTTCCTCTCTCTCCGCGTTGCCTCAGCGTTCTCTGCGCCTCTGCGGTGAACTGAACTGTTATCTACTTTCGACTTCTTATGAAACATGTCCGAAAATTTCTGTTTTTTCCGTTTTTTCCGTCTGTTCCGTAATCCTCTTCGCCCCTCCCTGAGCGGTTACATCGCATGAAGAACTATGATCAGAATTATGCTGGCGGATGATTATGAAGTTGTCCGGCAAGGGCTGCGCAAAATTCTGGAATCGCGCGAGGACTGGGAAGTCTGTGGAGAGGCGACCGACGGGCGCGCCGCCGTGGACCAGGCGATAAAATTAAAGCCGGATGTCGTCGTCATAGACCTGTTGATGCCCGAGCTGAACGGTCTGGAGGCGACGCGGCAAATAAGGCGAGCGCTCCCGGATACAGAGGTGCTCATCTTTACGGTGCGCGAAACCGTGGAGTTGATCCGCGAAGTGCTCGCTGCCGGGGCGCGCGGATATATCCTGAAGTCCGAGTCCGGGCAACGGATCATCGAGGCCATCGAAACGCTCGCGCAACATCAGCCGTATTTCACGCCGATCGTTTCCGAAACGCTCCTCAACGCTTTCCTCGCAAACGGATCGAAACCTGAAGACTCAGCCTTCAGCGTGCTCACTGAGCGGGAGCGCGCGGTGATCCAATTGTTGGCCGAGGGCAAAGGAAACAAGGATGCCGCTTCGGCGCTCGGAATCAGCCCCAAGACCGTGGAATCTCACCGGAGCGCGATCATGCGCAAACTGGGGCTTCATTCAATCGCTGACATCGTCCACTACGCGATTCGCAACAAACTGGTCGAGCCTTGACGGCCCGATGCTGGCATTCGGGGGCTAAGGAAATTCCCCATTTCAAAATGCATGATTCACCTGATTTACGGCCCGCGGTCCCACAACCTATCCTTCGGAAGAATAAACAAGAGCATACGATTAACTCTTTAGCGCTTTGATCGGGGGCAAATCTGAGAGTCCTCGCCGGTTGAGCTACTGATAAGAATGGGAAAAGGGTTCGATTCGCGAGGCCGTAAGTTTAATCGTTTAATCAATGCACGAAACCTCGGGCTTAATCCATACAACCGCCGCGCAACCACTGTATCGCTCCAAGTCAGGCGTATCGGAACGGCCGGGTTACTGCGTGGCGCATGCGAAACACCGTCATATCGAAAGGAATAACACCATGGGGAACGAAGCAAGGCAGAAAAAGGAAGTTGACGCCGCGAAGTTAAAGAAAGCCTACGAAGATCTGAACGACGCTCAGTTGCGCGAGGCTGAAGCCAGCCTCGCGCTGTTTGAAGCCGCGGCGAGAAAGAACGCGGCGGAGGCTGACATGGAAGAGGTCTCCGGCCTGCGAGCCAGGAAGGAGGCTTTCCGTATGAAGCTTCAGGAATTGAAGCGAACAGCCGAGTCGGATTGGGAGCGGCGCAAGGCCGGAGTGGAAGCGGAGTGGAAAAATATGGAGATGGCGATGGACAATTTCCGCGCCAGGGCCGAAGCGATGGTTGCGCCCCATCGGGAACTGTGGAGCGCCCGTCAGGACGCCATGGACGCGCGGATTGACCGGATGGCCGCGCGGGCGGATCAGTTCGATGCCCAGGCGAGGATTCGCTTCCAGAATGACCTGGCGGCCATGCGCGCCAAACAGGCCGAGGCGCGGCGGAAGTTGCGGGAGTTCGTCAAAGCGGATGAGGCGGCGGCGGACGATATGAAGGTTGGCGCCGCCGCCGCCTGGGATGATCTTCGCGCCGCCTTCGAATCGGCGATCAAGCGTTACTAAATTAGACTCACATATTGGCGTCCCAATAGGCATAAACAGAGAGAAACTGAAAGGAGGCTCAGATGAGCAGAACAATTGTCAGACTTATTTTCGCAATTCTCCCCGCCGTTCTTTTGGCAGAGCTGTTGATCACTGCCGCACAGTCGCAGGGGCCGTCGCATGGTCCGTCGCATGGCATGGATCAGGAGATGGCCGAGAAGACGGCAAATCGTCAAACCACCATGATGAAAACGGAGCTGAACCTGACCCCGGATCAGGCTCAGAAAGTGTCACAGATAAACATGACTGAAGTCCGCGGCTTTCAGCAGGTATTTGGCAAGTACAAGGGAAGCGGGGACAAGCGGGGGATGGTCAAGCAAGCTCTCGCGGTCAATAAAGCACGGGAGATGCAACTGCAAAAGGTGCTGACTCCTCAGCAACGGCAGATGCGTCAAGCGAATAAACCGGAGCGGACGGCAAGAATGATGACCCGGATGATGACGCTCCAACTGAACCTGACCGACCAGCAGATTCCCGAGGTGGAGCAGATCAATCTGACCGCCGCCCGCGAAATGCAGAGCGAATTGGGAAGCGCGGGAAATCTCCGAGGGAAGTCTCTTCGAGAGACACTCCGGACTGTCGGAGATATTAAGTCGGCTATGAAAGAGCGCGATCAGAGCCTGCAAAAAGTATTAACGCCCGAGCAGTGGATGACCTACCAGGAGAGCCATGAGGAGATGAAAGAGATCATGGGAGAAAAGCTGCGAGAGCGGATGCGGCAATAAACTTACTTTGCCTCGCCCCGCAAGGGGCGGGGCTTTGGAGGAGAAAAAGGAGTGAGCGACCCGAACAGGGATGTTGTGAGTAAATCACTGCTGGCGTTGGCGCTCGTCCTTGCGCCGATTCCGCCGGGGAGCGGGGCGCCGATCGCGCCGCCACAGGCGCCGGCTACACAGAAACCGGCGGGAGCCGTTGACCACGGCTGGCCGCGCGTCTACAAGCTGGCGAGCGGCGACAGCGTGATCATTTACCAGCCGCAAATCGAAAGTTGGGACGGCCAGAAACACATCGTGGCGTGGGCCGCGGTCTCCTATCTGGCGCAAGGCGCCAAGCAAGCGGCGCCCGGCGCGATCAAGCTCGAGGCCGACACCAAAGTCGCCCTCGAAGAGCGTCTGGTCAACTTCAGCTCTTTACGAATCACCGAGTCCAATTTCCCCGCGTCCCCTCGCGACCAGGCTGGCAAGGTCGTGACCGATCTGGAACAGGTTATGCCGTCAGGCCAGATGATGATGTCTCTCGACCGCGTGCTCGGGGCGCTGGACAAGAGCAAGATCAGACCAGTCTCCAAAGACACCGCGGGCGGAGACGCCGCGGGCATCAAGGCCGACCCGCCCGAAATCTTTCACAGCGCGAAGCCCGCCGTGCTCGTGATCTTCGACGGCCCGCCGGTTTGGAGTCCGGTCGAGAACGTTGACCTCAAATTCGCCGTTAACACCAACTGGGACATCTTCGAGGATCCGGCGTCGAAGACGTTCTATCTGCGTAACGACAACACGTGGCTCAAGGCGGCGGAGTTGAAAGGGCGATGGATTCCAGCCGGGAAGCTGCCCAAGAGCTTCAGCGAGTTGCCCGCCGACGACGACTGGAAGGACGCGCGGGCCAACCTGCCGGGCAGGCAGATCGCGGCCAATGCCGTTCCAGTGGTGTTCGAGAGCTTCAAGCCGGCGGAGCTGATTCTGCTCACCGGCCGGCCGCAATACGTCCCCGTCAAGGGAACCGCGGCGCTCTGGGTGAGCAACACCGAGAGCGATCTGTTCCGGCAGGGGAGAGACGGCTCTTTTTATTACCTCGTCGCCGGGCGATGGTTCTCGGCGCCCAGCCTCGACGGCCCGTGGACTTTTGCGACGACGAGTCTCCCGGACGACTTCAAAAATATTCCGCTCGATCATCCGCGCTCCCGTGTGCTGGCGTCAGTCCCCGGAACCGATCAGGCGATAGAGGCTGTTCTGCTCGCTTCGATCCCGCAGACCGCGCGGGTGAACAAAAAAGGGTTGAAAGCTCCCGATGTGGTTTATCAAGGCGGAAGCCCTGATTTCAAACCCATCGAAACCACCTCACTCCAACACGCGGCCAACACCGACAAGGAGATCATCAAGGCCGGTGATCTTTACTACATGCTCTTCCAGGGCGTCTGGTTTGCGTCGCGGAGCGCGACCGGCCCCTGGGAGGTGACCGGCTCCGTGCCGCAGGAGATTTACCAGATCCCCGCCAGCTCGCCCGTCTACAACGTCACCTACGTGACGGCGCAGCAGGACAGCCACGACAGCGATTGGGTGACGTTCGCGGCTCTCGCCGGATACACGGGGATGATGATCGCGTGGGGCTGCGCCGTGTGGGGGACAGGATGGTGGTACCCGCCTTTCATCTGGGGTGGCGGATTCTATCCGTATATGCCCACCTATGGGATGGCCGCCTGGTACAACCCGCACACAGGGACGTTCGGGCGTGGCGCGGCGGTCTACGGCCCGTATGGTGGGGCCGGCGGATGGGCCACTTACAACCCGCGCACGGGAACATACTCGCGCGGCGCGGCGGTCTACGGCCCTTACGACTCACGCGCTTTCGCCCAGGCGTGGAACCCGCGGACGGGAACCTACGGCGCCACGCGGCAAGGCTCCAACGTCTACGGCAATTGGGGATCGAGCTACGTGCAGCGCGGGGATGAGTGGGCCAGGACAGGGCACGTGACCAACTACGCGACGGGCACGACGACGCGCGCGGCTGGGACCAGCGGGGGTGGCGGCGTCATCACCCGGAGTGGGCCTGGAGGCCGAACCACCTTCGCGCAAACCGGCGGCGGCGACATGTATGCGGGCCACGACGGCAGTGTTTATCGCAACCAGAACGGCTCGTGGCAGAAATGGAGCGATGGCGGATGGTCGCCCGTGCAGAAGCCACAGGGCGGGGCGAGCGGTCAGGCTGGGGAACAGCCACGGCAAGTAATGGCGCAACCAGGCGCTCAAATTGGCTCCTCGACGCTTAACCAACTCAATCGCGACTGGAGCGGGCGCGCCGACGGCTTCCAGCGCATGCAAACCAATCAAACTTTTCAGAACTTTCACTCAAGCGGATTTGGTGGCCGTCAATCGGCTGGAAGTTTCCGGTTTGGCGGCGGAGGGTTCGGTGGTTTTCGCGGCGGAGGTTTCCGCGGACGGAGGCGTTAGGCCGAGACTATCGCCGCGTTTTCGACGGCGTCCTGAAAAAATGAAAAAAGAGCATTGGGCTCTGGGAGCGCGCGCGGCCTCGCGCGCGGGGTTGATGGAAGGATCTGTTTCTCTGGAAGAGCCGTCTCCGCAAGCCTCGCACGCGAGGCCGCGTGCGCCATTTGTTTCTACACAAGTCCGGAGATGCTTTTGTCCCGGAGGGACATTGGATATTAGCCGGTGGTTCCGCTCCGCTCCACCACCGGAACTGCGGCGCCCCACGTTCCAGCCCCGGAGGGGTGACAGATAGAGCATGGTCTGTCGCCCCTCCGGGGCTGGAGATAAATATTGCGACGGTCCCGGTGGTGGAGCGGAGCGGAACCACCGGCTGATTTCTGCTGTGCCTCCGGCACAAAGAATTGTGTAGATACAAATGGCCTGCGCTCCCAGGGACGACAGTCCTTCTTAACTCAATCCCGGTCTTGGTTTGAGCAAAAGAACCACGGCGAAGGGCGCACGGGGAAAGAAGGGGAAAAGGTTCTAGTGGACAATTTCGGAAGTTTTCCACCCAGCGCCAGTTGTGGCTGTGCTTCTTATTTTTCTGTCTCACATTTTTCTGTCTAATGCGGTTAGACAGAAAAATGTGAGACAGAAAAATAAGA
>Ga0187894_10006360_pt1 | contig 11625 bp, 10 predicted proteins | sample GBC1701081metaG_FD_136650 | JGI IMG/M metagenome (GOLD analysis project Ga0187894, IMG submission 136650) | White microbial mat communities from a lava cave in the Kipuka Kanohina Cave System on the Island of Hawaii, USA - GBC170108-1 metaG ...
CAGTGCGGTAGCTGCAGTGGTCGCGATCAATCAGTTGATGGGAAATCCGTTGAAGCGCGAACAATTGCTTCCGTTTGTGATGGAAGCAGAACGCATGGCTTGCGGCTCTGCGCATCCCGACAATGCCGCGCCAAGTTTACTAGGTGGATTGATTTTAGTTCGGCAAAATAATCCGCTGGATATTGTGAGCATACCAACACCTCGTGAATTGATGTGTGTATTGGTTCACCCTCATATTGAAGTAAGAACAAAAGATGCACGTCAGGTATTGAAACCCTTTATTTCATTAAAAGACGGAATCACGCAATGGGCCAATACGGCTGCACTGGTGGCCGGTATGATGAAAGAAGATTACGAACTCATCGGCCGCTCACTGGTTGATGTAGTAGCGGAACCTCAGCGTTCAGTTCTAATTCCTGGTTTCGACAGAATTAAAAAAGAGGCTCTCAATAATGGAGCGTTGGGCTGTGGCATTTCAGGATCAGGCCCGACAATTTTTTGCCTTTGCAAAGGGCTCAAGAATGCACAAAAAGCTGGCGAAGTGATTGAACGGGAATTCAATTCCATGAACCTGCTCAATGAAGTTTATATTTCCGAAGTAAACCGTGAAGGCGCACACACAATCAAATCGTAGCATGAAGTACCACAGTACCCGCAATGTAAACCATGTAGTCAGCCTGAAAGAAGCGGTACTCAACGGCCTGGCTCCCGATAAAGGATTATACATGCCGCAACGAATCCCGTTGTTTCCTTCGGATTATTTTCATTCTCTTCCCGAAAAATCTTTTACAGAAATTGCGTTTGATGTAGCCTCAGCTTTTCTCGGGGATGATATTCCACAAGAAAAACTTAAGTCTATTGTTGATCACACGATATCTTTTGATGCTCCGCTTGTAGAGGTAGAGAAAAACATTTTTGCGTTGGAATTATTCCATGGGCCTACACTGGCCTTCAAAGATTTTGGCGCCCGGTTCATGTCACAGGTATTGGGTTATTTCGCTCAACAACAAAAGCGAGAAGTAGTTATTCTGGTTGCCACATCAGGAGATACCGGAAGTGCAGTAGCGAATGGATTTTTAGGAGTGTCTGGTACACGTGTTGTCGTTCTCTATCCTGCGGGGAAAGTGAGTGAAATTCAGGAGAAACAATTCACGACTTTGGGTAACAACATTACTGCACTGGAGGTAGAGGGTACTTTTGATGATTGTCAGCGCCTGGTGAAGCAAGCGTTTGCAGATCGGGAATTAAAAACAAGTTTTTTACTTACATCGGCAAACTCTATTAATATAGCTCGCCTCATCCCGCAGGCTTTCTACTATTTCTATGCCTGGTCACGGATGAAACAGCGAGATGATGTAGTTTTCTCGGTACCCAGCGGAAACTTTGGCAACCTGACTGCCGGACTAATTGCAAAAAAAATGGGACTTCCGATTCAACATTTCATAGCAGCCACCAACATCAACGATGTTGTTCCCGAATATTTACGTGCCGGTAAATTTTCTCCCCGACCTTCCTTCGCTACCATTAGCAATGCCATGGATGTGGGCAACCCCAGCAACTTTGCGCGCATGCTAAACCTATTTCAAAACGATCATATTGCACTGTCGAAATTGATAACCGGTTACTCCTTTACAGATGAAAAAACCAAGGCTGCGATGAAAAAAACATTTAGAGAATCAGCTTATATGTTAGACCCACATGGAGCCATTGGTTATCTCGGTTTGAAAAAATATCAGACTCAGTATCCGAAATGCGCTGGCATCTTTTTTGAAACCGCTCATCCCGCCAAGTTTAAAGAGGTTGTGGAGCAAACTCTGGGGCAAACAATTGAAATTCCTACTTTACTGGAAAAATTTCTATCAAAAGAAAAAGTAACGATTAAAACGCCTTCTGACTTTTTAGGATTTAAAAAAATACTGGCGAACTCACTTTCTTAGCCGTAACTACCAAACAGTTGTCAGTCAAAACTTTTTCAACTAATTATTGACGATTGAGGAAACTTCTCTCATATTAGCACTTGCTGTTTGAGTCCATCCGTCAACTCACGTTGAGGATCAAATAAAGCCGCCTCGCCCCTGCTCAGGTGCGGGGCGGTTTTGTTTTAGAAGGAGTGGTACGAACTAACACTTGTTAATTCACATGGGTAAACCTAAAACACTGTTCGAAAAAATATGGGATCAGCATGTTGTGAAGCGTGCGGAGGGCTATCCGGATGTGCTTTTTATCGACCGGCACTTTATTCATGAAGTTACCAGTCCGCAGGCATTTGATGGACTGCGAAAACGGGGCGTAAAAGTCTTCAACACCGGGCGAACCACTGCTACGGCCGATCACAATGTGCCTACCAAAGATCAGCATCTTCCTATTAAAGAAGCACTGTCGCGTCACCAGGTAGAAACGCTGAGAAAAAACTGCCGGGAGTTTGGCATTGATTTATATGACCTCGGTCATCCGTATCAAGGCATAGTTCATATCATTGGTCCGGAGTTGGGGCTGACCTTGCCAGGAATGACCATTGTTTGTGGCGACAGTCATACTTCTACACATGGAGCCTTTGGAAATATCGCTTTCGGTATTGGTACAAGCGAAGTAGAACAAGTACTGGCAACCCAATGCGTATTGCAGTATAGACCTCAAACCATGAAGATCGAAGTAAACGGAACGCTTGGTAAAGGTGTGGTGGCAAAAGATATTATTCTCTACATCATCTCTAAAATTTCCTCCAGCGGTGCCACCGGATATTTTGTAGAATATGGCGGAACTGCCATTCAAAAACTTTCGATGGAAGCACGCATGACCATTTGCAACATGAGTATTGAAATGGGTGCTCGTGGCGGATTAATTGCCCCTGATGAAACTACATTTAAGTATATCAAAGAAAGAAAATTTGCCCCCCACGGTGAGGCGTTCGACAAACACGTTGAACAATGGAACCAACTGAAAACAGATGAAGGTGCTTCTTACGACAAGGTTCTGACCTACGATGTGGCTGACATTGCGCCCATGATCACATACGGAACCAACCCGGGCATGGGCATCAGAGTTACCGACCGAATTCCAACGGTTGAAGAACTGAAAGAAATCAGCGAGCAAACTTCTTTCAAGAAATCGCTTGACTATATGGGGTTGGAGCCCGGCTCGCAATTGCTGGGAAAATCGGTGGACTATGTGTTTATCGGAAGTTGTACAAATGCGCGAATTGAAGATCTGCGACTTGTGGCTTCTGTTGTGAAAGGAAAAAAGAAAGCATCGAACGTTGAAGTGTGGGTGATCCCGGGCTCCAGGCAAGTGGAAGCACAAGCACGCCTGGAAGGATTGGATAAAATTTTTGAAGCTGCAGGATTTGAACTTCGCAGCCCGGGATGTTCTGCTTGCCTGGGAATGAATGAAGATAAAATTCCAGCCGGTAAATACTGCATCAGCACTTCCAACAGAAATTTTGAAGGAAGGCAGGGCCCGAAATCAAGAACATTTTTAGCGAGCCCGTTGAGCGCAGCGGCTGCAGCGATTACGGGTAAGGTAACGGATATAAGAGAGATTGTTTAACAGATTCTTGATTCTGGCGGCTGGTAATTCAAACCACAGGCAAGAATCCAGAAGCTAGAAACCAGAATCAAGGAGTAATTATGAGTAAAGAAAAATTTATAAAACTTCAATCGACCGCAGTTCCGCTTTCTATCGAGAACATCGATACGGATCAGATCATACCAGCTCGCTTTTTAAAAGCTACCACACGCGAAGGCTTTGGTGAAAATCTGTTTCGCGATTGGCGATACACGGAAACGGGCAAGCCCAAAACTGATTTTGCTTTGAACAACCCTGCCTATCAGGGAAAAATATTAGTAGCCGGAAAAAACTTTGGGTGTGGATCAAGCCGTGAGCACGCAGCATGGGCTTTATTTGATTACGGATTTCGCGTTGTGATCTCCAGTTTCTTTGCCGACATCTTCAAGAACAATGCGCTGAACAATGCATTGCTACCCATTCAGGTAAGCGATTCATTTCTGAAACAACTTCTGCATACGGTTGAGAAAAATCCATCAGCAAAAATTACAGTTGACCTTGAAAATCAAACGGTGACACTTGAAAATAGTGTTTCAGAAAGTTTTGACATCAATCCATACAAAAAAGCGTGTCTTATCAACGGGTACGATGATATCGATTATCTCTTGAATTTGAGAGAAGAGATTAGAGAATACGATTTAAAGAATTGAAATAAATGAACAAAAAGATTACCATACTTCAGGGAGATGGCATCGGCAAAGAGGTAACCGCTGAAGGGAAGAAAGTGCTGGAGAAAATCGCTGAGCTCTTTGAACATTCGTTTGATTTTAATGAGGCACTGATTGGTCATGATGCCATTGAGAAAACCGGAACTGCCTTACCCGATGAGACTCTTGCCACTCTTAGAAAAAGTGATGCTATTCTTTTCGGAGCGGTGGGTCATCCAAAATATGACAATGACCCAACGTTGAAAGTAAGGCCGGAGCAAGGGCTTTTAAAAATGCGCAAGGAGCTAGGTCTTTATGCGAACCTCCGCCCCATCCGACTTTTCGATGAGTTACTGCATGCTTCTAGCATTAAGCCTGAAATCCTGAAAGGTTCTGATATTCTTTTCTTCCGTGAACTCACCGGTGATGTGTACTTCGGTGAAAAAGGAAGGAAGGACGAGGGCAACACTGCTTTTGACCTGATGATTTACCAACGCTATGAAATTGAGCGCATTGCGCACAAGGCCTTTACGGCTGCACGCACCAGAAAAAAGAAAGTTACTTCTGTTGACAAAGCCAATGTGTTAGAGAGTTCCAGACTGTGGAGAGAAGTGGTACAACAAGTAGCCAAGGAATATCCGGATGTAACAGTAGAGCATCAGTTTGTGGATGCTACCGCGATGAAACTCATCCAGAATCCACGCAGTTTCGATGTAGTACTCACCGGAAATTTATTTGGAGACATCCTCACCGATGAAGCTTCACAGATTGCGGGCTCGATGGGTATGTTGGCTTCTGCATCCATCGGAGATTCAGTGGGATTGTACGAACCCATCCATGGAAGCGCACATGACATCACCGGAAAGGGCATTGCAAATCCGTTAGCGTCCATTCTTTCGGCTGCCTTGCTGTTAGATATTTCCTTTGGATTGAAAGAAGAATCGGAGACGGTGATCAAAGCTGTTGAGCAAACGCTGAAGCAAGGCTATCGTACGGTGGACATAGCTGATAAGAGCACACCTCAATTAAAAATATTAAAGACCCAAAAAATGGGAGACCAAGTTATAAAACAACTAGAAAAGTTGCCAGTCACCAGTTACCGGTAACCAGTGACTGGCAACTGAATTATGAACCTGCTTAACCAACAAGACTATGAGTAAGAAAAAAATAGAGATCTTCGACACCACCCTTCGCGATGGCGAACAGGTACCGGGTTGTCAATTAGCTACGGAGGAAAAAATTGTGATTGCGCGTGAACTCGAAGCGCTTGGTGTAGATGTGATTGAAGCCGGCTTCCCTATTTCAAGTCCGGGTGATTTTCTTTCGGTCATTGGAATCTCGCGTGCTGTCAAAGAAACGGTAGTGTGTGGATTAACCCGCGCCAAACAAGAAGATATTGACGTAGCCTCGGAGGCATTGCGTTACGCCAGGCGTGGACGAATTCATACCGGCATCGGTTCAAGCGATGTACACATCAAACACAAATTCCGCAGCACACGGGAACAAGTTTTGGAACAAGGTGTGTGGGCGGTTGAATATGCGAAGAGTAAAGGATTTGAGGTTGAGTTTTATGCTGAAGATGCAGGTCGGGCTGACCTGGCCTTCCTCGCTCAGATGGTGGAAGCCGTTATTAAAGCCGGAGCAAATGTTGTAAACATTCCCGACACCACCGGCTATTGTTTACCTCACCTTTATGGTAAACGCATTCAATACCTGTTCGACAACGTCACAAATATTGATAAGGCCGTGATATCGGTGCATTGCCATAATGATTTAGGAATGGCCACAGCCAATACCATTGAAGGAATTATTCATGGCGCCCGGCAGGCAGAGGTCACCATGAATGGAATTGGTGAACGTGCAGGGAATACATCACTCGAAGAGGTTGTGATGACCATCAAAACGCATCAGGATCTTGAAATGTACACCAATATCAAAACAGAAAGAATTTACGACATGAGTAAACTGGTGAGTAAACTAATGCGCATGCCGGTGCAGCCGAATAAAGCCATTGTAGGAAGTAACGCCTTTGCACATTCATCAGGTATTCACCAGGATGGTTTTTTAAAACATGCCGAGAACTATGAGATCATCAATCCGGCTGATGTCGGTGTATCTTCTTCTTCCATTCTATTGACTGCCCGAAGCGGACGTGCGGCACTTAAACACAGGTTGGAGATATTAGGCTATAAGATTGAAGGAGCAGATCTCGATATTGTTTATGAGAACTTCCTGATTTTGGCTGATGAAAAGAAACAAGTAAACGATCAGGACCTGGAAGTGTTAGCGGTAAACGTGGCTGTGCTGGCACGGTAATTACTTCTTCTCCCACTCTGACTGAAGATTAATAAAGGCCGTAATGCTATTGGCAAGCAAGCCATCCGATCGCGTATACCAGGCGTAGCGAAGTTCTATCTCATTGAAGAACCATGGATGATGGTTACCGCCTAACGGAGTGTAACGCACACTTAACCCGGTTTTGTAACTATCAAAATCTGAGAGATCATAGTCGGATGAATAATATTGCTGCGAGGGTTGATGCCTGGCGTATGGTTTAAAATAATTAGCGCCTGACTGTGTATACAGCCGAATAAAAGGCGACAGCGTAAATTTCTGTGATACCTTCACAGGTGTTTCCACCTCTGCCGTATGAGCTATGATTCCGAAATCATCCCAATAAAATCGATAGTAAGTTCGAACGACCCACATTTTTCCCAGGAACATATTAAGTTGTGCACCGATTGGAATTTTCAATCTCTGTTGCGGCAAGTTCTCTACTTTCAGGGAGCTATCCGTAAAATAGACCCGGTGAAAAGGAGTCGATAACAACCCATGCTGATACGAAACACCGGGGTAGATACCGAAGGCCATCCTGCGGTTGAGTGTCTGATAAAAATTGAAAGAAAGGTTGTAGGAGTTACGTTTGTAAATACTAAACCATTCCACATCACGCAATTCCTCGGGGTAAATTAAAATTCGTGGTTTCCCCGCATTCAACCATCTCAAATCATCGAAAAAAGTTTGCAGTGCCAAAGACCATTCTTTTGATTGATCTTCTGATTGTTTACTAATAGAAGCTCCGGCACCAACGGAAAAATAATCAGACTCCGCTGAAATTCCAGAATTGAGGCCAACATTCCAGCTATTTTTAAGATGCCGGTTATACCCCAGTGTAGTGTGTATTCTAAAATCACTTCTGGATGCAGAAGAAAATACATCATCAATGTTGTCAGTAGAGGCAGAGGAAATTAAGTCTAAACCAACTTCTAAACTTACATCTTCAATTGAGTCCTTTGACCAGGTAAAGGAATAGTCTTGCGCATACACTTGCAAATCTTCCGTTCCAATTCCGCCCGTAACAGCCGAATGATTATTATCCTGGGTATAATACGAAAACAGTGCCTGCACATCGGTGCGGTGAAGTTTCCTTTTTAAATACACACTGTCGGCCCCTTTTTGTCCGAAGGCAAGCGAAGACGCCAGGAGGCCAATGACAACATACCGTTTCTTCACAGCGAATGATTAATTACAACCACATCCTCCACTATTTTTTTTACCTCCGCCACCGGTAGCGCCTTCCCGGTACGCCTGCATGTTTTCATCCGATCGTTTCGCTCCAAGTTGCCCCATTTTCATTTCCCGGTCATTCACGTACACTCGTTGATAGGGCTTCACCAAAACACACGATGAAGTCAGCAAAAGAATAACCAGTATGAAAAGGATTGGTGGCTTCATACTACCTGTTTCAGGTTTACCTTTAATTGCTTCGATGTAAAGATTTTATTCCGATCCGTAACCATCAGGCAATGCACGCGAGGTAATTGCTCAATGAAGTGTATGCCTACCTCCGGGCCCATAATGGTAACGGCCGTAGCCAATGCATCCGAAAGCTCAGCGCGGGGACTGACTACCGTAACACTTTTAATTCCCTTTACGGGCTTTCCTGTTTTAGGATTGATGGAGTGTGAATAACAGACACCGTCAATTTCAAAATACTGTTCATAATCGCCTGAGGTTGCTACGGAAGCATGATCAATCGGAATCCAAGCTATTGCTTTATCACGATCATCCGGATTCGCAATGCCCACCTTCCATGGCTTTCCGTCCGCACGCGTGCCCCAGGCTGTAAGATCACCACTCGCACTGATCACTCCGTTGGTCACTCCTTTTTTCAGGAGCAGTTCTTTTACTTTATCTGCAGCATACCCCTTACCGATGGCACCAAAACCAATGTGCATGTTGGGCTGGTCTAAATACACACGATGCCCGGCAAACAAATTAATATGTTTATAGCCAACGCATGCAAGAGCTTCTTTTAATTGTGCCTCATCGGGCAACTTAAATTGCCGGCCTTTGAAATTATACATTTTTTTGAGCAATCCTGATGTAATATCAAAAGCTCCCTGCGTGATGGCCGAAATTTCTTTACTCCTTTTAATGAGGTCGTATACTTCCATATCAACCTCTACAGCCCTGATGCCCGCGCAACGATTGATCAAAGAGGTTTGAGAAAATTCCGAAAATTCTGTGAGCAGGCGCTCAATCCGCTTCACTTCATTGACAGCCTCATCCAGTAATTCCTCGCCTGCCTCATCATCGGCAAGTATTATAAATTCAAAAGCGGAGCCCATCAATTTAGCCTGTCTTCGGAATTCCTGTTGTAGGGCAATATTCATTTTGAAAGTGAAGCTTTTACTTCAGAAATAAATTCCTTTGACGTTTGGTTCCTGTATGAAAAAGTTGATGCCACTGATTTGTCAAGACGTAACAATACAAAGTTTGGGAATATTCCCTTCGGGTTGTACTGCTCGGCAAGCAACTCGTTTTGTTCCTGCTCGGCCTGGGGCAATTTTTTTCGTTGAGGAAAATCTGCTTTCAGAATGACAAGATTTTCTTTCGCAAAATCTAAAAATTCATGTTGTGAAAGCACTTGATTGTCAAACCGTATACAGGGGGCACACCAATCCGATCCGGCAAAAACAAGCAATATGGGTTTTTGAGTTTCGTCAGCAACCCGAAAGGCCTCTGCCACATCATGTTCAATTTGGCCCATGCATAGAAGGCATTGAAACTGAAGAATGACTGCTATAAAAAGCTTGCCTGCCTGCATTTAAGATTGGGTTGGCGATCTTAAATTTAGAAAAATTGAACTGAAATACAGGCTCAGGCGATTGTCCTTTCTGCGCTTACTGTATGAAAAAATAAGTAAACGATCAGGATTTGAAGTTTTGGAGGTTAACTCGTTGGGTTATTTTTTAAAAATCTTCATCAAAAAAAAGATAACAGAAGAAATTGCGAGAAAAATCAATCCACCAATTATTTCACTGATAGCCAGGTTTGAAAGAAACCATACGGTCACCAGCAATGCAATAACCGGTATGGTTAACCCGCCCGGTACGACAAAGGAGCCTTCAACCTTATTTTTTCTAAGTTTAATGGTTGCCAGGATAACACCAAAATAAATGATGAGCATGGATGAGCTTGCGACCACGGCCAACTGACGGAAGCCTCCGGAAACAGATATGATAAAGCCAATCGTTGCATAAAATATTATCGACACATGTGGAGTAGCATAACGTGTATGAATAATCGCTAAAAACCTGGGAAGCAATCCATCGCGCGCTGCTGCATAGGGTACACGCGATGTAATCATAATATCACCACTGATCAGCCCAAAACCAGAAACGGCTGCGCCAATCACAATCATCACTTTTCCAAAATCTCCTAAAATAAGATCAGCTACTTTTGCCAGAGGTGCCTCCTTTTGCAGGGCAAGCTCGCTGCCCAGCACGCCTTGCGCTACGAACTGGATCATCATATAAAAAACAAAAATTACCAACATGCCCAGCAGAATTCCACGCGGGATGGTTCGCCTGGGGTTCTTAATTTCTCCACTGGCACTTAGCGAGCACTCCATTCCCACAAAAGCAAAAAACAGAATTAAGGATACTTCTCCTAATTTTCCAACGGATGGCCACACCGTAACCTGATAATTCTCAATGTTTATAAAGAAAACGCCAATCACAATCAACACTAATAAAGGTAGCAGTTTTGCCACCGTTATTATTTCCACCAGCCTGTTCCCCTGTTTGATACCCAGTACGTTCAACCAGGCAATGCCACCAAAAAGAATTGCCAGAAAAATTATCCGCGCAACAGGGTGACCAAATGCCGGAAAAAAAGTTGCCATGCTGTCTGCCAGAATATTAGCTACAGCAGCATCAGCCATCACCGAATACCCAAACCAAAAAAGCGTGTTCGCTAAAAATCCAATGAATGGGCCAAACGCGGATTCAACATACGCATATACACCACCCGTTACGGGAATTTTACTTCCTACTTCCATAAAACACAACAGCACCATTCCCATCAGTAACGCGCACAGGGTGTACGCCAAAAAACCAGCTGTACCTATGTAGGAAGCCACTACTGCCGGTAATACAAAAATCCCAGCTCCTACTGTGAGATTAACCGCATTGGCTGCGAGAGAGCGAACACCAATTACTTTTTTTAAACCTTCGTCTGAATTCAGCAAAATACGTTGTTAAAAGTTTGGTGCCACGATCATGGCTTGTTGCTTGGATGATGTTTTTAAGATTTCCTGAATTTGCTTCTCAAGTTCATGCACGAGTTGAGTATCATTTAAACGGGTAGCAGCTTTTAATTTCCCTCGCAATGAGAGAAGCCGTTTAGGGGCAATCTGAAGGGCTTTATCAAATTGTGTCACAGCATCCTGCGCACGGTTTATCGACACCAAAAATTCTCCATACAGTTCGTGAGAGGGTTTCACTACCGCTGGCGGACCATAAGAATAGCTGACATTTTCCTCAAGTTTTGCAGCATCCTGCAGCCACTTTTCGGCAGTCACTAAATCATTTTGCATCCAGGCACTCATGGCCCGCAGTTCCATTTCAATAACCTTCGAGAGATTAACGTCAAGTTCAGTTGCATTTTCCCGGGTTGCGCCTCCGCTGTTACACAATGCAATGCCGTTCTCACTGATTTTAGCAGATTCGAGTTGACGTTCCTTTTCCATTGCAAGAATCAAGGTTTCAAGCGAGGCTTTGTCCTTCGCATGGTAGGATTTCATTCCTCTCATAAAATTTTCGATGCTGCGGGTCAGAATATTTAAATCCCCGGTGTCGGTTGTTTTTGAAGAAAAGGCTGACTTCCAATCCTCAGTCTCTACCAGGTAAGTAGACTTAAAAAATACTTCGTGTGTCCTTGCACGAGCTGAGGAGAGCTCAGCACAGTAGCCAATCATGCTTTCCAGTGTCTTTCGTGCTTCTCCGGTTCTCCCTTGCTGTAAATATCCATACTGCAACCAATGGTACGAGTGATATCCTAACGCATCATTCGTTAAACCTTTTCTCTCCTTTCTGTTTACACTGGCTTGCCATGAAACTTCGTTTGA
>Ga0187894_10006361_pt1 | contig 11623 bp, 15 predicted proteins | sample GBC1701081metaG_FD_136650 | JGI IMG/M metagenome (GOLD analysis project Ga0187894, IMG submission 136650) | White microbial mat communities from a lava cave in the Kipuka Kanohina Cave System on the Island of Hawaii, USA - GBC170108-1 metaG ...
TCCACCACCACCACGCCCTTTTCGGTGATGAAGGCCGCGGTGTTCCCGCCTCCGCCGGTAATCATGTACAAGTTGTCTTTTACTTTCTGAATTTCCAGCGTCGCCGGTTGCCCCTGTTGTTGTTGAGCGACCACCAAAGAGATCGCGCCGACGAGCAAAAGCCCTGACAATACTGCCAGTCGTTTCATAAGAGAGTCTCCTGTGATGATTTGTTTACCCTTTCTGAGCCGGGATGATATACGCCGATCCCGCCGGACACAAGAAAAACCCGGGACAGTACCGCGCGCGTAAGCAAGCGGTTGATTGATGAGATCGCCGCTTGCTTACGCGCGCGGCACTGTACCAATCTCGCGTGTTCTGATTTAGACTGCGCTCGCTATTCAATTGAAGCGTGCGCAAATTAAACTCGAATGAAATCGGCGTCCTGAAATGGCGAAGCCTTTGGAGTGCTGCGGCTTTGACGCAGCTTTCCCAGTTTTGCATCCGCAAAAAACGCAAAACTGGGAAAGCTGCGTCAAAGCCGCAGCACTCCAAAGGCTTCGCCGACCTGTTGACGGCAGGCTTTTCACCCACAAAGGAGGGATTATGTCACGACGAAGTATTTCCACTCACTCAACCAAAATTCCGAGCTTCATTTTGATAATCGCGCTCGTCGTCCCGGCGCTCAGTTTCGGGTTGCGCGGCGAAACAGCGAATCAACCTATGTCCCAACCTACCGGGTGGACGCCTGAGCTTTCGATGAAAGTCAAAGCCGTCGGCGGCGTGCGCGTTTCGCCCGACGGCAAGCGCGTGGTCTACACCGTCAACGAGCCGGTGATGACGGCGGAGAAGAGCGAATACCTGACCCAGATCTGGATGGCCTCAGCCTCCGGCAGCGACGCTTACCAGATGACCTTCGGCGAAAAGTCTTCGGGGAGCCCCGATTGGTCGCCCGACGGCCGGTGGATCGCCTTCACCTCTTCGCGTTCGGGCAAGAATAATCTCTATCTGATGCGCTCGACCGGCGGCGAGGCCGAAATGATCACCGACGTGAAGAGCGGCGTCGGCGGATTCGCGTGGTCGCCCGACGGCAAATGGATCGCCTTCACGATGACCGACCCGCCCTCGGCCGACGAAGAGAAGAACAATAAAGGCAAGGACGATTCGCGCTGGATTGACGAGAATGTCAAGATGAGCCACCTCTACGTCGCGCCCGTGATGAAAGACGCCGCGGGCAAACGCGAACCGCGACAGTTGACGAAAGGCGCCTTCACAGTCGGTTCAGGTCTCGGCGGCGGCGGATTCGATTGGTCGCCCGACGGCAAATCAATAGTTTTCACGCACACCAAGGCTCCGAAAGCCGACTACTGGACGAGCGCGAATGTCTCGGTCGTTGACGTGGCGAGCGGCGAGATCAAAGCGATGGCGGCGACCGCCGCAGCCGAATCGCAACCGATCTATTCGCCCGACGGCAAATGGATCGCGCTGACCATCAGCGACAACCCTCCGACCTGGGCGTTTCAAAACAAGATTCACATTATTCCCGCGGGCGGAGGCGCGCCGAAACCTCTGGCGCTGACCTTCGACGAACAGCCGAATCTGATCGGATGGGCAGCGGACGGCAAACGCATCTACTTCAACGAGACGCGCGGCACGACAACCGCCATCTCCGCAATCAACGTCGAGACCGGCGCGATCACAGACATCGAGAAAGGCTCCCGCGTTTACGGCGGGATCAATCTTAACCACACGCGCACGATGTTCGGAATGACGACGCAGAACAACGACACCGCCGTCGAAGCTTACGTCACGCGCGCGGACAATTTCGCTCCGGCAAAAGTCAGCGCCGCCAACGCCGATCTGCCGAAGTCGCCGCTCGGCAAAATGGAAGTCGTCCGTTGGAAGAGCAGCGACGGGATGGAGATCGAAGGCGTCCTGAATTATCCGGTCAATTACAGAGCCGGCGAGCGCGTCCCGCTGCTGTTGGTCATTCACGGCGGTCCGACCGGAGTCTTCACGCAGAACTTCGCCGCCGGCCCTGGCCTCTATCCGACCGCGGTCTTCAATGCGCGCGGTTACGCGGTGCTGCGCGGCAACCCGCGCGGATCGTCGGGTTACGGCAAGAAGTTCCGCTACGCGAATTATAAGGACTGGGGCGGCGGCGATTACAAAGACCTGATGGCCGGCGTTGATCACGTCGTCTCGATGGGCGTGGCCGACCCGAACCGGCTGGGCGTGATGGGCTGGAGCTATGGCGGGTTTATGACTTCGTGGGTGATCACGCAGACCAAACGCTTCAAGGCCGCGTCAATCGGCGCCGCCGTGACCAACCTGATGAGCTTCACCGGCACGGCGGACATTCCCGGCTTCATCCCCGATTACATGGGCGCGCAGTTCTGGGACAACCTGGATGTCTACCGCCAGCATTCGGCGATGTTCAACATCAAGGGCGTCTCGACGCCGTCGTTGATCCAGCATTGCGAGGGCGACCTGCGCGTGCCGATCTCGCAGGGCTACGAGTTGTACAATGCGCTGAAGCAGCAGGGCGTGCCGGCGCGCATGCTGGTGGCGCCGCGCCAGGCCCACGGCCCGACCGAACCGAAGATGCTGCTGAAGATCATGCAAACCAACGTCGAGTGGTTCGACAAGATGATCGGCGGCGTGTCCTAAATCAAAGCAGGCGAGATTGGGACACAGACTCGACCACGGGGAGCACGGGGAACACGGGGAGGCTTATCTTTATTGCCTTTCCCCGTGTTCCCCGTGCTCCCCGTGGTTGAGTCTGTGCCGATGTTTGTGGGTTCGATTTAGAATGGAGATCATCAATTTTTCCGAGCGACCTGCGGAGCCGAACAATCGAGGAGGAGTTATGTCAGTCAGTGTTGAGAAGAACGGACCGGTCACAACCGTCATTTTCAGCCGTCCTGAAGTCCGCAACGCCGTTGACCGCGCGACCGCTCAGGCTTTGGCTGACGCGTTCCGCGAATTTGAAGCCGACGATTCCGCATCGGTGGGCGTGCTTTATGGCGATAACGGAACGTTTTGCGCGGGCGCTGATTTGAAAGCCATCGCGGAAGGCCGTGGCAATCGCGTTGATCCCGAAGGCGACGCGCCGATGGGGCCTTCGCGATTGCTTTTGAGCAAGCCGGTGATCGCGGCGGTCTCCGGTTACGCCGTCGCGGGAGGATTGGAACTCGCCTTGTGGTGCGACCTGCGTGTGGCCGAAGAGGGCGCGGTGATGGGCGTCTTCTGCCGCCGCTGGGGCGTGCCGCTGATTGACGGCGGCACGGTTCGATTGCCGCGATTGATCGGGATGAGCCGGGCGTTGGATTTGATCTTGACTGGCAGACCGGTGGACGCGCGCGAGGCTCTGCGGATGGGATTGGTCAATCGCGTCGTATCGAAAGGCGCGGCGCGAGAAGAGGCCGAGAAGCTGGCGCGCGAGATCGCGGCCTTCCCGCAAATCTGCATGCGCGGAGATCGAATGTCGGTCTATGAGCAATTCGATTTGAGTTTGACCGCCGCGCTTCGGAGCGAGTTCAATCACGGCCTGAATTCGCTCGACCACCTAGGCTCCTTAGATTTCAAAAGGCGGGTTTGATGTGGATGAGTCACTTGTTGACGCCGCGCTCTAGCCCCTGGCCGACGCGTCGGGACGTCTTCGACCTTTTGCCCTTCTCCGACTTCCCTGCCGTGTTTTCGATCTCTGCCATCTACTCACCTTTCATTGGAGATAACTGCCGCGCTCGACACGCGGGCCGACGCCGCGAGATTTCCTTTTGCTAACGTCCAATGCGGATAAAAATCGCCGTATAATGCATCAGCTCGCGCCGCTCCGCTTCTGCTTGTTCCGCGTTCGACGGATTGAGCAGCCTTACCAGTCGTTGTTGGTCGGCGAGAGGTAACTGCTTCGCCAGTTCGAGAACTTCATCTAGTGTCGGTACGCTCATTACTTTGCCGATCCTCCCTTCTTCGTGGCTTTCTTCGTGACCTTCTTCGCCTTGGCCTTTGGCTTTGGCTTGGCCGTCGAGCCGTTGCGTTCGACGAGCTGCCGGATTTGTTCATCCGTGCGCGCCTGCGCCGCGGCCAACGCCTTGATTGCCTCGGCGTTCTCGGCTTGCAATGCCGCCATCCGGTCGAGCCGTTCATCCGTCCGGTCAGCGCGGCCATTGACCTTGGCTATGTCACGGGTGAGCGTGTCCACGCGCTCGGTAAGCTGTATCTGCGCGTCAATAAGCGCGTCAAGCCGTGATTCCGTTTGAACGTCAGCCTCATCGTGGCCGTCGAGTCTCTCCTCGTGAAGCTGAAGCATCTCGACGAGTTGAGCGTGAGACGTAGCCACTTGCCGGAATGCTTCTTCCAGTTTCTCCTGTCTCGCCTCGTATCTGACCTGGGCGTTGATGAGCGCATCGAAACGTTCATCAGCGTCACGGCGCCACGCTTCCGCGGCTTGCTGCGCTGAATCCGAAGCGTCCTGACGTTCATCCGCGCGGACGGCCATCTGCGTCAACTGCTCGATGGCGATGGCGACGCGCTGTAATGTTTGCTCAATTTCTTCGCTGGTCATTTCGCGGAAATATTGTTTCATCAATGACTTCGATTAGTGAGCTGAATTCTGGGACGTCAGCATATCTTTTACGCCACGCGTTGAATTCATCCAACGCGAGTTGTAGCAGCTCGGCTTTTTCTGACTCCGTCATGATTTCCTCTCCGCCAATTGTGATTGCTTTGCTCATTTTTCCCACGCTCCTTTGTTTTTTTGCAGTTTTCTCTGTCGGGTTTTCCATCTGGGTTACTTCTTGGGGCTAATTTTCTTGCTGGCTTTCTTCACTCCGGCCTTCTTTGCCCTGGCCTTCCGCACGGGCTTCGCTGCGGACGCTGGCGGCTCGAACAGCGAAGCCTGTGCGCCCTTCTTTGTCTTCATAGCGGCGGCCCGCGCGGCTTTCTCCTCGTCGGTTAGTGGTGGTCGTCCAGGCTTTGGCCGCCATGCCGGGAAGCTATCCGCCGCTTCTTCAGGAACCATCCATACTCTGAAATCGCCGATGGTTTGCGGGACAGCGCCGGGTACCTGCCCTTTGCGCAGCCAGGTTGCGATAGTTGTGTAAGGGACTTTGATTTTTCTGGCGAGTTCGCCTGCGGTCATAAACCGTTGCTCCTTCATTCCTAAAATCTAGTAGACATCTACTGCATTTGGCAAGGCAAATGCTACAGCATCGAAAAGTAGAACGTCAATAAAAATTTCGCAGGGTACACTAACTTTTTCCTTGATTCCAGAAAACGTAGTAGTACATACTACGTTTCGGCCAGTTAATGACACACGGAGGCAACGCAATGATTCTCAATACCCGCATCCGGTCACTCACGGTCGAAGCCGCCAAGCTCTCCGCATCCTCTTCCCCGGCCTGGCTCAGAGCCATCGAATGTAAGAAATCATCGATCCATATTTTCCTCTCCTACATTTTCCTCTTCAGGGTTTTGCCAACAGGAAAATGTAGAAATGGAACCAATCGAGTTTCCGGTTAAGGGTGTCATCCATCAGCGAGCCGGAATAGATCAGGTTTTGCGCGTAGACGACGAGGCCGAACGGCGCTTGCATCGGGATGATGTCTTTGCTGAGCGTTTCGAACTTCTCCTGCTTGATCTTCGGCGAGTCGTCTCTTTCGTCAATGTCGTCCAGCTCGATGAACGTCGGCCGCAGTTCCAGATCGCGCAGGCCCCTGACGCCCTGTTCCAGCGAAGCGGCGATCATCGTGAACCCGGAGGCCGTGAAGAGCGCGTCGCCACGCCACCCCCGCTGGTTGCCGAATTGGCCGATGCGGGGCTTGGTGAGTCCGGGGTAATACCGCGCGACCTCGGAAGCCTCGATCAACGCCCGGACGTTCTGTAAGTGTTCGCGCGCTTTCTCCTTGGTGGACGAGACGTAGAGGCCGACTGAGCGCCCGAAGTGCGCGCCCGGCGACGGCGAGGCCTTCGAGGATGGCCGACTTGCCCAGGCCTCGACCAAGCGCGAGAAGCGCGGCAAGCGGCGTGTCTTCGGGAACGGGCTGCCTGGAGACGCGCAAGGAGAGCAGCGGCCAATACCAATCGAGGAACAGGCGATGAAACCACGTGAACAGGTATTCAATGGCTTCGTCACGTTCGATGTTGTATTTGGCTACCAGCGCCGTGATGGCGTTCTCGATCAGTTTGCGTCTTTTCTCTTCGACCGAGACATCGATCGCCTGCCGCGGCTTACCCTCGAGCGCCGCCGCCAGGCGCATAGCCCCGCGCTCCTGCTTGCCGTAGGCGACGTGCTGCAGGACGTTGCGAATGACAAAGCGCGGATTGCCGAGTTGAGCGGCTGTTTGCAGTCCGCCGATGGTTTCGGATGCGCGGCCACGACGATCAACCTTTTCCGGCGCGCCAGGCTCAGACGCGCGCCTCTCAACCATCCCCTGCAGCGAGCCAAGGCCGCCGCCGAGGATCGAGCCGCTCGACGACTCGAACGTCCCACGGTTGCCTGAAGCTCTCCTGTGTATTCGCCAGCCGGGTTGATGCCGCCGAGTTGGCGAATGCGCGCGTTGATGCGGATGTTGTCTTGGGGTTCACCGGCGCCGCGTTCCTGCCTTCTGGCCAGAGCGCCGAAGCGACCGCTCAGGGCTTCAGGAGCCTGCGGCACGCCGCCTTCGGGATTGACTATCGAGCCGAGCAGAGACGAAGACTTGCCGGATGGCGGATTGAGGATGGCGGATTGAGGATGGCGGATTGAGGATGGCGGATTGAGGAGCCTGTCGCGGCTCCGTTAGCCCGCGCGTCGGCTGATTCTCGATGCGACTCTGAGCTTTCGCGGCTTCCTTGCTCTGCGTCTTCACTTTGTCTATTGCCGCGCCTACTCGTGTGATCTCGCGCTGAAGCCTGGCGCGTTCACCTGGCGAATCCGCCGGCGCGAATCTCAACTGATCACGCAGAGCGCGGCGATGCGCATCGAGTTGAGCTTGAGCTTCCGAGTAATCTCCGGCGTCGTAAGCGATTCTCGACGCTTCCAGAGAACGGGATGCGACGTTACGAGATACCTCATACAGTCGGGTACGTTCCTGCGCGCGCTGTTGCGCGGCGGAAAGCGCCGCCGCCCTGCCCGGAAATCCTTCCACAGCCAGAGGCTCTTGCGCTGTCGGTTCGGCTTGTCGCGCCGGCGCGCGGCGGGCAATCTCGGCGTCAATCTCCGCCGGCGACAAGCCCATCAATTCGAGCGCTTGCTGTTGGGCGCGCGCTCGAAACTCCGGCGTGATCTCTTCAGTTCCTGGACGGACGGCCCGCGCCGTCGGTTCCTGTGTTTGCGCGAGAGGCGCTTGCGCGCGATCCGGCGTGATGGTTCGTGATGGCGGCGCTGGTAATGCTTCCGGTCCTCCAGATCGCGTTGGCCGAGGAGGAAGCGCCAAAGCGCCTGGCAAGGACAGCGCGCCGCCGATGACAGCCGCTTTCGTTAACTCACGTGGCGAGATTTGTCCTTCGAACACCGCCTGCTCTGCCCCGCTCTGCAAGACATTGCCAGCAGCGCCGCCGCCAATTTCGCCAGCGATCCTTGTTGCTACTTGCGCCGCAGGCCTGGCCAACGCTGCGGCCACACGGCCCGCAGCCATTGAGCCGAGCTTGCCGCCAACAACTGGCGCAACAGCGCCGAGAGCCGTTTGAGCCGCCGCGCGCTTCAGGTCATTCCAATCAGCGGAGAGAGCGCTAATGCCTGCGCCCGTTCCAAGTGTGGCAGCCGTGCCACCGCCGAGCAGTTGCGGCGCGACAGTAGCCAACGCCGCGACCGGAGCGGCTTCAACGATTCCTTCACCAATCTCGCCGGCGAGCGTATGCGCGCTCGCCGATCTGCGTGGCGAGCGGCAACTGCTCAAACTGCTCAATCTTTTGCAATCGCGCCGAGACTTCAGGGCTGATTTGCGATGTGAGGCACGAGACATTCGCCCGCGCTTCCTCGAAGCTGCCCGGCGCCGGCTGTTGGTCAACGCGCGGCCCGACACTCCGGAGTTTGCGCCGGCCTGCGGGAATCTGTGGCGCTGGCCTTTGCGTTGGCAAGCGCGAAGTCATCGAGGCGCCGCCGGATAGATCGAATCGCATCCCTTCTGCGGGTTGCAGTCCAAGGCGGCGAGCGGTTGATTGCGGTTGTTGGGCTTCGGTTGGTTGCTGACTGCTAAACTGATCATAAAGCCGATCTATTTCCGACGCGCTCTGTTCTGGTCCCGCGACCTTCCGCACATAGTCCTGTGTCTCTCTGTACGGCGGGACGCTGCCATATTTGAGCACGGCGCCGGGTCCGGCGTTATATGCAGCCGCTGCGAGCCGCTGATCTCCACCGAACGCATCAAGCTGTCGCTTGGCGTACCGGACACCGCCTTCAATGTTTGCGTCAACGTCGTAGGGATCAACGCCTAACTCTCGCGCCGTACCTCGCATCAACTGCATCTTGCCGATCGCGCCAGCGGACGAACGCTTGCGACCGCTGACGACATCAGGCCGGTTTGTAGACTCCGCGCCAGCGATGCGACGGGCGAAACCACGCGGGACGCCTTGTTTATCGGCCTCTTCATCGAGCCGGCGATTTGTGTAATCCACGAAGAGCTGATCTATTTCGGAAGGTTTCTGGCCTTGAGTCTGCGACATCGTATTACCTCACGGTGTAACCATCGGCTTCGATCCGGCGGCGGGCTTCTTCGGGAGTGATATTCAGTGATTGCGCGACATGGTTGATGAAGTCGGCGCCGACTGTGGCTTTGCGCTGCGCTGTTGGCTGACCTTTTGGCGTTGACTGAGTTCTGCGTCTCTTCACATAGCCCCAGCCGCCCGCGCCCTGCCCTGTCTCGAAACGCTCACCGTACAACTCGCCAAACGAAGCGACGCTGCTGTTGAAATTATTGAACGCGCTCTGCGCAAGGCGCTCAGCCCTTACACGCTCTTCTGTTCCTTGCGGAAATTCCTGCGCCTTTTGCCAGGTGGTTTCACCCGTTTGTCGGTTGCGTCCGAGCTTCAACTGCGGCGTCACGGCTCTCGTTTGATAAATTTCCGTAGTTTTCTGCGCATCGGCTCTCCCTCAAAAGCGCAAAGGCAATCAACCTGGCTGGCGCGCAGATTTGATCGCCTTTTGAGTGGGCGGCAGTCCGGCAAACGGAACAAGAAATTTCGACTCCGCACGTTGCCCGCTCGAACTTGTCAGCCGCCACGATGACGGCGAAAACTTGTGCGTGAATAGCGTGTGAACTCAGTCGCACACGCCCAAAAAACCTCAAACTGAATCAAACAATCTTGCAACCAAATCAAACACATACCAACATGCTGAAATGCCGCTATTCAATCACGCCCTGAACTCGTTACAAGCCGGCGCGCGGGAGGGCGCGGCCCGATTTGCGCGCGGCGCGGGAAGACATGGATCATTTGATAACCAGGGGGAATAAAACAATGACTCAAGGAGCAAGCGCCAACGAGGAGCGGATCAGTTGGTTTCCGGTTCCGAGTGAAGATCAATTGCCGGATAATCTGCGCAAGTTATTCAACAAAGCCAAAGAGAAGCTCGGTTTCATGCCGAACGTCTTTCGCGTTTACAGCTTCCGCCCGGAACGGCTGAGCGCATGGTTCGCGCATTACAAACAACTTCACGAGCCGACCGAGAATTTGAACGCCGCCGAGCGCGAGATGATCGCCGTCGCGGTTTCGATGGCCAACGGATGCCTGTATTGCCTGGTCGCGCACGGCGCGGCTCTGCGCGAGGCCTTGGGCGATCCGATCAAGGCCGACCGCATCACGCTCGATTACAAGCGCGCGGGGTTGGACGCGAAGATGGAAGCGATTCTGGATTTCGCGGTCAAGCTGACCAAAACTCCAACCGATTGCTTGCAGGAAGACATCGGACATTTGAAGAGTCTGGGGTTGACGCAGGAAGAAGTGTGGGACGTGATCGAAATTGCGGCGATGTACAACTTCACTAACCGTATGGCGTCCGCGACGGGAATGATTCCGAACCGCGAATACCACGCGTTAGCCAGATAGGTGTCAGGTGTCAGGTGTCAGGTGTCAGGTGTCAGGTGTCAGGTGTCAGGTGTCAGGTGTCAGGCGATACGACTCACTCAGCAACAACATCAGCTAACGGAGGATCGAATATGAAAATACAAAGTTATCGCGATTTACTGGTTTGGCAGAAAGCCATGGACCTGGTGGTTGATTGTTACAAGTTCGTCAGCGATCTGCCCAAGAATGAAACGTATGGCCTGATAAGCCAAACGCAACGCGCGGCGGTATCAATACCTGCCAACATCGCCGAAGGACACGGACGCGATCACCTGGGAGATTATTTGCGCCACATCTCTATCGCGAACGGGTCATTGATGGAACTGGAAACCCATTTGCTATTGATTGGACGTTTGGGCTACCGCCCAGAAGATGACGTCGAATCGTTGCTTGGTCAATGCTCCGAAGTCGGCAAAATGCTCGCCGGTTTATCAAAGAGCTTGAGAGGCAAACAATGATCTAACACCTCGCGCCTGATACCTGATACCTGACACCTGACACCTGACACCTGGAACCTGACACCTGACACCTGACACCTGACACCTGGAGGAACTATGGCGATCAAGGGCGATCTTGCATATTGGGAGGCCGAAGATTTCGGCGTTGATCTGATCGATCTGACGCTCGGCGATCTGCTCGACCAGCGCGCTGATGAACTGCCCGACAAAGAGGCGCTGGTCTACAACTATCCTGAAACCGGGATCGAATTGCGGTTGACCTATGGCCAGTATCGCGACGTAGTGGACCGGCTGGCGAAAGGATTGATCGCGTTCGGCGTTGAGAAAGGCGATCAAGTGGCGGTGTGGGCCACGAACGTGCCCGAGTGGATTTTCCTGCAACTGGCGCTGGCCAAGATCGGCGCAGTGATTGTTACGGTCAATACCAATTGCCGCGCGGCTGAGGTCGAGTACGTGCTGCGCCAGGGCGACATCTCGACGCTCTTTTTGATCGAGGAGCATCGTGGAAACAACTACCTGGAATCGCTCTACAGCGTCGCGCCAGAGATAAAAACAATCAACGATCCGCTGAGCGAAACTTTGCGCGCCGCGTCACTGCCGCGATTGAAACGCGCCGTGTTGATCGGTCGAACCCGGCGCCAGGGCCTGTCGCTCTTTTCAGACGTGATGGAATTGGCCGATAAAGTCTCCGACGACGAGCCAAAAGCCAGACAGGCGAGCGTCGATCCGCGCGACGTGGCGATGATGCAATATACCAGCGGCACGACCGGCTTTCCCAAAGGCGTTATGCTCACGCATCACAGCCTGATCAATCAGGCGCGCGTGGCTTGCACACGCGGCGATTTGAGCGAGACGGAACGTTACGTGACGGCGATGCCGCTCTTCCACATCGCCGGGAGCCTGGGCGGCGTGATTTATTGCCTCTATCTGGGATGCGCGCTGATTCCGATGACCACCTTCGATCCGGTCAAACAACTTGAATTGTTTGATAAGGAAAAAGGCACGTTCACCTTTGCGGCGCCGACGATGCTGGTGGCGATGCTCAATCACCCGCGCTTCGCGGAATTCGACCTTTCCAGCTTGCGCAACATCTACACCGGAGCGACGCCGGTGCCCGTGCCGCTGATGGAGCAGATCAAGGA
>Ga0187894_10006363_pt1 | contig 11622 bp, 10 predicted proteins | sample GBC1701081metaG_FD_136650 | JGI IMG/M metagenome (GOLD analysis project Ga0187894, IMG submission 136650) | White microbial mat communities from a lava cave in the Kipuka Kanohina Cave System on the Island of Hawaii, USA - GBC170108-1 metaG ...
CATCACGATGAAGGGCTACCTCAAGAACCCGAAGGCGACCGCGGAGGCGTTTGCCGGCGGCTGGTTCCACTCCGGCGACCTCGCGGTACTGCAGCCCGACGGCTACATCAAGATCAAGGACCGAGCGAAGGACATCATCATCTCGGGCGGGGAGAACATCTCGTCGATCGAGGTCGAGGACGTGCTCTACCGGCACCCGGCGGTGCTGGCGGCGGCGGTGGTGGCGAAGCCCGATCCGAAGTGGGGCGAAACGCCGTGCGCGTTCGTCGAGCTGAAGCCGGGCGCGACCGCCACGGCCGAGGAGATCATCGAACACTGCCGGGCGGGCCTCGCGCGGTTCAAGGCGCCGCGGGCGGTGGTGTTCGGCACGCTGCCGAAGACCTCGACCGGCAAGATCCAGAAGTTCGCGCTGCGCCAGCAGGCGAAGTCGGCAACGGCAATCGAGTAGCGGAGGCCCCGATGAACGCGCCGTCGCAGACCGAAGTCGAAGCCCCCTACGTCGTGCGCAGCGACGAGGGCGACATCGCCGCGCTGACGCTCAACCGCGGCGACCGGATGAACCCGCTGTCGACCGCGATGCTCGCCGCACTCCAGGCCGAGCTCGACCGCGCCGGTGCGGACGAGTCGATCCGAGCGGTGGTCCTCGCCGGTGCGGGCAAGCACTTCTGCGCCGGGCACGATCTGCGGGAGATGCGAGCGCATCCCGACAAGGCCTGGCAGTCGGCGCTCTTCGAGCAGTGCAGCCGGCTGATGCTGACGCTCATCCGGCTACCGCAACCGGTCATCGCGCGCGTACAAGGGGTGGCGGTCGCCGCGGGTTGTCAGCTCGTGTCGATGTGCGACCTCGCTGTGGCTGCCGATGTCGCGCGCTTTGCGCTGCCGGGGGTCACGAGCGGCATCTTTTGCACGACACCCGGGGTCGGCGTGGCGCGGAACCTCGCGCGCAAGCACGCCCTGGAGATGCTGTTCACCGGCGACCAGATCGACGCGGCGACGGCCGAGCGCTGGGGGTTGGTGAACCGGGTGGTGCCGTTAGCCGAGCTCGACGCCGCAGTCGCCGCGCTGGCACGCAAGGTGGCTTCCCACAGCCCGGCCGTGGTGAAACTCGGCAAGCAGTTCTTCTACGAGCAGGTGGAGAAGAACATCGCCGACGCCTACGCGCTCGCTTCCGAGGGCATGGCGTGCAACATGATGCTCGACGACGCAGCCGAGGGCATCGACGCGTTCATCGCGAAGCGGCCGGCGGACTGGAAGGGCCGCTAACCGGTAGGCGGCACAACTCGCCAGCCTAGCTTAATGCAATCCGAGCCAGGCGCAGCGCCCTCTCATCGCGGAAGCTCGCACCGCTCTAAAGGTGGGAGTCGGCCGTGTTTCAGCTTTCGGCCAGAAGCGGTCAGAGGAAATTGCGCTACATAGCGGCCAGTCAGCCAAAGTGGCCACTTTGAAGGGCAGCGGGTCAGTCGATCCGCAGATGTTTGATGACACGCAGGAGATATTTCTCGTGAATGCCGAGGGCGCGCGCGGCGGCGGCACGGTTACCCTGGTGCTCCTTCAAGGCGGAAAGGATCGTCTGTCGCCTGCACGCCTCTAGCGCAGCACGGTAGGACCCCGCCTCGGATGTGGACCCGGGCTCTGCTTCCGTGATTCGCGTTGGCAGGTCGTTGGAGGTGACGACCCGATCCTCGCCGAGGACGACAGCGCGCTCGATGACATTAGCGAGCTCCCGCACGTTTCCCGGCCAGTCGTAGCTTTGGAGCCGCGCCAGCGCCTCCGGGGCGATCTCGGCGATCTGCTTCTTCGTTTCCGCGGCGAAGCGCTTCAGGAAGTGCTCGGCAAGGATCGGGATGTCCTCGGTTCGCTCCCTGAGCGGTGGCAGGACGACCGGGATGACGTTCAGCCGGTGATAGAGGTCCTCGCGAAAGCGACCCTCCGTCACTAGCGCTTCCAGGGCGCGATTGGTGGCCGCGATGATCCTCACGTCGACGGCGATCGGCTTGATTCCGCCGACCCGCTCGAACTCGCGTTCCTGGATGAACCTGAGAAGCTTAGTCTGCACCTCCGCCGAAATGTCGCCGACCTCGTCCAGGAAGAGCGTCCCGCCGTGGGCGAGCTCCATCTTCCCCTTCTTCTGTTCGTGGGCGCCGGTAAAGGCGCCTTTCTCGTGGCCGAACAGCTCGCTCTCCAGAAGGTCCTTGGACAGGCCCACGCAGTTGATCGCGACGAAGGGGTTTCCCCTCCTCTCGCTCCACTCGTGGATCGCGCGAGCGAAGATCTCCTTGCCGGTGCCGCTTTCTCCGAGAAGGAGCACCGTGGCCCGGCTCGCTGCGGCCTTCCGGGCCGTTTCGACGGCCGCTCGCACCTGCGCACTCCTGCCGAGGACCAGGTGGTAGCGCTTGTCGATTTCCTCCGCGAGGAGGCCGATCCCGCGTCTGAACCCCTCCCGCTCCAGGGCCTTCCTCACGACGATCTCGAGATGCTTCGGGTCGAACGGCTTGGTGACGAAGTCGTAGGCGCCTTCCTTCATTGCCTCGACTGCGGTTTCGATCGACCCGTGCGCGGTCATGACGATGACGGGAACGTCGGTGCCGTCCCGCCGCAGCGTCCGCAGTAGCTCCATTCCGTCCATGCGCGGCATCCGGAGGTCGAGCAGGATCAGCGCCGGGACGTCGCGCCGGATCGCGCCGAGCGCCTCGCGTCCGTCCGCCGCGCTTGCCACTGCGCACTTCAATGCGCGCAGTCGCACCTCCAGCAGCTCCCTGGAGACGGCGTCGTCGTCGACGATCAGAACGGGTGCGCCGGCCGTATCCATCCTGCCCCTCAAGCTGTCCGCTGCGTCCGGGGCTGAACGGCGACCTCTCGCAAGAGCGTCGTCTCGTCCTTGAGTGGGAGGGTGAAGTAGAAGCGGCTTCCATTGCCCGTCTCGCTCTCGACCCAGATCCTCCCGCCGTGCATCTCGACGAGCCGCTTCGCCAGCGCGAGACCCAACCCGGTCCCTTCGAGCCGATCGGCGCTGCTCGTCCCCGCCTGCTCGAACTCGACGAAGATCCGTCTATGGTGCTCGAGCGCGATCCCCGGCCCGGTATCCCCGACCTCGACGCGTACTCCCCCGTCCACCCGATCCGCGCGCAGCCAGACCTGTCCTTGCGGCGGGGTGAACTTGACGGCGTTCCCGGCGAGGTTCAAGACGACCTGCTTGATCCGAGCGGCGTCCATCGGGCAGGAAGGAATGCCGCCGTCGATCTCGACCCGGAGATCGATCGCTTTCCGGTCGGCGAGCGGTCTCAGGGTGTCGTGAACGGCGTCGAGGACATCGCCGATGTTCGCGGGCCGGATCTCCAGGTCCATTCGCCCGGCCTCGATCTTGGAAAGGTCGAGGAGCTCGTTGATGAGGCCGAGGAGCTGCTTCCCGCTGGTCGTGATGTGCGCGAGATACCGCGAGCGGTTCTCCTCGCTGAGCTCCAGCGCCGGATCGAGGAGGACCTCTGAGAACCCGATGATCGCGTGCAGCGGTGTACGCAGCTCGTGCCCGACGTTCGCGAGGAATTGCGACTTGTGCCGGTTGGCGGCATCCAGCTGCGCCAGCGCCTGGCGCAGGTCGCGGGTCCGTTCCCGGACCTTCTGCTCGAGACCTGCATGCGACTCCTCGAGCCGGGTTGCCATGCGATTGAATTCTTCGGCGAGCGCCTGGAGCTCGTCCCCGGTGCGGATCTCGAGGCGATGACCCAGCGCTCCCGCGCCGATCCGGGCTGCCCCGGCCTGCAGGGCCCGGATGGGGGTGACCATCCTGCGGGCGAGGAAGAGGCTTGCGAGGATGGACAGCGCTGCACCCAGCAGCACCAGCAGACCCGCCCGGAACATCGACTCGTAAACCGGCTGGAACGCTTCTTCGAGCGGTTGCTCCACGAAGACCCACCAGCCGACCGGAGCGACTGCGGCTGACGCCGCCAGCACCGACCGTCCGCTCGGATCGCGGGCAATCGCGGCGTCCAGCCCCTCGCCGGGTCCTGGCGAACCCGCACGCGCCGCACGAACCTGGGGGAGCGCCGAGAGGTCGGTGTTCTTCAGGACCGAGCTGATGTCCGGATGAACGATCAGCACGCCCCGCGAATCGACGACGTACGCGTAGCCGGTCTTGCCGATGTGGATCTGCGCGATCACGTCCCAGATCAGCTTCAGGTTCATCTCGGCGACCGTGACCCCCGCATCCCTGCTGCGCCCGGCGAGGGATACGGTCATGTACGGCTCGGACTCCTTGCGGAAGTAGACGGGGCTGTAGTAGGCCTTGCCCGGTTTCACCTCGCGGAACGCGGGCTCGCGGGAGCGGTCCCGGCGGCTTGCCAGCCGATCCAGGTCGATGCGCGAGACGCGGAGCTGCTCTTCGCCTCTCGCATCGAGTGCGGCGAGCTCGGTGATTGCGGGGGCCAGTCGCAGGAGCCGCAGGTACTCCGCGCGCCGCTCCTCCGGAGTCGCCGCGCCGGCGCTCCATTCGGGCCTGAGCACCGAGCCAATCTGGCGCTCGATATCCCGGATGAACTGCTCGATCCGCGCCGAGGCCACCAAGGCCTTCTCGCGCTGGAGGCTCAGGAGCGCGGTCTTGTGCTCCCGGTAAGAGAAGAAGATCTCCACCAGGCCGCCGGTGAGGAGCGCGCCACCCACGAGCGCTCCAAGCAGGATCGCGTACTTCCGGAACAGACGTCCCCGAGGCTCCATCGCGGTCGAGTTCAACGTGGCGGGTCCTACTCGATGATCTCGTCCGCCCGGCTCAGGACCGACCGGGGGAGCGTGAGCCCGAGCCCCTTCGCGGTCTTGAGGTTGATCACCAGCTCGAAGTTGGTCGGCTGTTCGACCGGCAACTCGCCGGGCTTGGCGCCCTTGAGAATCTTGTCGACATACACTGCCGCGCGCCCCCACATGTCGGGGACGTTGACCCCGTACGACATCAGACCGCCGCTATCCACGAACTCCCGGTCGGTGTAGATCGCCGGAAGCCGGCGCTTGGCTGCAAAGTCCGCGATCCGTGCCCGGTGGGTGGCGGTAATCGGGTTCCGAAGCACGATCAGAGCGTTGGCACGCGCTTCCGCGATCGCGGCAAACGCGCTGTCGAGATCATCGACGCCGTGCAGTTCCAAGGGTTGGAGGGTCACCCGCAACGCCGCGGCGGCGGTCTTGATGTGTCCGAGCAACAGCACGTTGTGGTCGGCACCCGGCTGCTTGGCCCCGAACCACCACAGGACCGCTACGCGAGAGACGCCGGGGAATGCGTCCTTCAGCAGCTCCAGCTGCTTTGCGCCCAGTTCCGGGACAAGAGTGGACAACCCGGTGACGTTTCCACCGGGGCGGGCAAGGTTCGCGACGAACCTCCACGCGACCGGGTCGCCGAACGCCTGGACGATCGGGATGACCTCCGTCGCCTGCCGGGCGGCCAAGACCCCAGAGCCCGGCGCCACGATCACGTCCACGTTGAGGCGCACCAGTTCCGCCGCAAAGACCGGGAGCCGTTCCAGCGCTCCATCGGCGAACCGGTACTCGGCCACGATGTTCTTTCCCTCGACGTAGTTCAACTCCTTCATCCGCTGCCAGAACGCGGCCAGGAGGAGCGCGTCGGCGTGACGGGAGCCACCGGCGAGAAAGGCGATCCGCGGGTCATTCTTTGGCTGCTGCACCTCCGCGGCGAGCGGCGCAAGGGCGCAGATGCCGAGGGCCACGACGAGCGCAACGAACTTCATTCCATCCCCTGAACAGAGCGCAGCGGTCAACCTAACCGGTTTCGCTTTACGTTTCAAATGCCTCCCGTTCGGGCGGCAGGGACGCGGGTCGAGCGTCGGAACCCGCGCGTTACCTAGGGTAACCGGGAGGCTCCCATCCCTGGTGACGTGCACCGCCCGAGGCGGTGGGTCCGCGCAGGGACTTCCCGCGAGTTCAGCGGGTTACTTCGAGTCCGTTCCCGGCTCTGCCGCCTGGCACGCCCTATGCACTGCACCGCTCGAGTCGCATCCGACGAGAGAGAAGTGCATGACACCGGCGCTGCGCAAGATCCTGATTGCCGCTCTGCTGACGTCCGCCTCGGCCGCAGTGCAACCGGTCGCGCAGGCACAGACGCCGCGGCACGACGTGTCAACATTCATCGCCGCATTCCAGGGCTGGAGGGAGGAGCGAGTACGGGAATTCCGTATGCGCGCCCTTCCGCACGCGCAAGAGCGCGCGATCATCGCGTATGTCGCGCGCGGCGAATGTGCGGTGGTGAACGGGTTCCTATTCGGGCTGGGCTGGCACCACATCCCCGATCACGAGCAGTACACCGACGAGGATGCGTTGCGATACGGACGCACGATCGACGCGCTCGTGGCGATCTGCGAGACGATCAAAGCCAACAGGTCTCGCGCCGAACTGGCGGGGCGTTGAGCGGGGCTTCCGCGCCGTCAGCGGGCCGGCGTAGACGGCAACGCTCCCGAGTCCCGCGGGGGCAGCGCGGCTACCGTCGATGACGCCTGACGATCCAGATGCTGCCCGGTGTCGCGGGCGAATCTCGTGCAGCGCTTCGATCGAGGCGCGGCGGGAGCGATTGCCGCAAGGTTTGCAATGCTCGTGCCGATACAAGGAGCCTGCCATGAAAGCGATTGCGAGAATTCCGGCAGCCGTTCTGCTGCCGGGCATAGTTGCGGCCGCGCTGTGGGTTGCGCCCGCGTGCGCCGATGTCGTCACCGACTGGAACGTGACCGCCAATGCCCTGGTGGCCAACGACGTCGGCAACAATCCCAAACTACGCACCTTGGCCATGGTGCATGTCGCCATGTCGGACGCGATCAACACGGTGCAAAATCGCTACACCCGCGTGGTCGCGACGCCTCCGGGCGCACCAGGCGCGTCGGCCGAAGCTGCGGCCGCGACGGCTGCGCGGCATGTCCTCACCCAGATCTACCCGGGACAGAAGGCCAAGATCGAGCGTCGAGCGCCGTGCAACGACCACTTCCGACAGAGCCTAAGGATCGCATAGAGTCGCTAACGGACGTTCACCGGGCTCCGGCGGAGGAGGGGAGGCAGGTAAGCGTCGCACAGCGGCCACTGTCGCCGCAGGCTGCCAGCTCGTCTCGATGTGCGATCTCACGGTCGCGGCAGACTCGGCGCGCTTCGCGCTGCCAGGCGTCGCGAACGGCATCTTCTGCACCACGCCCGGGGTCGGCGTCGCGCGGAACCTTGCGCGCAAGCACGCGCTCGAGATGCTCTTCACCGGCGACCAGATCGACGCGGCGACCGCCGAGCGGTGGGGGCTCGTCAATCGCGTCGTACCGCTCGCGGAACTCGACCGGGCGGTCGGTGCGCTCGCGGCGAAGGTCGCCGCGCACAGCCCGGCGGTCGTGAAGCTCGGCAAGCAGTTCTTCTACGACCAGGTCGAGAAGGGGATCGCGGAGGCCTACGCGCTCGCCGCCGAGGGCATGGCGTGCAACATGATGCTCGAGGATGCGGGCGAGGGGATCGACGCGTTCCTCGCGAAACGCGAGCCGGACTGGAAGAACCGGTAACTGGTACGGGCATAACTGACCGGTCTGGCCTGGTGCGATGCGAGCCAGGCGGGGCGCCCCGCTTCAGCGCAGAGGCGCGGGACGCGTCATGCCAGGTAGGCGTGCCCCCTGTGGGATTCGTTGACGCGGTCAGCGCCTCACAGCGGACACTGGCACCGCTCCGGGGGTCGCTTGGCCTCCGGCACGCCCATCCCGACCGTCTTAGTCACAATCGGACCCGTACACGGAGCGCACCGCGTTGATACAAGCCTCGACCATAGCGCGACTGCGTTTTTGGTAGCACCCCGAGATTCTGGCGCGATCCGCCGCGACACAATGGGCGGGTCGCTCAGAACGCGATGAGCCCGAAGCGCTCGAAGTATTCTGCGGCGGGGCCACAAAGTTTCTGCTCAGCTTCCCGTTGTGCTCCGTCGTGGCGGTGTCGTAGTTTGCGTAGTCAACAGCTGTGCCGAACCTGTTTGAGGCGAATGGCCAGTATCCCCCGGCATCGGCCTTAAGCTTGAAGTACAGAAAATCCATCGCGGTAAGCCCGCCCACACCGATGATGAGTTCGTCGGTGACGCGGATCTCGACTTCTTCTCGAGGTTTTAGGGTCCTTTGAATGGGGATAGTCTGGCTCACGCTACCAGCAACGCCTTCCCACTTCCACGAACCCAGCTTCTTGAACCTCCCCACCCAAACGACCAGGTTCTCGAGCTCGAAGGGCGTGTCCGTGGCATTTAGCAGTTTCACCGAGGAGAGTCTTACACGCGTCTTCCCTTCCTTTTCGTAGACTCGGCCCTTGATGTTCCCTTGAACAGTGCCGTGGTCGTTGATCGCGTCGAAGCCGAAGCCCGCCTCTACGATCTGCTGCTGGGCCTCCTGCGCCTCTAGGACGATTTCGTTCTCGTAGCAGGAAATCGGTAGCGGCGCTCCGACGACCTGAAACTTCGCATCCTCGAGCACGGTATATAGGCGCCTGCAGTTTGTCTGCGTTCGATCGAGAGTCGCAGTCCATGCGACCAGCTTGCTGTTCGGAATTCCGACCATCGACCAGGGTTGGCCCTCCGGGGCCGAGCGCTCGTCGATACCTTGCGTCACAAGCTTCACGAGCTCGGTAGTGTCGACCGTCAACCCGGTGCGAAGGTCGATGAGGGATTGATGTTCACAGGCTGTGCCGCAACTGCTGGTGATGAGAAAGTAGCGTCCCGCGACGTCCGGCCCGTGGTCGACCACCTCACGAACCGACTTATCCTCAGGCAACCTGTACGGGCCTCCGAAGGCTTCCGTCCTATAGTCCAGGAACGATGGCGGGGTACCCTTCTTCCGCGGAGTGCCGGAGGCGACAGGGTCTGGTGGCTTCGCCGCCACCGAAGCCTGCGAGCCCGCATTCGTCCCCCCGACGTCCTTGCTTCGCAGCGAAGCAGTGCTGCGCGACAGCAAATCCCTGATGCTTGCGAGCCACGACCGGCTCCGCGAGCATGCTATTTCGCGAGGACGTCCGCTGGTCTCCGTCGTCAGACTCATCTTGAGACTGGTTCCGGACAGTTCCCCCACTGTGCCCCGGACGTACTTGTCTGCCGATGTCGGCTTGCCGAACGCCGCGAGGCCAGGCAACTCGGTGATGTGCAGCTCGATCGTCCGACCCGGATCCTTGACGGAGTAGCTGCCGAGCATGACGATCTCGTTCAGCTTCTGAGCGATCGGGCTTGTCTTTTCCACAGGCTCGATCGATCTGAACGTGCCATCCGAGCGAAACGCGTAAGCGACACTCGTAGTCTGGCCGTTTGGATTGAGACTGCTGCAGCTCCAGTCGCCCGGCAAGCCGCTCGTCTCGCCCGAGAGCAGGAAAGCAGTCGCACCGCCGAGCATCAGCAACAGCAGACCGCCGCCCAGTAGGGCAGTGGATAGGTTGAAGCGGTTGGCCTTTCCCTTCTCCGTACCTCTACCGGGAGTGATCTCGGTGTGTGCTGCCGTCTCAGCCCCAATCGACGGCATGCGGCGGTCGAGATCTGCCGGTAGTGCCTGCTGGTGTATCGCTGCACTGACGGTCTCAGGCTCGACCACGCTGTTGCATCCCGCCTGTTCCAGTGCCGCCTGAAACCTGGCTGCGGCTTGCAGATCGATCCCCCTCCTGATGACTACGCCAGGCCGTGCGAGGAGCGCCGCGATCCTGCCCGCCGGCTGCTTCAACAAGGCAGAGAGTTCTGCGGCGACCTGAGCGGGGTCTGCGCCATGCTTGACGCCGCGCACCACGATTCGGTATGTACCAGACACGACTCACCCCATGCGTGACCACGAGCTTGCAGACTAGAAACGATCAAATGCCGCTTCGTACGTCCCCGACATGTTTGGGCACGTCGCACGCCCATTCACGATCCCGAGCATCTTGTCCGCCTGCCAGACCCGTTCCATCTCACTGCGGCTACCGGTCGAGACACACGTGTTGATGAACGAATAGGCGCAGCGCCCGGAGGAATAACCGACCGCACGGGCAGCGGAGATGCATCTCGAAAGGTCTGCGCTGTCCCGTGCCGGCGCGGACGCAGGCGCGCCCGTCACCGGCGGATCGCCCTCACTTTTGCGTTCCGATTTGCCGGTACTAACCCAGTCGGACAGGACCGCGAAGGTGGCGAAGCCGAAGAACAGTACAAGAAACCCACCCCCAAGCATCACAACCGCAGACCGTCCGTTTCGGCCCGCGCTCTCCGTCGTCGCTTCCGAGGCCTGCCGGGAAGGGCCTGCCGTAGGCGTGGAAGCGTCCAGCGCACGGTCGATTTCGGGCTGAACAACGCTGTCGCATCCCGCTCTCTCCAGCGCAGACTGGTATGTCGCAGCCAGCTGAAGATCGATTCCGCGCTTGATCGCGACGCCCGGGCTCTCCAAAAGGGGTTGAATCTTCTCGGCGGAAACGTTGAACAGCGCGGCTAGGCTGCTAGCGACCTCGCCGGGCGCGCGGCCAGCTCTGAGCCCCCTGATCACGACTCTGTATGTCGCAGACACGAGCTGTTTCTCCCCTGATGCGCCTTTTGTGACCGTAGCCGAGAATAGTGTTGTCGACGAGCACGCAAGACGAGGACCGGCGACAAACTGCACGGGGATGCCGAGGAACTTTTCACGGATTCGATCTTTCGCCGTGGGCGACATCCCCTGCCTTTGCGGCGTCACCGCGATCTAGTCCGGCCGCTTCCGCCGACCGACTCGCCACGCCTGGAGCGCCAGCCGCCGCGCCACGCGGGACCGCCCCGAAGGCATCGCGCTCTCTCAGGTCGTGTCCCCCTAGGTGGTGTACGGATCGTGGTTCTCGTAAGACCGAGATCCCTGCTCAGCTCATCACAGTGGAGAGCCTCGCGGGTTGATCGTCGCCGGCGCCTGCAAGCCTTCAAGCTGCAGATAACGACACCGCGACTGCCGCTCGTCGCTCTGCTCGAGCAGCAGCGCTCCGACCAGACGCAGGATCACCGCTTCGTTCGGGAAGATGTCCACGACATCGGTCCTGGGCTTGATCTCGCCGCACCGACTAGATACTCAGTTCACTTTTCCCGCGTTCGTGTCATAGAGGCAACTCGCACCGCTCTAGGCGTAAGGGTGCGAGTCAATTGGTCACTTGCTCGTCTGCAGCGCCCGCCAGACCTTCTCGGCGGTCAACGGCATCTCCATCTCCGCGACGCCGAGCGCGTCCAGGACGGCGTGCACCGTCGCCGGCACCGCGCCGATAGTGCCGAGCTCGCCGCATCCCTTCACTCCGAGCAGGTTTGTCCGGCACGGGACACTCTCGTCAAAGGTCGAGTCCGGCGTCGGCAGCTGGTCGGCGCGCGGGACGCCGTAGTCCATCAGCGAGCCGGTGACGAGCTGCCCGCTCTCCGGGTCGTAGCGCACACCCTCGTAGAGGGCCTGACCGATGCCCTGCGCGATTCCGCCGTGGATCTGGCCGGTGACGATGGTGTGATTGATGACGCGCCCGACGTCGTCGACCGTCGTGTGCCGCACTACGTCGACGACGCCGGTCTCCGGATCGACCTCGACCTCGCAGACCTGGGCGCCGTTCGGCCACGACGGTCCGGACGGGTTCGCGGTAGCGGAGCAGCGGATGTGCTTCTCTGGCTGCCGCCCGGCGAGCTCG
>Ga0187894_10006364_pt1 | contig 11622 bp, 7 predicted proteins | sample GBC1701081metaG_FD_136650 | JGI IMG/M metagenome (GOLD analysis project Ga0187894, IMG submission 136650) | White microbial mat communities from a lava cave in the Kipuka Kanohina Cave System on the Island of Hawaii, USA - GBC170108-1 metaG ...
CGCTCCCATAGCCATGCGGACGCCGATCTCGTGCGTGCGCTGCGTGACGGCGTACGACATCACGCCGTAAAGCCCCACGGCGGCCAACAGCATAGCGACAGCCGCAAACAGCCCTAGCAGCAGAGTCGAGAAGCGTTTCTGCGCCACCGATTCGGCCACCCATTTATCCATCGTCTTGACCTGGTAAATCGGTTGATCTTTATCCACTGACTGAATCGCCGCCCGCACCGCTGAAGCCAGGGCGATTGGATCGGAAGCGGCGCGCGCCACCAGATACCTTCTCGCTCCCGCTCCGACTTGAATCTGCGGAGAATAGAGTGTCCCTCGATAATCGGCGTCCAGCGCTTTGTGCTTGATGGCTCCGACGACACCAACGATCTCGCGCCAGAGCGGTTGACCGTTGGGGTCTCGATTGAAGCTTATCCGCTTGCCGACTGGGTCTTCATCCGGCCAATAACGGCGGGCCAAAGTATCGTCAATGATAACGACGTTCAGCGTCTCGAGCGTGTCGCGATCGGTGAAGTAGCGTCCTCGGCGCAAGGGGATGCCCATCATCTGCAAATACTCGTGGCTGACCAAGCGGAAGTCCGTGTGAGGCCCTTGCTCTCCCGGCGGAACCGAACGCCCTTCAATCCCGAAGAAGCCGCTTGAAATTGCGCCGCTCAACGGCAAGCCGGAAACAGTGGCAGCCGCTTGCACTCCTGGCAAAGCTTTCACTTTCTCCAGCGCCTGCTGGTAGAAGGCTCTGATCTGTTGGTCATCGCGATATTTACTGCGAGGCAGCCCTATTTGCATGGTCAGGAGGTTTTGTGTCTGAAAACCAGGATTGACATCGAGCAGCCGCGTGAAGCTCTTGACCAGCAATCCTGCTCCGATCAATAAGATCAGCGCGAGGGCGATTTCAGTAACGACGAGCAGGTTACGGAAGCGCGCCCGCCCGGCCCCGCTCGAACTCCGCCCGCCTTCTTTGAGGGTCTCCGTCAGTTCGGACTTTGAAGATTGGAAGGCCGGCGCCAGGCCAAAGAGAAGTCCGGTCAGAACCGAGAGGCCGAGAGTGAAGACCAGGACGCGAATGTCAACACCGATCTCCTGAGCGCGCGGAATGTTGTTCTCGTTGAGCTTGACCAGCAGCGCCACGCCCCAGATGGCCAGCAACAATCCCAGGCCGCCACCAGCCAGTGCCAGCATTACACTTTCGGTCAGCAACTGGCGGATGAGACGCCAACGGCTGGCGCCGAGCGCCGTCCGGATGGCCACCTCCTTGCGCCGCGCCGCCGCTCGCGCAAGCAACAGATTGGCCACATTGGCGCAGGCGATGAGCAGAACAAAGCCGACAGCCCCCAGCAAAACCAGCAGGGCGGGTCGAATCTCTTCGACGAACTCTTTATGAAGCAGTTTGACTCCGACGCCCCAACTGCCGTCGCTTGCATAGAATCGAGTCTCCCGGATGACCTGCTGGGCGACGTTGTTCATCGCGGCCTGAGCCTGCTCGAAACTCACGCCCGGTTTGAGGCGCGCGATCATCAACAGATTCTCTCCGGTTCGATTCTGCGCCGTCTGATCGGGAGTGAGCGCCAACGGAGTCCAGAGTTCATCGTCCTGGTAGAGCCGAAAATGCTCCGGCGCCACGCCGATCACGATATAGCTCTGACCATCCAGCGTGAGCGACTGGCCCAGAATGTCGGGCGCCGCGCCGAAGCGCCGTTGCCAAAGACCGTGACTCAAGACCACCACGCGGTTTTTACCGGGTTGATCTTCTTCCGGCAGAAACGTGCGGCCCAATGCGGCTTCGACTCCCAAAGTCGGGAAAAAGCTCGCGGTGACTCGCCGGGCTTGAATCCGTTCAGGCTCGCCCCGGTCAGTCAGGTTGAAACTCGCGCCGCCGGAAACAGCAGCGCTTTCGAAGACATTCCCCCGATCCCGGTAATTGAGAAACCCCGGCGCCGAGACCGGAGCGATCAGGTTGAGCTTCGGATAAAGGTGAGTCACGGTGACCAGCCGGTCGGGATCTTTGAAGGCCAATGGGCGCAGCAGAATCGCGTTCACGACGCTGAAAATCGCGGTATTGGCCCCAATGCCCAACGCCAGCGCAAGGACGGCAATTAAAGTGAAGCCTGGTTTCTTCAACAACATTCGCGCGCCGTAGCGCAGGTCTTGCCAGATGGTGTTCATATGCGACTCCGGATAACTGGTTTCAGACAGAGCATAATTAGACTGACGCTTGCTCAACTCATTTCCAACTTCCGTGCCGCGCGCCTCTCCTGCTTAAATGCAGTCTGGAATGAAGTTGAGTTGAGAGAGAAGCGGGCGGCGCGTTCCCTACCTGTTCAGTTTCGGGAAAGCTGAATCCCAGGAGCGGGCAATGGCCCAATGGCTTTGGAACAGGATTGACGTGTAGACAGCCGCCGTCACGAGTCGTATCATCTTGCCGTGCGGTTGAGCCATCCGAAAGGAGAAACCGAAGGAAATGTCTAGCCTAGCTCTAAACGATTTGCGCCGCCCGGTGCACCAGACTCTGCCGACAATGTATGACCTGCCGAGCGAGGATATCGGAGATGAAGGCATGCCCGACGAATACCACCCCCATCAAGCCGTGCTCTTGAGCGAGACCTTCCGTCCAACCACAGCGCCGCCGGATCAGGTCTTCACAGCTATGGACCTGTACATCTATTACGACCCGCAGCATCCGCTCTGGCAGAAGCGTCCAGACTGGTTCGCCTGCATCGGCGTGCCAAGCCTGTACGAGGGGCGCGACTTGCGGATGAGTTATGTGGTCTGGCAAGAAGGCGTCGTCCCACTGATCATCGTCGAACTGCTTTCGGAGAAGACGCAGAAAGAAGACCTCGGTCAGACTTCGCGCGAGGAGGGCGAGGCGCCGACCAAGTGGGAAGTATACGAACGCATCCTGCGCGTGCCGTATTACGCGATCTTCAGCCGGGTCGCCGACCGTCTGCGCATCTTCAAATTGAATGGCGGAAGCTATACCGAAGTCATCGGACACGGCGACCGCCTCTGGATTCCAGAGGCCGGACTGGGACTGGGCGTCTGGCGTGGAGTTTACAAGGGGCCTGAGCCGCTGTGGCTACGCTGGTATGACGCCGAAGGCAATTTGATTCCAACCAACGCTGAACGCGCCGAACAAGAGAGAGCGCGCGCCGAACAGGAACAACAACGCGCCGAGCAGGAGCGACAACGCGCCGAGCAGGAGCGACAACGCGCCGAGCAGGAGCGACAACGCGCCGAGCAGGAGCGACAACGCGCCGAACAATCTCAGCTTGAACTCGCCCGCGAACGGAAACGCGCCGAGCGACTGGCTGAAATGTTGCGGCAGATGGGTAAAGATCCTGATCAGATTTGATTGGTCAGCGTACCATCGCCGTCATTGGGATTGCTACTGTCTTCTGAGCTTGCGCAAGTGAATGCCCCCTCCGCTGGCTTGAAGAATCAGCGACTGCCCTCCTCCGTTGAGTGTTCCTCGAAGGATGTCTTTTCGCAGCTCACCATGGACAGTCACCGGCAACTCGGTGGATACGCTGCCGCCGCTCGCTTCAGCGGCGATATTCAAGGAGAGGGTTTCTTCCAACTCCACCGTAATTCCTCCTCCCGAGGTGTGCAGGCGGCAATCTTTCCGTGGCTGCGCTCTCAACGCGGCGACGATCGATCCCCCTGAGGTTGAGGCGTCAATGGCGCCCTCGATCCGGTCGGCCCTGATCGGGCCGCCGCTGGTCCTGACGAACACGTTGCCAACAAAGCTCTCGATTCTGATCGCCCCGCCGGAGGTTTCGGCGAATAGTTCGCCAGCGCCCGAGCCAATGTCTATCCCTCCTCCCGATGTCTTGACCTCGACCTTACCATTGCAACCATCCAAACTGATGGCTCCCCCCGAAGTGTTTCCCGTGATCGGTCCTTCGATCTTCCCAAACTGCAAGCCGCCACCTGAGGTCCTCACTCTCACCTCGCCTCGCAGATCATCCACACGGATGGCTCCGCCGGACGTTTTCAGATCAACGTTAAATTCAGGCGGGATAGAAACCACATAGCGCACCTGGAGACCGTTACGATGCCATCGCCGGAAATCTTCGTTTCGAAAGTTCTTTGCGAGGATGGTGAGGTTGTTTCCCTGCTGTTCAAAGTCGACTTCGTGCTGGCGCAGGATCTCCTCCGCCCTGGAATCGCTCGCCCTTTCGACCCTCCGGAAAACGTCCACGACAATCCGAGAGTCGCTGGTCGTCCTCACTTCAATGGAACCCAGATCCACATCCATCACCAATCTCCCTCCGGGGCGAACAGAAAAGGTTTTCTGAATGTCTCCCTGCGCGGAAGCTTGTACCGATACGCTACCGCGGTTTGCCATCCAGGCTAACGTCAGCCAACCAAGGCTAAGAGAGAACAACAAGATGAGAATTGTGATTCGCTTCATGGCGCTTCCTCCATATTGGATTTGGTTATCTAGCCTACCAAGTGATTCTTAAAATCCCGGTTTAAATCACGCGAACCGTGAGCTTGACGAGAGAGGGAAAGAATTTTTATTGCCAAATGGCGCGCCATTCCAGGGCTATGGAGGTCACTCGCATTTCAGCGCCACCATCGGATCAACTTTGCTGGCTCGCCGCGCGGGGACATAGCACGCGAGCAGCGCCGCCACGAGCAGCACAACCGCGGACGCGCCGAATGCGACGGCGTCCAGCGCGCTGACTCCGTACAGCGTGGTATGCATCGCCCGTCCCACCAGATAAGCGCCTCCCAGTCCGAAGACCAATCCGATGAAAGCGAGCATCCCCCCTTCCCTCAAAACCATACTCAAGATCTGAGCGCCTCTGGCGCCCAAAGCCATCCGCACACCGAACTCATGCGTCCGCTGCGCCACGGCGAAAGCCATCACACCGTAGATGCCTACTGCCGCGAGCAGCAACGCGAGCGCCGCAAAGCTCCCGTACAACACCATTCCGAACCGGTCTACCTCCAGAACCTCGCCGACCTGTTGGTCCATCGTCTTGACGCCGGCCAGCGGCAGGTCCGGATCAATCGAGTTCACGGCGGCGGCGACGCTGCTGGTCACGCTGGCCGGATCGCCCGCCGTACGCACCGCCACCGCAGCCTGCGGCCAGGGGCTTTGCCAGAACGGAACGTAAATCTCCGGGTGGTCGTCGCGCAGCCCATCTCCATTGCGGACGTTGTGGAAGACTCCGACGATCCGCCATTCGACCGGAGGCCCAATTTTCATGCTACCCGGAATCAGCCCGTCAACGACGATCCGCTGCGTCAGCGGATCAACGCCGGAGAAATAGCGATTGGCGAAGTGTTCGTTGACCATCGCGACCCGTATGTTGTCAGCCGTGTCTCGTTCGGTAAAGCTGCGGCCCTTGACTACGCGGACGCCGAAGGTCTCGAAAAATCCGGGCGTGATCATTTGAAATCCCGCGCCGGGGCGCGCCGCAGGGTCAACCGGCGGCGCGCCGGCAATGGTGAAGGACATGCCGAATCCCGTGCCTCGTGTGGGCATCCCGGTCGTCACTGCGGCTCGCTCGATGCCGGGCACGGCCTCGATCCTTCCCAGCAGTTGTTGGTAATACGGCGTGACTCGCTCGGGTTCGGAAAAGCGAGACGACGGCACGGGCAGAAAAAAAGTGAGCACGCGCTCGGTTCGGACGCCGAGGTCTACGCGAGTCAGATTCCAGAAGCTGCGCAGCGCCAATCCTCCTCCGGCCAGCAGCGTCAACGCCAGGGCGAACTCCACGACCACCAGCGCGCGTCGCACGCCACGCCGCCCCACGCCCGCTCCCGTGCGCCCGCCTTGTTTCATAACCTCGTTCAGATCGAGCCGGGTCGCTTGCCAGGCCGGAGCGCAGCCGAAGAGCAGCCCCGCCAGAATCGTGGCCGCAATCGTGAACAACAGGACCGGAACGCTGATTCGGGCGTCGGCTTCCGATGGCAGCATATTCATCGGGACGAACGCCATGATCGCGTCAATAAGCAACCAGGCGAGGTAGACGCCCAACACCCCGCCAACCGCGGCCAGCAGCAGGCTCTCGATAAGGAACTGCCGGAACAATTGCGCTCTCGAAGCGCCTAGCGCCGCCCGGATCGCGACCTCGCGCTGGCGCGTCGTCCCGCGCGCGAGCAGCAGGTTGGCGACGTTGACGCAGGCGATCAACAACAGGAACCCGACCGCGCCGAGAAGCATCCACAGGTTCTTGATGGTAGTGTCGGGTAGAAAGTTATTTTGCAGCGGTTCAACGCTCGCGCTCGAATTCGCGTTTGATCGCGGATGCTCACTGGCGAGTTGCCGGGCAATCTCCTGCATCTCTGCCTGCGCCTGCGCCTGCGTGATCCCGTCTTTCAAACGCCCCATCACCAGGAGCCAGTGGGCGTCGTGATTGATCTGGTCCGGCTTGAAAGCCAGTGGGATCCATACCTGATGCGGGAGCCGATCATGCATGCCGGGCGGCGCCACACCTACCACTGTGTAGGCTTCTCCATTCAGCCTGATTTGCTCGCCGATGATCTCATGGTTGGCGCCGAAATGTTTATTCCACAAGCGGTGGCTGAGGATCACCACGTGTTCTTTGCCTATCTCGCCCTCTTCCGGCATGAAATCACGTCCCAGAAACATTCGCGTTCCGGTCATGCGGAAAAAGTCAGGCGTCATTATCGAGCCATCAACTTGCTCGGGTCGTTCCGCGGTGGCCACATTAAATGAACCGCCGGTCCATGATTCCAGGTACTGGAAAGACTTGCTCCGTCGCTTCCATTCCAGAAAGTCGCCTGTCGAGGTAGAGCCGCGCCCCTCTGAGTATCTTTTCCACACCATCATCAGTTGGTCGGGCTTCGGGTAAGGCATAGGTTCGAACAACGTGGCGTAAACGACGCTGAAGATGGCCGTGGTAGCGCCGATGCCCAAGCCGAGCGTCAACACAGCCATCGCGGTAAAGCCGGGATTCTTCACCAGCATCCGCGCGCTGTAGCGCAGGTTCCGCCACAAGTCTCCGAGCGTATTTCTTCCCCCCTTTCCGAAAACGACAGGCGCGCCGCCCGCTCGCCGTTCGCCAAGCCGAGGCGGCGGCGCGAACAACCTTCCCTCATTCAACGCCGCCAACGTTGCGCGATAGGCCTCACGCTCCGTCGCGCCCTGCGCGAGCATCGCCTCGTAACGGTCATCGAGGCGCCGGGTCAGCTCCTTAATAATCTCGGCCTCACGCGATGGCTCCGGCCTCATCCTCGCCAGCCACCGGCTGATCTCTTCATCCCATTCACGCATATTCACTCCCCAGAAAATCGCCACGTAGTATCGAACCGCGATCATTACAAAGGGACAAAGGGGCCAAAAGACAAGAGGGGGGTCAAAGGTAGAAAGAGGAAAGTGACCAGCGTTTCCCCTCCAAGCCTTTGCCCCCCTCTTATCTTTTGGCCCCTTTGTCCCTTTGTGTTGAAAAGCGTTCTCATAAAAAGCTCAATTTGTTCCCGTGCCAGGTATATCTTCGATTTTCATTCACACCTCAACGCCATCATCGGATCCACTTTCGCCGCCCGCCGCGCCGGAATCCAGCAAGCCACGAACGCGACCGCCGTGAGCAGCAGCGCAATGACCGCGAACGTCACAGGATCGGTTGCGCTTACACCGAACAGCAGCTTCGCCATCAGCCGCGTCAAAGCGAATGAGGCGGCCAACCCCAGCGCCACGCCGGCGAACGCCAGCGACATACCCTGGCCGAGCGCTAACCGCAGCACATCTCCCGCTTGCGCGCCCAACGCCATCCGAACGCCGATCTCGCGCGTACGCTGCGTGACCGAATAGGCGATCACCCCATACAGCCCGACGCCAGCCAGAATCAGCGCCACCGCCGCGAAGACTCCCAGCAGGATCACGTTGAAGCGTTGCGATACGACCGCGTTCGAGACCACCTGCTCGACCGTCCTGATGTCGTAAAGCGGTTGATCTTTATCGAGCGCTTGCGCCACGTTGCGCACCGCCGCGGCCAATTTCAGCGGGTCATCCTTTGTACGCACGACGATGGTCGAAAAGTTAAAAGGCGATTGCCCGTGCGGGAAGAACATCTCCGCTCTCGGTTCTTTTTCCATCCCCTGATTCCTGACGTTGCCCACAACACCGATGATGGTCCAAAGGACGGAATTGCCGCTTAAAACGATTCGTTTCTCCAGCGGGTCTTCATTCGGGAAGAAGCGGCGCGCCAGTTCTTCGTTAATGATTACGACCTGCGGCTGGCCCGCCACATCCCGTGCGCTGAAATCGCGCCCGCGAAGAAACTGAATGCCCATCGTGCGGAAGTAATCGGGGCTGATGACGTTGATACTCGCGTTATATCCCTGTCCCGGAGGTTGCGGAGGCCGGCCGTCAACGCCGAAGTACCGCGATCCCAGACCGCCGGCCAACGGCAGCCCCGTCACCGTTCCCACCGATAGTACGCCCGGCAGCGCCGCGATGTTGTGACGAACTTGCTCAAAGAAACTCGCTCGCGGCTGCCCATCGCGGTACTTCGAGCCGGAGAGCCGAACAGTCGCCGCCAACAGATTGTCAGGATTGAAACCCAGATTGACCTGGTTCAAGCGGATAAAGCTCCTGATCATCAACCCGGCCCCGATCAAGAGAACCAGTGATAACGCGACTTCGCTGACCACGAAAACGCCGCGTAGGCGATTGCGCCGCAAGCTGCCCGCCGCCCCGCGCCCACCCTCTTTCAAAGACTCATTCAAATCCTGCTTCGATATTTGCAGCGCGGGCGCCAGGCCAAAGATGATTCCGGTAATCAGAGAGATTCCGAGAGTGAAGGCTAAAACCGGATAGTCCGGCCTGATCTCTTCGGCGCGAGGAATGTTGTCGGGATTGATCGCCAGCAAAAGATCAATGCCCCACAGCGCCAGGAACAAGCCGAGGAGTCCGCCCGCGCATGAGAGCAGTAAACTCTCCGTGAGCAATTGCCGCATCACGCGACGGCGAGTCGCGCCCAGCGCCGTGCGAATGGCGATCTCTCGTTGTCTCGTCGCGCCTCTGGCCAGCGACAGATTCGCCACGTTCGCGCAGGCGATCAACAGGACAAAGCCGACCGCCGCGAGCAGCACAAGCAGGGCGCGTCTGACATCGCCGACGGTCTCTTCATAAAGCGAAAAGAGATTCGTCCCGTGTCCGGTATTGACCTGGTTCTGCTTTTCAAGCGCCGACGCGATCGAGGTCATGTCCGCGCGGGCTTGCTCAGGAGTGACGCCGGGTTTGAGTCGCGCCAGGACTTCAAGGTAATGCCCTCCGCGATTGGCTCGCTCATTCGTGTTTGGCGCATAAGGAGCCCATAGCTCCACCTTAGTGTCAGGGAAACGAAAATCGGATGGCATTACGCCGACTACGGCGTAGTTGACTCCGTTCAAGGTGAGCGTTTTGCCGAGAACCGCCGGGTCCTTGCCGAATCCGCGTGACCAGAATCCGTGGCTGAGAATCACCACGAGGTCCTTGCCATTGGTCTCTTCTTCTTGCGTGAAAGCGCGTCCCAATATTGGTTGCTTGCGGAGCAGCGGGAAAATGTCAGGCGACAGCCTTGAGACGCGCAGCCGCTCCGGTTCGCCGCCGCCCGTCAGGCTGTAGTCTCCCACATCATAGGCGGCCATGTGTTCAAAGACTTTATTCCGGGCGCGCCAGTCGAAGAAATCGGCGGGCGAAACGACATTGCGAGCCCGGCCCAATTGATACCTGGTTTCCCAAACCTTCACCAGTCGCTCCGGTTCATCAAAGGGTAACGGCCGCAGCAACACTGCGTTGACGACGCTGAAGATCGCCGTATTCGCGCCAATCCCCAGCGCCAATGTAACGATGGCAATCAGCGTGAAGCCGGGCTTCTTCATTAACATTCGCGCGCCGTAGCGCAGGTCTTCCCAGAGTGTTTGCATAGTCTTCTCCTTGTCGTGAAACTGCAGGTTGTTGATCGAATGGTTTATTCCAACTGGCGTGCCCAAACCGTGGACTGAGCTAAGTTATTGAGAGAATTAAACCAGGTCTTGGGACGCGTGGGCTAAGGTGTTCGCTATTGAGAATCGCGCTTCCCAAATTCGGGCAAACAATCAATCGAAACGGATAGTCAGTTTTACCTCGACCTGCAAGGCGCGAGTGTGAATCCGCTCACGCCTGCCAGTGTGATGGAGCGCGTAATCCGCGCTTATCATCCTACGGCCAAACTGCCCGAATCGCTCGCCGAACTGAGCGCGATCTATCGTTCAACGCTGCATGGCCAGCGAGCCTTGCTGCTAATGGACAATGCCAGAGACCGCGAGCAGGTCGAGCCGCTCATCCCGCCCGCAGGCTGCGTGCTGCTGGTCACTTCGCGGCAGCATTTCATACTGCCGGGGATGTTCGATCAGAACCTGGACACGCCGCCGCGCGCAGACGCGATCAAGCTGCTGCTCAACATTGCAGAACGCATCGGCGATCATGCGGACGAGATCGCCCGGCTGTGCGGCGACCTGCCGCTGGCGCTGCGCGTCGCAGCCAGTGCGCTAAAGGTAAGCCGTAGTCTCACCCCTGCGGATTACGCGCGACGATTGGCCGATGAGAAACGGCGGCTCAGCCACCTCAAGGAAGTTGATGTTGCGCTCAAGCGGAATTGTGGAGGCGTTGTTGATCGCTGATCGTGACGATCGGGAGCGAGTGCAAAGTGTTTTCCTCGCTGAGGGTTTGTTCCAGTGAATCCGGGTCGTCTTGATTTCGGTTGGCAGTGAGCAAGACCAGGCTGTCGAGTTGGCAGCGTCGCCAGATTTCGCGATCCTTAGCCTCGCGATCCAATCCGATATCTTTGAGCGTTATGAATTCGACAAGCTTGTATTCGCTCCAGCCAGTGTTTTCAATGGTCCCGGTCAGGAGAGTCTGAAAACCGGCAATATCGTTGTCCAGCAGAACTTTGATCACGCTGCTTTCTCTTGCTCGCGCTGTTTGCGTAGAGCCTTGAGTCTGGCCCAAGCGGCAGCCTGTTCAGGAGAGAGGTTGGGAGGTGAGCCGGGTCTTTCGGCCAGCCGCTTTTGAAGTTCTTCCTGTCGCGCCCGGTAATAGCGCTCGCGCTCCGCGCACTGCCGCACGACTTCTTCATACTCAGCCTCGAAGGATTCGTGGTTGGCTTCAATGTAATTAAGGACGTTCTGCATCTCCTCTTCCGTCAGCAGGAGTTGATCGCGCAGCAGATGCGCCGGCCAGCCTGCTTTGAGGAAATCCATAATGAAATAGAGCGTTATCCGGCTGCCGGCCACGCACAGGCCGCGGTCTTTTCTGCGAACGATCCCTGGAGCGACTTCGACGATAAAATCCGACTGATCCATCTTCCCCTCCCAAGAAGCGCGATTTCTTTGGCCATCGCGCGATGACCTTCGCAGAGATTCTATCACGCTGACGCGCGCCGACGCGACGCGTCAAAGCGCCAAGGTCATAACAACGAACACGCTCATTCACACCTGAGCGCCACCATCGGATCCACTTTCGCCGCCCGCCGCGCCGGAATCCAGCAGGCCAGCAGCGCTACAGCCGTGAGCAGGAGCGCGATCCCCGCGAACGTCAACGGATCGGTCGCGCTCACGCCGAAGAGCAAACTCTTCATCAATCGCGTCAAGCCGAACGCCGCCAGCAACCCAAGC
>Ga0187894_10006365_pt1 | contig 11621 bp, 11 predicted proteins | sample GBC1701081metaG_FD_136650 | JGI IMG/M metagenome (GOLD analysis project Ga0187894, IMG submission 136650) | White microbial mat communities from a lava cave in the Kipuka Kanohina Cave System on the Island of Hawaii, USA - GBC170108-1 metaG ...
CAGCGTCAGCGGGTCGCCCGGGGTGACGCCAAAGAGCAAGGTGCGCATGGTCCGCGTGAAAAGAGCTGCACCCACAAGGCCCACACCCAGACCAAGAATGAGCTGCCTAACGCCTTGGCGCAGAACCATCCGCATGATTTCACTGCCGGTGGCACCGAGTGCCATGCGGATGCCGATTTCATGGGTGCGCTGTTCGACGGAGTATGCCATCACGCTGAAGACGCCGGCCGATGTGAGCAAGACGCCGAGACCCGCAAACGATCCCAGCAGCGTCAGGACAAAGCGGCGCTGCGCCAGGGAATCCCCGACGACCTCGGTCATCGAGCGAATGCGGGGGACGGCAACCGTGGGATCTGCGGCGCGCACCGCATCCCGGATCACGCCCGCAAAGGCGGCCGGATCTCCCTGCGTCCGCAGGACAATGGGCACCGCGCCCACGACGAATTGCTCGTAGCAGACGTACATCGCCGGTTCATCGGGACGGTCGAGGCCCTCATGCCGGATGTCGCTGACGATGCCCACGATTTCGTTGGGTTGCGGCCGGTTGCGAATGATGATGCGCTGCCCGAGCGGGTCGGCGTTCGGATAAAAGCGCCGCGCAAAACTTTTGTTGACGATCACCACGGGCGGTGCGTCGAGCCGGTCGCTCGGGAGAAAATCGCGGCCGCGCTTCATGGCGATGTGCAGGGTATGGAAGTAGTCGCGCGTGACCACCTCAAAGCGCGCCGTCGGCCGTTCGGCGGGCGGCAGATCCTCTCCTTCTTTGCGAAAACTCCAAATGCGCGTAAAACCGCCAAGCGGCACGCTCTCCGCTCCTCCAGCGGACACGACGCCGGGCGTTTCCCGGAGACGCTGCAGCACGTCCCCGTAGAACCGCAAGCGGTTCGTGCGCCAGTCCGCAGGCTCCTCATAGCGCGCTGACGGCAGCAGGATTTCGGCGGTAAGCACATGGGCGGCATCGAACCCTGTTTCCACCCGCCAGAGTTTCACCAAGCTGTGGAGCAGCAGACCGGTACCGGCCAGCATGATCAGCGTGACGGCCACCTCTCCCGCGGTCAGCAGGTCGAACGCGCGGCGGCTCCGCACCGTGCCCTTCGCGGTGCGCCCACCGGCCTTCAAGGAATCCTGTAAGTCCGTGCGTGCGGCGCGCAGCGCCGGAAGCAATCCGCAGAGAAGCCCGGCGCCGAGCGTCATCAGCACCGCGACGCCGAGCACGGTGGCGTCCACGGTCACCGCGTCGATACGCGGCAGCCTGGATGGCCGCAAAGCCACCAACGCGTCCACGCCCAGAATCGCGATCGCTAATCCGGTCACGCCGCCCAACGCCGCGATGACCAGGCTCTCCGTGAGCAGTTGGCGGATCAGCCGGGCAGGGCTGGCTCCCAGCGCCAGCCGGGTGGCGAACTCGGTGCGGCGCCGCACCGCCTGCGCCAGTTGCAAGCTGGCGATATTGGCGCAGGCGATCAGCAGGAGCAGTCCCGCAGCCCCCGCGAGCAGCAGCAGCGGGGCGCGGGCATTTCCCACTTCATTTTCGAGCAACGGCACGACGCTTACGCGCCAATCCTTGTTCGTCGCCGGAAACTCCGTGGCAAGCTGCGCCGCCAGCAGACCCATGTCCGCGCGGACCTGCTCGAGCGTGACGCCATCCTTAATGCGCCCAATCGCTTTCAGGAAGTGCGCTTCGCGCATATGCACTTGATTGTCGTTGAGCCCCAGCGGCGTCCATAGACCGGTGTCCAACGGGTAGGCGAAGCCGGCCGGCATCACGCCCACGACCGTATAGGGCGAACCATCCAGTTGAATGATTTTCCCGATGATGCTCGGATCGGCGGAGAAGCGTTTCTGCCATAGTGCGAAACTCAGCACGGCCACGGTATCGTTTCCCGCCCGGTCCTCATCCTGAATGAAGCCGCGTCCCAACAGCGGCTTCACTCCCAACAGGGGGAAGAAATTGTGCGCGACGTAGGCGCAGGTGACCTCCTCGGGCTCTCCTTGGAAGGCGAGGGGAAGTTTTTCGCTGGCAAAGGCCGCGATTCCGTCGAGCGTGTGGTTTCGGGTCCGCCAATCCAAATAGTTGGCGGGCGCAACCTCCAGGCGATTGCTGGGCACGGTGTCGATAAATTTCGCTTCATAGAGGCGCACCAGGCGCTCCGGCCGGGCAAAGGCCATCGGTCGCAGCAGGACGCCGTGCAGGACGCTGAAAAGTACGGTATTCGCCCCAATTCCCAGCGCCAGCGTCAACGCCATGACTGCTGCCGCCCCGGGGTTTCTTGCCAGCGTCCGCGTGGCGGTGCGCAGGTCGTGCCCCAGGCTGACCCATAGGGACATGCCTATCGCCTCCTTCGCCGATGTCGGCGCGCTCTGGGGGATATATCGCTAAGACGCGGTCGCCTGGGAAGTGTTAACAGGGGAAGAATGCAGGTAAGTCATCAAGCGGCAGAACCGGCGTCCCGCCTTGCACCGCGCCTGAAGGTTAGAAGGGCAAGGATCGAATCCCGCCGGCCACGCCGACCAAATGCGAGAGCATCGCCGAAGAGCGCGCCAGCATAGCCACGGCGCGCCCGGCCACTTTGGGATGCTTCGCCAGCCACAGGACCATTTGCGTCAGTCGCCAGTAGTCGCGCAGCAGCTTCCACCGTTCACGGTCAAACTGTGCCACCCACGACTCGCTGCCGTTGTCGTTCCGGCGGATATAGCCCGCCAGGATTTCGGAAGTCAGCAGCGCCTGAGTCATTCCGCCGCCGGTGATGGGATCACTGAAGCCTGCCGCATCGCCGAGCAAAACGATACCGGGCGCAAATCCCCGGCGGGCGCGGCCTGCCAGCGGTGAAGTGCACAGTAGCGCGCTCGATTGTTCCGCGCCCTCAAGGCGCGCCGCCAACGGCGGGATTGAACGGCACCACCGATGGAACACCGGCTGAATCGGGCCGGCCAGCGCTTCCGGTTCCACCAGCGCGGCGACGAGCAACTCGCGGCCCGGCAGCGGCGCCACGTACAGTTCATAGCCGCGGCGCACGAAGACGTCCACCCACGGCGGCTGCTCCTGCCCGGCAGCCAGACGGAAATGGGCGCGCGCGGCGAAACGCTTGCGGCGCGCCGGCACATCGAGTCCCAGCGCGTGGCGCAGGCGCGAGTGCACGCCATCCGCCGCAACCACGAGCCGCGCGCGACGCTCCGCGCCGTCCACGCGCAAGCCCACGACGCGGCCGTTCCCGACCAGCGGCGCTTCGACCGCGGCTCCGGTTTGCGCCCGCACTCCGGGTGTCGCGGCTGCTGCTTCAAAGAGGACGCGGTCCAGATGGAATCGCCGTTGCCCAAGCCCAGTTGCCGGGAATCCAGGAATTGCGGGAAACGGGCCCTCGGCGGTGTGTCCGCTCAGGTGATAGCGGATGCCGCGGAACGGCACGCCGCCGGCCGCTTCGCGCAGCCCGAGCCGCGAGAGCGCAGCGACTCCCGCGGGCATCAACCCTTCGCCGCACGGCTTTTCACGCGGGAACTGTGCCCGTTCGAAAAGTTCGACGCGCAGGCCCGCGCGGCCCAGGTGGATGGCCAGGGACGCGCCGGCGATTCCTCCGCCCGCAATCAGAACGCTGGCGTGATCTGCATGGCGCATCAAAAGAGTCCCGGCAGAAATCGCGGCTTTGCGCCCATCGCCGCGCGGTACTCGGGGCTGGCGAGCAGGATTCGTTCCTCCACAGCAAGGCGGCGCGAGACAACGAAGACGGTTACGACGGCCGCGCCAATGGCCGAAAGCCACGCGGTGTGGATCAGCGTCAGCGCCACCAGCTCGACGAACACCGCCACATAGTTGGGATGGCGGATCCAGCGGTAAGGGCCGCTGCTCACAACGCCCAGCGCGGTGGAGTTCATCACCTGCACGTTCCAGTGCATGGCAAGCGTGCGGATGACCCACCAGCGCAACAAATTCGCCGCAATGAGAAGCGCAAACATCGGCGCGGCTAGCCACGGCAGAAAGGGGCGATTGAGAAACAGCACCTCGACCGCTGGAGCCGCCAGCGCCGAGCCGTGCCACAACACCATCCAGAGGAACGAGAAGTCCGGCACATGGCTCGCGCCCTGCGCGGCCAGCCGCTGCTGGTTACGCTTCGAGATGCCGAGCTCGATCAGCCGGCCCGCGCCGACCAGCGCGAGCAGTGCGAGGTACGCAATTTGGGTTATGGCCATTGCAGTAGCAGCATTTCAGCGCTGAAGCCGGGGCCGAAGGCCGCGAGCAGCCCGTGGTCGCCGCTGCGCAGGCGGCGCTTCGTCAGCCACTCGCGCAGCACAAAGAGCACCGACGCGCTGGAAAGATTGCCGTATTCGCGCAGCACGTCCCAGGAAGGCTGGGTCTGCTCGCGGCGCAGCCCGAGCTCGGCTTCGATGTACGCCAGCAGCTTCTGTCCGCCCGGGTGAAGCAAGAACGCAGCCACGCACTCGCGGTCCAAGCCATTTCGCCCGAGAAAGCCCGTCACCAGCCCGCCAATCTTTTCGCGGATCATCTGCGGCACGTCTTTCGAGAGCACAATGTGGAAGCCGCTGTCTTTCAAATCGAAGCCCATCGCATCGAGCGATTGCGGAAACAGGTAGCTCTCCACATCCACGATGCGCGGCCCGCCGTTCGCGCTGCCGCTCACCAGCACCGCTGCAGCACCGTCGCCGAAGAGAATCGTGGAAATCAGGTTCGCCTGTGTCAGGTTGTTGCGCTGAAACGTCAGGCTAGGCAACTCAACGGCGACGATGAGAACGTTGGCCTGCGGCCAAGCACGAACGAAATCCCAGGCACGCCCCAGCGCAGCGGCTCCCGCAGCGCAGCCGATTTCGGTAATCGGCAGGCGGCGCACATCGGATCGAAACTCCAGGTCGTTAATCAAGTGCGCGTCGAGCGACGGGATCATCACGCCCGTGCAGGAAACGGTGATGAGCAGATCCACGTCCGCGGGCTTGCGTCCCGCTTCCGTCAGGCAGGCGCAGGCGGCCTGCCGGCCCAGGCGGACGGCGTGTTCTTTGTATTCCTCGCTGATGGTTGCGAGCGGGCGCGGCTCGACGATGTACTCCACCGGATGGATGCAGTAGCGGCGCTCCACCTGCGCGTTGTCCACTACGGCCATCATCCCGTCGAGGCGTGCCCCGGCCAACGGGAACACGCGCCCGAAGTAATATTTCACTTCCTCGCGCGTGATGACGTGCGGCGGCAACGCCGTCGCCGTGCCGGCGATGCAGGCAACCTATTCTTGTGCAGGCGCATTCATCCTAGGGCCCCGCCGTGAGACAAAGGAAGTGGAAGCGTCTTAAGGAAATGCGAACGAGCCTGCTTGCGAAACTTCTTCTCGTCGCTGCACTGGCTGCCTTCCCCGCAGCCGCGCAGGTGCCGCTGCGCGCCGATCGCGCGAAGAGCGACTTCCGCATCGAGCTGGGCCGGGCAGGCCTGCTGAAGGGCCTGGGCGACGACCACGTGATCCGCGTCAACGACTACGACTGCATGGTGGCACTGGAGGAAGCCGCAGCGGCGCGCTCCACGGTGCAGTTGAAGGTGCGCGCGGCATCGCTCGAAGTGCTCGACCCGCAGCTCAGCGCAGAGAAGCGCGCCGAAGTACAGAAGAAAATGCAGGGCCCGGAAGTGCTCGACGTGGCGCGCTACGGCGAGATTCGCTTCGTATCCCGGAAGGTGGCGCCGCTCGGCGGAGACCGCTTTCGCCTCGAGGGCGACCTGACGCTTCGTGAGGCGACGAAGCCCGCTACGTTCGAGGTTCACCTGGCGCGCGAAAGCGACGCGCTGGTGGCGACCGGCGAGGCCCGCGTGCGGCTCACCGATTTCGGCATCCGCCCGCCGGGTGCCGGAGGCGGCATGGTGAAAGTGAAGGATGAGATGAAGATTGCTTTCCGCCTGGTGCTCGTTCCCGCCCATTAGACCTTCCTCACCGCCAGCGAAGCGTTCAGCCCGCCGAACGCGAACGAATTGCTGAGCGCAGCCTGCGCCTTTGTCTCCCGCGCGTCGCCCGGCACATAGTCGAGGTTGCACTCCGGATCTGCCGCGGTGTAGTGCGCGGTGGGAGGAATCACGCCATTCGCGAGAGCCAGGATCGCTGCAATCAGTTCCACTGCTCCCGCCGCGCCCATCAAGTGGCCGTGCAGCGCCTTGGTGGACGTGACGGGGACGCTCTCCGCAGCCGAGCCGATTGCTTCGCGGATGGCGCGCGTCTCCACCGCATCGTTCACCTTCGTGCCGGTGCCGTGCGCGTTGATGTACCCGATAGACTCGGCGGGCAGCTTTGCGTCGGCCAGCGCCAGGCGCATCGCTTCGGCAGGTCCCGCGACGGAGGGGTGCGTGATGTGCGCGGCGTCGGACGTAGCGCCGTAACCCGCCACCTCCACATAGATGTGCGCGCCGCGTGCGCGGGCCGCTTCATATTCTTCGAGCACCAGAATTCCCGCGCCTTCGCCCACCACCAGGCCACAGCGGTCGGCGCTAAACGGACGGCAGGCGCTTGACGCATTGCCGTTCGACGGCGCGGCCAACACGCGCATCGCCTGCCAGCAGAGCATCACGGGCAGCGTGACCGGCGCGTCGCTGCCGCCGGCGAGGATGCGGTCGGCGCGGCCGCTGCGGATGGCGTGCAGCGCTTCGCCGATGGCGTGTGCTGACGATGCACAAGCGGTGCTAATGAGCAGCGACGGCCCTTGCGCGCCGGCGTCGGTGGCCACGGCGCTGGTAGAAGCGTTGTGCATCAGCCGCGGAATCGAGAGCGGGTGCAGGCGGTCGTTGCCCTGTCCGTAGAGCGCGTAGTAGCTGGCGTCGTACGTCACCGCGCCGCCGTAAGCCGAGCCGAGATAAACGCCGAAGCGCGCGCGTTCCGCGTCGCGCGGCACAAAGCCCGAATCGCGCAGCGCCGCACGCGAAGCGACCACGGCCATCTGCGCAAAGCGGTCATAGAGATCCAGTTCTTTCGCGGAGAGATGCTCTGTGGCGTTGAACGCGGCCTCCGCGGCAATCGGCGCGGCCAGGCGGCTCGCGTCGAACGCGGTGATGCGCCGCACCCCGGACTTCTTCTCAATGAGTGCATGGAAAAATTCTTCCGGCGTGTTGCCCAGCGGCGAGACAATCCCCATCCCCGTGACTACCACGCGGCGCATTGTTTCCTCACAAACTAGTCGGCGGGCTGGGCTTGGTCCGGTGTCGCAGGCGTGCCGTTCAGCCACTCAACCACTTGGTGCACGCTGGCAAACCGCCGCGCCGCATCCTCGGGAATGGATACCCCGAACTCTTTCTCGATCCCGAAGAGGATGCATACCTTGTCAAGAGAGTCCACGCCCATCTCGTCGAACGATTTGCCGACTTCCTCGGCGGTGAGGGTGCGGTGTCCCTCCGCGGCGATTACTTTCAGAACGCGGTCCTGAACATTCAACAGCAGCTCCTGCGCGACGCTCCGCAGAGTTTACTCCCATTGCGCAACGCGCTCCCACTCCCTTATTTGGATGGCCCAGCCGCGCCCCATGGATGCCGAGGGATTACTTCAGATCGAGCGTTGGGTCGCTGAACGCCGGCTCCTTATCCTCGTTCACATAATGGACAGACCGTTCCGTGAGCGTTTGCCGGAGCAGAAGGTTCATACGCTGGATATCGGAGACCGCGCGGGCGAAAACGCTGAAGCCGCTGCGCCGCCCGTCGCCGTCGACTAGGTCTGCCCGGTACGCGAAGCGGTAGCCATCCTTCAAGCCCGCGACGAGTTTTGGCCCGATGCAGCCGCTCGCCGCGGGGCCAAGCGCTGCAAATCCCGCGGGGAAGCCCTCTGCGGGATGCGCGCGCGCATACTGCTCGGCACACTGCGAGATCCTGCGTAACGAAAGCAGCGCATGCCGCCGCGCCTCGGCCACTCCGGCGTGTTCCAAGGGCGGCATACCCAACGCCGCACTCACTGCCAGCAGAAGCAGGAATCCAAGTGCCTTCAAGAACCCCAGGCTCCACCGGACGCGCTGGCCCGACGAACCCTTCAGCGCCAGCGCCGCCGTCCCAGCTTGAATCGTCAGGAAGGCAACAGTCGTGGCCAGGGCCAGCAGTCCGAAGTCTCTCTCTTCGTAGCGGGACCACACCCCCGGAAGTATCGCGGCGCTCATCCCCAGGGTCAGGGAACACCAGCCCAGCGCGAGTGCGCGGCCCTTGGGTTCCTCGAGCGCCAGCAGCCACCACAACGCCAGTGCATACGGCAACTGGGCCAGCGCCAGCACCCACATCGCCAAGCCGGTAAACCTGGAGCGCTCCAGTCCGGTGTATTGCGAGTGGGCCACGAACGCCGCGCCAAGCAGCAGCATCGACGTCAGAACCAGCCCGCGCAATACCAGTGCCGGCTTTTGCGGAGCGCTGTCTGGAGTTTCCATGGTTGATCCCAGCGGAGGAAATTCGTTCCCGGGCCTGGGGGCTTACTTGTTCGCCCACTCGGCGAGCTTTTGCAGAGCTTCGGGAGCAACCGGCGGCGGAGTTTGCGCGGGCCGTGCCAGATAGTAGCCCTGCGCGAGGTCGGCCTTGATGTCGCAGCAGAACTTCAAGTCTTCCGCCTCTTCGACGCCCTCGGCCACCACCTGAATGCCCAACTCGTGCGCGGCGTCGGTGATGGCCTTGAGCAGCACGCCGCGCACCTGATCCTTGTACGCGCCGCGCACCAGCCCTTGGTCGAGCTTAACGTAGTCGGGCTTCAGGTCGGCGAGGTGCAGGATGGAGGAGTAGCCGCTGCCCAGGTCGTCGAGCGCCACTTTGGCGCCGGCTTCGCGGTATTCGCGCATGATGTTCTTCAGGTTTTCGAGGTCGCGGACCTTCTCCGCTTCGGTGACTTCGAAAACCACAGACGTAAACGGCACGCCGTTGCCCTCGCACAGCGCTTTCGTCTCTTTCACCGCGAACTTGGGCTTAAAAACGGAGCTGGGCGTGAAGTTCAGGAACAGCTGGTTGCCCTGCTGGACGATTGTCTTTCCCTGCTTGGTGGCGGCGCGCCACGCGGCGTGATCGAGCTCGTGCGACATCCCCAGCACCTGGGCGCTGGCGAGCAGCCGGTCCACGCCGACGGGCTGGCCGTCTTCATTGCCGCGCAACAGGCATTCGTAGGCAATCGTGCGCTTCTGGGTGATGGAGACCAGCGGCTGGAATACGACAAAGAACGAATCCGACGCCAGCATCCGCACCAGCCAGCGCGTCTTCATCCGCGCCAGCACCTGGTCAATGTCTGCCAGGTGCAGCAGGGCGCGCGAAAGGTCGTCCTGCGACGGCGCGCGCGATTCCAGCAGCCCGCCGCGCACTTCGGCGAACTCCTCTGGCGTCAGCGAATCGCGCCACTGGTTGATCACCTGGGTGAGCTGGTTCGCTTCGGCACTCACCAGCGCGGTGTGCGCCAGTGGCTCCGTGCAGAACAATCCGTAAAAATGCAGCACGCCTTTCAGCTTGGCGATGGCAATGGGAGCGGTGGAGTAAAGGAGGATGGCTTCCGGCTTCGCACCAACGCCGTGCTCTTTCCTCCATAACCTGGTATCGGGTTCGATCATTCGCTCTCGGAGCCGGCCTGGGACGGGCTCATGGATAGGCCAGCGTAACCTATTTCTTATCACACTCCGCGCCGGCTTGCATCTCGGCGCTCGAAGCGCGCCCCGTGGGCTACAATCCCCCCGTCGGGTCGGCCGCGGCAATGGAACCACCTTTCGAAATCATCGAGCACCCTGCCGACATTGGTTTCCGCTGCCGCGGCCGCACGCGCGAAGAGCTTTTCGCGAATGCGTCGCTGGCGATGATGTCCCTGGCCTGCGACCCTGTGGGCATCGCAGAGAGCGAGTCGCGCGAGATTGTGACCACGGGCGACAGCGACGAATCACTGTTGTTCGCCTGGCTGGCAGAGATCCTGGCGGTTGCCGACGCGGAGAAGATGTTCTTCCGCCGCGCCGAGGTGACCTCTGCTGCCGCTGGGCGCATGTACGGCCGCGTCTTCGGCGAGAAATACGACAAGCGGCGCCACGACGCCGGCACGTACATCAAGGCCGTTACGATGCACCAGTTGTGGGTGAAGCAAAGCGCCGACGGCTGGGAAGCTCAAGTCTTCCTGGATGTTTGATTCGGAATACGAGCTCGAGGAGGACAGGATGAAGCGGATGATCGCAGGAATTCTTCTCTGTTGGTGCTGCAGCGCCGCGGCTGCGCAGGAGCGGCCGCTGCGGCCGGTGCACACTTACTCCATTGTGGCGCGCGACCCGGCCACGGGCGAAATGGGCGTGGCGGTGCAGTCGCACTGGTTCTCGGTGGGCTCGAACGTCACGTGGGGCGAGGCAGGCGTGGGCGTGGTGGCCACGCAGTCGTTCATTGACCCCAGCTACGGCTTCAACGGGCTGGCGCTGATGCGCGCGGGCAAGTCTGCACCCGACGCGCTGAAGTCGCTGCTCGCCGCCGACGAGGGCCGCGAGGTCCGCCAGGTGGCGATGCTCGACGCGCAGGGCCGTATCTCCGCGCACACCGGCAAGCACTGCATCATCGCCGCGGGACACACCGTGGGAAAGAATTTTTCCGCGCAGGCCAACCTGATGGACAAGCCTGCCGTGTGGGGCGCGATGGCGCGGGCGTTCGAAGCGGCGCAGGGCGACCTGACCGAGAAGCTGCTCGCTGCGCTCGAGGCTGCGGAGCGCGAAGGCGGCGACATCCGCGGGCGCCAGTCGGCGGCAATCCTGGTGGTGAAGGGCACGTCCACCGGCCAGCCGTGGAAAGACCGCGTGGTGGACCTGCGAGTGGAAGACGCTTCCTACCCGGTGGTGGAGCTGCGCCGGCTGGTCGCGATGCACCGCGCCTACGAGCATATGAACGCAGGCGACCTGTGCGCCGAGACCAAGAACTGGGACTGCGCCACGCGCGAGTACGGGGCTGCGGAAAAAATGCTTCCGGAGATGGCGGAGTTCGTTTTCTGGCACGCCGTGACACTCGCCGCCAACGGCCGCGTCGATGAGTCGCTGCCGCTATTCAAGAGGGTGTTCGCGAAGGAACCGAAGTGGGCGGAATTGGTGGAGCGCCTCCCGGCATCCGAACTGCTGCCGAACGACGCGAAGCTTCTGGCACGCATCAAAGCGCAGAGGTAGCCACCGAGGCACAGGAGATCAAGATGCTCGTGCGTATCCGGCTCGCGGTGTTTCTCCTTCTGGCGGGGATGTCCGGCTTGGCCGCGTGGGAGTGGGTTGACAAGTCTATGTTCGGCGTCGCAGCAGCCGTCGCCCAGTTGTTTCTTGGGGTCCGTACTGACCCCGGCAAATACGAGGAGGCAGAGCGTTTAGCCAGTTTCTATCTTGCCCTGGCGGCTTCTCTGCAACTCGGCGGGGCCTTGGTGTGGCGGTTCGTCGAGACGTCAGGAAAACAATCTCTCTGGGCGCGGGTTCGAAACCTATTCGTTACGCGCCTTGCACTTTCGATGCTGGTCGGGGGCGCTGTGTTCGCGGCGACCGCATTCGTGACGGAGTGGCTGCGACCCAAATAGGTGTCGAGCCACAGGGGTTTTCTGTGCCTCTGCGTCCTCTGCGGTGAAATTCCGCTTCTACTTGGGGACGGGCGGTGAATTCGGGCCGGCGGGCCCGCCGAGGTTCTCACGGATCACATTGGTATGGTCGAG
>Ga0187894_10006366_pt1 | contig 11620 bp, 8 predicted proteins | sample GBC1701081metaG_FD_136650 | JGI IMG/M metagenome (GOLD analysis project Ga0187894, IMG submission 136650) | White microbial mat communities from a lava cave in the Kipuka Kanohina Cave System on the Island of Hawaii, USA - GBC170108-1 metaG ...
CACGCGATTCATACGAGGGAAGTCCGAATGTGGTAGGCGTTTTGAAAGGCACCGGTGGCGGCCGATCTGTGATCCTGAACGGACATATTGATGTAGTACCGGAAGGAGATCGAACCAAGTGGAAGCATGATCCTTTTTCAGGTGCTATTGAAGGTGGTAAAATGTTTGGCCGCGGCACAACCGATATGAAGGGAGGAAATGTTGCCTTGATCCTGGCAATGGAGTCCGTAATTAAAAGCGGACTGAAATTGAAGGGCGATGTTATTTTTCATTCTGTCATTGAAGAAGAATCAGGAGGTGTGGGTACACTTGCCACCCTGCTTCGGCAGTATAAAGCCGATGCCGCCATTATTCCCGAGCCCACCAACATGAAGTTGTTCATCAAACAACAAGGCTCCATGTGGTTTCGCATTTCCGTAGAAGGATTATCGGCTCACGGTGGAACGCGTTATGAAGGGGTATCTGCTATTGAGCAGGCATGGAAAATTCATGCAGGCATACTGGCACTGGAGAAAAAACGCAATGCGCGTATAGACGATCCTTTGTATAGTCACATTTCAATTCCGGTGCCGATCAACCTGGGCAAAATTCAGGGTGGCTCATGGCCTTCTTCCGTTCCTGACCTGGTAACAATGGAGGGTCGCATAGGTGTAGGTCCGCACGAAAACATGCAGGATGTGCGAAAAGAATTAATCGATCACGTTGCTTCGTTGTGCTCAGCGGATGAGTGGCTAAAGAATCATCCGGCCAAAGTTGAATTCTTCGGAGCGCAGTGGGTCCCAAACGCGGTGGAAACAAATCATGTATTTGCCACACTCATGGCGGAAAATTTTGAAACAGTATATCAGCGTAAAATAAAAATTGAAGCGTCTCCCTGGGGAACGGATGGCGGACTGCTGGGAAAGATTGGTAATATTCCAACCTTAGTAATTGGTCCTGGAGAAACCAAGGTAGCCCACTATCCAAACGAGTATATTGAAATAAAAGAAGTGATTCAGGCCGCCAAACTATTTGCACTCATGCTTACTTCATGGTGTGGTGTTTCTTAGTAAATTTTGAAATCATGCATGAAAAAAACAGGCAGCACACATTCTGCCTACCTGCAAGGGAAGATGGGCGAAGGAAATTCTAACTAACATTTAGATCCGTGACTTCAGAAATAAAAACCAATACCGCCCGCATTTCAGTGTATACGGATTCATTCAATAAGCGAATCAGGATTGATGATTATGAAGGTGATCAACAGGAGGTACAGAAATTAATTCTCCGGTCGGTACCGGACTGGGCTGAGAAGATAATCGTGAAAGCCCGCGAATCCGAACTTGCTTTCTTTCAATCACAGAACTTTTTAAAAGAGGCATTCATCAAAGGGTACTTTAACGGAAAGGACATGCACTTCCTGGTGAGCTATCGTTCACCTGAAAGAAGTCAAAACCCAAAACACCCCGAAGAGCAGCAGATGCTTGATCAACTTTTAAAGGAAGAAATTCCAGCGGACGAACCGGAAACTCACGATGTCACGCTTGCCACGCTGAACGATGCCGATGAACTGACAACACTTTATTCCTCCATCTTTAAAGTCTATCCAACACCTCTGAACAATGCCGAACATATCAAGAAGACGATGGAAGAAGGTACAATCTATGCGGTGATTCGTGAACAAAATAAAATAATCAGTGCTGCGTCCGCAGAAATAAACCGGCACTATTCGAATGCTGAACTTACGGATTGCGCCACCTTGCCGGAAACCCGGGGAAAAGGGCACATAAAGAAATTGCTCAGCAAACTGGAAGCAGTGTTGAAGAAAGAAAATATCCACTGCCTGTACACAATAGCGCGATCCGAATCCTACGGCATGAACAAGGCATTCTATCAGCTGAAGTTTACTTATGGCGGACGGATGACCAATAATTGCTTTATTTATTCCGGACTGGAAGATATGAATGTATGGTATAAATCATCGTAAATGAGAACTGGAGTTTTGTTTTTCATCGCGTTGTTCCCGGGCCTCTGTAATCTTTTCGCCCAGCGGGTTCCCATCCTGAATCAGATTGAACTTCCGCACAATTATTACTACCGCGAGATGTATTTACCGCAGCTTACAAGCGGCCCTTCTTCCGTTACATGGTCACCAGACGGAAAGCAGCTGGTCTATTCAATGGGTGGAAGTTTGTGGAAACACGATACCGGCAGCGACAACGCCATACAGTTGACGGACGACAACGGGTATGACTATCAGCCCGACTGGTCACCGGATGGAAAGCAAATTGTTTTTGTGCGGTATGATGGAACCTCCTGCGAATTAATGATGCTGGAAATAAGCAGCGGAAACATAAAATCACTGACCAGCAATAAAGCCGTTAACCTGGAGCCACGCTGGTCACCGGATGGTAAAATGATTGCCTTTACTTCCACCGCTGAAACCAGGCACTTTCTGTTATACGCAGCGAAGGCTGGCAATGCGCAGCTTTCTGAAATCTCCTGCCTTACGCCCGATCGTAAAAGCACCGCAAGCCGGTACTATTACAGTGCGTTTGATCATGCCATCAATCCGGCCTGGTCACCCGATGGGAAAAGTTTGTATTTTATTTCCAACAGTGAGATCATACACGGTACGGGCGATATCGTGAGGATGAACCTGGAAACACGGGAAACAAAAACCATCCATCATGAAGAAACAAACTGGCGCACCCGGCCCGATATTTCCCCCGATGGAACCCGCATGGTGTACAGCAGTTACCTCGGTCGTAATTGGCATCACCTGTGGCTTTTGCCTGCAGCAGGTGGCTATCCAATTCCGCTAACGTATGGAGAATTTGATAACACTTCACCACGCTGGTCGCCCGATGGAAAAAAGATTGCCTTCATTTCAAACCGAAATGGAAATACTTCTTTATGGATTATCGATGCTTTTGACGGACGCCAGGAAGAGATAAAACAAACACAACTTCAATACAAACAAGAACAAACACAGCTTACCATTAACGTGCGTGATGAGGCTGGCAATTTAATCCCAGCACGAATTAGCATAACCGATAGCCGGGGAAAGTTTTACGCACCTCAATCCCGTTGGATTCATGCAGATGATTCTCGCTACCCTGCCCATCAGCAATTTGAAATGCACTACTTCCATGGCAAAGGAACAGAAAGTGTTTCCATACCAAAAGGCACTATCAATATTGAAGTTTCACGTGGACCGGAGTTTGAACTTTTTAAAACGAAAGTGAATGCTTCGCAGGGTTTATCGAAACCAATTGACATTGTATTAAAAAAACAGGTTCCTGAAACTTTTGTAAATTGGTGGAGTGGCGATTTACATGTGCATATGAATTATGGCGGCCATTATAAAAACACACCAGAAAATTTAGTACAGCAAGCAGAAGCCGAAAATCTGAATTTTGTTTTCAACCTGATTGTAAACAAAGAGCAGCGCATTCCTGATGTTACTTACTTCTCACCTGCTCCTGATAAATCCTCTACAGATCAGGCAATGGTTTTGCACGGTCAGGAATTTCATACAAGTTTTTGGGGTCATTTAGGATTATTGAATCTGAACGATCATTTAATACTCCCCGATTATTCAGGATATCCTAAAACAGCTGTCGAGAGTTTGTTCCCTAACAACAGCTTTATTGCCGACCGCGCCCATGAACAGGGCGCCTTAGTAGGCTATGCCCATCCTTTCGAGCAATCTGAAATATTTCCGGATCAGGCCTCCACTTTATTTAATGAACTTCCAATTGATGCGGCTCTGAAAAAAATAAATTATTATGAATTAATCGGGTTTTCTGATCACAAAGCAACCGAAGCCGTGTGGTATCAATTATTGAATTGCGGAATTAGAATTCCTGCCGGAGCCGGAAGTGATGCCATGGCAAATTATGCAAGCCTGCACGGGCCTGTAGGTCTTAATCGTGTGTATGTAAAAGGTGAAGGCACCCTTGACCAAAAAAAGTTTTTGAAAAGCATGGCTGAAGGAAAAAGTTTTGTTACCAACGGGCCATTCATCGGCTTTACCGTAGAAGGAAAAAATTCGGGTGACAACATTACCATTTCCCCTAAAGGGCAAACCCTATCCTATTCTGCCATGCTGCGAAGTCATGTTCCTATTGATCGTTTTGAAATAGTCTGGAATGGTGAAGTGATTGCTAAACATACACTGGCGGGAACGATGACAACCGCAGATGTGAATGGTTCTATTAAGGTAAAAGGCTCTGGTTGGCTTTTGCTTCGCACATGGAGTGACAAAGCGCATCCTGATCTTCCCGATTTGTATCCATACGCCAGCACTAATCCGGTTTATATAAATAGCCAGGCAAAAAACCCGCTGCAAAAAAATGCAGCTGCCTATTTTCTGAAATGGATAAACCGGATTGAAGCGAAGGCAAAAGAACTTTCTTACCGCACCGAAGCGGAGAAAGCTGCTGTGATGAAGGATATACAAAGCGCTAAATCATTCTATCAGAATCTTCTTCAATAACTTTATGGCATGGATTGAATGGGAAATGATGTTATGAAAACGCGTATCAAATAAATTTTAAAACCGAGTATGAAAAAAATTTTCGTTTTGGTTCTATGCTTTAAAGCGTGGCAGGCTATTGCCCAACATCCGCTCAACATCATTCGCGAAGAAATGAGGATACCCATGCGCGATGGAATAAATCTTGGCGCTATAGTATACCGACCGGATCAGGAAGGGAAATTTCCGGCAATTGTATATCGTACTCCATATGGCATTGATGATTATGATTCGTATGCTGAGTTTCCATTAAAAGCTGCCAAACAAGGCTATGCGGTTTTTCTTGTTGATGTTCGTGGACGCCTGAGAAGTGAAGGTAATTTCGAAGCTTATCGTACTGAAAAGAAAGACGGCTATGATGTAATTGAATGGGTAGCGCTACAAATTTTCTGTAACGGAAAAGTTGGAACTTATGGAGGCTCTTATCCCGGCATTGTTCAATGGCAGGCTATGTCGGAAGCGCCTCCGCATCTGGCAGCGGCTGCACCTGAAATGACTCCCATTGGCAGCCATCATTTCATGTATTATGGTGGCGCTTTTTCACATCCGTGGATTGATTGGTTTACACCTTACATTATAGCCGACAAGCGCAAACGCGCCCATGATACTTCAGGTCCATGGGATGATGAACAGGCAACTGAAGAATGGGAAAAGAGTGATCGAAGACAATGGTATAATTACCGGCCGCTCCTTGATTTACCCCTTCTAAAAAAATATGCGCCAGAATATTATGAATGGCTTAAGCATCCGGATGCATCACCGTGGTGGAATTTTTTAAACATGGAAAATGATTTTTCTAAATTTAAAAATCCAGTGTTTCTGGAAAGCGGGTGGTATGATGCAGCGTATGGTCCTGAAGGAGCCACTCGTGCCTTTAACAAAATGAAGAATGAAGCAGCCAATGCAAAAGCAAAGGATGAGACTATCCTATTGCTTGGCCCATGGAATCATACTTCGCTCAATACACGCAAAACAACTTTTGGTGAAGTTAATTTTGGTGTAAGTGCGGGTGTTGATTATGACGCAAACCTCCTGAGGTGGTTTGATATTCAATTGAAAGATGAAGCAAAGCAAGACGCCTTGCCTATCGTGAGTATTTTCACAATGGGCGAAAATAAATGGCACTCGTATGCGGAGTGGCCATTATCAAATACAATTTTAACTCCGTTTTATTTGCAGCATCCTGGCAAGGATAAAAACGCAGGTACGTTGGTAACACAACCTACTTCAGGCGAAAATTCAGTTAGTTATGTATTTGATCCTGCTAATCCTTTTTGGGATAAATCGTACGAGAAATCATATCCATATGATCAGCGTGAAATGGAATCGCGCAGCGATGTGATCGTGTTTACGTCCGCTCCGCTGGAAAAGGAGTTGGAAGTTACGGGCGAAATTATCGCTGAACTGTTTGCTGCTTCCACGGCAACGGATACTGATTTTTCCGTTACCCTTTGCGATGTAAATCCCGATGGCAAGTCGATCAACCTTCACGGACTGGACGCAGGGTATTTGCGCATGCGCTATCGTAACAGCCTGGAAAAGCAAGAACTGATGAAACCCGGGGAGGTATATAAAATCCGCATCGGCCAGGTGTACACCTCAAACCTTTTCAAAAAAGGTCATCGCATAAGAGTTTACATTACCAGCAGCAAGGCACCGCACTACGATCCCAACCCGAATACAGGAACCGAGATCGCGACAGAAAAAAATCTCGTACCGGCAACCAATACCATTTATCATTCCGGAAAGTATCCATCACGCATCCTGCTTCCGGTTGTAACACGATAACCGTTTTATGCTGTTGTATTTCTTCAGCACGGCAATCAGGCGGTCATGCGGATTAATCCTTCGTTATGCGCTACCGGTAAGCCGCACTTCCTGGCATCCATTTCCGTTTGAAACAATTCTCCTGTTTGCTTGTTATCTTGAGCTAAGAATAAGATATGGGTACCTATTCAATCAAGGAACTTGAAAAACTATCAGGCATTAAAGCCCATACCATCCGCATTTGGGAAAAGCGGTACAATATCACCAGCCCCAGGCGCACTGCCACCAATATTCGTTTCTACTCAGATGAAGACCTGAAAAAAATCATTAATGTATCGCTGCTCAATACGCATGGCATAAAGATTTCAAAGATTGCGGACATGAGTGCTGAGGAGATCAGTCGTAAAATCCTGGATATGAGTGAAGCAAAGCCGGAAGCTGATCTTTACATCGATCAATTAGTGGTATCAATGGTAGACTTGGAAGAAGGGCGGTTTGATAAAATATTGACTACCCTTATTGACCGATTCGGGTTTATACGCAGCATCACGGAAGTGGTCTATCCCTTCATGGAAAAAATTGGCGTGCTTTGGCAAACAGGCACCATCACGCCCGCACATGAGCACTTCATCTCCAACCTAATAAGGCAAAAGATCATTACTTCTATCGCGTCACTTCCCATACCTTCGAAAAAATCGAAAAAGGCTATCTTGTTTCTTCCCGAAGGCGAACTTCATGAAATCGGGCTGTTGCTCTTTCACTATATAACCCGTAATAAGGGCTTCAAAACCTTTTACCTCGGTCAGTCGGTGCCTCAAGAAGATTTAAAAACCGTGTACAAAATTCACAAGCCCGATATCCTGATCACTTCACTCGTCTCTGTACCATCGCCAAAACATTTTGAGAAATACATCCATACCCTATCGCAAGATTTTTCAGACGCTACTATTTTAGCTTCGGGCATGATGTTGCGCAATACGGCATTTCTTATCCCAAAAAATGTAAAAGCCTTTTACAGAGCTACCGAATTACCTGCTTTGTTAGACTCGATATAGCGGTTTCAAATTTTTTCTGTTTAACCTCCTCTTTCCAAAAACCACTCAGCCAGTACTTTACGAATATACCCTTAAACAAAACCAGCTTTAGGGTGCAAAAACGTATAAAACAGTCTAAACTTGTTTAACATTTTAATATAATAGTTAAACAAGAAAAGTAATGTCAGCTATTGAATTAAACCATCAAATATCCGGCATGCACTCCGTGCTGCGTGCGTTTACAAGAAGATTTACGGCTGATCGGGATGAGTCCCTTGACTTGGTTCAAGACACCATTCTGAAGGCCCTTACTTACAAAGATAAATTTCGTAAGGACACCAACTTAAAAGGCTGGCTCTTCACAATTATGCGCAACACCTATATTAACAGCTACCGTAAAAACCAGCGCGCTAAAACTTCGCGCGATAATACGAAAGAGCTTTTCTTTTTAAATGTAGAAGATACACACACATTCAACGGGCCCGCTTCAAATTTTGAGTATAACGATATCTGGAACCATGTGAATACGCTTCGCGATGAACTACTCACTCCGTTTAAGATGCATACTTCAGGCTATAAATACCACGAAATCGCAGACCACCTGAATATCCCGATCGGAACGGTGAAGAACAGGATATTTCATGCTCGCAAAGAGATTCAAAGTAAGCTTACAGGAAATTGAGTAAATTCCGTTGTGAATAAGGCAGCAGTTATTGGTTCGGGATTCTCAGGCATTTCATCGGCATGCTTTTTAGCGAAGGAAGGTTTTGAGGTAACGGTGTATGAAAAAAATAGTACGCCCGGAGGGCGCGCACGAAAATTCGAATCACAAGGATTCACGTTTGATATGGGCCCAAGTTGGTATTGGATGCCCGATGTGTTTGAATCCTTCTTTGAACAATTTAATAAGCAAGCATCCGACTACTACGATTTAATACGGCTCGATCCATCCTATCGGATATTTTACGCTAAAGAAGATATACTCGACATACCGGCAGGGGTACCGGCACTCTGCACCATGTTTGATGAGATTGAACCTGGCAGCAGTAAGTATCTTTTAAAGTTTTTAGAAGAAGGAAAGTATAAGTATGAAGTAGGAATTCAAAACCTGGTGTATAAACCCAGTTTGTCGGTTACAGAGTTTTTGGATACGGATCTCATGAAAGGAGTTTTTAAACTTCATGTCTTCGAATCGGTCTCAACCTACGTTCGAAAATACTTCAACGATCCACGACTTGTGCAATTGCTGGAGTTCCCGGTATTGTTTCTGGGGGCAGCTCCTCAAAAAACGCCTGCATTGTACAGCCTCATGAATTATGCCGATATGGCCCTGGGCACCTGGTACCCGAAAGGAGGAATGTTTAAGATCATTGATGGGATGGTTCGTCTGGCAACCTCGCTTGGCGTAACGTTTGAGTTCAACAGCAATGTAGAAAAGATTCTCGTTCAAAATGGTAACGTGAGCGGTTTGACTGCTAATGGGAAAGTAAAAAATTTCGATTACGTAATTGCCGCTGCCGACTACCATCATGTAGAGCAGAATTTATTACCTGAAGGCAATAGAAATTATACAGAAAATTACTGGCAAAAAAGAGTGATGGCTCCCTCTTCGCTGATTTACTATTTGGGAATTAGTAAACCTCTCAAAAATCTTCAGCACCATAATTTATTCTTTGATCAGGATTTTGCTTTACATACGAAAGAAATTTATGGTACCCCAACATGGCCTACCAATCCGCTTTTCTACGTGTGCTGTACATCAAAGTCGGACGAAACGGTTGCTCCTGCCGGTCATGAAAATGTTTTCATTCTGATCCCCGTAGCACCTGGATTACAGGATGAAGAAGAAACACGAAAAAAATATTTTGATATAGTCATCAATCGGTTAGAAGCACGTACGGGGCAGTCCATTCGGGAGTATATTGTGTATAACAGAAGTTATGCGCACAACGATTTTATCTCAGATTATAATGCCTTTAAAGGAAATGCATATGGCCTGGCGAATACCCTCTTTCAAACCGCCAATTTAAAGCCATCAATTGTAAACAAAAAAGTGAGAAATCTGTTTTATACAGGTCAACTTACGGTTCCGGGTCCCGGGGTACCACCCTCTTTGATTTCGGGGCAAGTAGTTGCCAAAGAGTTAACAAAACAGCATAACGTTGTAAAACATAAAGAGCCCGTAATTTAAAGTAGAGCATGAAATCAATTTACGATCAGGTGTCAAAAGAATGTAGTCGCATTACAACGCAAGCCTACAGTACATCTTTTTCATTAGGGATTTGGTGTTTGAAGAAAGAATTGCGCGACCCCATTTATTCCATTTACGGATTTGTTCGCTTTGCAGATGAGATTGTAGATACGTTTCATGATTACAATAAAAAGGAACTTTTCGATCGGTTTAAAGAAGATACTTATCGCTCCATTGAAGACGGAATAAGCCTGAACCCGATCCTCAATAGCTTTCAGGCTGCTGTAAACTACTATTCTATTGAAAAGGAATTGATCGATCTCTTCCTTCGCAGCATGGAAATGGATCTTTCCAAAAAGCAATATGATTCAAACGGAATCAAAGAGTACATTCTTGGTTCTGCGGAAGTAGTAGGGCTCATGTGTTTGCGGGTATTCTGTGAAGGGGATAATGATCGCTATCAAAAACTCAGGCCTAATGCTATGAGTCTGGGCTCAGCGTTTCAAAAAATAAACTTCTTGCGTGATCTCCACGCAGATTTTAGTATGGGGAGGATCTATTTCCCGAACCTCAACATGGAAAATTTTGATGATGAGAAGAAGACAATGATTGAGGAAAGTATCTCAAAAGACTTTCATCATGGTTACGAAGGAATACGGCTTTTACCGCGAGGAGCGAGATTCGGAGTGTATGTTGCGTATGTATACTATATTGCCCTCTTCAAAAAGATAAAAAGTACACCATCGGAAAAAGTATTGCAAAGTAGAATTCGAATTCGTAACAGGCATAAAGCAAGACTCCTGGCATATTCATTTTTTAAGCACCAGTTCAATTTGTTATAATGGAGAAAGTAGTTTTGGTAGACGAACAGGATAACGAGTTGGGCTCCATGGAGAAAATGGAGGCCCACAGAAAAGGTGTGTTACACAGGGCTTTTTCCGTTTTACTTTTTAACTCAAAAGGCGAGGTGCTGTTACAAAAGCGTTCGTCCACTAAATATCACAGTGCAGGCCTCTGGACGAACACCTGCTGCAGCCATCCAAAGCCAACAGAATCAATTCAATCAGCGGTTCGAAGAAGATTGAAAGAAGAAATGGGAATTGATATCCAGCCTGAATTTGCTTACAAGTTTTTGTACAAAGTTGCTTTAGAAAATGAGTTGATCGAACACGAGTTAGATCACGTATACATTGGCATGTTTAATAACGAACCTATTATCAATTCAACCGAAGTTGAAAATTGGAGATTTGCAAACCTGGCTGATATAAGAGAAGACATTCGTCAAAATCCAAAAGCCTATACCTATTGGTTCAGGCTAATTATAGATCATCCTGAATTAGAAGTTTCAATTCCTGCCTAATTTCGTGAATGAGACCCATCTCATCGATCATTCAACGACTATCTTCTGGTTTCGAAGAGATCTCAGACTGACGGATAATGCGGGTCTTTACAAGGCATTAAAAGAAAATCAAAACGTAATTCCCGTATTTATCTTTGATACAGAAATTCTGGATAAGCTGGAAGATAAAGCCGACAAACGGGTTGAATTTATTCACGAGTCGCTACTCAGGTTAAAGGGGCAACTGGAAGAACTCGGAAGCTCACTTTTAATATTGCACGGAAATCCCATTGATATCTATAAAAATATTCGACCGAAAGCTGTTTATGCGAATCATGATTACGAACCGTATGCCCGGAAACGGGATGAAGCAATTAGCGCATATCTAAAAAAGAACGATTGTGAATTAAGAACTTTTAAAGACCAGGTAATCTTTGAACGCGATGAAGTAATAAAGGAGGATGGCTCACCTTATACCATTTTCACTCCTTACAGTAAAAAATGGAAGGCAAAACTAACTGCGTACTATCTTAAAAGTTTTCAGGCAGAGAAGTATTACGGAAATCTAAAAAAAATTAAGCCGCTGCCTTTCCCATCACTCGAAAAAATAGGCTTTAAAAAAACCGGGGCTCTATTTCCTGAAAGAGCAATCAAACAATCCATCATCAAGAATTATCACGAGCAACGAAATTTTCCTGCCACCCAAAGCACCACCAGGTTGAGCGTTCATTTGCGCTTCGGGACTGTTAGTATCCGCAAACTTGCGCAAG
>Ga0187894_10006367_pt1 | contig 11617 bp, 8 predicted proteins | sample GBC1701081metaG_FD_136650 | JGI IMG/M metagenome (GOLD analysis project Ga0187894, IMG submission 136650) | White microbial mat communities from a lava cave in the Kipuka Kanohina Cave System on the Island of Hawaii, USA - GBC170108-1 metaG ...
AGTTGTCGAACATCGCCCCGATCAACACGCCGGCCTGCACCGGCCCGGCGATAAAGAGATGGATCTCGGTGAAGTTCTGCGCGTCGAAAAACCGCTTTGCCACGCGCAACCGGTTGACCAGCTCTTCCAGGTCTTCAGTCCCGTTGATGCCGTCCATATTCAACTCCTCGATCGGCATCCTCCATCCCTTGAAATCGAGGAAGGTCCGCACCGAATTCCTGATCGAATCGCTATTGGGAATCAGCGACACGGCGAACGCCACGGGAGCGGAGCTGTTCACTCCGGCATGCGCGGCTATCAGTTCTTTGATGTTTTCGATCTTCGGCGACCGTTCGGCCAATTCACGGAGCCGTTTGCCCTGCTGGCGGAGTTTCAGAGCCGCATAGCCGGAAAAAAGCGCCGTCAGCACGCCGATCACATTGTCCACTCTGCTAAACCAATTCCAGAATTCCATGTCGCGCCTCCCGCGATTGAACTTTCCTACAGCGCTCAGACCGTGTAATGGTAAACACCCACCGGCGCGCCTTCTGATTCGCCAACCTTTTCTTGCAATCTATAGCGCAATCCGCATCGGGACTAGAAAAGCGAAGCCATACTGCTTGACTTCAAACCCGTAAAGCTTCTCTTGATCTTGCGTAACAACGCCGTCAACCAACCGCCCATACCACCTGTTCACCCAATCCGGTTTGACCTCGTCGAAGAAACACGAACCGCATTCAAGCTGGATCAACGGTCGTTTGAACGGCCGCCCGCTGACGGCCAGCTCTTCGCCGAGTTTTCCGTATTTGACCGCGATGTCCCAGTAACCGTCGGTCGGATCGTTCGGCGCGGGAACGAACCGCGACAGGCTGATGAATCCGTTGGCCCGCGGCGGGGTTTCGTCGAGACCGTGAAACTCTTCGAACGTGAAGCTTTCAATCTGGCCGTAGCCGACCGATTTGCGCTTGCCGTACCCGGAAGCTTTCAGGTCTTCGAGGAAATCTCCGACGGTCTTTTCCCAATCGTCCTCGATACGCCAGTAGATAGTGACTTCAGGCAGGATGGTTTCGACGAAATCGAAAAGCTTGCCGCCGTCGCCGCCCGCGGTGTTCGTGCGACGGTCAACCTGGTTCTTCGAAATGGAGCGGGAGCCGGCGGCAAGCTCGACGTCTTTCTCTTTCAATAGCGAGGTCATCGTTTCGCCGCGCCGCAATTGATTGAAGCCTTCGAGCGTGAGCCATTCGGATTGGCCGGCGAATTTCACGTCGAAATGATGCTTGACGCGGTCCGCCTTCGACAGGTGTTGCGGCGCGCCCGCGCGGGGCAATATCGGACGCGGCATGTAATCGCGCGGAAAGCCGTCGGAGAGCAGCGCCGGCGGTTTGCCCCGCCGGCATTGTTCGAGCAGATCGTTGAGCCGCGATTCATCATGCCATCGCGCGATGTGCCAGCAGAGGTGACCGAAGATCGTATCCGCCTGCCAATGCGAAGCCGACGCCGACCGCAGCGTGAGTCTTGATCGGTAAAGTTTCACTGGCGCCTTCTCTCCTTGGCGGCGCCGGCGAGATTGGCCAGAACGGGTTTGATGGCTTCTTCGATATCAAACGTGTCCAGATCGATCTCCTTACCATCAACCCTCAAATCTTTGATCTCCACCCAACCATAACCACGCGTACCGGAACTGCCCAGCGTATCCTGAGTGATCATCTTCAACCCGCATTTAATGAAGTCGAGAATACCCTCCGGTTTATCATCTTCGAAGACGCGCACTGACAGATGGAGGTCGAACGCGGTTCCTTCGGGGACGCGCTCCTGCGAACGCAATCCACCGCCGCCAGCGACCCCCGTCCTGCGGTCAATCCAGTTTTCAGCCTTAACCTCAACGTAAAGCGTGCCTTCCTTGCGCAGGGCTTCCAGCTCACTTTCCGATTTTTTCGTCATCATCGAATCGCGAACGATAATGCGCGTCGGACCGAGGTTGTGTTTGACGGTTTTGTGTGGGCCGAAGACGATGCAAACCAGACACGGCTCTTGACCGCAACCGCAAGGCTCGCCGTCCCGCCCAATCTGGCCGGTCTTGTATTCGAGCAGCGAACGCATCTTGCCTTTGATCGAAGAGCCTGGAATGTATGGCACGCCCGTCAGCGGATGACGAATGACGGGGTTGTCCATCCCGCCAATCTCCAAATCTTCCTTCGAACCGCCGACCCGAGTTCCCGATTTCAGGACCAAGGTTCCGGTGATCGGCGCATGCCTGACAAGTTTGAGTCTCATGAAAAACGCCTCCTATTTTTTCGGGTTGTGATATTTAAAGTATGCGACCACGCCTTGAAAATGGAGCAGGAAGCCTTTGCGGAACGCCTCCTGACTCTTGACGGCCTCTTCGACATTGCGGTCTATGAAGGTCTTCAGCCGTTCGAGTCCGGTCTTATCGTCCTGCTTCTGCGCCTTACCGAACGCATTGGCGGCGTGCTGTTTTAATTCCAGGATCTCGCCGATCAGCGAGGGAAAAGGTTCATCCGCATCCAACCGTTGCTCGATCAACCTCGCTTTGTTGAAGAAGCGGCGCAATTGCGTCGAAGTCACCCCGCCGACTCCCAACGAGACGGCGATCTGTTCGGGAACCTTCGTCACCAGATCAGGCAACACATTGCCCTCGCCGTCGAGATAGCCCGAGGCGAGATACCCCGTGGACCAGTCTACCTCTTCCCGCTCGGCGCTCCGCCTTTCGTTTGCGCGCCTGTTATCGGGAGCCTTTCGGCCTTTGCCATGGCATTTGTCGCAAGTCCGGTGAAAACTTTCCCTCGGAGCAAACAATTCTCCGCACTTTTCACATTGCCGCTGCCCCATCTTCTCTCCCAGTGTCATCATTGCCGTTGTGTCTCCTTTCCAAAATTACCCACTGCGCGATCAGCCGCAGGTGTTGGAGCTTGTTTTCGATCTCGTGTTGAGGTTTCAACAGATCCTCGGCCCATTTGCGAATCTCCGATTCCTGCTTGAGCGCGCGCTCGATTTGATAAGCCAGGAGCGGATGGTAGAGCAGCCCCCGGACGTCGCCGTCATTTTTGTAACCGCGATAAAGCTCGGAGATATAAACGAGAAAATAGAGAAAGCCCGACGGGACGGCGGTCTTGTCCGCCGCCATCCCGTTCAACTTCCCGATCTCATGATAAACCTGACCGAATTCCGGCCATTTGATCACATCATCAAGCAGGCAGATGCTATTGCGCCCACGGGCGTCATCGCCCTTGGCCTTCTCAAGCGCCTTGTCCGCGAGCTTGACCGTATGGGCCAGAGGCAGTTTCGGCTTCACGACGGCGATGCCAGCCGACATCGTGATCTGCGGGTTGCCGGTGTAGCGGGCAAACTCGTCATTGATCCTTCGCGCGAGTTCGAGCGATTTGGCGCGCGGCCCGACGACCAGCAAATCATCGCCGCCGGAATAGACGGCGTAACAGCCCTGGTATTCATTCGTCAGCAGCCATTCCAGCCATCCCGAAAAGAACCAGTCGAGCTGGCGGCTGAGCGTGGCGACGCGCGCAATGTTATCGCTTCCCTTTCCCGGTGCGTCGCGCCGCAGCCCTTCCTGAAAAATCTGGCCGAGATGATCCACATCGGCTTTCAACACGCCGAGCATTTTCGTTGTGGTCTCTTCTTCCAGTTTCTCCTCCGCCGCGATGTCCGTGAATGTCCACGGCTCCCGGTCTTCGTGCGGAATGTGATTGGCCAGGTAGCGAAACGCGGAGGGCAGGCCACGCGTCCGGCTCAGATCGGGATGATTGAGACGAATGACAAGACGCGTTTTCGAGTCAACCGATGGCGGGCTGTCGCTCACATCGAACTTCCAGCCGAGACAGTCGTAACCGTTCCGGCCCTGGCTGTAAAACGAAAGGTATTCGGCTTTGGTCAGCTCTCTGCCGAGTTTCTGCTGATCGAAACATTGAATACAGATGTCGGGGTCGCTCTGCTCACTGTCGCTGCGCCTTGTCGCCGGAAAGCGGGAGCACGAGAGACAGACACTCGCGCCTCCGAAAGATTCCTGCCTGACGAACTCTTGCCGCCAGCCGCCGGCCTCCTGCAATTGAGCGGCAAGCCGTTGCGCCTTGCGCAGTCTCAATTCCCGGTGCAATCGTTCGGGCGCCGCGCTGTAATTTCCATCGGCAAACTCGCGGTCGGCAACCCCCGTGGACGCCAAACTGATCGTCAGCGCCCCGTGAAATCTATCGAGCAGCCAGTCGTTGAATTCACGCTGCAGCTTTTCCAGCCTCTCGGCGGTGTCCGGCAGATCGGGCAACAGCGCATGAAAATTGCCGCCCGAGGCCATCAGCAGGTTTGCCAACGGCAGATCGAATTCGCGCAGCAACCGTAATCCCGCGACGTCGCTCAGCATCTGCACATAGAACGAGCGAGCGCGCAACCGTTTTGCCACACCGCCCGCGCCCGTCGTCGAAATCGCAAAGATGTAATCCTGGATTCCCGAAACATCTCCGGCCACCAGAACGCAATGAGTCTGTCCATCTCCGGCGCCTACTGTTTCACTCGCCGCGCCCGATCCTTCGTGACACTTGTAGAGACATGTGGCGATGGCGGAAACGACGCGACTCTGATCGTACAAGGAAACATCCGGCGGATCGGGCTGGCCTTGAGCCGGAACGCACCAGGCATAGCGCTGTAACAAGTTCAGGAAATGAGTGTAGACACAATCGAAATCATTCCATTGAACCTCTTGACAGAGTTCGTCAACGGCCGCGCGCAATCTTTTTCGATATTCTTCAACGTCCGATCGCGGCGGCTTATCGCCATCGCGGGCGAAGATCGGCGGGCATTCTTTGTCGGTGGTCGCGGTGAGTGGGCGCCGGTGGAAATAACTGCTTTGCGCGGCGGGCGCGGTCGTCAAATCAATGCGATTGAAGACCGGGGATAACCTGTCTGACTGGCGGGACGACTGATCCGAAGAAGTAAGCTGAATCGCCTGCTCTAAAATCCGAACCGGCGTCTGATTCTTTGCGCGATGGGCGCCGCTTGAAGCTCCATCGGACTCATCGGAGACCAGAGCCGCAAACAGATCCGAATCCACGCATTCCCCGAATTTCCCCAGCCACTTTTCGGGGAACCCGTGATCGTTCCAAGTCGCGCCTTCACGCAAGAATCGACAAAGACCGCGCAGCAGAGAACCGAGCATGACGGCGTTCCCCGTCCAATTTACGACGGCGTCTTTCGTTGAAGAGTCAACGGGCATTTGGCCTCTCCTGATGCTGAAGAGATTATCCGGATACTGGCAAGGTAACCTGAAGAGTTTGTATGAATGTTTCGGGGCTGAAGAAAGTCATCTGTTTATTACCACCGTTTACCAATGCCGAACCGTAGCTGACACCTAAATCAGATGTTCTGTTTTTATGACGGCGCGAAGTCTATGGCGTTATCACAATGGCGTCAAGCCTGTTCGATGAAGAGGGGCAGGTACGATCTAAAGGCGGGACTACGAACTCTTATTCAATTCGCCGTAAAGCCAAGCCTTGGCCATCCTCCACTCGCGGATCACCGTCGCCCGGCTGACGCCCAGGACTTCAGCCGTTTCTTCCAGCGTCATTCCGCCGAAATATTTCAACTCGACGACGCGGCTCTTTTGGGGATCGAGTCCGGCCAATGCTTTCAGCGCTTCATCAAGCGCGATGAGTTGGTAGGAATTGTCAGTGATCGAGTCAAGCTACTCGGCGCCAGTGGGTGTGCGTCAAAGTTTTGCGCGCGCTCCAGGTACGCATCGCTTCTCCGGAAGCGTGACTTATAGGCTATTGGCTATTACCATTCCAGGAGAAAAAGCTTTCTTTCCTGTTTCCAATGACCAATTTTCAATAGCCAATACTCAATGGTTTCGCGCCGCGAGCGCATCTTTGCCAGGTGAAAAGATCATCATTTGACCAGAGTGGCTTCGTACACTTCCTTGAGGGAAGTATCAATGAACCTGATCTTCAACGTCTTGCCGTCCGCCTCCACGACGCTGAACCCGTGCGTAGCTTTGGCGAAGAGCGAGCGCGGTCCCGGTTTGGGTTCACGCACCCCGGCCCCGCCCCCGCCCGAAACAAAGAAGTTCACGCCATCCTCCGCTTTCAAGTGTTGCCAATCATGATCGTGACCGGCCAGGTAAACGTCCGCTCGCCCCTTTAAGACCGGCAAGAGTCGCTTGATCAAACCGGGGTTGTCCGCGTGCACGCCCGCGGAGTAAATCGGGTGATGGCCGTAGACCAGTTTCCACCGCGCGCGGCTCTTCGCTAATTCATCTTTGAGCCACAGCAGTTGCGCCTCCGAGACTTCATTGGTATCGAGCGCGAAGAACTGCACAGGCCCGGCGGTGAAAGTGTAGTAGGGCGCGGGCATGCGCCAACTCCGGCTCTGCCGCGTGTAGAGAATTTCGGCCGCCGGGCTGTCGGCCAGGCCCCAGTCGTGATTGCCGAGCGTGGCGTAGAATTGAATGCCGAGTGGATCGTAAAGCTCGTCCCACCACGTCTTCCAACGCGGATCGGTGGGACTCTCCATGCCCTTGCTGTAAAAGTTGTCGCCGAGTGTGATGGCGAAATCGAAGGGCGTCTGGCGATGGAATTTCAACATCGCGGCGGCGGCCTGTCGCTGCTCCAACGAGCCGTTGCCGAAATCGCCGAAGGCCAACACGCGCGCCGTCTGATCCTCCGCCTTCAACCTAAAGAGCGGCGGCGGCGTACGCATAAAAGCGGGCAGCATCGCGCCTCTGACCAGCGAAATCCAACGCTCCTGCTCCTGCGCAAGCTGGCGCAACGCCGCTTCATCGCTCTGCGCGCGCGCCTGCTCCATCCGCTGTCCGAGCAGTCTGGCCAGGTCCTGAGTTTGTTGGACGCGCAGCCGTTCGAGAGCCAGCAACGCCACGTCCACATCCGGGTCTGACGCCACGCAACGTTCCATCGCCTGGCGGACTTGCGGATTGGAATACCGGCCCAATCGGTCCACGATTTCAACTCGAACCCGAGGTGAGGGATCAGCGGCCAGAACCGGCAGGAGGAATTCCACTACACTTGCCCCGTGCTCTCTGGCCAGATCTCTCACCAACCGCGCCCGCTGCGCTTCGTCACGCTGATTGAGCAGGGCGCGTCCCTGCTCGCGCAACGCGGGCGGCAGTTTGTTGAGATGGGCCTCAATGGCCGGCTGACTTTGCGAGGCGAGCGGCGCCGTCTGGCCAGAGACAAAAAGCGCGCTGCCGCAGAGAGCTATAGTCAAGAGTAAGGCTATCAATCGAACAGGCACGTTTATTCTCCTATTTTCTTTCGAGTTCACGTCTCGCTCCGGCCTCTATGAGAGAACGTCTGGCGCGCGACGCGAGTAGTTCGCGGACGATGCCGTTTGTGTTGGACTCCGTAATCCCAACCGGGCCGCAATAGCGCGCGGGATCGAACGGCTTCTTCGCCGCGCGCAGGTGATGGTTGTCGGTCGAGATCGTGAATTGAACTCCGGCCCGGGCGAGCGGCGCGATGTCGGCGATCAAGGCTTCGCGGCAGGCAGGATCGTCAAAGTACTGTTCGGTGTCGCGACTCATTTCGATGTAAATAGACGTCCCCTTGAGTAGACCGATCAATTCTTCCTGCTCGCCGGGACGAAAGAACCGATACTCTTCGACGGCGATGCTGTGAACGTCCCGCCCTTTTTTATTGGCCGTCCGCCAAAGATTCTCGATGCGCATGGGAAAGGGGTGAAACACAATCATCGGGACCGAGAATTTCTTCTGCGCTTCTTTGATCTGCCGCACTCGTCGCAGCAGCGTTTGTCCATTCGGCGGTTCAGCCCCATGATTCGGCCCGATATGCCAACCGATGACATCCGCCATTTGCATCGGAGCGGTTTCCAATCCTGTATCCAACTCCTGTTCGCCGATCTCCCAGCCTTTGAAGACCAGGATGTCCTTGCGCCGGGACAAGGAGTCAAAATCAGCGAACAACGCTTTGTGGCCATCGGCGCCGAGCGGGTAATGCGCTTGAAAACCACCCTTCGCGCGCCAGGCTTCATAATCCCGCGGAGTCTTCCGGTAAAGCTCGATGTGATCGAGCAGCAGAAACACTCTCCGCCCATCCGCCACCGCCAGGTCAATCCAGGATTCAAGCTCCACCGGGCGTTCCATGCCCGCGTGCAGATGCAAGTCCATTTCTCTCAAACCGAACAATCCGGGCGCCAACCCCTGCCCCGGGAGTTCATCACTGACGTTTCGGCCAACGCACACGACAGCGACGGCGGCGGCGAGCAGAAGAATTTTTAAGCCCCGCGCGCGCGTCAAAGCGGCGAGCGAGGCAGGGAGATGAAATCGCATGGAAAATGCCTTTGTGAGTGAAGGAATCGGTTTTACCGCTGCTTGCCCGGCTTCGGCTTGCTCAGGATTTCACCGTAAATTTCCGGGCGACGACCTCGGATCACGCCGCGGCCCACGCGGTCGTCGAGGGTAATGCTTGCGGTGACGACCTGGTCGCCGGCGGCCCCATCGTCTTGCGCGATGATCGCGCCTTTGGGGTCAATAATCAGCGTGCGTTGCGGATGCACGAAGGCGACGTAGACGCTGTTCTCGTAGGCGCGCGTGCGCATCATCACTTCATTCATCTCGCCGTGCGAGCCGTAAGAAGGATTTAGAATCAATTGCGCGCCCTTGATGGCCAGGATGCGCGCGGTCTCAGGCAATTGGCGATCTAAGCAAATCAACGTTCCCAAACGTCCCAGCGGAGTATCCACCACGGGAAACTCCGTCCCCTGCGCGTTGTGGCGTTCGCTGCCGACGTGGGTCTTGGAATAACGATGGAGCAGCGCGCCGTCCGGGCCGAAGAGCGCCGCCGTGTTGTACATCTGCTCGCCACGGCGTTCGGAAAAACCCACGAGCAGATAAATCTTCAATTCGCGGCTCAAGTTTCCGACGCGGCGCATCATCGGCCCGTCAATCGGCTCCCCGATCTCGAAATACTTCTTGCGGTCGAGGTCCGCATCATTGCCGACGTAACCATCCAGAAAGCCTTCCGGCGTCACCACCAGTTGCGCGCCCTTGTTAACAGCCAGCCGCGCATATTTATCCAGCTTCTGGAAATTCGCTTCTTTATCCCAACGCGTTGGCATGACGCGCAGCGCGCCGATCACCAGCGTTGAGTTATTCGTCGTCATCACCGCCGACAACAAAACCGCTAACAACAGGTTCATCTCATTCTCCCCAGAAAATGTACCGTAGGTTGTCCAACCTGCGGGGGCTTGGTTAAGGAATTGTTCAGTTGTCATCAAACGGCTTGGTCATGAAGCTTCCGCAGGTTGGACAACCTACGGTACACCGCTCGCCGATTTTCATAGTTTCTGGGCGTCGCAACGCGACATGAAAGCTCCTCAGAAAATCAACCACGAAGAAACGGATTCGCATCGGGCGGCGGCGCTAGTTTCCCGGCTGATACACACGCTCGGTGTGTCCCTTGAGCTGCGAGCGGTAGAAATACACATCCCTCAGATCGCCCGCGCAGTAACGTTTCGCCTGATCATTGAAGTGGGGCGACGACGGATTGCCGCTCTCTCCGCCGGCGGTCACGGCTTTGGCTCGCACCGTCTTGCCGAACTCGACGACGGCCACAAAGCTGTTGCCGCTGGTCCCGTAAATCTTCTTTGACCCCTTGTACGGGCGCGCGCCGAACGAGGCCAACGATCCCCACGTCGCGGACGTAAAGCCCACCGGAAGGCTGGGGCCGGCGTCGGTGAACGGATGAACGATGTCGTTGGTCAGACGCTGAAAACGATTGATGTCGCCCCAAGGCGTCTTCCAGGTTCCAAAGTCGGTCGCGAGTTTGTCAGAGGCCGCTGAGAGCGACTGTAATAGTTGTTCCGCAGTGGCTCCGCTGGCGATATAGTCCGCGGCGGACAGGCCCGCGCGTCTCACCCTGCGCTGAATATCCTCTCCCCAGAACACGGCGAGTGATGTCGGAACGGATGTCGTCGCCCATCGCAGATCCCACGCGCGCAGCAGCGCGATTTGTTCGGACGTTTTCGCTTTGAGAGGATCGGATGCGGGCGTCTGGTCCCACGCTTTGATCAAGGCGGGGATCGGCTTCTCGAACCAGGTAAGATAACTGTCGTAGGCCGACGCGATCAGCGAGTCGAGCGTGAAATCCTTTTTGCCTTGTAACACTTTGACCGCGTGTTGTCCGCGCGCGGACTCAGCGCCCGAATCAACATAAGCCGGATAATCGGCTTTCTTCGGGCTGTTCGGCCCCGCCGCCGACCACGGCGAGTCGTTGGCGTTGTAGAGCCAGCCGCTCGCCGGATTCAGCAATTTCGGCGTCTCGTCAACCGACAGCAGGCCGCGCCAGTCGGTCGCCGGATCGCCGCCATCCACCGTCCTGGTCCAGTCGAATTTGGGATCGCGCCTCGGAATAAAGTTCCCGTGAAAATAGGCGATGGCGCCGTCGGCATCCGCGTAGATCGTGTTGTTCGACGAGTTGGTGTGCAACTCCATCGTCTGCCTGAATTCTTTGTAGTTCTTCGCCTTGGTGCGCGTGTAGGACTGCGTCAGCGCCTTCACTGGCTCATGCATCAGACTAATGCTGACCCATTTGTCATTCGTCGAAGCGATGATCGGCCCGTGCTGAGTGCGATAGACGGTGAACGTTTTCTCGGCCATTCCCTGGTCGGTCTTGTAAGGGACCTTGATCACGGACGTCGTGACCGGCCGTTCTTCATTCCCGTACTTGTAATAGAAGCGGTCGTCCTTCTTGACTACCGTTTCGAGATACCTGTCTATCGCATCGGCGGCGCCAGAGGTGTGCATCCAACCGCATCGCTCGTTGAAGCCCTGGTAGATGAAGAACTGTCCCCACGTTGCGGCGCCGTAGGCGTTCAACCCTTCGTCACTGGTCATCTGCAACTCGGACCTGAAGAAGAAAGACGTGTGAGGGTTGATCAGCAGCAACGCGCGGCGCGCAACCGTGTTCGACGGCGCGACGGCGATCCCGTTCGACCCGGTTGGCTCAGGCTCGGCGAAAAGCCCCTGTTCATCTTCATCATTCGATCTGACCGTAACCTGGCCACCTCCGTAGAAAGCCTGCAACTGCTCCAGGCTTATCGTCTCGATGTCGCCACCGATGCTGCCTTCAGTGAAAGAGAGCGCCATCCAGGGTTCGAAGCGCTTGATCACTCTCGGTTGCGCCTGGGGATGCTTCGCCAGATAAAAATTCAGGCCATCGGCCCAGGCGTTCATCAGCGTCTTCAACCACGGCGGGCTTGCCTCGTAGTGTGCCTTCAACGCCTCGGGATCAATGAAAAGCTTCATGCGCAAATCCCGCCACACCGCGGATCCGCCTTCGGCCTCCGCGAGCCGTCCCATCGAGTTGATGTAGTTGGTCTCGACCCGGTTGAAATCGTCCTCGGCCTGAGCATAGATAGCGCCGAAGACCGCATCAGCGTCAGTCTTGCCGTAGACATGCGCGATACCCCAGTCATCGCGGACGATCGTGACGTTACGGGCCTGCTGCGCCCACCGCTGGGATTCAGGATTTTGCCCACTCGTTGACGCGCTGGAACTGAGTGAGAGCGCGATCGCGAAAACGAAAAACAGTTTTTTCATTGTAGAGATTCTCCCGCAAAGAATCGGCTCCACCCAAAAACT
>Ga0187894_10006368_pt1 | contig 11616 bp, 10 predicted proteins | sample GBC1701081metaG_FD_136650 | JGI IMG/M metagenome (GOLD analysis project Ga0187894, IMG submission 136650) | White microbial mat communities from a lava cave in the Kipuka Kanohina Cave System on the Island of Hawaii, USA - GBC170108-1 metaG ...
ACCTACGAGATCATGACGCCCGAGTCAGTTGGTTTGAGCTCAAACAAGTTGGTGCTGGGCAAGCACTCGGGGCGCCACGCGCTGCGCAAGGCGCTCGAGGAGCTCGGCTTCAAGGTGGACGGGGCGGCGCTCAACACCGCCTTCAAGCGCTTCAAGGAGCTGGCGGACAAGAAGAAGAAGGTGACCGCGCTCGACCTGGAGGCGATCGTCTCCGACGAGATGAAGCAGGCGCCGGCCGCGTTCCAGCTCGAGTCCTTCGAGGTGGAGGCCTCGAACGTGCGCGCTCCGCTGGCCAGGGTCACGGTGCGCATGCCCGACGGGACGGTGGAGTCGGGCAGCTTCACCGGCGACGGTCCGGTCGACGCCTTCTTCAGCGCCATCAACGCCGCCACCGGCCGCGACGCCCGCCTGAAGGAGTACCACGTGTCGGCGGTGACCGGCGGGCGCGACGCGCTCGGCGAGGTGAGCGTGCTGCTCGAGCTGGAGGGCCGGCTCGCCTCGGGCGCGGGCGTGTCCACCGACATCCTCGAGGCATCGGGCAAGGCGTACCTGCGCGCGCTCTCGAACGTCCTCTCCGACGACGCGGTGGCCGAGGCAGAGCGGGTGCTTGAGCGCGAATCGCGCAAGACCCCCGCGCCCTAGCCAACCGCGTCGCGGCCGTCTACGCCGCCTGCGTAGCTCCCGGGCGAGACTCCAGCTTCTGACGCTGGCGCTCGTTCGAGATCAGCACCACGTTCCACGCCAGGCCGAGCCGGCGCATCGCCCGGATCACCAGTCCGCCCACGTCCACCTCCCACCAGCGCAGACCGTGCAGCGCCGAGCGCGGGAAGGCGTGGTGGTTGTGGTGCCAGGACTCGCCAAACGAGGGGAGGGCGAGCCAGAAGACGTTGGTCGACTCATCCTCGGTGCGAAAGCGGCGGCGCCCGAAGAAGTGACAGATCGAGTTGATCGAGAAGGTCACGTGGTGCACCAGGAAGATGCGCACCAGGCCGGCCCAGAACAGGGCCGTGAGCCCACCCAGCAACTCGCCGGTAATGCCCCAGCCGAGCGCGAACGGGACCGCGAGACCCACCATGACGAGCGGCCCGAACAGCTTGTGCATGACCCTCATGCCGCGATCCTCGAGCAGATCGGGGGCGTACTTCTCCGCCCCCTCCGCCGTCGGATGGTCGAACAGCCACCCGAGGTGGGCGTGCCAGAGCCCACGCAGCGTGCCCTGGAAGCCGTCCCCGTGGCCGTGCGGGCTGTGCGGATCGCCCTCGTCGTCGGCATGCGCGTGGTGGCGCCGGTGGTCGGTCACCCAGCCGATCACCGGTCCCTCCACCGCCATCGAGCCGAACGCCGCGAACAGGTACTCGATCGGGCGGTAGGTGGCGAACGAGCGGTGGGTTAGGAGGCGGTGGAAGCCGACCGTGACGCCGAGCACCGACATGCAGTACAGGACCACCATCAGCGCCAGGTCGGTCCAGCCCACGAACTCGTTCCAGAGCATGGGAACGACGGCCAGGAACGCGACGAACGGGAAGAGGACGGCGAGCAGATTCACGTTTCGATGAAATCGCGTCATGGTGGCTGTGATTTAAGGCTAGGCACCACTCGCTCGGCCTGGTTCGACCATTCGGTCACGACCAGAGCGGTGACTTCTGTACGTTTCCCACAAATGTCGTCAGTAATCACGGACTTGGGGCCGCGCCTGACCGACCGTCCCTGGGAGGCGCTTCCGACCGAGGTCGCGCGGGCGCTGCGCCCCGAGCTGTCCGCGCTGGCCGACGAGATCGTGACCGCGATCTCGGAGGGCGTGCCGGACTACGCCCGGCCGCTCGGCGGGCCGTTCGGGCGCGCGCTGCGTGCGGGTGTCGAGGAGGCGCTGCGGCAGTTCCTCGCGACCCCTGACGATCGCTCCGCGCGTAGCGAGGTCTATGTCGATCTCGGTCGGGGCGAGATGCGTGCTGGGCGCAGTCTCGACGCCCTGCTGTCCGCCTACCGCATCGGCGCGCGCGTGGCCTGGCGACGGCTGGCCGCCGCCGGCGAGCGGGCCAACCTTTCTCCGCGGACGCTGTACGCGGTCGCCGAGGCGATCTTCGCCTACATCGACGAGCTGTCGGCCGAGTCGATCGAGGGCTACGCGCGCGAGCAGGCGGCGGCGGCCGGGGCGCTTCAGCGTCGCCGCCAGCGGCTGGCCGCGCTGCTGGTCGAGGATCCGCCCGTCCCGCCCGCCGCCGTGGAGGCCGCCGCGGCGGACGCCGGCTGGACGCTGCCGCGCACGGTGGGGGCGCTGGCGGTGGAGGGCGAGGAGGCGGACCGCCTGGCGGTGCGGCTCGGGCCGGACGCGGTCGTCACACCGCTGGCGGGCCTGACCGGCGCGCTCGTGGCCGATCCGGCGGCCCCGGGCCGGCGACGCCAGCTCGACACGGCGGTGCGCGAGCGCCGCGCGGTGCTCGGTCCCGCGGTGGACTGGCGCGAGGCGGGCCTGAGCTTCGCGCGCGCGCGGCGGGTACTGCGGCTCGCTGCCGAAGGGGCGCTTAAGGCTCCAGACGGCCTGCTGGTGGCCGACGAGCACCACCTCCCGCTGATGCTCGCCGGCGACGCCCGCCTCGCGCGTGACCTCGCGCGCGGCGCGCTGGCCCCGCTCGCCGGCGAGACCGAGCTCTCACGCGAGCGGCTGGGCTCGACGCTCGAGGCCTGGCTGCGCCATCGGGGGCGCACCGAGGAGGTGGCGCGGGCACTGCACGTGCATCCGCAGACGGTGCGCTACCGCGTCACCCGGCTGCGCGAGCTGTTCGGCGCGCGGCTCGACGACCCGGACGGTCGCTTCGAGCTCGAGCTCGCGCTGCGTTCACGCGCGCTGGCGCCGAGCGAATAGGATCGCGCCCATGGCGCAGCCGCTCGAAGGCAAGGTGGCCGTCGTGACCGGCGCTTCCTCGGGCATCGGCGCGGCCACCGCCCTCGCGCTCTCGCGGGCCGGCGCGGCGGTGGCCCTCGGAGCCCGGCGGCGCGATCGGCTCGAGGCGTTGGCCGGCCGCCTGGAGGGGCCCAGCCTGGTCCACGAGGTGGATGTGAGCGATCAGGATCAGGCAGGCGCGCTCGTACGGGCGGCGCACGACGAGCTGGGCGGTTTGCACGTGCTGATCAACAACGCCGGTGTGATGCTGCTCGGGCAGGTCGCGGGGGCCGACACGGGCGAGTGGCGCCGTATGCTCGAGGTCAACCTCTGGGGTCTGCTCATGTGCACCCATGCCGCGCTGCCGCTGATCGCCCGGAGCGGGGGAGGGGACGTGGTCAACGTGTCCTCGGTGTCAGGCCGCCGCGCCGACGCCGGAGCGGCCGTCTACAACATGACCAAGTTCGGAGTGCACGCCTTCTCCGAGGCGCTGCGCCAGGAAGTGCTCCACGACGGCATTCGCGTGACCACGGTGGCGCCGGGCTTTACCGATACCGAGCTGCAGGGCCACACTCGGAACCCGATGGTCCGACAGGCGACCGAGCGCTCGCGGGAGGAGATCGGCCAGGTGCTGGCGGCCGAGGACGTGGCCGAGGCGATCGTGTTCGCGGTCAGCCGCCCCTCGCACGTATGCCTGAACGAGGTGCTGGTGCGACCCACCAGGCAGGCACGCTGAGCAACGGCATACAAGCGTTCGTGATAGCGTACGACGCGTGTCGACGAACGGCTATGTGGTGGGTGCTCGCATCCGAGCCTTGCGGGAGGGCCTGGATCTCTCGCTGAGAGACCTGGCCGAGCGCAGCGGCGTGTCGGCCCCGATGCTCTCCCAGGTCGAGCGAGGCGAGACCAGCCCGACGCTGGCCGTGGCCGAGCGCATCGCCGGGGGACTCGAGTTGACGCTGTCCCAGTTGCTGCGGCTGGACGAGGCCGACGGGGTGGTCGTGGTGCGCCGGGACGAGCGCCGCCGCGGCGGGTCGCGCGCCCACCGGTACGAGGTGCTGACCCCGCCGCTCCCCGGTCTGAGGGCCGAGGTCTCGCTGCACACGCTCGGCGCCATGGCGTCCACGGCCGGGCCCGGCGATCCGCCCATGCACGAGCCCGGCAGCCGCGAGACCGCCGTGGTCGTCGACGGACGGCTGCGCTTGGTGTGCGCCGGGGCGGCTCACGAGCTCGCCGAGGGCGATGCGGTCACCTTCGACGCCGATCTTCCCCACCACTTCGAGAACCCCGGCGGCGGCGACGCCCGCTTCTACGCGGTGGTCGCCGCCGGACTCAGGAGGAGCTGAGCCCGGATGCCCAAGACTCCGGTCGGCGAGCGGGCGGTGCCCGCGAGCACTCGATCTCTATTCGACAAGATCTGGGAGGCGCACGAGGTGGCCGAGGGCCTCCTGTACGTGGACCTCCATCTGGTCCACGAGGTGACCTCGCCACAGGCCTTCGAGTCCATGCGGCTGGCCGGCCGGGAGGTGCGCCGGCCCGACCGCACGCTGGCCACCGCCGACCACAACGTCCCCACCGACGGGACCACCAGCTCGGCCCGGATCCACGACCAGCTCTCGCGCGTGCAGGTGGAGACGCTCGAGCGCAACTGCCGCGAGTTCGGCGTGCCGATCTACTCGATCGGCTCCCGACGCCAGGGCATCGTGCACGTGATCGGACCCGAGCTGGGCCTGACCCAGCCGGGCATGACGATCGTCTGCGGCGACTCGCACACCTCGACCCACGGCGCGTTCGGCGCGCTGGCCGTCGGCGTCGGCACCAGCGAGGTGGAGCACGTGCTGGCCACCCAGACGCTGCAGCAGCGCAAGCCGCGCTCGATGCGAATCCGTTACCGGGGCGAGCTCGGCTACGGCGTCACGGCCAAGGACCTGATCCTCGGCACGATCGGGCGGATCGGCGTGGACGGCGGCGTGGGCCACGTGATCGAGTACGCCGGCCCGGCGGTCGAGCGGCTCTCGATGGAGGGCCGCATGACGGTCTGCAACATGACGATCGAGGGCGGCGGCCGCGCCGGGATGGTCGCGCCCGACGACACCACCTGCGCCTGGATCGAGGGACGCGCGGCGGCGCCCGACCCGTTGCCGTTCGACGAGTGGCGCGCGCTTCGTACGGACGCGGGCGCCGCCTTCGACACCGAGGTCGAGCTCGACGCGTCTGCGCTGTCGCCCCAGGTGACCTGGGGCACGACGCCCGCCATGGTCACCGACGTGACCGCGACGGTGCCGGAGCCGGGCGCCGAGAACGACGAGCGGGCGCTCGAATACATGGCGCTCGAGCCCGGCACCCCGATTCAGGAGATCCGCCTCGACCGCGTGTTCATCGGCTCCTGCACCAACTCGCGCATCGGCGACCTGCGCGAGGCGGCCGAGCTGGTGAGGGGCCGCCGCGTGGCCGGCTCGGTCAGCGCCATGGTCGTGCCGGGCTCTCAGCAGGTGAAGGCGCAGGCCGAGGCCGAGGGCCTCGACGAGGTGTTCCGGGCCGCCGGCTTCGACTGGCGCTCGGCGGGCTGCTCCATGTGCCTCGGGATGAACCCGGACGTCCTGCAACCGGGCGAACGCTGCGCCTCGACCTCGAATCGCAACTTCGAGGGGCGCCAGGGCCGCGGGGGCCGCACGCATCTCGTCAGTCCCCGGATGGCCGCGGCGGCGGCGATCGAGGGGCACTTCGTCGACATCAGGGAGTGGAGCTGATGGAGCCCGTGAGGATAGTCGAGGGCGCCGTGGCGGTGCTCGACCGGTCGGACGTGGACACCGACCAGATCATCCCGAAGCAGTTCCTGAAGCGGGTGGAGCGGACTGGCTTCGGCGAGTTCCTCTTCCACGATTGGGCCAAGCAAGAAGACTGGCATCTGCCCCGCCACCCCATCCTCGCCGCCGGGCGGAACTTCGGCTGCGGGTCCTCGCGCGAGCACGCTCCGTGGGCGCTCGAGGATTACGGCTTCAAGGTGATCGTCGCCCCGAGCTTCGCGGACATCTTCTACTCCAACTGCACCAAGATCGGCCTGCTGCCGGTGACCCTGCCCGAGGCCGACGTGAAGGAGCTGATGGCGGCGGGCCACGCCCGCATCGACCTGGAGGAGCAGGAGGTGGCCTTCGCCGGGCGGCAGGTCTCGTTCGAGATCGACGCGGAGATCGCGCGCCGCCTGCTCGAGGGGCTCGACGACATCGGCGTGACCCTCCAGCAGGAGCGGGCGATCGACCGTTTCGAAGCGACCCGCGAGCGCAACGGGCCGGTGACCACGAGCCTGTGAGACGCGGCCGGGGCCGCGCCGCCGCACGCCGGCTTCCTTGCATGACCCCGTGCAACAGCGGCCAAATCGTTGCGCGTCGCACGGGGCCGAGAGAGCATGTCCGGCCATGCCGGGGAGCAACGTCCGCGTGCTGGTCGTGGACGATCAGGAGGGACTGGCGCACACGATCGCCTCTGGGCTGGAGCTGCTCGGGGGTTTCGACGTCGTGGGCGTGGCCGAGACCGTGCGGCGAGCGGGGGAGCTCGCGGCCCATCGGCCCGACGTCGCGCTAGTCGACGTCCGCCTGGCGGGCGGCGGCGGCGAGGCGGCCACGCGCGAGATCCAGGCCACCTCTCCGAACACCCGGGTGCTGGGGCAGTCGACGGCGTCCCAGTTGCCCGAGGTGATCCAGATGCTCCGCGCCGGCGCCAGCGGGTACCTGGCCAAGGGGGCGCCGGTCTCGGACCTCGGTGCAGCCCTGAGAGCGACCGCGCGGGGTGAGACGACGCTCGACAGCAGCATCGCGGGCGGGCTCATGGACGAGCTGATGCAGCACGTGGACCGCGAGACCAGGCTGGAGGAGCAGCGCGCGATCCGGCGGGCCCGCGTCGAGGCCGTGCTCGAGACCGACGTCATGGAGATCGTCTTCCAGCCGATCCTCCATCTCAACGGCGGGGCGGTCGTCGGCCATGAGGCCTTGGCTCGCTTCCCGGGGGAGCCGCGCCGGTCACCGGACCGCTGGTTCGCCGAGGCCCACGAGGTCGGGCTCGGACTGGAGCTCGAGCTGGCCGCGGTGGGCAAGGCCTGCGCCCGCGCCGACGAGCTCCCGGCGGGCACGTTCCTCGCGGTGAACGTGTCGCCTGCGGCGGCCGAGAGCCCCCGACTGCTCGAGCTCGTGGAAGCCGCCCCGGTCGAGGAGATCGTCCTTGAGGTGACCGAGCACGCGCGCGTGGAGGACTACGGTCGCTTCCACCGCGCGATCGAGGGGGTGCGCGAGCGCGGGGCGCGCCTGGCCGTCGACGACGCGGGGGCGGGGTTCTCCAGCATGCGCCACATCCTCGAGCTGAAGGCCGAGCTGATCAAGCTCGACGCGTCGCTGATCCACGAGGTGCAGTCGGATCGCGGGCGCCGATCGCTGGCCGCGGCGCTGATCGCGTTCGGCCGCGAGATGGGCGTCTCGATCCTCGCGGAGGGGATCGAGCAGCCCGCCCAGCTCGACGAGCTGCGCCGACTCGGGGTGGACTACGGCCAGGGCTTCTACCTCGGTCGCCCGCGTCCCACCCCGCTGGCACACTCCTGACCATGCGCATCGTCACGTTGCCGGGCGACGGGATCGGTCCCGAGATCATGGCCGCCGCGCGCGAGCTGCTCGCCGCCGTGGGCGAATTCGAGCTCGACGAGCGGCTGGTCGGCGGGGCCTCGATCGACGCCCACGGGACCGCCCTGACCGACGCGGTGCTCGACGCGTGCCGCGGCGCCGACGCCGTGCTGCTCGCGGCGGTGGGGGGGCCGAAGTGGGACACGACGGACCCCGCTCGACCGCGGCCCGAGCAGGGCCTGCTCGCGCTGCGCAAGGGGCTCGGGCTGTTCGCCAACCTGCGGCCGGTGCGGCCCAGCCCGGCGCTGCTGGACGCCAGTCCGCTCAAGCGGGAGCGGATCGAGGGCACCGACCTGCTCGTGGTGCGCGAGCTGACGGGCGGGATCTACTTCGGCGACCGCGGCCTCGACGGCGACACCGCGCACGACACCTGCGTCTACTCGGTGGGCGAGATCGAGCGGATCGCCCGAGTGGCCTTCGACCTGGCCCGGCGGCGCGTGACGAGCGTCGACAAGGCGAACGTCCTCGAGACCTCGCGCCTGTGGCGCCGGGTGGTCACCGAGGTGGCCGAGGACCGGGACGTCCCGCTCGAGCACATGCTGGTGGACAACGCCGCGATGCAGCTCGTGTCGCGCCCGGCCGAGCTCGACGTGATCCTGACCGAGAACATGTTCGGCGACATCCTGAGCGACGAGGCCGCCATGCTGACCGGGTCGCTGGGGATGCTGCCGAGCGCCTCTCTGGGGGACTCCGGGCCGGGCCTGTTCGAGCCGGTGCACGGCTCCGCCCCCGACATCGCCGGCACGGGCAAGGCCAACCCGCTGGCCATGTTCGGCTCGGTCGCGCTCATGCTGCGCCACGGATTGGCTATGGAGGACGCTGCGTCTGCCGTAGAATCATCGATCGACCGCGCGCTCGGGGCAGGCCTGCGCACTCCCGATCTCCGCGGCGACGCCACGACAGAGGACGCCACCCGGGCGGTTCTCGCAAACCTCTAGGAGCAGTACGTGAACACCGCTGACCTCATCTGGCTGAACGGAGAGTTCGTCGCCTGGGAGGACGCGAAGGTACACGTACTCACGCACGCCCTCCACTACGGCACGGGCGTCTTCGAGGGGATCCGCGCCTACGAGACCGAGCGCGGCACCGGCATCTTTCGCCACCAGGACCATCTCGACCGGCTCGAGGCCTCGGCCAAGCTCTATTACATGCAACTGCCCTTCGCCAAGGAACAGCTCCGCGAGGCGACGCACGAGCTGATCGCCCGCAACGGGTTCAAGAGCTGCTACATCCGGCCACTCGTCTACCGCGGTTACGGCCCGATGGGCCTCAACCCGCTCGATAATCCGGTCGAGGCGATGGTGGCCGTCTGGGAGTGGGGCGCCTACCTGGGCGAGAAGGGCAAGCGCGACGGCGTGCGCGCCCGCGTGTCGTCGTACCGGCGCATCTCGTCCGAGTCGCTGATCCCGCACTCGAAGGCCTCGGGTCAGTACCTGAACTCGGTGCTGGCCAAGATCGAGTCGCTCAAGGCGGGCTACGAGGAGGCGATCCTGCTCGACGACAAGGGCCACGTCTGCGAGGGCACGGGGGAGAACGTGTTCGTGATCAAGGACGGCGTGATCCACACCCCCCCACAGGCCGCCTCGATCCTCGACGGCATCAACCGCAAGTCGTGCGTCCAGATCGCGCGCGACCTCGGCTACGAGGTGGTGGAGCGCGACCTCGCGCGCGCCGAGGTGGCCCTGGCCGACGAGGTCTTCCTCACCGGCACCGCCGCCGAGCTCACGCCGCTGCGCGAGATCGACGACATCGAGATCGGCTCGCCCGGCCCGATCACCCGCGCGATCCAGCGGGGCTTCGACGACGCCCTGCACGGCCGCGCCGCTCAGTACGCGGACTGGGTGGACCTGGTGCCGGTGCCCTCCCGGGCGTGAGCGGACCCGCGCCAGCCGGCCAGGCGCCACGGGTGGTCACCATCTACGACACCACCCTGCGCGACGGCATGCAGGGGGAGGGGATGTCGCTGTCGGTGGAGGAGCAGGTGCGCGTGGCGCACGCGCTCGACGCGCTGGGTGTGCACTTGATCGAGGCGGGCTTTCCGGCGTCGAACCCGAAGGAGGAGGCGCTCTTCCAAGTGCTCGAGGACGAGCGTTTCGAAACCGCCGCGGTGGCCGCGTTCGGGATGACCCGGCGGCGCGGCGCCGCGGCCGCGGACGACCCGGGGCTGTGCCTGCTCGCCGACTGCTTCGCCCCGGTCTGCACGCTCGTCGGCAAGACCTGGTCGCTCCATCTGGAGAAGGTCACCCAGGTCGAGCCCGAAGAGAACCTGAGCATGATCGCCGACTCGGTCGCCTTCCTCGTATCGCGGGGCAAGCGGGTGATCTACGACGCGGAGCACTTCTTCGACGCCTTCCGCGACGACGCCGACTACGCCCTGTGCTGCCTGCGGGAGGCGACCGAGGCCGGCGCGGAGAACGTCACGCTGTGCGACACCAACGGCTCCTCCGTGCCGGCCCAGATCGCCGCCGCGACGGCGCGCGCGGTGGCCGAGCTCGACGGCGTGCAGGTGGGGATCCACACCCACGACGACGCCGGCTGTGGCGTGGCCAACTCGCTCGTCGCGGTCGAGAGCGGCGCCCGGCTGGTGCAGGGCACGATGAATGGCTTCGGCGAGCGCTGCGGCAACGCCAACCTGGTCACGATCGTCCCCACGCTCGAGCTGAAGATGGGCTACGACTGCGTCGGGCGCGAGCGGCTGCGACGGATGACGGAGGTGTCGCATCTGGTCGACGAGCTGTGCAACGTCACCCCCAATCCGAACCAGCCCTACGTGGGCGCCAACGCGTTCGCGCACAAGGGCGGCATGCACGTGGCCGGCGTCAACCGCGACGCCCGCACCTTCGAGCACGTCGATCCCGCCGAGGTGGGGGCGGACCGGCGCCTGCTCGTGTCGGAGCTGTCCGGGAAGGGGACGGTCCAGGCGCGCGCCGACGTGGACGGCGCCACCGCCGCGCGCGTGGTCGAGCGCGTCAAGGAGCTCGAGCACCGGGGCTACCAGTTCGAGGCCGCCGACGGGTCGTTCGACCTGCTGATCCGCAAGGAGACGGGCGAGTACGAGCCGCTGTTCCGGCTCGAGTCGTGGCGGGCGATCGTCGAGAAGCGCGCCGACGGCCGTGTCGAGACCGAGGCCACGATCAAGATCTGGGTGGAGGGCGAGCGCTACGTGCGCACGGCGGAGGGCAACGGCCCGGTGCACGCGCTCGACCAGGCGCTGCGCCAGGCGATCGGCGAGCGGTATCCCCACCTGCGCGACATCCAGCTCGTCAACTTCAAGGTGCGCATCCTCGACGAGACCAAGGGCACCGGAGCAGTCACGCGGGTGCTGCTCGACGCCAGCGACGGGGCCGACACCTGGGGCACGATCGGCGTGTCCGAGAACATCATCGAGGCGAGCTGGGAGGCGCTCGTGGACTCGCTCGAGGCGGGCATGCTGTCCAGCCGCACGCAGCATTCGCGAGCGCGCGCCGCGGCGGCCTCCGCGCAAGCGCCCGGTTCGGTCGGGCGCGCCGCGACCGACTCCGCGCAAGCGCCCGGCTCGGCCGGGCGCGCCGCGACCGACTCCGCGCAAGCGCCCGGCTCGGCCGAGCGCGCCGCGACCGACTCCGCGCAAGCGCCCGGCTCGGCCGAGCGCGCCGCGACCGACCCATGATCCCGCTGGCCCGGCCGTCGGTCGGTCCTCGCGAGGAGCGCCTCGTGCTCGAGTCACTGCGGTCCGGCCGCCTCGCGCTCGGCCCCCACCTCCCGCGGTTCGAGGAGGCCCTCTCGGCCCGCCTGCGCGACCTCGCGATCGCGGCCGTGTCGAGCGGCACGGCGGGCCTGCACCTGGCCGTCCGCGCCGCCGGCGTGGCGGCCGGCGACGAGGTGGTGACCACGCCGTTCTCCTTCGTCGCCTCGGCCAACTGCCTGCTCTACGAGCGCGCGCGGCCGGTGTTCTGCGACATCGACCCGCGCACGCTAAACCTCGACCCGGTCGCCGCCGCGGCCGCCGTCACCGAGCGAACGACCGGGTTGCTGCCGGTGCACGTGTTCGGCTACCCGGCCGACCTGCTCGCCCTCGAGCGGCTCGCG
>Ga0187894_10006369_pt1 | contig 11615 bp, 9 predicted proteins | sample GBC1701081metaG_FD_136650 | JGI IMG/M metagenome (GOLD analysis project Ga0187894, IMG submission 136650) | White microbial mat communities from a lava cave in the Kipuka Kanohina Cave System on the Island of Hawaii, USA - GBC170108-1 metaG ...
AGGTCTGCAAAACCTTTATTCATCGGTTCGATTCCGATCGCCGCCTCCAATCGTCACTGCATTGGTGAAATTATCCCGGCCCTCGCCTTAGCCATTTAGCGAAACGTATTACCAACTCAAAGTCAATAGATCCGTGGAGGGCAAACTGTTGACTTTTGCTCAATACGGAAATATCGTCTAGCCGCTATCAGAGAAGGCTGAATCCTCTCAGGCCAATTCCTTGCAGACTCGCACCGATCCAGCCTCGAATTAGCACCGCTGGAAGGTAACCGTCCCTTCCCTTCCCGCACTTCCCGTAATGAGCCAAAGGTTGTTCGCCAGGTAACCCGAAAGGGCCTAGTGTCCTTACTTCTCACCGTCCCGGCATGGACATTTGGGAGGGAACATGATCGATCCACGCGTGCAAAGCACCATTGCGCATATCGAGAACAATTTTGATCAGGAGCTAACTCCCGATCTGTTGGCTAAAGCCGTAAACCTGTCGACCTCTCGACTCTGTCATCTCTTTAAAAGCGAAACCAACATGGGGCCGCTGCAATATCTGAGGACTGTAAGAATGCAGCGTGCAAAACAACTGCTGGAAACTACATTCCTGAGTGTTAAGCAGATAATGATCGAGGTGGGTTTAAAAGATGAGAGTCACTTTATCAGAGACTTCAAAGTCATTTACGGCTTGCCGCCGGCGAAATTCAGAACACAGTTCCTGCTGAAGCGATCCAGCGAGAATCCCAACGGAGCGCCGCGGCAGAATCGGCCACAAGACAGCAGTATCGGCTAGACAATAGCTCTTGCTCCGTTCATATAATCATCTATCCTTCATGGGCGTAGACGAAGCGTTCGGTAATTTTGGATGCGCTGAATCCTCGACCATCCTAACCAGGCCCGCTCTGCGCCTCAACGGAGAGTTGGACCAAAACGCAATGGCAGCCGAACCGATCGTATGTTGCGCATCGATCTTCCCCGAGCTGAAACAGCTCTGGGCCGAATCGACCGGACACTCAGACATCTGCATCGCGGTTTTGGATGGACCAGTTGACCTTGAACATCCATGTTTCGCGGGCGCGAACATAGAGTGCCTCGAGACTCTGGTACCAAAAGCCGCCGACAAAAACGGGGCCGCCAGCCAACATGGAACTCACGTTGCCAGTGTGATCTTTGGTCAGGATGGCTCGTCGATTTTGGGAATAGCGCCGAATGCTCGTGGGCTCATTGTACCGATATTCAAGGATGGACCAAACGGGACAATGGTCGCCTGCTCGGAAAATCGATCTGGCGCGAGCCATTCAGCAGGCGTTGGACCATGGGGCGCAGGTCATCAACATCAGCGGCGGACAGCTAGCTGCATCGAGTGAAGCCCACCCAGTGCTGACCGCAGCCGTGCGGCAATGCGTGACCAACGATGTCCTGATCGTTGCCGCTGCTGGTAACAATGGTTGCGAATGCCTTCACATTCCTGCGGCGTTATCCCCCGTCGCCGTAGTTGGAGCGATGGATTCGCAGGGAGAGCCACTCGAATCGAGTAACTGGGGCCAGCAATATGTCGAACGCGGAATCCTGGCCGTTGGCGAGAACATCATCGGTGCCGTGCCCGGTGGCGGGACAGCCTCACGAACGGGAACAAGCCTGGCCACTCCCATTGTTTCAGGAGTCGTGGCGCTGCTCTTGAGCATCCAGCTTAGACGAGGCGTAACGCCTTCGCCCCGCACGGTATGGAATGCCATTCTTGGCAGTGCTATCGGTTGCGCCGAGCAGCCAGTTTCAGACTGCCGTCGACTCTTGGCGGGTCGTCTTAACATCGTTGGGGCGCTCACGCAACTCACAGAAGGAGAAATCATGGAGACATCCGATTCAAACCCGCTCACGGCTGTCGAAAACAACCAGGCTCAAGTCACGGCCAGCGTTGAAACGCTTTCGCCCGCTGGCGAAGAGCCGCGAGAGGTCACCCAATCTTGTTCCACTATCGTCGAAGGTCCCCCAGACAATCGCCCTCTTCGAAGAGTGTTTGTAGCCAGTGCGGTGCCGGAAACCCGCGGCATAATGCCCTCTGATTGCGCCTGCGGTGGAGGTAACGCAAGTCTGGCCTACGTGTTGGGACAGCTCGACTATGACTACGGCAGCGAGGCGCGGCGCGATTCTTTTGTGCAGCGCCAGCTCAAAGATCCACACCAGCCTCAACAACTGATGGCCCATCTGAACGAAAATCCTTATGAGGCAACCGCAGTGATTTGGACGCTGACGCAAGACGCCACACCGATCTATGCGATTCGTCCGGCCGGACCATTTGCCGCTGAGACTTACCGCCGACTACAGGAGTATATGAACGCCCAGTACAGCGAAGGCGCCGAGCGCGTTTCAGTTCCCGGAGTGGTCTCGGGCACCGAGACACTCATGAGTGGACAGACTGTGCCAGTCATCTATCCCGAACTGCGCGGAATGTACAACTGGACCACCAAATCCTTGCTCGCGGCCGTGCTCGGTAAGCCGCCCACGGCCAAAGAAGAGCGTTCAGCATACGAGCGGAAAGAGGCGGGTGTGCGGAACTTCTTCGAACGAGTTTACGACGAGATGCGCAATCTCGGTCTGGCTCCTCAGGACAGGGCGCTGAATTACGCCGCTACTAATGCGTATCAAGTCCAACAGATCTATCAGACAGCAATCGAAGAACAGATGCAATTGGACACTATCGAAGTGGAAAAGAGTCCAATTTGCCGGCCGGGCGCTGATTGTTGGGACGTCAAACTCACGTTCTTCAATCCAGCGCGACGATACGAGCAGGCAAGAAAAGTAAGTCGAATGACTGTGGACGTGACTGATGTCGTGCCAGTGACCGTAGGGACGGTCCGTCAATGGTACGTCTACTAACACGATCTCGTGTCGCCCGCACTTATACGCACGCGGACGCTAACCACGGCCGTCAGTTTCTTATGGCCGAGAATTTGAAGGAGATTACTATGAGAATTCCGATAATGGCTGAACCGGTTCCGCGGAACGTCACCCAAGCTGTGATGGCTGGAGGAATTACGGCATCAATCTGTACGCCGTGTGTGCTTGGAAAACGTATCTGCTGCAGCATCTTTCCTCCTGGCTGTCGCGTTGAGAATTGTGGTGGTGGCGTCCCGCAAGTTTGCTCGCCGTGCATTCCGTTCATCAATAAGAAGTTCTGCGTGCCCGGCGGCCTTGTTAATTGCTAAGTGATCCGCGAGTTGTTGATTGGTCGGGACACTCGACAACTTGAGCGTTCCGACCACGCTCGCCATGCCACATATCCGTTGGCCGTCCCGTTGGGGACGTGTGTCAGGAGTTGAAGTATGAGAATTCCAATAGCCAGTGCGCCTGTGCGCAGACGCGGCTCACGCCGTGATCGCAGCGTAGCCTGGAACCAGTCATCCGGGGTAATGATGTCGCAGGAGGTCCCGGAACTCGCGGCTGACAACGGCGAGTTGCTTGAAGATGCAGGGATCGATCTTGAAGAAGGGACTGAACTGCCGCTCGACCTGGGCGATGAGGAAACCTTTGCCGGAGTGGCAGAAGCCGCGGTCTAAGCGATCACTCTAGTCTGGCTGCGGAAGCGAATATTCACGAAGAGCCGTCATAGATGCTCTTCTCTGTGCAACCTCTGTGTGCTCTGTGTCTGCTCTGTGGTTCAGTAATGTTCAGAAAAAACAACCACCGAGACACAGAGCACACGGAGGCTGCACAGAGAAATCAGACTCTTCGGCCAAAGCCGGTTGAACTCAACTATCTCGGGTCAGTCACCTGAGGTTGATAGACGCCCCTAAATCCAAACCTCGCCCGCCTTCCGTATAACTCACTGAAGTTCAAAATTCAAAAGAACTTTCTCGAGCCAAACCAACTTCAGAGGAAAGGCGGGACTATGAGAAATCCACTTGTCAGGCGAATTGTTTTCACTTTGCTACTCTTCACCCTAACTCTCTCGTTGACGTTGAGTCTTCATCCCACACGATCGCTCGCCTCGAGTCATCGCGAGGCGCCGTTGATCGTGGCCGATCCGCTGGCCGATAACACCGACACCTATGCGTTCAGAAGCACCGAGCCCGGGCGGAATGGCTTTGTCACACTTATCGCCAACTGGATTCCGTTTCAGGAGCCGTCAGGCGGTCCGCACTTCTACAAGTTTGACGATACGGTTCTCTACGAGATCTATGTCGACAACACCGGCGACGGCGTCGAGGACATCACCTATCAATTCCGGTTCAAAACAAAATTCAAAAACCCGGACTCAGTACTGGGCATGGCCGCGCCAAACCAGGCAGTTAAAGGAACCGGCGGCATAGAGCCACTCATCACCTCGCTCAACGATCCGGACTACAACGAACCGCAAACCTACAGTGTTACGCGCATCGATCGCCGTACCGGGAAACGCGGTGCCGTGATCGCCGACGGTTTATTGACTCCGCCTAACAACATCGGCGAACGCACCACGCCAAACTATGAAACCGCTTTGGCTCAACCTGCTGTCTATCCGTTGCCGAACGGCGGCCGGGTGTTTGCCGGTCAAAGAGACGAGGGCTTCTACATCGACGTGGGTGGCGTGTTCGACACGCTCAAACTCAAATCCATCGGCGTCACCGACGGTGTCGACTCCACGGCCGGCTTCAATGTAAGCACTATCGCGATCGAAGTTCCGATACAGGAACTCACACGCAGCGGCGCGGTGCCCGCTGGTCCAACCGCACCGGATGCAGTCATCGGTGTCTGGGCGGTTTCGAGCAGGCAAAAGATCAGTGTTTTGCGATCGAGTGCAATGGACGACGACAAAGATCCGTTGACGCTTGGGCCATATCAGCAGGTGTCGCGACTCGGTTCACCGCTGGTAAATGAAGTGATCATTCCGCTCAAGCTGAAGGACCAGTTCAATCGCTCAATGCCCGCGGGTGATTCGCAGTTCGCGAAGTTTGTCACCAACCCGCAGCTCGCTCAGTTACTGAGCGTCGTGTTTGGCATCACTGTACCGGCCGCACCGCGAAACGATCTGGTCGCGATATTTGCGACCGGCATTCCGGTCAACCCGGTTACTGGTCCAAACTACACTACTTTTCTTTCTGACGGACGGCCGCACGAAATGTTGCGTCTCAACGTCGCGATTGGGCCATCGACGAGTCCAAGCCGCCTGGGTCTGCTCGGCGGTGATGTTGCCGGATTTCCGAATGGACGCCGTGTCTTTGACGACGTCGTGGATATTTCCCTGCGCGCGGTAGCTGGAGGCACGCCCTTCACGCCCGCGACAAACATCGCACCGAACAATACGTTGGGTGACGGCGTGGCAAACAACGACGTTCCGTTTTTGACGAGGTTCCCCTACCTCGGCACACCACAATCCGGAAACAGCACACTCGGTGCGCCGCACCAGCACCACACCATCAACGCGTTGCCGGCGCTCCCATGAGCGCCGCAACAACGCACCAGAGGTAAACGCACATGGTTAAGAAGACAGTGGCTTTGCTCACTGTGGTTGGCTTACTGGCGCTTGGAATCATTGGTGTTCGATCTGTTTTCAAAACCGACGCCAATGAGAATGAAGTTGAGTCGACGCAGTCGAGCAAAGCAGACCAACGTATCTCTCGCGCCAAACAGATAATTGAACGAATGCCCGACAAGGCTGAAGGCTATAACCAGCTTGCGGCTGCTTACATGCAGAAGGCGAGAGAGACTTCGGACTTCTCTTTCAACGCGCACGCAAGTGAGGCGATCAATCAGTCGCTGGCAATCGAAAACGACAATTACGACGCACTGAAACTGCGCGCGAAACTCGAACTGACTGATCACCGTTTCGCCGAAGCACTGCAAATAGCGCGTCGTGCTCAAACTGTTCGCAATGACGATCACGACGTTTGGGGACAGATTACAGATGCATTGGTTGAACTCGGCGAGTACAAGGGCGCCGTGGAAGCAGCACAGACGATGGTTGATCTCAGACCTGACAGTTCTGCCTATGCGCGAGTTTCTTATTTGCGTTCGTTACACGGCGACACTGACGGCGCGATCGAGGCGATGGTTGCTGCCGTGAAGTCAGCGAATCCAAACGATCCCGAGAGCGTCGCCTGGTGCCGGGTGCAACTCGGAAATGAATTACTGAACGCCGGAAAACTCGAGGCGGCTGAACGCCAGTTCGACGAAGCCTTGCAGATCTTTCCGGAACACCGTTTAGCCATCGAAGGTAAAGGACGCGCAAGAATGGCTGCCGGCGACTTAAAGGGAGCTGTCGTGATTTACGAGCGCGAACAAGCCAAAAATGTTTCCGCTGATGCGGCTGCGGTACTTGGCGATCTCTACACGCTCCTCGGCAACAACGCGCTGGCCAGATCTCAATACGAGAAATTCGAGATCCTCGAACGCGAAAACGCGGCCCTCGAACGCTCCTGGCGTCACCTGATCAACTTCTGGTTGGACCACGAGCAAAATCTGGCCGAGGCACTCTCGCTCGCAACGCGTGAATACGAAGTGCGCAAAGATATCTTCACGTGCGACTCGCTCGCGTGGGCCCTTTTCAAGAACGGCAAAACGCAAGCAGCCAGGACACTCGTCGACGAAGCACTGCGCACAGGAACCAAAGACGCTCGGATCAACTACCACGCGGGTGCAATCTACAAAACCCTTCGCCTCCCGCAGAAAGCAATCCAACATCTGCGTCTTGGGGCAGCCTTGAACTCAGCGTTCAACCCGAATCAGGCCACGTCAGCAAAACAGATGCTGGCTGAGTTAGGCGATCGCCGATCGTGATGGTCCTGTTATTGAACCACCAAGGCACAGAAACACAGAGAAGAAGTTCAGAAAAAGACCCTCCGCTCGATCCACTTCGTCAGTTCAAGCACGGGCGAGATAGTTAACGCCGCTGCAAGAATAAGCAGCCAGTCGTTCAATGGCAGCGCGACGGTGCCAAAGGTCCGTTCCAGGATTGGAATGTAGAGAATCAGCGCCAACATGATCAGTTCCCACCCGATCGCCAGGTTCAGCCACTTGTTGGCGAATGGGTCGCGCAGCACTGAATGCCGATCAGAACGGAAGTTGTACGCTTTGAAAAACTGAATCAGGACCAGCGACACGAACGTCATCGTCATCGCTTCCGCCACCGGGCGTCCTGAGTTCAACGCCCAAACGAAAAGACCCAGATTAATAAACGCCGACCAAACACCGCCCACCAACATGAGCAGCACAACCGGACGGGTGAAGATACTTCGGTGCGGATCGCGCGGTGGCTGTTGCATCAATCCACGCTCGGGCGGATCGACCGCCAGCGCGAGCGCGGGCAAACCGTCCGTGGCGAGATTCACGTAAAGGATCTGGACCGCGGTTAACGGTAACGGTAAACCCGCCAGCGTCGCGCCTGCCATCAACCCGATCTCGCCAATGTTCGACGACAACAAATACATTAAATACTTCTTGATGTTACTGAAAATGCCGCGACCTTCTTCAACCGCTGCGACGATCGACGCGAAGTTGTCGTCGGTGAGTGTCATCGCCGACGCTTCCTTGGAAACATCCGTCCCGGTGATACCCATCGCGATTCCGATATCCGCCTTCTTGAGTGCGGGAGCGTCGTTCACGCCATCACCGGTCATCGCGACCACTTGCCCACGCTGCTGAAGCGCGGTGACCACGCGAAGTTTGTGAGCCGGCGACACGCGCGCGCACACCTCGATCGAATCAACCTCTCGATCGAGCTGCGACTCGTCCATCGCTTCCAGCTCCGCGCCACTAACAACACGGCCCTGCTTGCTCAATCCCAACTCTTCGGCCACAGCCTTGGCCGTCAGCGGATGATCGCCCGTGATCATGATCACTTTGATCCCCGCTTCTTCACACTTGCGCACCGCGGCCTTTGCTTCTACACGTGGCGGATCGATCATTCCCGCGAGACCCAGCAGCGTCATCTCGCTCTCCGCGTCTTCCACCGTGGCCTCTTGTTTATAGGCCACTGCCAAAACGCGCAGCGCCTCTTCCGCCATCTGCTGTGCACGATCCAGCACCTCTGCCCGGCGCGCTTCGTCGAGTATCTCGACTCCCGCTTCTGTCAAAATCGTCGAGCACGATTGCACGATGACTTCCGGCGCGCCTTTCGCGTACGCAACTACACCACCCGGCGTTTGGTGCAGAGTGGTCATGCGCTTCGTCTCGGCGGTAAAAGGAATTTCGGAGATGCGCGAGAACTGCGCGTCGAGTGCGGGTTTGTTAAGACCGGCTTTCGCGGCTACGACAATGAGCGCGCCTTCAGTCGGATCACCTTTGACTTCCCACGTACCCGAACCATTTCGCTGTTCTACTCGCGCGTCAGAAGCGAGTGCAGCGGCACGCAACAACGTCGATAAAGCTTCCGAGCCCGCGATACCGGAGCCATTTGTTGAAAAGGTCCCACTCGGTTCGTAGCCCGTGCCCGAGACTTCGATCATGTCGCCCGCTACGTAAAGCCGCCGCACAGTCATCTCGTCTTTAGTCAACGTGCCCGTCTTGTCAGAGCAAATGACAGAAGTGCTGCCAAGAGTTTCGACTGCGGGCAGGCGGCGAATCAGCGCGTTGCGACGGACCATCCTTTTCACACCGAGTGCGAGCGAAATCGTGACGACGGCGGGCAATGCTTCAGGCACAACTGCGACCGCGAGCGCCACGCCGAAGATCAGCATCTCGACAAAAGGCTGACCGCGAAAGAGCCCGACCACGACAATGACGAAGACCACGGCAAACGCAGCACGCGCCAGCGACTTGCCGATGCGATCGAGGTTTTTCTGGAGCGGCGTTTTCGCGGTGTCGACCTCTTCAAGCATCCGCGCGATCTTGCCGAACTCCGTCGCCATACCGGTCGCAACGATCAAAGCACGGCCACGGCCGTACGTCACCGCAGTGCCCGCGAACGCCATGTTTCGTTGATCGGCGGTTGGCAGTGTCTCTTCCGGAAGCGAATGAGAATGCTTCTCAACGGGAGCGGATTCACCAGTCAGTGCGGCCTCAACCGTTTGCAGATTTACTGCTTCCGTCAAGCGCGCGTCGGCAGGAACCTTGTCACCGGTGGACAAGACGATGACATCACCGGGCACCAGTTCGCGTGCCGGAACGCGTTCATCGCGTCCATCGCGAACCACAGTCGCCGTTGGTGCGGCCATTTCACGAAGTGCTTCAATGGCCCGCTCGGCGCGAAACTCCTGGATGAACCCGAGAATGACGGCAAACAGGACAATGACCGTGATCGCAATGGCTTCAACTCCGTGACCCAGAAACGCGGAGAGTGCTGTCGCGAGAAGCAGAATGATAATCAGAACGTTTCTGAACTGTTCGAGCAGGATGGCCCACGCCGAGACGCGCTGTTGGGCTTGAAGTTCGTTTGGACCAAACTCCTCCAGCCGCCTGGCGGCTTCAGCAGAGGTGAGTCCACCGGAACTCGACTCCAAACGTTTAAAACTCTCTTCGATTGTTAGTGTGTGCCAGGCCGGACTACCAGATTTCGGAAAGCGCAACATTACTGATCCTTTCGCGCGTCACGCAGATGAACGTATGAACGCCGCGCAAAAAGGAAAAACCTTTCGCGCGCCGCATCAGCCGCAAAAGGTCTTGGTCGTGGAGCTGACTGGTTGCCCTACCCGATACGCCGGGGCCCTACGTTGGGCACCGTGTTGACGGCGAACCGGACCATGAAGGCAGGTGACCTACTCCCCTTTTTCGTAGCGTGATTCTACAAAGGTAATCTCACTTGTGTCCAATCATCATTCGCGAAGCTTATGATGGCTTTGCCGCAAAAGTATGTTTTGCCGCAAAGAAGCACAGGATTTTGCAAAAGACATTGTGGCTTTTTGCTTCTTTCCGGTGACCGATTCTGAGAAAATGGACTTCAGGATTTGGGAATGGAGCGACAACAGCGCAACACACGCTGCGGTTACGCCGCGACAAACTGACGAGCATTTGCTTCGCCTATAAATAAAAAGTGAGAGGCCCTATGCGTTGCCTCCAGCAAACGGTTCCCGCCGTTGTAGTCGTGCTGATTCTGCTTGCGGCGACTGCTTCTGCTCAGGATAAAAACGCCTACCGGGAGTTGCCGCGATTCCAGCAAGTGAGTGAGAGACTGTACCGCAGTGCTCAACCGCGCGATGGCGGGCTCAGCCGGCTTCGCGAACTCGGCATCGACACCATTATCAATCTACGCGGCGCGAGTGCGGAGACCAGAGCTGAAGAAGCGGAAGCTCGCGCGCTGGGATTCAATTACTTCAATATTGCGCTTCCCAATTGGGGACGCCCTGAAGACACGCGAGTGGTACGCATTCTGGCGCTCATCCTGGCGCCCGAGAACGGGCGCGTGTTGGTCCATTGCAAAGATGGAGTAGATCGTACCGGCATGATCGTGGCCGTCTATCGCATGACACATGAGGGTTGGACCAGCAACAAGGCGCTCGCCGAGGCGCATCGCGCCGGCATGCGATGGAATCAATTCTGGATGCGCGACTACGTTGAAGACTACGGAGACCGCGTGGCAAAACTGGGACCAGAAGCAGCGCTGACGTCCCCGCATTTTGCTGAAGCCTTCGACGATCGTATCGGCGCGGGCATACGCGTCATGGAAAGAGGCGCATTCCGGGCGCGAAAATTTGCGAGCCGTTTTTTCCGAAAGTTCTCCGCTTCGCTAGTATGAGCTCATGGCTCGCTCTCTTTAGCCGCAAAAGAAGATCTTCTCTACCTCGGGAACGTAGAACTTGAATTGAAACGTCTTGCGTTTCCCTGCCGCTAAACAGACACCCTCTACGAGGGTGGGGCAGAAACGAATACGGGCGCGCCGCTTGCAGATACCAGGATGCCCTCTCGGCGTCTGGCCGCGAGAGGGCATCTTTGTTTTCGCTCACGCGATGGTTTAGTTACTGCTTGTCGTAGACCGCAAGGTTTGTGACCTTCTTGCCTTGCGTATCTGTTGCAGTAGTCGTAACCGTGCGCGACTTGCCGTCGTGTGAAACGACGATGCGGCCGGTGAGCGTCGTCTTGCCGTCTTTCTTGTTGGCGAGCTCCAACGTGTGCTTATCAATCATCCGGTAAGCCCGCGTGTCGGAAGTTGTGTCACCCGTTACCGGATAGTCTTTGCCGTCGAATTTTCCGATCCATTCGTTGTGAATGGAGCCGCCGTTTTCGTCAACTCCATCGACAGTGACCTTGATCTGATCACCAGCGACTTCGTAGACAACAGTGTGGTTCCTCGCTTTTCCTGCGAACTTTGATTTTGCTTCGTTGAGTTTCCAGGTACCGATGTGTGGGTCGTTCTGAAAGCCCAGGGCAACGCTCACAAAAACGAGGGAGATTGTTAATGCGACCGTTTTTGTTTTCATCTCGTCCTCCGAAATAAGAGTTTGAGAGGGTGAGCGCATTCTATGCCTGATGGTGAGGTGCTTCAATCGAAAGTTGGTGATAACAAAACATTTGTGAAGAGAGGCGCGCCACAGATTATCTCTGCCAGTGCTTCGATTCTGTCTTTACTTGAAGTGTCTTCGTCGGCTTTACTTGAAACGTCTTCGCCAGCTTCGGGTGAATCGGCTTCGCTCGTTTCAGGCGAATCGACTTCCCGCGTTTCGCGTTTTGAATTGATTTCGTTGTCGTCTGATGCTTGCGAGCAGTGGAGCCTGTCAACG
>Ga0187894_10006370_pt1 | contig 11611 bp, 11 predicted proteins | sample GBC1701081metaG_FD_136650 | JGI IMG/M metagenome (GOLD analysis project Ga0187894, IMG submission 136650) | White microbial mat communities from a lava cave in the Kipuka Kanohina Cave System on the Island of Hawaii, USA - GBC170108-1 metaG ...
AAGCTGTGCTTGAGCTTGGTGCAGATATAATTAACGACATTTCTGGGCTAAAGTACGATAAGGACATGCCAAAGGTTGTGGAAAAATATGGACCATCACTTGTTCTATGTGCATTTAGCAAAAATTTGGTACGGGGAAATCAAGTACTACAGACAAAAAAGCTGTTACAACAAAGTCTTGCTATCGCTAAATCTGCAAACATTTTAAGCAAAAATATAACAGTAGATCCCGCGATTGGCTTTTTTAGAAAAAAAGGAAAAGGCAAATTTTTTACTAGAATAAACTCCGATTGGGTTCAAAGAGATCTTTTAATTCTACAAAATTTATATTCGCTCAAGCTTGACCATCCATTGCTAGTTTCAGTTTCACACAAATCATTTATTGGAAATTTACTGAAAATAAAAAATCCAGATGACAGACTTTATGGTTCGCTTGCGGCAGAAGCAATATCAGTCCTTAATGGTGCTGATATTATAAGAACTCATACCGTAAAAGCTACAAGAGAAGTGGTTTCTATTGCACAAAAATTGTCACACCACTTCAAGAAAGGCTTATAACACTTTGTCATTCTAGACTAGAAGGTTTAGTTGGAAATACGGGATGGATTGACGTTTGACGATGTGCTCCTTGTTCCCAAACTCTCTAGTGTAGCTACTAGATCTCAGACCAACTTACAAACTAAGCTTTCAAAAAACATTTCGCTTAACATTCCTATAATTAGTGCAAACATGGATACCGTAACAGAATCAACAATGGCAGTTGCCATGGCACGTGAAGGTGGAATTGGTATAATTCACCGCTTTCTTACAATCACAGAGCAAGTAAACGAAGTACTCAAAGTCAAGCGTTCTGGAAGTGTGATGATAGAAAACCCATACTTTATCAGGCCAAACCAAACTGTCAAGGAGGCCATAAACTACATGCGGGAAAAGGAAGTCTCAGGTCTTTTAGTTACTGACCCTGATTCTAAACTAGTTGGGATATTGACAAGACGTGATATCACGTTTGAATCTGAAAGCACAAAACTTGTAAAAGATGTAATGACAAGTGATGTTGTTACTGCTAAACCAGGAATTGGCGTATCGGAAGCAAAGGAGATTCTGCGAAAAAATAGAGTGGAAAAACTACCACTTGTAGATGAAAAAGGGCACGTAAAGGGGTTGATAACAAGCAAGGACATCATAAACATAGATAACTATCCAGCTGCTTCAAAGGACAAAAAAGGAAGACCTCTTGTAGGTGCCGCAGTAGGAGTCAAGGGTGACTTTATGGAAAGAACAGAAGCATTGCTTGATGCCGGTGCGGATACTATTGTTGTTGATATAGCACACGGTCATAGCGATAATGCACTAAATACAGTTCGTCTGATCAAAAAGGCATTTCCAAATTGTGAGCTTGTAGCAGGTAATGTGGCAACTGCCCAAGGAACGGAAGACCTCATCAAGGCAGGTGTGGATGCGGTTAAAGTTGGTGTAGGCTCTGGTTCCATATGTATAACTAGAGTAATAACTGGCTCTGGTGTACCACAACTTACTGCCGTTCTTGACTGTGCAGAAGTTGGCAAAAAGTACGATGTGCCGATAATTTCTGATGGTGGGATAAGAAATTCTGGTGATGCAACAAAGGCATTGGCTGCAGGCGCATCTACAGTTATGGTAGGCAGCATCCTTGGTGGAACAGATGAAAGTCCTGGCTCTCCTGTTATGAAAAACGGAAAGAAGTTTAAAATCTATAGAGGCATGGCTTCATTTTATGCTTCACTTGGTAGAAAGTCAAAGGAAACAGGAACTGTATCAATAGGAGAGGATCTGAATGATTATGTTGCAGAAGGCGTAGAGGCAATGGTTCCTTACAAAGGGAGTGTAACTGATATCATAAAACAACTCACTGGTGGAATTCGTTCTGGGCTAAGCTATTGTGGTGCAAATAACATTCCACAGATGCAAGAAAACGCGGAATTTATTAAAATGTCACAGGCAGGTTTTGTGGAAAGCCAGCCACATGATGTGGACTTGATGTAGTTCACTTTTAAATATAGTATAGAAATTATTTTTGATAATGCTTAGTAAAAAAACAGCAATTGGAATAGGTGCAGGTAGTGTCATAACTGCACTTGGCGTAGTTAGTTTGATTCTTTCAATTGGTATTCAAACTCAATCAATAGATGAAACTCTTAGTATAGGCAAAAATACTGTTTACCAGTTCAATGCACAAGAACACTTTCATGAAATACTCAATGTTACTGGAAGTTCCTTTCATGTAAAACTGGAAACACCTGGCACCGGCTTACAGGTAGACGATGACTTCAAAAATGAGGTAAGCTTTGATTGGTATAGTCTTGAAGAAGGTCAACATAGAATTGAAGTACAAAACACCGGAGATTCTGCTGTACATGTATTTGGTACGCTTGAATTTACAAGCGATCCACTTCTTTTCACATATCACATGCTTGTAATAATATCAGGTATCATAATAATTGGTGTAAGTGGTGGTTTTACAATAAGAAAACCAAGAGGTTTCTAGTTTAATTCTGCACGTGGATACGAGCCAAGTACTTTTAGAAATGATGTGTTTTGTTTTATTTTTCCTAACAAGTCTTGTACTGGTGGATCAGTTTCATGTCCTTCAAAATCAACATAGAAATTGTATTCCCAAAGTGTACTTTTTGTAGGTCGTGATTCTATCTTTGTTAGATTTATTTTATTTGCATTGAATTTTTCAAGGACACTATAAAGTGAACCAGGAACATGTTTTATGGAAAATATTATAGACGTTTTGTCCTTTGCTGTTTTTTCATGTTTCTTCTTTGCAAGGACTAGAAATCTAGTGTAGTTATTTGCATTGTCTTCCACCCCTTCCTTTATCACAGGAACTTTGTAGATCTCTGCAGCCTTTTTACTCGCTATACATGCAGCATTTTTGCTTTTCAATTCAAGTAAAATTTTGACACTTCCTGCAGTATCGTAAGTAGGTACTGCTTTTATCTTGCGACTTTGAATAAATTTCCTGCACTGCCCAAGTGCCTGAGGGTGAGAATACACTGTATCTACTTTTTCTAATTTTTCAAATCCTATCAGGCAATGTCTGATCCTGAAGTATATCTCGCCCACAACGTTAAGGTTGGTTGATAAAAGAAGGTCGTAGCTTTCGCCTACGCTACCCTCAAGAGAATTTTCAATTGGAAGAATAGCATAATCAGACTCACTTTTTTCTGTGGATTCTAAAACATCGTAAAACGTAGGATGTGGGATAGTTTCAATCATGTCTTTGAAAAAGGAAGATGCAGCTGCCTCACTATAGGCACCTCTTTCTCCTTGGAATGCAACTCGAAGCATTGCTCTTACTTGTGTCCTAGTTTTATAAAATCGCCGTTTCCAAACTTACTTGAGAGCTTTCTTTCTTCAATATATCCACAATCAACACATTTTACATTGCCACCAATTGGCACCACTTTACCTGCACATTTGTTGCATTGCGTGAATAAAACTCCAAGCTCAGGTTCGCTGATTGTGGCATGTATTGCTCCATTTAGATGACTGATGACTCTTATCATTACAACATCACTTACCCTTGCAATGATTCTTTTCTTTGCTCCTTTTGCTTGACAAATACATTCAAGACCAGAATGCGTTGGTTTACCGTTTATGTACAGTATGGCAACTGCAAACATATTATTCATTAGAGCAGCCACATAACCTATCACTAAATCATTTACTTGCGGAACTGCTGGTGACTTGAACTGGTTAATTTTTGCTATACGACGAGTTTTATCAAATTCTTTTGTACCTATTACAACTGAACGTATAGTGTGACCATCATCGAAAGTATTGATGCCAGTTTCAAATTCCTCGATGATCGCAACCTTATCTCCTGGCAGACTTGGTTTTTCAGACAATATGTCAATTTTGGAGTTGGTAATTATAATTGTTTATAGCCAGTGGGGAATCTGCAGAAACTCTTCAATACTTTCATTGTTTAAGAGCTTTAGAAGTGCATTTGCTTGTGGTGTGGAAAGTACAGGTTTGTGGAAATGATTATCAATTGATATTCTAGGACACGCAACCTGAATGAAAGCATCAATTCCTTTCAGATTCCCAAGCCTCTCGTCAGTTATATCAGTAAGTGCAAAGAGCTGAACTTTTTTGCCTGCCTTTTCAAACTCTTTTTTAAATTTCAAGGCAGTTGTTTTTGAAAGCTGACCCTCCTTGAGGCCAACTATTATCCCAAAGGTTTCTGCCTCCACAGCTTTGTATACTGCAAGAATTGATTTTTTCTGTAGTTTTTGAGCAAATTCAGTCACTTCCCTTATCTCATCAAAATAAGGATCAAGGATGTATGTTGGCTTGCCTGTAGAAAGTGCTATTCCAGCAGCATGAAAAGTGCTTTGCCCCAAAAACACATTGGCATCTACAACATCCTTTGTCTGTGATGTGGGATAGAATTCGCATCCAAAGACTTGTCCGTCATTTAGCTGTCCTTTTCCATACCCAATTTTAACTGTAATTCCACCATCCTCTAGAATTTTTTTTACCTTCTCCATCTGTGGAAGATGCTGACTATCTGTAACAAGCGAAATAGTTTTACCTGCAAGCTCAGTTACACACTTTCTTGAAACACTATCAAATGAAATATCATCAAAGGCATCAACAAGAATTACGTTTTCACCAAAAGTAGAGGTGTTTATGGTATGCCCTATGTGAAAGAGTATCTCAGCTCCAAGGACTTTGGCACCATTGGTATTCATATCACATGTACCAAAACAGGTATCTGCAAGTACATATGCTGGAATACCAAACTTTTCCATTATTTTTGACGCAGTTTCTTGAACTTTCGGTAATATGCCATCAGGTCCATTCAGTGCTACCGAAACTGGTTTTCTCTTTAGGATCTCATCAAAAATCCTTCTCTCATCTATTACTATCATTTATGTCCTAAAACGCGATCGTTTTTAATTTAAACCAACCGAAGCTATACACAATATTTAATATCATTTGATCTAACACCATGGCATGGCAATCGCATTTGTTCTGATAAATGCAGAACTTGGTGCAGAAAGCGAACTGGTAAACCAACTAAAAGCCATTGAGAATGTCAAATATGTCTATGTTCTGTATGGTGCATATGATTTAGTGGTAAAGATAGAAGCCCCTGATAGTGCAACGCTTAAAAAAACCATCTCAAACAACATAAGACAACTCAAAAATGTGCGTTCCACGCTCACTATGACGGTTATTGATGAAACCTAACTATATTCTTCACATAGGTTTTGACGATACGGATTCAAGAAATGGAATGTGCACTACATTTCTTGCCTACAAGATTGTAGAATATCTGAAAAAAGAACACGCCGAGTTTTTGGACTACCCATATTTGATTAGATTCAATCCAAATATTCCTTGGAAAACACGAGGAAATGGTGCAGTAGCTATAAAAATTAAAACTGACAGACCGGACGCCATCAAGAAAAAAATAATTGAATTTATCAAAAAGTACTCCGCAACTAATGAAGGAGCAAACCCAGGCCTTGTATTTTACCAACAAGAAAAAATCCCAAAACATTTTTCTGAATTTGGACAGCTTGCGCTGTGTCAGTTGATAAGCAGAAATGCGGCAAGAAAATTTGCTTTACAAAATGGATTAGAATCTGTTTGCCTTGGCAATGGTCAAGGTTTGGTAGGGGCTATAGGGGCAATAGGATATTCCTTTGATGATCACACTTTTGAGCTCATCAGCTACCGAAATGAATCTAACCTTGGAAAGAAAAGAGAAATTTTCAAAGAAAGTGTAAAGAAAATGCAGGAAGCAACATTTCCACGAACGTTTAACAGCTATGATGAAGAAAAAGACAGAATTTTGATTGCGCCCCATGGTCCAGATCCAGTATTTTTTGGTGTTCGTGGAGAGAATCTTGATTCTGTGATTAAGGGTGCATCACTTGTACAAGCTACAGAAAAATTTGATGGCTACGTGGTGTTTAGATCAAATCAAGGTACAGGGGCTCATCTAAAAAATGAGCTTGATGTATTCAATTTGAAACCGTTTTCGTCAGGAATTATTACTGGAAAAGTTGTTGACGAGCCAAAAATTGAGTTGGGCGGTCATGTTATTTTTTCAATATCCAAAGATAGTCAAAAAATCAAATGCGCAGTCTACAAGCCTACGGGCATAACCCAAACTGCTTCTAAACTGATGAAAGGGGATTTGATAAAGGTAGGCGGTGGTGTAAGAAAAGCCTCACAGAATCATCAACGAATCCTAAACGTAGAATTCATTGAAGTCTTGAAGCTACAAAAAAACCAAAAGACAGTAAATCCAGTTTGCCAACAATGCAAAAAAAGAATGAAGTCAAAGGGCAAAAATCAAGGTTTTGAATGTGTCAAGTGTGGGAAAACATTTTCACACAAAATATTACAACAAATTCCACGTGAAATTGAAAAACGACTCTATGTGCCAGTTCTTTCTGCGCATAGACACTTGACTAGACCTATACAAAGAATTGGAAAACTAAACAAAAAAATTGAATTTGATGATTCACGAAAATGGTTTCATATATATTCAAACAGAAATAGCGGGGAGTAGATTTGAACTACTGATTTGCGGGTATCTCATCAGCATTGATTATGAGCCCGCCGGGATGACTTTGCCCAAGTAGTCTGGCTTCCCCACCCCGCTAACTGAAAAGAAGTTTGAGGGTGATATATACGCTTTATCTGATTTTGGAAATAATTAATAAGATTTGAAAAGTTGTCTCAGATGTGGATAAAAAAATAAGAATAATGGGAATTATAGCTGCAGTTGCAGCTTCTATTATAATTGTAAACTTACCTTCAAACCCAATTGTGATCCCAGAACCAACTACCAACGCAACCAAAACAAAATCTGCTGAGGTTGTTGCAACAAACCTCCAGAAACCTTGGGCTATAGATTTTTCGGATACAAGAATTTTTTTCACAGAAAAAGTTGGCAGGATAAGAGTAATTGATTCAGATATTATACTGAAAGAGCCACTTGCAAACTTACGGGTAGCAGATGTGATTGATGGTGGTTTGCTTGGACTTGCCTTGCATCCCGACTTCGCAAACAACCATTATCTCTATGTATTTTATACATATGCTGAAGACGGTAAGCTATGGAACAAAGTTATCAGAATAACAGAAGCAGGAAACAAGCTTGCAGATGCAATAGTAGTTTTGGATAAAATTCCAGGCGCAGAATTTGATAATGGTGGTGTGATAAAATTTGGCCCTGATGAAAAACTGTACATTGCTACTGGAGACGCCACAGATGAGCATTCAGCACAAGATTTGCAATCTCTATCGGGCAAAATCTTGAGATTAAATGATGACGGTACCATACCTTCAGACAATCCGTTTCAAGATTCGCCGGTATTTTCATTTGGACATAGAAACCCGCAAGGTATGGCTTGGGATAAATCGGGAGATTTGTATATCACAGAACATGGCCCTACAAAAAATGACGAGATCAATCTTGTAAAGGCAGGGCAAAACTTTGGGTGGCCAGAACAGGAATGTTTAGGTAATGAAGAATTTGTAGCCGCACTTAGATGTTATAATCCAAGTTTAGAACCAGCCGGAATCGTCTTTTATTCTTCTAATAAACTTGAGCTTGGAAATGATCTAATCATGGCTTCTTTACGCGGAAATAATTTGTATCAATTAACAATAGAAGATGGAACTATAACCTCGGAAAAAAGCATATTGGGTGGGGTTGGAAGGATAAGAGATGTTAATGAAGGACCAGACGGTTATCTTTACATTCTTACGGGAAATACTGATGGTAGAGGATTTCCGGACAAGACTGACGACAAACTCATTAGGATAGTAAAATAAATTGGCAAACTCATCTATTCCTAATTTTTACGAAAAGACTAAAAAAGAAAGAATAAACGCAGTGGCATCGTTTTATGGTCTTACATGGCAATAAATTAAAATTCTAGAAAGCCAAGGCGGTATCTCTTTTGATGAGGCAGACAAAATGATTGAAAATGCTATAGGGATGGTATCTTTTCCACTTGGAATAGCAACAAGCTTTCGAATAAACGGTAAAGATCGCCTCATTCCAATGGTAATTGAGGAACCATCTGTAATCGCGGCTGCCTCAAAAGCTGCAAAGATAGCAAAAAAACACGGTGGCTTTACCATGAAGGCAGATGAATCCTACAGTATTGGTCAGATCCAAGTTGTGGATGTTAATGTAAAGTCAGCCATATCAAAAATCAAGAAATCTTCTAAACAAATTCTAAAACTTGCTAACTCAAAAAGTCATACTCTCTCCAAAATGGGTAAAGGAGCAAAACAGGTCTCTTGTAAAACGATCAAAACGAATTCTGGACCAATGTTGATTGTAGAGCTTTTGATAGATGTAGGAGATGCGATGGGAGCAAACGTTACAAATACAATGTGTGAAGGAGTTGCACCACTGATTGAAAAGCTGACTGGCGGCAGAGTAATTTTGAGAATATTATCGAACTATTCTACAAAAAGATTGGTAAGAGGAACCGCCACCTTTGATAAAGAAGAGATAGGAGGTCAAAAAGTCGTTGAGAACATTATATTGGCATACCAGTTTGCTGCAAACGATCCATATCGCGCTGTTACACACAACAAAGGCGTCATGAACGGAATAATTGCAGTAGCAAATGCAACTGGTCAAGATACACGAGCAATAGACGCAGGGGCACACGCATATGCGTCAAGGATGGGAAGATATAGTTCACTTACAGAATGGAAAAAAGACAAGAAAGGAAATCTTGTAGGTAAGATAGAATTGCCAATGGCAGTGGGAATTGTGGGAGGTATTGTAAACGTACATCCCATGATTAAAGTCTGTACAAAAATTCTTGGAGTAAAATCAGCAAAAGAACTTGCATGTGTAATAGCAGCTGTTGGTCTTGCACAAAATTTCAGTGCAATACGGGCTCTTGCTTCTGAAGGTATACAGAAAGGACACATGAAGCTTCATGCAAGAAATATTGTTGCAAGTGCTGGTATCAGGTCTGATAAAATAGATGAGGTAACAAGAAGAATGATAAAAGAAGGAAACGTCTCAGTGCACCGAGCTAAAGAAATACTCAAAGAACTTTAGTGCTTAAGATATATATCTAAAAACCCTCGCTAGGACTACGTTGACCCAAGTCAAGTTTGCAATTCCAAAAGGTAGTATCGAAGACGCTACCTTCAAGGTTTTAGAAAAGTCTTGGACAAAAGTACGGCGTAGAGACCGCACGTATCGTGTAACAGTTGATGATCCACAAATTACAGTAAAGATGTTAAGACCACAAGAAATTCCAAATCTTGTTTTTGATGGGTTATACGATGTCGGTATAACTGGAAATGATTGGGTTAAAGAAACACGTGCTGATGTACAAACTCTTTTGGATCTAGAATATGGAAAAATAAAACTTGTGGTTGCAATACCAGATTCATATAGGTTCAAATCACTTGATGAAATGATTTTATCATATGGTAAAAAGAAAAAGATTCTACGAATTTCTTCTGAGTATCTTACAACAGCTTCAAAGTTCATAAAGCAGTCTGCAAGCTACAAAAAACTTTATGGTTCAAAAGACCCGCTTATCATAACTCCATGGTTACGTATTGGTTCAAACAAAAACGTGCAGATCCACCTCTCCTTTGGGGCAACGGAGGCAAAGCCGCCTGATGATGTGGATGCAATAATTGATGTGACAGAGACTGGAACAACACTTACACAAAACCAACTAAAGATAGTAGATACTATAATGGAATCTAGCGCTATTTTGATCGCAAACAAGGCTTCCCTCAAAGACAAGGCAAAACGAGAAAAGATCTATGATATTGTTACTTTGCTTAGGGGTGCAGTAGAAGGAAGAAAGCACTTGCACATTTACGTAAATGTGCAAGAAAAGAACCTGTCCAGATTGCTAAAGGAACTTCCTTCCCTTAAGCGCCCTACTATCAGTCAGCTAAGCCAGAAAGGATGGTATGGAATAAACACGATAATTCCAAAGTCAGAATTTTACAAACTTGTTCCAAAACTAAGAAAGATCGCACAGGGTCTGGTTGTGCACGAACCAAAGCAAATACTAGCACTGGAGGAGATAAAACGAGATGAGGAAAATTGATGAAAACCATCATAGTTCGAAATATCAATGCTACAGTATATGCTGTACGACCCAAACCTAAAGAACAGTACAAGAAAAAAGTTGAATCAATAATATCAGATGTACAGAAAAGAAAAGATACCGCATTAAAAGAGTACGAAAAAAAATTCAGTGGCACAAAACTACGATCGTTTAGAGTCTCTAGATCTGAAATTAAAAAAGCATACTCAAAAGTAACCAAAGAACAGATTGCAGCAATAAAGCTCGCAAAAAAAAGACTGGAAAGGACAGAATTTGCATTAAAGAACCAACTTCAAAACATTACTATCAAAATTGATGGAATAAAAATAACCAAAATCTTTGTACCGCTTGAAAGAGTAGGGTGCTACATACCAGGCGGCAGTGCTAGATATCCAAGCACTGCAATGATGTCTATAGTACCAGCAAAAGTAGCTGGAGTCAAAAAAATTATTGCAGTTTCTCCACCAAACAAAAATGGTTTGATAGATCCCCTTACTCTTGTTGCTGCGGATCTTTGTGGTGTCGATGAATTTTACAAGACAGGTGGTGCACAAGCAATTGCTGCACTTGCATATGGTACCGAATCAGTACCAAGAGTAGATAAGATCGTGGGACCTGGAGGTTCATTTGTTACCCTAGCTAAATCAATTGTAAATAACACAGTCTCAATTGATATGATTGCAGGACCAACAGAACTTGCAATTATAGCTGACTCTACAGCAGAGGCTGATATTGTTGCTTCTGATCTGATATCGCAAGCAGAACACAGCCCTGAAACAACGTGTTGCCTTATAACAACCTCAACAAAACTAAAGGACCTTGTAATCAAGTCAGTGGAACAAAAAACTCGTAAAATACAAAGGCGCAAAATTGTTACGGAAAGCTTGAGCACAAACGGTTTTGTTGCAATTTGCAAGACAGAATCAGATGTTATAGAGTTTACAAATAAACTAGCACCAGAACACTTGGAAATAATCACAAAAAGCCCGCAAAAGATAGCACAGAAAATTACATCAGCTGGCCTTGTACTTATTGGTAAAAACACTCCCTCTTCGGCCAGTGATTACCTGCTTGGCTCAAATCACATACTTCCAACAAATGGGTTTGGTAGGGCCAGAGGATCACTTGGTGTGCTAGATTATATGAAAATACAAAGCAAGATAGAATCCTCAAAAATGGCTCTACAAAAAATCTCAAAATACATGAAATCTATCACATCAGCAGAAGGGTTACCAAATCACTACGAAGCAGTAAGGACCAGATTGAAATGAAAGCAGGTTGGTTCCAAAAGAAAGTAGAGGAGCTTTCAAAGCTAAAGGGATATCAAAAGCCTGACAAATACTCAGACGCACTCAAGCTTGATTCTAATGAAAACCTTGCAATACAAAGAGAATTTTCATTGGATTTGATAAACCAAACTCAAGAAAAACTCGATGTACGAGAGTATCCATTAGGTGGTACCGAGAGACTAGTTGACGCACTTTCTGA
>Ga0187894_10006371_pt1 | contig 11611 bp, 15 predicted proteins | sample GBC1701081metaG_FD_136650 | JGI IMG/M metagenome (GOLD analysis project Ga0187894, IMG submission 136650) | White microbial mat communities from a lava cave in the Kipuka Kanohina Cave System on the Island of Hawaii, USA - GBC170108-1 metaG ...
GTCGACGTGCCCACCGATCGGCGGCGCTGCGCCTCTGTGTTTCAGGACTACGCGCTGATCCCGCACCTGAGCGCGTGGCAGAACGTGGCCTATCCGCTGCGGGGGCTGGGGCGTGCGGAGCGACGCTCGCGCTCGCTCGAGCTGCTCGAGCGGTTCGACCTCGCCGGCCGCGCCGATGCGCGCCCGGGCGGCCTCAGCGGCGGCGAGCGGCAGCGCGTCGCGCTGGCGCGGGCGCTCGCCCGAAAGCCGGAGGTGCTGCTGTTGGACGAGCCGCTGTCCGCGCTCGACGCCCGCACCCGCGCGAGCGCTGCACGCGAGCTCGCCGCCGTCCTCCGCGCCAGCGAGGCGCCGGCGCTGCTCGTCACCCACGACTTCACGGAGGCCGCTCAGCTCGGCGACCGCGTGGGGATCATCGACTCCGGTCGCGTGGCGCAGGAGGGCACGCCCAGCGAGCTCGCGGCCACCCCACGCTCGGCCTTCGTCGCCGACTTCACCGGAGCGGTGGTGCTGACCGGCACCGCCCGCGCCGGAACGGACGGCCTCACGCACGTCGAACTCGACGGCGGCGGAGAGGTCGTAAGCGTAGATCTCGCCGAAGGCGAGGTGGCGGTGAGCCTCTACCCGTGGGAGATAGCCATCGAGCCGGCGGGCCACACGCCGCACGGCTCCGCCCAGAACCGCCTCACAGTCGAGGTGCTCTCGATGACCACGATCGGCAACCGCGTGCGACTCGGACTCGCGGGTCCCCAACCCCTCGCCGCCGAGGTCACACAGGCCGCCGCCGAGCAGCTCGAACTGCAAACCGGGGCGATCGTCGCCGCATCCTGGAAGGCGGCCGCCACCCGTCTCGTAAGCACGGCAACCGAAGGAACGATCCGATGAAGACTCACCCTCGCTCCGGGCTCTGACCGCGCTTCTGGTAAAGCCGTGCTCGCTCGACGGCCGCCGACGCCATCTGGGCGAGCCATCCCCGCGGCGGCCGATCGCTGGCCGCGGTGCGGAACGCAGGCAGGCGAGCGTGTTGCTCGCCGGCGATCCTCACCGAGCCGCCGCTCTGGCGGACGAGCCGGTAGATCGCGAACAGGTCGAGCCACTGAACGAACCCCGTCCACCGCCTGCTCGGGTCGCGCAGGTAGTCGCCCAGAGCGGATGCGTAGGTCGCTCGAAACGGCCCCGCGCTCACGGTCGCACGCCGAGGTAGCGGACCGCCACCACCAGGGCGTCGTCCGTGGGCTTCCAGTGGGCGGCGAGGATCCGCTCACCGCCGCCTGCGCCAGCTCGTCGAGCAGCGCCTGCCGGTTCGGGAAGTAGCGGTAGACCGTGGCCCGAGCGACCCCGGCCGCCGCGGCGACTTTGTTGTCCTACAACAAGCTCGCGAAGTCGTCTCGCACCGCGCGGTGAACGGAGGCGACCCAAATGCGACTCTTCAATAGAAAGAGCCAACTGAGCAGGATCAGGTCCGGACTGCCGGGCGTGGGCTCGAACAAGGCACTCAAGGCGGGCTTGATCGCCGCCGGCGGCCTGGCCGGTCTCACGGCCGATGCGGTTTGGAACATCAACGAGGGAGCGGAGCTCCTCGCCGAGGCCCGGCCTAGATGGCCACGGGCGCCGCGTCCTCCTTCTCGCTGAGGGCGACGTGGGCGCGGCTGTCGCGGTTGCTGATCAGCGCCAGGGTAAGCACTAGCCCGATCGCGGCGATCACCGCGCCGCCGAGGAAGGCGGACTGGAAGCCCTCGACCAGGGCGGATGGCAGCGCCGCGGGGTCGCCGCCGGCCTGGGCGACGAGATCGTCGGTGCGGGAGTTGGCGACCGTGGCCAGAGCCGCGAGCCCGAGGGCGCCGCCGATCTGTTGGGAGGTGTTGATCAGGCCGCTGGCCAGTCCCTGCTCGCGGTCCTGGATGCCTGAGACCGCGGCGATAGTGGTCGTCACGAAGGCGAAGCCCAGCCCGACCGCCGCCAGCAGCAACGGCCCGAGGATATCGGTCGTGAAGCCGCCATCCACGGAGACCCGGCTAAACCAGACGAGCCCGGCGGCGACCAGCACCAGCCCGACCGCGAGCACCGGTTTGAAGCCGGTCTTCGTCACCAACTGCGAGGCCACGCCGGCCGAGAGGATGATCGCCAACGACAGCGGCAGGTAGGAGAGGCCGGCCTTGATCGCGCTGTAGCCGAGCACCTGTTGCATGTAGAGGGTGATGAAGAAGAACATCGCGAACAGCGAGCCCCCGACCATCAGCCCAACCACGTTGGCGCCTGTCAGCGTGCGCTTGCGGAAGATGCCGAACGGCACCAGCGGCGCGTCCGAGCGCAGTTCGACAGCGGTGAAGACGCCGAGCAGGGCGATCGCCGCGGCGAGCAGCGCGATCGTCTGCGTGGAACCCCACCCCGCGCTCTCCACGTCCACGATCGCGTAGACCAGCAGCGAGAGCCCCGCCGTGACGGTCACCGCGCCGGCGAGGTCGAAGTGGCGGGTCTGTGACTCCGAGCGGCTCTCTGGGATCAGCCGCGGAGTCAGCGCCAGCACGATCAGCGCGACCGGCACGTTCACCCACATCACCCACTCCCAGCCGAGGCCGTCGGTGAGCACGCCGCCCAGCAGCACCCCGGCTGCTCCGCCGGAGCCGGCGACGGCGCCCCAGGCCCCCAGCGCCTTGTTGCGCTCGGAGCCGTCCCGGAAGATCGTGGTCACGATCGAGAGCGCACTCGGGGCGATGATCGCCGCGCCGAGCCCCTGCGCCGCGCGCGCCGCGACCAGCGCGCCCTCGCTGGGCGCGAAGCCCGCGAACAGCGAGGCGACCGCGACGATGACGAGCCCGGCCATGAATATACGGCGTCGGCCGAGCAGATCCGCCATGCGTCCACCGAGCAGTAGGAAGCCGCCGAAGGTGAGCACGTAGCCGTTGACGACCCAGGACAGGTTTTCTTGCGAGATCCCGACGTCCTCGCCGATCGACGGCAGCGCGATGTTCACGATCGACGCGTCGAGCACCACCATGAACTGGGTCATGCAGAGCAGGCCCAGCGCCCACCAGCGCCTCTGTAGGTAGTCGGGGGCCTCAGTCATGCGAACACCTCCTGCGCCCTTTCTCTAGCTCCATTCGTTCTATACTGGAAAGCGGAGTCTCGGTTCATGTTGGAGCCTATCACTATACGGAATCGAGGTTCCGATTTATGCGAGCCGACGCGAGACGCAACCGCGACGCGATCGTCAGCGCGGCGCGCGAGCTCTTCGCCGAGAAGGGCATGGACGTGCAGATGGACGAGATCGCACGGCGCGCCCACGTCGGCGTAGGGACTCTCTACCGCCACTTCCCCGCCAAGGAGGACCTGCTCGACGGAGTGATCGCGCGCCGCTTCGAGCGGCTCTCCGAGCGCGCCGTCGAGGCCGTGCGCATGGCTTCGCGGGGGGAGGCGTGGGAGGCCTTCCGGGGATACGTCGAGTGGGCGGCCGCGATGCAGGCCGGCGACCGAGCGCTGTCCGAGGCGATGGCCACGCGATCCGAGCGGATGCACGCGGCGGCGGTGGGTTCGGGCCTGGTCACGCAGCTAGAGCTGCTGCTCGACCACGCCAAGCTAGCCGGCGCCCTGCGCGAGGATCTCGTCGTCGAGGACATCCCGGCGATGGTCTGCTCGGTTGGCTCGGTGGCGGTGGCGGCGACCGAGAAGCCGGGCTGGCGCTGGGATCGCGTCCTCGCAATCTGGCTCGACGGCGTACGGGCACCCGGAGTCACCGAGCTACCGCCGCTGCCCAACTGACGGACGGCGGCGGGGGGAGTCGTCGCCGGGCGGCCGGTGGCCGCGCCGAGCTCCGCCAGCCGCCGCTCGAGCAAGCGCGGAGGCCTGATAGGTATCCAAGCTCGGATGAAGAGACGCTACGACCTGGTCGTCCTCGGCGGGGGCACGGCGGGCCTGATCGCTTCGCTCTATGCCGCTCGCGTCGGCGCCCGGGTGGCGCTCGTGGAGCGGGCTGAACAGCCGGGCGGCGACTGCCTGTTCACCGGTTGCGTCCCCTCGAAGAGCCTGATCGCGTCCGTCCAGCGAGCCCACGACATGCGCACCGCCGACGGCGTCGGCCTTGAGCCGTCCGAGCCCGTCGTCGATTTCGCCCGGGTCATGGAGCGGGTCCGGGAGGTTATCCGACGAGCCGGCGTGCGCGACACCGCGGAGCATCTGGAGTCCGAGGGTGTCGAGGTGGTGCGCGCGTTTGGCCGCTTCGTAAGGCCGGGCGTGCTCGCGGCGGATGGAGACGAGCTGCGCTTCCGGGCCGCGATCATCGCCACCGGGTCGCGGCCGGCGCTGCCGCCCATCCCCGGCCTCGCCGAGGCCGACCCCCTGACCAACTACACGATCTTCGACCTGCGCGAGCTGCCGGCCCAGCTCACGGTGCTGGGCGGCGGCCCGATCGGCTGCGAGCTGGGCCAGGCGTTCGCCCGGCTGGGGAGCCGCGTCGAGATCGTCGAGGCCGAGCCCACGCTGCTCCCGGCCGAGGACCGCGAGGTCGGTGGCGCCGTCGGCCACGCGCTCGCCGGCGAGGGCGTTGGCGTGCACGTCGGCGCCCCCGCGATCCGGGTGGAGCCGGGCGACGGAGGCGCCGGCGTGCTGGTCACGGGCGAGCGGCGGATCGCGTACGAGCGCCTGCTGGTGGCGCTGGGACGGCGCCCGACCAGCGACGGCATCGGGCTCGGGAACGTCGGGGTCGAGCTCGACGAGCGCGGCTTCGTGAAGGTGGACGCCCGTCTGCGCACCACCGGCGACCACATCTGGGCGGCGGGCGACGCCACCGGCCGCATGTACTTCACCCACGTCGCGGGCCACCAGGGCCTGACCGCCATGGCCAACGCGCTCTTTCGCGCGCACCGCTCGTTCGACTACTCGGCCGTGCCGCGCGTGACCTTCACCGACCCCGAGGTGGCCAGCATCGGCATGAGCGAGGCCGAGGCGCACGACCGGCTCGGCCGCGAACCGCTCGTGCTGCGCCACGACTACGCGGAGTCCGACCGCGCGCTCACCGCGGGCACGGCGCGCGGCTTTGCCAAGCTCGTGACCGGGCGGCGCGGACGGCTGCTCGGCGCCACTCTGGTAGCCCCGGCGGCGGGGGAGTCGATCGCCGAACTTGTAGCACTGATCCGGCGGGGCGGCACGGTGGCGGAGCTCTCCGAGACCATCCATGCCTACCCGACCTATGGCGAGGGCCCCGCCCGCGCCGCCGAGCGGTGGTGGAGTGAGCGCTACTTGACCCCGCGCGGACGGCGCCTGCTGCGCCCGGTACTGGCGACCCTGCGGATGCTCGACCGTCCGCGCGGCCGGCCGTGAACGCGCTCACCTGGTATCGAGTCGGACCGCACGGCGGCCGCTCCCCGACGGGCGACGAACAGCCGGCAGCCGAGAGCGCCGCGTGCGATCGTACGCCTGCCCGAGGATGCTCTACGACCCGCAGCTTTTCCTCGAGCGGCCGGTCCTTCGCTCCGCGCTCGACCTCGCCGACCCCGGACCGAACGAACGGCTGCTGGACATCGCCACCGGCACGGCCGGCCTGTTGCGAGAGCTCGCCCCACGAACAGCCCGCCCAAGCGTGGCGATCGGGGTCGACCGCTCGCCATCGATGCTCGCCGGCGCACCCGTCCTCCCAAGCGGCTGGCGTCTGCTCGCGGCCGACGCCGAGCGCCTCCCATTCACCGACGGCCGGTTCGACGTCGTGACCATGGCCTACCTGCTCCACCTGCTGACCCGCGCCGGGCGAGGACGGGTGTTGCGCGAGGCGGCGCGCGTGCTCCGGCCCCGTGACACGGTCTAGTCTCCTGTTTACCGGCAAAGTTCATCGGGCACCACGAGAATCGGAGGAGAGCAATGGCTGAACCAGAGCGACGTTACGGACCCGCCGGCGGCATAACGCTCGGCGGCATCGTCGTCGTCGTCGGGATCGTGCTGATGATCGTGTGGAGCTTCTGGATCGGGCTGATCATCGCCCTGATCGGACTCATCGCCTTCGGCGGTTTCGCGCGCGGCAGGTGGTACTAACGCCGCGGCCTTGAGGCCTTTGCGCACGGCTCGGTCAGCGAGCCGCATTGAGCCAGACCCGCTCAGTTCGATCAGCGCGCCGAGGAAGGCGCGCAGCCGCTCCTCGGGTGGGGCGGCCGCGTCGACTCCGAGTCGGCCGCCAACCAACTCACCGCCATGGGCTACACCAACGTGCGCAAGTACGCCGAGGGCAAGCAGGACTGGGAGGCGGCCGGCCTGCCGCTCGAGACGGGATCCCGCGCCTGATCACTCCCGTCCAATACGTAGAACGGGTCGTGGACGTGTCGTGCTAGGGCGGCGATGGCCGCTCGGGACGCTCAGTCCCCCACCAGCCCATGGCGATCTCACCGCGGTCATCGGTTCGGCGCGGGCCGAAGGCGATTATCTCGAGCCCCTCGCCGCCGGCCTCGAAGGCGCGGGTGACGCCGGCGTGCACGCGGATAGCGTCGCGTTCATTCAGCTCGATGACGTCCTCGTCGAGCTTCATCCGGCCCGTGCCACCCAGCACCACGTAGACCTCCTCGGCCTCGCCGTGGTTGTGACCGAAGCCCTGCCTGCGGCCTGGCTTGATCCGGTGGAAGCTAAGCCCGGTCTGCTCGGTCTCCATTGCCTCGCTCGCGAAACGCGCCTCCTGATGCTCTTCGAAGCCGAACTGAGGTGCTGAGTCCTCGACCTCGTCCAGGTTCCTGTGGGTGTAGCCCTCGGGCATAGCTGATCTCCTCCAATCGTCGTCGGCCGACCCTAACGCGCTGCCGCACGAGCATGGATCGCCGAGCTGCGGCGCTCCGCCGCGAGCTAGCGCCCGGCGCTATGGCGCCGCCCGCCACGGGGCGCGCCACTCTGGGGCGTCCCACGGCTCGGTGACGTAGATCGTCTCCCGGGCCACCTTGTCGCCCCGGAACTCGAGGATGTTCACCGCGGGTTGCCAAGGGCCGCCGTCGTAGCTGATCGATCCCTCGACGACCCACAGATCCCCCTGGCCGCGCAGGTTGCGCATCTCCAGGACCACCGCCGCCGGATACTGGTGTCGCCACTCCTTGAAGTTGGCCACGCCCTCGAACCGCTCGCCGGATTGAGGGAACTCGAGGACGGCATCGTCGTGGTAGATCTCGTGGGTGATGTCCTCATCACTTGCGGTGTACTCCCAGTACCGCCGAATCTGCGCCCGCCGCTCGGCCTCGTCCATCCGGTACAGGTTGCCACGATGATCGCCAAGACGATGCCGGGCGCTCCGGAGCGGCGGGTGTCCACGGGGCGTCATTGCCGTAGAACTCCGTGTATGGCCGCGTCCGAGGCCACGATCGTCGAAGCCGGTGGACGCGATTTGCGGGTGTCCAGCCCCGATCGCGTGATCTTCCCGAGCACCGAGCGCTCAGGCGAGGTCACCAAGCTCGACGTCGTCAAGTACTACCTCGCCGTTGGGGATGGCATCATGCGCGCGCTCGAGCGGCGGCCGACGACGCTCGAGCGCTGGCCGAAGGGCGTGCATCCGGGCATCGTCGTGTCGACGCGCGAGAAGGGCGGCGGCGACGCCTTCTTTCAGAAGCGCATCCCACGTGGAGCTCCGGACTACGTGCAGACCGCGCGGATCCAGTTCCCGTCGGGTCGCCACGCGGATGAGATCTGTCCCACGGAGGTGGCCGTCGTCGGCTGGGCGGCGCAGATGGGCACGATCACGTTCCACCCATGGCCGGTTCGCGGCGACGACGTCGACCATCCGGACGAGCTGCGCCTCGACCTGGACCCGCAACCGGGCACGGACTTCCCCGACGCCGTCCGAGTCGCGGCCGAGGCACGCGTGCTCTTGGACGAGCTTGGCTACGTCGGTTTCCCGAAAACCTCGGGAGGCCGGGGTGTCCACATCTACGTTCGGATCGAGCGACGCTGGACGTTCACGGACGTTCGCCACGCCGCGATCGCCTTCGGGCGTGAGCTCGAGCGGCGCCTACCGGGCCAGGTGACGACCAAGTGGTGGAAGGAGGAGCGCGGCGAGCGCATCTTCATCGACTACAACCAGAACGCGCGCGATCGCACGATTGCCTCGGCCTATAGCGTGCGGCCGAAGGCGGGTGCGCCGGTGTCAGCACCGGTCACGTGGGACGAGCTCGCCGACGGCGCGCAGCCGGAGGACTTCACGGTCGCGACGATGCCCGCGCGCTTTGCCGAGGCGGGCGATCGCCACGCCGCGATCGACGATGCGGTGCACTCACTGCAGCCGCTGCTGGACATGTACGAGAAGGACGAAGAGGGGGACATGCCCTACCCGCCCGACTATCCGAAGATGCCGGGAGAGCCAAAGCGCGTTCAGCCCTCGCGCGATCGCGACCGCCCGCGGGAGTGAAGCCTCCGCTCACACCGGCTAGGGCGCCTGTGGCAGCTTCTTCGAGCCCCGCTTGATCACCGGAGCAGAGGGCGGTGGCACGACCGGCCCGATGTCCCCGTCCGGCGCCTCGTCCAGGTCGACGATCACCGGCGCGTGATCGCTCGGCCCGCTGCCTTTGCGGGCCTGCCGATCGACCCATGCCGCCTGGACACGGGCGGCGACCGTTTCGCTGGCCAGTACCAGATCGATCCGCATCCCCAGGTCCTGGTGGAACATTCCCGCCCGGTAGTCCCAGTAGGTGAACACCCGCTCGTTCGGCCACCGATCGCGTACGACGTCACGCAAGCCGACCGCCTGGAGCTCCGCCAGCGCCGCCCGCTCGGGCGGGGTCACGTGCGTCTGTCCGATGTAGGCGTCCGGGTCGAAGACGTCGTCGTCGGTCGGTGCGATGTTCATGTCGCCACACACGATCGTCGCCTCGGGACCGGCGGCAACCACCTCCCGCAGCGAAGCCAGCCAGGCGAGCTTGTACTCGTAGTGCTCCGAGCCAGGCACGCGCCCGTTCGGTACGTACACCGAGACCACCCGGATCCCGTCGCAAGTGGCGGATACCGCGCGCGATTCGGGGCGGGGGAAGCCCGGCGCGCCGGCGAGTCCCACCACGGCGTCGTCCAGCCCCGCGCGCGAGAGGATTGCGACCCCATTCCAGGTCGCCTCGCCGTGAACCGCGACCGCATACCCGCGGTCGCGCAGCTCGGCGCCGAGCAGGTCGAGGAACGCGTCGTCCGCGAGCTTGGTCTCCTGCAGACAGACCACGTCCGGCCGCCGCTCGTCCAACCAGGGCAGCAGCCGCGGCACGCGCTGCTTGACCGAGTTGACGTTCCAGGTCGCGATCCGCACCGACCCCACGGTACCGGCACCGCCGACGCCCGCCGCTCGTCCACACCCAACGGCCGCCGACGGATCGTCCAACCGAGCTCGCCTCAGCTCTGCTCCAACGGCTGACCTGCCATCCCTCCGCCAGATCTTCTCCCGTGCTTGGAGAAGCGCCGAACGGCGGTCGGCAATCGGATGGACCCCAATCCGAAGCAGACTCCCGCATCTCGCAGCCGATCGGCGGCCGCGAGCGCGAATTCAGGCACCGTGCCTGGAGGTGGAGCGGACTTGACCGCCAGCCCGGGCATCCTCTCCGAGAACAGAAGCAGCGAGTCGGAGGCACGCTAAGTTGCGACGCAGGGATGATCCGGATCCGGCCTTGGCGGGCTCTCCGGCGACTCTCACCGGGTTCGGCCAATTTCCGGTCTCGGCCCATCGACACGAAAGGGGGCAGCTATGTCCCGCCCTCCTTCTCCCAGTCGCGTCCGCCTCCTCGACGGCGCCGACGCGGTTCTGACCCCGCTCACTTCGACTAGGCACTCACGGGTCCCGAAGCGAGCTCGCGTGACCCTGGCCAGCCTGGGGAGCTGACCCCGGAAGCGCCGTCCGCGGCCGGGGCCGAACTCGACTCCGAGTCTCGGATCTTTCCGGGGTGGCGCTGGGTCGCGGTGGCGGTTGCCTTCCCGGTGGCTGGACTGATCGGCCGGGCTGCCGGCGGACCCGTCGATGAGGTGGGTGCCGCGCTGCTTGGGGGTGCCCTGACCGGCGCGGCGCTTGGTGCGAGTGAGTGGCTCGCCGCTTCGGGTGTGTTCGGACGTGCGTGGGCGTGGATCACCGCGAGCGGCGTCGGCTATGGAGCAGGGCTCGCCGCCGGAGCCGCGCTCGTGGGCTACGAAACAGGCCTTGCTGACCCGTCAGTTCACGGTGTTCGGAGCGGCCGGAGCGGTGGTCTTCATGTCGCTCAGCGGCCTGCTCGTCGCGCGCCTCGCCCCGCCACGCGTGCGGGCCGAATGATGCGGCCCCACTGTCGTAGAGCGAGCCGAGTGCCGCTTCAGGCGGCGACTCCCCGCGGAGCGCCGTCCACCGGCGAGGTCCTCGAGCGCCTTCGCCAAGGGGGACGACACCGAGGAGGGACTCATCGTCATAGGTGCTACTTCGCTCGCGGGTCATCCCCTCTCCTTACGTGCGGACCGACAACGGAGGGGACAGGAGGCCTTGTGGACAAGAGCGAGAGAGCGACCCCGGAGCTATTGACGGTCACGCACATGACGCCCATGAGCGCGTTCGCTTGCCTCTGTCGCCGACACCACCGTCGGCCGGCATGACATGACGGACCGCGAAAGCCACCGACTCGAGCGGCTGCGCGCGGAGGCTCGTTACCACGCCCAACGCTTCGACCTCTATCGGGCGCGTCTTTATGGCGGGCGCGCGCTGAGCGTGGCTCGGCTCGAAGAGTTCCAGCGCGCCTCCGACGCCGCCGCCGAGCGTCTCGATCAGGCGAGAAGCAACCCGCGCGCTAGCCCCAGCGAGGATGATCCGGCGCTCGCGAGGTCGCCCAAAGGCTGACCACACCTAACGGTCGGGCCGGCGGCCCGTCGGTTCCGGGGCTCACCTCCGAACGGGCGCGGGCGGCGACCACCCGTCCCGGCATACCCTCACTCGTCCTCGCCGGCCAGCGTGTCGTTGGACGGGCTTGGGTGATGCGCCGACGCCTGCTTTCTCGCAAGCTTCTTGGCCTGCTTCTCGAGCCGACGCTCCACGAGCCTGCGTTCACGGTTGAGTTTCGCCATCGTGGTCTTCCTCTTGCCGCTTGAGGCCATCCCCTGTCCTCCCGTTTGTGGAGCTTCGAGCGAGTCGATGACGCGCGCGCCTCTGCGAACGGAGCCGCAACGGTGCGCTTAGAGCGTCTGGACGTTCGCGGCTGCTGGGCCCTTGGGGCCCTGCTCGGCGTCGTAGCTCACCTTCGCGCCCTCGGCCAGCGACTTGAAGCCGCTGCCCTGGATCGCGTTGTGGTGCACGAACAGGTCCTTGCCGGCGTCATCCGGTGTGATGAAGCCGAAGCCCTTGTCGTCGCTGAACCACTTCACGGTTCCTGTTGCCATCTTTATCCCCCTCCGGGGTATGTGCACGGCGAAACGCGGAGGGTGCTCGAAGGCAACGACTGCGGAAACGCGGAGCACTGCTTTCGGTCGAACGGACGCTCGACCCGTAACCCGAGTCTAGCGCCCGCTACTCCTTTCGCGTGGAAGGAGCGTGCCCCCATGGGGCACGCCGACGCGGTCGCCCGCGACTGGGGGCTGACCGGCATACCGGAGACCTTCTTCATCGGCCCCGGGAGCAGGGTCGTCGCCCACGTGGTCGGAGCCATCTCGGTGGAGCAGCTGGCGGACGGCA
>Ga0187894_10006373_pt1 | contig 11609 bp, 14 predicted proteins | sample GBC1701081metaG_FD_136650 | JGI IMG/M metagenome (GOLD analysis project Ga0187894, IMG submission 136650) | White microbial mat communities from a lava cave in the Kipuka Kanohina Cave System on the Island of Hawaii, USA - GBC170108-1 metaG ...
CCAATCGTGCTAACCTTGTCCATGGACGGCCTCCTTTGCTGGTTACGGCTTCATCACCTCAACCAGTTTGGCACATCGATGCCGGGTGGGGGCCGTCCACACCATCATCCCGAGCGCAGCGAGATGACAGGGGGCGTTACCGCTCGGCGTCCAGCCGTGTTTCCAGCGCCGCGGCAAAGCGATCGAGATCGCTCAACGGCAGGTCGGCAATGGCGTGGAATACGAAGCCGCCATGCGACCAGCGTCGCAGGCCGAAGCCGTCGTGGACGTCGCGCCGCAGCGACTGGCCTGCGGTGTCGGGCCAGAGGAAGAGGGCGATGAGGTGGCGATTGCGCTGATAGACCAGCACGGCGGTCTTGCGGCCATCGATGACGTCGATCCGGCCACCGACCAGCGGGAAGCCATCGGTGGTGAGGTCGTGGACCGGTGGTGAATAGGCGATGCGGCCGCCGAACCAGGGCTTCACCGTGTGGCGGTCTGACGAGGCGACCTCGACCGGCCGCTCGCCGGCGGTAACGCGCAGGTAGCCGTCGATGACCTCGCGCGTGGCATCGGGGCCGGTCGGTAGTGGCAGGTAACGCCCGGCGGTCCAGCCGGCGCCGAGTGCAACGACGAGGCCGGCTGCCCAGCGCAGCATGTCGCGCCGCGCGGGTTGAGCGCGCGGCGGCATCGTCACCACCGTTGCACTTGCACTGTCATTGTTGGCCGGGAGCGCGGCGATGATGGCGGCCCGCAGGTCGGCGGGCGCGCGGGGCGATGGTGCCTCCCTCAGGGCGTTGCGCAGCAGGCGGGCCTCGTCGAGGCGCTGCTGGCAGCGCGAGCAGCCGGGCAGGGCGCGTTCGAGCGCGACGGCCATGTCAGCCGACAGCTCGCCATCGGCGTAGGCATCGATCAGGGCTTCGCAGGTGGCGCAGTCCATCTCGGTCATCGTCGTCAACCATCCTCCGCGCGGCGGATCTCGGCCGCCAGCGCCGCCCGTGCCCGCGCCAGCCGCGACATCACGGTGCCGATCGGCACATCGAGGATCGTCGCGATGCGCTTGTAAGGGAGATCCTCGATCTCGCGCAGGACCAGCACTTCACGCGCCGCCTGGGGCAGAGCGTCGAGCGCTGCCATGACCGAACGGCGGGTGTCGGCCTCCAGCAGCGCCTTCTCCGGTGTCTGCGGTCTGCTGGCCAGCGCCTGCGTGCCGGCCAGGACCGTATCAAGTGCCGTATCGGCATCCTCCAGGTCCGCCATCGGTATGCCGCGCGCCTGCCGCTGCGACATGAACGTGTTGCGCACGATGCTCAGCAGCCACGGCCGTGCGTCGGCGCCACGGAACGTCTCGAAATAGCGCCACGCGCGCAGGAACGCCTCCTGCGTCACATCCTGGGCCTCGCTCTCGTTGCGCGTCAGCCGACGTGCGAAGCCAAAGGCGGCATCCAGATGCGGCAGTGCTACGGCCGCAAAACGCTGAGCCCGCGCTGTGTCAGTCATGCCGGCGATCGCAAAACATCGATCCTAGACCAGGCCACGGATCTTTTTATTCCACCGCCAGTGTGGCCGGAATAACCGGTCGCCGGCGGCGGTATCCCCTGCGCGTCCCCCCAATCCGGGCGCCAGGAGGGTGCATGACCACAGGCTACGACCGCCGTGACTTCCTCAGGCTTGGCGGCATCGCCGGCGTTGCGTTTGCGTCGGGACTGTTCCCGGCTGCTCACGCCCAGGCGCAAGCTGCCGATTTCCATTTCGTTCAGTTCTCCGACACGCACTGGGGCTATACCGGTCCCGCCAACCCCGATGCCGCGCATACGCTGGAAAAGGCGGTTGCAACGGTCAACGGCCTGGCGGCACAGCCCGACTTCATCGTCTTCACTGGCGATCTTACCCACACAACAGACGATCCCAAGGAGCGCCGCGCGCGGCTCAAGCGGTTCAAGGAGATCGTCTCGGCGCTGCATGTCAGGGATGTGCGGTTCATGCCGGGCGAGCATGATGCGTCGCTCGATCGCGGCGAAGCCTACAAGGAATTCTTCGGCGCGCCGTACTACACGTTCGATCACAAGGGCGTGCACTTCATCGCGCTGGATAACGTCTCCGATCCGGCGGCCAAGGTTGGCGACGAGCAGCTGGCGTGGCTGGCGGCCGATCTGAAGCAGCGCAAGCCCGATGACCGCATCGTGGTGATGACGCACCGGCCGCTGTTCGACCTCTACCCGCAATGGGATTGGGCGACGGCCGACGGCGCCAAGGTCATGGACCTGCTGACGCCGTATCGCAATGTCGTGGTCTTCTATGGCCACATCCATCAGGAGCACCATCACGCCACCGGCCATATCCAGCACCATGCGGCCCAGTCGCTGGTCTTTCCGCTGCCGTCGCCCGGCTCCCAGCCCAAGCGCGCACCCCTGCCGTTTGATGCGGCGAGCCCCTATCGCGGCATGGGAACGCGCGATGTCGGCGTCAGCGCCAGCAGCGGCTATGCCGTGAAGGAACTGCCGGTGGCCAAGGCCTAGACATGATCAAACGCAGAACCACGCTGCGGTGGCTCATCGCGGCGCCGGCAGCGGCTGGCCTGGCGGCCGCCGCCGGCCTTGCCGCCGAACCTGCCGTGCGCGAGATCCGCATCTCGGCCAAGCGCTTCGAGTACACACCGTCGACCGTCACGGTGAAACAGGGCGAGCCCATCGTGTTGTTGCTGACCTCGGAGGATCGCATCCACGGCTTCAAGATGCCCGACTTCAGCCTGCGCGCCGACATCATGCCCGGCCAGATAACGACCGTGCGATTGACACCGGATCGAACCGGCAAGTTCGCCTATTTTTGCGACGTCTTCTGCGGCGATGGCCATGAGGACATGGAGGGCACCATGATCGTCGTTGCCTAGATGTTGCGCCCTTCAGAGCTGCGCCGTCATGGCCGTCAGTTCGGCGATCAGCGCCTTTTCGTTCGGCAGATCCAGGATGCCGGCAGCATAGAGCGAAATGCCGCCATAGTGGATCATGTAGACCTTCATGACGGTGCGGCGTCGTTCGGCCGATGTCTGGTCGGGGTGGCAGAAAACCCGCATCGCCTCCGTGATGACGCCGTGCGTGGCGGCCTGCAGTGGCGGGTTGTGCTTCATGGCGCCGTGCGGCCGATTCGACATCAAGGTATAGATCGACGGGTTGGCCAGTGCAAAGCGTACATACTGACGGGTGTAATCCGCCGCCGTCTGGGCTTTCTTCAGGATCGCTCCCAGCCGCGCAAAACCTTCGGTGGCGACCGCATCCAGCAAGGCATCGCGATCTTCGAAATGATTGTAGATCGACCGGTGTGCGACGCCGACCGCGCCGGCGACCTGGCGCAGGCTGAGCGATTCGTGTCCGCCCTGGGCGACAAGATCGTATGCGGCACCGAGTGCCGCTGCTTTCAGGTTGCCGTGATGAAAGGTCTCGCGCTGTGCCGTCGTCATGCGCCTTCATACAAAGAAGGTGCATGCACCGCCAGCCTCCCCAAGGCCGGTTTCGAAGCGCATCAGGCGACAAAAGCCTTGATCGCCCAGGCCCGCGCCGTGAGGTGGATGGAGCCGTCACCACGGTACGGGAGGCTATCTTGCAGCTTTTGTTTCAAGCGCTCCTGGGCATCAGGAGCGAGGCTGACGCAATACCCGGGCGCTGGTCCGGCACCCAGGGTGAACGGGTGCCAGAGATCATCAAAGTCTTTGAACACAGTCGCCACGTCAATCGGCGTGCATGCGATTGTCGTCAGGCCGGCGTCCGCAGCCAACGCTGTCAACCCGTCCGGCGTGCAGTAGGGGAAGCGCCTGTTCTCGGCAAGATCCGCGGCAGCCGGATCAAGGGCGGCCGCAGCCTTCCAGAAAGCACGCATGAACGCCACGCCGCCACCCGGGTAGTCCCACACATAGAAGCCAACCGAACCACCAACGCGGGTCACCCGTTTCATCTCGGCGAGCATTTTCTGCTTGTCGGGCACGAAGTTCAGGACAAGCGCCGACACGACGGCATCCAGGCTGGCAGCGTCGAGAGCGAGGGCCTGTGCATCACCAACCTCAAAGACCGCGCGCTTGTCCGGCACCGAAGCCCGGGCCGCGGCGAGGAAGCCCTCGGACGAGTCGATGGCCAACAAGCTCTTCGGATTGCCGTGCACCAGGATGGCGCCGGACAGCGCGCCGGTTCCGCAACCGACTTCCAGCCAGTCCAGGCCGACCGGAACATCAAGCCAGTCGAGAAAGCGCGGCGCGATCTGGCGGCTCCATCGCCCCATGTAGGAGTCGTAGCTGTCGCCGGCGTGCCAGGCGTCGTGACGGGAGGTTACCGTCATCGGTGGATCATCCCAATAAAGGGCCGGTCCATTTTGAAATTCCTTAGCGAGGTTTCGGTCATGATGTGCTCGTCTTGCCGATTGTGGCCGGCATGCCCGAGCAAGTGACCCACCTCATGGGCAAGCGTATGATGCAACTCACGATCTGACGAGGTTCGGGGCTTTAGGTTCGCAGCGCGTACCCTCTGATCTATCCAGGCTTCTGACTGCTCGAACGTTGGGGACTTGCTAGGCCACGTTGTATCCGGTGGAAGGTATTCCCCAATGGGATGGTCACTGACAATGGCGCAGCCCGCATTAAAGTGAGATGCTCCGTACCTATTATCGCTGGTTCTAAATTCGCCGGCAAAAAAGACAGTCATCTCAGCGGCAGAGTCTTTCTGCGGAATGAAGAACTCCATGAATTGAGCCTCGCTGATAGGACTGCCGAGGAAGCGACTAAAGTTGATGGGCAGTGCACTCTTGAGCTCGAATTCCACATTGGCGGCTGGAAGGTAATAGCGATTGAGGAATGCTACCAGCTTCTCTGCGAGGGATGGATCGTGCGTTGTGCCTGCTTTCATCTCTTTATCGACATTCCAATAGTGTACGAAACGGAACGAGATGGTCACCTGTCGCCACGGTACCGTATAGACCTGCAGAGGGGCTTGGATGCGCCCATTGACGTAGTTGAGATCCGCAAGGTAGCTAAGGCGCTTTCCCTCAATCGACAGAAGCGCGCTACCATGCAGGCCGTGTCTGATGTGGGTTGCAGTGTATTCATCGCGCAATGTCGCGGGGAATTCCTGCGCATATTCCAGGACAGACTTGTCTGCTTCTGCGGTAACATCTTTTACGGTCAAATCGCTTCTGTTGAATCTCAGGTCGCTTTGGATGTTGAAAGACCTCACATTGATCAGTTTCACGAGACCCTTCCCGCGGTAGGGAGCGACGAGAAGGGGCGGTACTGTTTCGTGGAAGCCGCTGTACTGGTGAAAAGCGGTGAAGCGGGCAGGCATGGCAGGCGACCTCTGTTGCGATAACCGCAGCGCGGATAGGTATCCTTAGAGTTATCGCCAGTCTTCAACGGAGGGCGGCGACGTGCGCAGCGCGTCGTATGACGCGTTCCGTGGCGTAAGCCAGCGTGATGTCAGTGTCGATCGCTTCCCGGATGGCCTTGATGGCTGGTTCGCGCGCCCGCAGTTTCGTGGCGGCATGGGCATCGAGATCGATGGCGGTCAGAGCCTCGGCGGCCTTCTGCGCAGCCACATCCAGATCGACGGCGGGAACCGTCCAGTCGAAGAAGCCTGCCGTCACGGCCTCTTCCGGATCGAACATCTGACCCGTACCGACAGCGCGACTGAAATAGGGCGGCGTCAACCGCTGGCGTGCGACTTCGACGGCGAACCGGGGAACAATGAGGCCGATCGCAACCTCGTTCATCCCGATCTTGTAGATACCTTTGGCAGCGATCCTGATATCGGACGACAGGATCAGGAAGGCGCCCATGGGAAACGCATTGCCGTTGCAGGCAACGACGATGGGTCGCGGAAACGACAGGATCCTGAGCGCCAGTTCGCCGCCCAGTTTCAGCATCGTGTGGATCTCGCTGGCGTTGCCGTGGGTGAAAACGTTGAGGTCGAAGCCGCCGGAAAAATGGCGGCCGCGCGCGGTCAGGGTGACGATGGTACGGTCGCGTTCCGCTTTGTCGAAAGCCTCGTGAAGCTCGCTTAACATGGCGATCGACATCACGTTCGCCTTGCCATCGTTCATGATGATCTGGCTGACCGGGCCAGCACGCAGATAGGTCACCAGCTTGGACATTGGCTGCTCTTCTCCGTTACTCAGCCGTGAAAGTGAGCGAAGGTCTGCAGTACGAGGCGGACCAGATTCGCCTGCCGGCGCGTGCCGGTCTTGTCCAGGACACGCTTGAGATACTGACGGGCGCTGGACACGCAGATGCCGAGCGTCTCTGCTGTCTGCGCAATGTCGGCGCCGCGCGATAGCATCGCTGTCACGGATGCTTCGCGCGGCGTCAGGCCGTAGGTCACTCCCAGTCCGTGGGTGTCGATGTGGACAGGCGTCGCCGGATCGACAACGAGCAGCGCGGCGCGCGGCGATCTGCGCGAAAAGCGGGTTTCTGTAGCGTCGAGAGATATGACGGTCACGACCAGCGGCATCAGCCCCGACGGTCGCTCCAGATACAAGCGGCTTGGCTCCGATGCGTGTGGCGCTGACGCCGCCGCGACAGCAATCGTTGTCCGCAAAGCGCACGTTTCGGTTGGTGACCCGGCCCGCACACCCATTTCACCCACGCAAAGACCATCACCGTGCGCCACAATTCGAGCGGCGCGCCCGTTCATGAATGTCGGGCGGCCTTCATCGTCCACCAGGATGACACCAATATCGAGGCGCTCGAGGACGGCACCATGGATCTTGCCGACCACATCAGTCTGGATGTGCGTCATGTCACGCGGCCCGGGGCGTAGGCGCCAACGCCGCATAGGACCGCAAACAGGCCTGCCATCACGTATTCCAATCAGTTAGCTATAAAAGCATCCAATGGATACATAACGCAACATTGTGAACGGCACAAGTGGCAGGGATGGTTGCAAGGTGAGCCGTCGACGCCAGCGCGATCTGTATCAGCGGACTTGATGCGCGAGCCTAGCGACCGCCAGGTGGCAAGTCATAAGCGCGCGACGGTATTTCTATAGGGAGCGCGGGGTACGGCGGTGGACGGGAAAGGTCCTCTAGATCAAGCTGTTACGGTTGGATCGGCTTGATCTCCGCTAGGAGAGCGGCGCTGCGGCAGGGTCATGCCAAAGCGTTCCAGGCCACGCTGTCCCTCCGGTGTCAGGCCGTAGACGGCGCGCCCGGTGCGCTCAAACCAGCCATAGACATCCTGCTGCAGGATACGTCCCACGTTCGGGCTGCAGCCTGCCGTGCGCAGCGCGGCGAGTTTCATCGGCCCGTGAGCCGCCAGCAGGCTGGCACAGTGCAGCGCCTCCTGCCGATAAGCCGTGACGATGGGCTGGCGCGTCGAGCCCCCTTGATTGGGATCTCCGACACGCCGTGCATGCTCGCCAAGCAATCGGTTGACACGCTTCGTGTTCTTGCGCGGCTGGTAGGGCAGGGGGTCAAGCAATACTTCGACGCGCCCATAGGCTACGACCATCAGGCCCAGGCCCAGGCGGCGGCAAAGCTTTTTCACGTCGCGCAGGCGCTTGGGCCACGCGCCGATGGCGAGATAGACGGCGTCGGTCAGGCCGAGACGATCGACGCCCTGGAGCACCAGGCTGAGATTGAAGGCGCGCTTCAGCTCGACCACAACAGGCGGCTCCGAGCCGCGTACGCCCACGAGGTCGCAATGGCGTATCTCGCCCTTCACCACGTATCCCTGGCTTTCGAGGAAGGTCTTCACCGGCGCATAGAGGTCGACTTCCAGAGTCATGGCCGCGCCCTTCCGACCCAGTCGAGTGACGACATCGCTTCGATCATCGCGTCGACTGCCTGCTGCGGCAGACCCGGGCGCCACTTCAGGCCGATCGTGCGCGATAATCCGAGCTTGGTCACGGACAGCGCCGCGACGTCCTTCGTCGCCAGGCTGCGGGGTGCGATGGCGATGCCGACGCCCTGCGCCACGAGGCGTAGCGCAAGATCGTCGCGCTGTGCCCGCGCCGCCGTTCGTATGGTGATGCCAGCGGTACTCAGGCGTCCGGCCTTCAATTCACACGACGAGCGCATCACCATGGGCTCGCCGTCCAGATCGGCGATCCTGATCCGTGCCGGTCGGCGGTCGGCCAGCCGATGACTGCGGCCGACGAGAGCGACGAACGGCTCCCGCCAGAGGATGTGCGCCGCGGCGGTCTCCTTCCCGGTGACAGTCCATGCCGCATCGATCCGGCCGGCCCGCAGCCAATGCGCGAGGCGTTGCTGATCGCCCTCCCAGAGCTGCAGGCGCATATCAGGCCGGCGACGGGCCCAGAATTCGGCAAGGCCTGACACATCGGCCCCGGCGATCGTTGTCAGGACGCCGAGCCGCAGTCGTGGCGGCTGTTCGCTCCTGGTCCGGAACGTCGTGCGCGCGGCCTCGCACTGCCTCAGGATATCGACGGCGTGCTGGTGGAAGGCCATGGTCCTCGGCGTCGCGACCAGGCGACGCCCGACCCGATCGAAGAGAGGGGCTCCCAGCTCGCGCTCCAGTGTCTTGAGGCCGACAGAGATCGCGGGCTGCGAAATGTGCAACCGCTTTGCCGCCTTGCCGACGCCGCCGCACTCGACGACGGCGGACAGGAATTCGAGGTGCTGAAGTTTCATTATATTTATTAATCTGTCTGTATCATAAACATATATTATACTTATATAAGAGACATGGCTAGCCTCCGGCCATCCCATCGATCCGGAGTTTTCCCATGTCCTATGAACACCTCCTGACGGAGATCCACGGAAAGGTCGGCTTGATCCGTTTCAACCGGCCTGATCAGCGCAACGTGCTCTGCATGGCGCTGATCGCCGAATTGCGTTTCGCGCTCGATACGTTCGAGGAGTCCAGCGAGATTGGCGCCATTGTCATCACCGGCGACGACAGGGCCTTCGCGGCCGGCGCCGATATCGGTGAGATGGCGGCGTTGGATTCGTTCGCCGATGTCTTGCGGAGCGAGTTCAGCGGCGCCGACTGGCTGCGGATCGCGACCTGCCGCAAGCCTGTGATTGCCGCCGTGGCAGGCTACGCGCTCGGTGGTGGTTGCGAACTGGCCTTGATGTGCGACTTCATCGTGGCCGCCGACAACGCCAGGTTCGGCCAGCCCGAGATCACCGTCGGTGCCACGCCGGGATGCGGCGGCACGCAGCGCCTGCCGCGCGCCATCGGCAAGGCCAAGGCGATGGAGATGTGCCTGACGGGTCGCCTGATGGATGCGGCGGAGGCCGAACGTGCCGGCCTTGTCGCGCAGGTCGTGCCTGTCGCACGCCTCGTTGAGGAAGCCATTCGCACGGCGGCAGCGATCGCCGACCGGTCACGGCCGGTCACCATGCTGGTCAAGGAATGCGTGAACCGTTCCTTCGAGGCCCCGCTGGCCGAGGGCGTTCTGTTCGAGCGGCGGATGTTTCAGGCCTGTTTCGCGCTCGACGACCGTCGCGAAGGCATGACCGCCTTCAAGTCGAAACGCGCCGCGCGGTTCCGCGATCGCTGACTGTCCTGGGAGCGCGGGCCTCTGGCCCGCTCATGTCTCGGCGCTATGCGTACCGGCGAGGCAAAGCTTTGGCCAGCGATGCGGGCGGGACGCCCGCGCTCTCTATTTCGCCCGGCGCGGCCAGCGGGTCGCGACCTGCGGCAGCACCTGGTCGATCAGCTGGTGTGTCTGGGCCAGCATGTCGTCGCCTGATCCCATCGGCCGCAGGATGAACTTCGAGATCCCGCCATCGACGTATTCGGCGATACGCGCCAGGACCACACCGGCATCGCCGATGGCGAAGTAACGCTTGGCATCACGCCCGGTGCGCTTTTCATAGGCGGCCATGGCGTCGACGACCAGGCGGTCGGTCGCATTGCCGAAATAGAAGGGGAAGGCGGCGCCGTAGTGGTCGTCGTCGATTGTGCGGCCAGCGTCCGCGGCAGCGCGTTTGATCGCAGCTACGACGCGGGCGGCTTCATCGGGTGTTTCGCCGCCGGCCTGCCAGCCCGTGCCGATGCGGGCGGTACGGCGGATCGCTGCCTCGGACGCACCACCGATCCACAGCGGAAGGTCCGCCTGCACGGGTTTGGGTGCGATCGACGCGCCCGTCAGGCGATAGTAGGTGCCCGCGAAATCGACACTCTCCTCGCGCCATAGGCGTTGGATGATCTCCAGTCCCTCGTCGGTCCGGCGGCCGCGCGTGCGCGTATCGATGTCGAGCGCTTTCCACTCCGGCGCCAGAGGGCTGCCGATACCGAAGGCCGGCAGCAGCCGGCCTTCGGACAGCACGTCGATGGTGGCACACTGCTTGGCCACAAGGACGGGATCGCGCAGTGCGACGGAGATCACGTTGACGCCGAACTTCAGGCGACGAGTGCGGCCCGCCAGCGCTGCGATCGCGGTCATGCACTCGAGGATCGGCTGGCGGCTGACGACACGGTCCGTCTGCCATAGCGAATCGACGCCACCGTGCTCGCAGAGATCGACCCAGCGCCAGTAATCCGACGCCGACGTGAACGGGAACTCCATCAGCCCAAGGCCGATCGCGACACTCATGGCAGGTGTTCCTTGAGAGATAGGCTAGCGTGGTTATGTCATTTCGAGCGCAGCGAGGAATCTTCTGCGGATGGAGACTCTTCTCCTGGGAGATGTCTCACTACGCTCGACATGACAGGTTGGGTTAAGCCGCGTGGGCCTTGGCCAACGGCGCCCAGGTGTCGAGCGTGCGCAGGATTTCGTCGCGGTCCTTGTCGGGTACGCCGAACAGCGCGCGCTGGATACCGGCCTTGGCGTAGCTCTCCAGGACCGCTGCGTCAGGCGGTGCGCCGAACACCGAAGTGGTCAGGGTCTTGGGATCGCGGCCAGCGGTCGATGCCATGCGATGCAGGCGGTCGAGCGAGGCCACGGGATCGAAGCCACGCATGGCGCGCGGGAACCAGCCGTCGCAGTAGGCGACCACCCGCTTCAAGGTGTGATCGGTTTCGCCGCCGAGCAGAACAGGCGGGTGGGGACGCTGGGCCGGCTTGGGGTAGCTCCAGATCGGATCGAAGTTGACCATGTCGCCGTGGAAAGCCGCTTCTTCCTGGGTCCAGATCGCCTTCATGGCCAGCACGCGCTCGCGCATCAGCTTGAAGCGGGTGTCATAGCGTGCGCCATGGTTCTCCATCTCATCGACATTCCAGCCGCCGCCGATGCCGAAGATGAAGCGGCCGCCCGACAGCAGGTCGAGGCTGGCGATGACCTTGGCGAGCACAATGGGATCGTGCTGCGGCACCAGGCAGACGCCGGTGCCGATCAGCAGCTTGCGCGTGACCGCCGCGGCGAAGGCGAGGCCAATGAAAGGATCGTGCGTATGGGCATAGCGCTTGGGCAACTCGCCGCCGCCGGGGAAGGGTGTCTTCCGGCTCAGCGGGATGTGGGTATGCTCGGGAACGAACAGCGATTCGAAGCCGCGTTCTTCCAGTGCGCGGGCCAGTTCGGCGATATCGATTCCGTAGTCGGTCGGGAAATAGAAGACTCCTACATGCATCGCTCTTCTCCACATGGCAGACATTCGAAGTTGTAGCTCCCCTTGATACGACATCCGACGCCAGCCTGTCGCCGGTTCTCGGGAGGAACGTGCGATGAAACAAAGTGACGGCCGCATTA
>Ga0187894_10006374_pt1 | contig 11607 bp, 6 predicted proteins | sample GBC1701081metaG_FD_136650 | JGI IMG/M metagenome (GOLD analysis project Ga0187894, IMG submission 136650) | White microbial mat communities from a lava cave in the Kipuka Kanohina Cave System on the Island of Hawaii, USA - GBC170108-1 metaG ...
ACGGAGCGAATGCAGCAATGCATTCGGAGGAACTGTGGGGGAGTAAGTTCCTTTCCGTCGTGAGTGGAGAAGGCTGCCTGAGCAGTGGCCGTCATGGGGAGGGCGGACAGTGAGCAGGCAGCCATTTTCTTTGTTTAAAAGCAGGCGTTAAATCGCATTCGCTTGCAGGCGACGAGCCATAGGGCAAATAGGACGGGCGCGATGGGAAGAAAGTAGAGGACGTGTATGGCTAAGGCGATTTGTAAAGTGCTTGGAGTGGTTTTCCTGATAGTGGGATTACTTGGATTCGTCTTTCCGAATTTACTGGGAATGCATCTGTCAGGCGTCCATAACATCATTCACTTGATGTCGGCTGCGCTGGCGCTCTACTTCGGTTTTGCCGCGTCGCCGAGCGCCGCTCGCACGTTCTCTCTGGTCTTCGGAGCTATTTACCTGCTGCTCGGCGCACTGGGCTTTATCACCCCAAGGCCCGTGATCGCGCTGCTTCAGGCCCACGAGACGCCTGGCGGAGTGTATAGCCTGGCGGCCGACAACATTATCCACATGCTGCTGGGCGCGATCTTCATGATCGCGGGATTCGCGCGCGCCGCGCACACAACGCCCATTACGACTCATAGAGGATCCACTACCTCCACTACTTCCACTACTCATGGAGGCAGAGGAACCACAGCGCGTGGGGCGCGTGGGGCGCGCGGATAGGCTGGCGCGAATAACCCTGGCGCAAATAAACCCGGGACGAAACTTTATGACCACCGAAGTAGGAGCCGAAGTGAAAGCGATGCCGATCAACAGCGGCATCGGAGAGAAAGAAAGAAGAGAGATCGCTGAAAGCCTGTCGCGGTTGTTGGCTGACACCTACACTCTTTACCTGAAAACGCACAACTATCACTGGAATGTCACCGGACCGATGTTTCAGACGCTGCATCAGATGTTTGAACAGCAGTACACGGAACTCGCCGATGCTGTTGATAAGATCGCTGAGCGCATCCGCGCGCTGGGCTTCCCGGCGCCTGGGACATACCAGGAATTTACCCGTTTAACTTCGATTCGCCACGAGGAAGGCGTGCCCGACGCGGAAAAGATGATCCGCTCTCTGGTCGAAGGGCACGAAACCGTCACGCTTACGGCTCGCGAGGCTTTCAAAATCGCCGACAAGTTTAAAGACGAAGCTTCAGTTGACGTGCTGACCGAGCGGTTGCAAGTCCACGAGAAGACCGCTTGGATGTTGCGCAGTCTGTTGGCGAAAAGCTCCGTGGCGACCGCGTAATCAATGACGAACGGCGTCTGACAAATAGAATCCGCCTAGGAATTTTTAGCCTGATTATTTTCACAACAATTTGTCCTCACCCGTAAGATACGTGAGCCATCTCGGTTTTCGCATCAACGGGTATGCGCCAATCCCCCAGCAGCGGTAGCCTTTTCCGGCAATATGACGCCATCAGTATAGGGACACACCAGGAGCTTGAACCAATGCGACTACAGCCGCAATTGATCCGACTGTCGCCGAAGCTTGCCGCCCATATTAAAGAGAGTCGCCATCGGCCGATCGTCTGTCCAACTCCCATCGGCGCCGATCGCGTTTGGAAATTATCTCTTCGGGAGTGCGCAGTTCTTGATTGTCCTGAAATTCCATTCCAACCGCCCGCCCGATCTCATCCACGTTATCTTGATCGGGCGTTGCGACATGACCGCCCGGAGTCTCAGCTCCGGAATCCTCAGCCTCTTGCCACTCTGTATCCACATCGCCAGCGGCCAGCTCCGGGCTGACCGCATGATACTTCTCGAACTCGCCCTTCATGAGCCTGCGGCCTATTTCGGCCAGATTGTCGTCGATCACGGTATCCGGATCAGGCGCGTCCGCATCGTGTTGGCGCGCCTCATCGCTCCGCGCCTTTTGAGTTCTCTTCATACTTCCTCCGGCCTTTCTTGTTTAAGAGAGATGTCAGATGTCAGCTCGTATCACTAGCATCAACATCTGACGCATCAACTTCAGGTAATAGCCTGCGAGTCATCGCCTCTATCCGCCACACCGGGTGTGGCCGAACGCCACACGGATCAGCCTCTCGATCCGCTTCGCCGCGCTAGTTAAAGACCGGGAAGTTGTGCTTTTACATCCCTTAAACAATAGGCTAGTTTCGTCGGAGAATTCTATTGGGCAAGATATATGCCAGTCTTTCCAGCGGCTTGCGCCGCCGCGTGTCCAATTAACTCAGTGCAATTTAGGTCAACTCAGGTTAACTCAGCCGAATCAGGTACGAAGCTCCAATAGATAGGGTATCGTCGCAATACGCCGCTGTTCCGTTTGCAATCGCGGGGCGGGTTCGACAACGAGTTGGCGCCGTGATTGCTCACCTAATTGAGGCCGATATGGCAAAAGCGTGTCAGTAGCCCGACCGTAGGGGAGGGCATGAATTGATTATCATGCCCTCCCCTACGGTCGGGCTATTGACACTGAACAATCGGAGAATTTACCAATGAGAATCGGTGAAATCCGCACGCTGGCGGGACCGAATGTTTACAGTTTTCGTCCTGTTCTTTCAATGAAGCTTTACCTGGAGGAGTTGGCTGGAAAGGAGAGTCTCGAATTTCCAGGGTTCAACGAACTTTTGCTTGAGCTAATGCCAGGGCTCATGAAACATCATTGCTCAATGGAGCGTGAAGGAGGTTTCATGGAGCGGCTGCGCGAGGGCACTTACTTTGGCCATGTCGTCGAACACATCGCTCTCGAACTGACCGAGTTGGCCGGCATTCCCGTTTATCACGGAAAGACGCGGAACGCCGGAGAGCCAGGCTCTTACAACGTCATCATCGAATACAAAGCGGAGAAGGGAACAAAGCATCTGCTGCGCATGGCGGTGGAGATCGTGGAATCACTGATCGACTGCAAACCGTACCCGCTGGAGAACAGGATAGAGGAAGCCGGGAAGCTTATAGCGCGCACCGAACTCGGCCCAACTACAAAAGCGATTACGGAAGCGGCAACGCGCCGCGGCATTCCATGGAAGCGCATCGGCGAAGACAGCCTCGTACAGATGGGGTACGGAAAATACCGCCGCTTCATTCAAGCCGCGATGACCGAACATACCAGCGCCGTCGCCGTCGACATCGCATCCGATAAAGAGCTGACGAAGATTCTTTTGAGAAACGCGGGGATTGAAGTCCCACAGGGCGCGCTCGCGGGCAATCTCGCCGAGGCGATTGAAGCTCTGGAAATCATCGGCGCTCCGGTCGTAGTCAAACCTTACAATATGAGCCAGGGGAGAGGCGTCTCTCTCAATCTCACCACCCCGGCGCAGGTCGAACAGGCCTGCCGCATTGCGAAACAGTATGCGTCAAAGGTCGTGGTCGAGCAGCAGTTGATGGGCCGCGATTATCGTGTGCTGGTGATCAACGGGAAAGTGGCGGCGGCGAGCGAGCGCATCCCCGCGCACGTCATCGGGGACGGCAAGCGCGCAATCTCGGAATTGGTGGAGAACGCCAATCGCCATCCCGCGCGCGGCGACGCCCACGATCGGCCGCTCACCAAAATCACAATTGACCCGGCGATGATGGAATTTTTGAGGCGGCGGGATCTAACCATCAATTACACGCCGAAGCCGGGCGAGGTCGTCTACCTGCGCGAATGCGCCAACCTCTCGACGGGCGGGACGGCCAGAGACGTGACCGATCTTATTCACCCGCAGACCGCCGCGATGTGCGAACGCGCCGCGCGAATCATCGGGCTGGATATATGCGGGATCGATCTGATCCTCGACGATATAGCCAAGCCACTGGGACCGGATAATGGCGTCGTCGAAATGAACGCCGCGCCCGGATTGCGCATGCACGTTTCGCCGAGCGAAGGCCGGAGCCGCGATGTGGGCGAGGCGATCATTGACATGCTTTACCCCGATGGCGGGACGGGCAGGATCCCGATCATTTCAATCACAGGCACGAACGGCAAGACGACCATCACTCGAATGGTCGCTCACGCGCTTTCCGAAAAAGGGATCATCGTGGGGATGGCTACAACCGATGGGATTTATATTGGCGGCGAACAGGTTGTCAAAGGCGACACCACAGGCCCGCGCTCGGCTCAGACCGTGCTGTCCGACCCGTCGGTGGAGATCGCAGTGCTCGAAACCGCGCGCGGCGGCATCGTTCGCGGCGGGCTCGGTTACGACTGGTCCGACATCTCGGTCATCAGCAACGTGAGGTTGGACCACGTCGGGCAGGATGGGATCGAGACTCTCGACGATCTGCTCTATATCAAAGCGCTCGTCGCGGAGCGTGTGCGCGAGGGCGGAACGCTGATTCTCAATGCGGACGACGAACGTCTGGCGCAATTGATGGAAGACGAGGAAGTCGGCAGGCTGAAGAAGAATGTCGTCTATTTCTCCATGCATCCGCCGCACGTGCTGATCCGGCGTCATCTGGCCGCGGGCGGATCGGCTTACCTCTACAAAGACGGATGGATCGTCGAAGCCACGGGCGGCGACGAGGCGCGTTTGATTCGCGCATCCGACATTCCGGTGACATTGGGAGGCGCGGCTTCGTTCAACATTGCCAACGCGCTCGCTGCTGTGGCGGCCTGTCGCGCGCATGGCGTCAGTCGCGAAGAAGTGGCGGCGGCGTTGAAAGGCTTTCACGGCGAGCTGCACAATGCGGGCCGCGCGGGATTGTTTGAAATCCAGGGAGGGTATGCGCTGGTGGACTATGGCCATAATCCCGACGCGTTCACCGCCATTTGTCAGATGGCGGCGAAATGGAGTGGCCGCCGCGCCACGGGCGTCATCGGCGTGCCAGGCGACAGGGACAATATGGTGGTGGAACAAGCAGGGCGCGCCGCCGCGCGAGGTTTCGAACGAATCATCATTAAGGAAGACCGGGATCTGCGCGGGCGACGCAGCGGCGAAATCGCCAATCTGTTGCGCCGCGCCGTGATCAACGAAGCGCCAGGACGCGATTGCCGCATCGTGCTCGATGAGATCGCCGCATTGCAAACAGCGATTGATGAGATTGAGCCGGGCGATGTGGTCGTAATCTTTTATGAAAAACTCGACCCCGCGCTTGCGCTGCTCAAACAGCACGGCGCCACGCCCGCGCAATCCGTCCCGCGCCTGTTTTATTCCGCGGAGAGCTTTCTCCAATCCGCCACCGGATGAGTGAGGGAGAGAGAGTACGGAACAGACGGAAATAACGGAACAAACGGAAAGTTTTTGGACAGGATATACAGGATTGATGAGGATTGACTGCAAAGCAAAAACTCTTCGCCTCAGTCTGAGAAGTCCTGCCAATCCCGTCCCAATCTTTTTTCCGTCTGTTCCGTTATTTCCGTTTATTCCGTTCTCTCTCTGCCTTTTTCACAGAGACGAATGCTGACACTGATCGAAAACGGTTTCGTCTATTCGCCCGAGCCGCGCGGGATTCAATCCGTGCTGCTGGCCGGCGATCGAATTGCGAAGATCGGCGATGTTGACAGGCGCGCCATTGAAGCTTCAGGTCTCGATCTCGAAGTTGTTGACGCCAGCGATTGTCTCGTCACGCCCGGATTGATTGATCCGCACGAGCATCTGCTTGGGGGGAGCGGCGAGGCGGGTTTCAGTTCGCAGACGCCGGAAATCTTTCTGCATGAAATCGCCATCGCCGGAGTCACAACCGTCGTCGGGTGTTTGGGCGTTGACACGACAACGAAGACGATGCCCGGACTCCTGGCCAGGGCGAAGGCGCTGGGCGAAGAAGGGCTGACGGCGTTCGTCTGGTCGGGCGGTTACAACGTCCCGCCGACCACAATCACCGGCTCGCTGCGCGACGATCTGATTTACATCGACGAAGTGATCGGCGCGGGCGAGATCGCGATCTCGGACAATCGCGCGACCGAACCTGCGATTGGCGAACTGGCCAGGCTGGTGAGCGACGTATACGTCGGCGCCATGCTCAGCGGCAAATCGGGTGTGACGCATTTCCACGTTGGCGATCATCCGCAACGGCTCGCGCCATTGCGCGCGCTGGTCGAAAATTACGCCGTGGCGCCCGAATGGCTATACCCGACGCACATTGAACGAAACCGCGAACTGATGCGCGAAGCCGCCGCTTTTACACGGATCGGAGCCTTCGTTGACATTGACACGATGGAAGAAGACCTGCCGGAACAGTTGCGGTATTTCCTCGAAGACAACGGCGACCTGCGCCGGCTGACGGTCTCATCCGACGCGGCGATCTCAAGCCCGCGCACGCTCTACGACCAGCTTCGCGCGTGTGTGGTCGAACACGGTTTCCCGTTGGAACAGGTGGCGCCGCTGGCGACCTCGAATACCGCGCGCGTTTTGAAGCTCGATCGAAAGGGAAGACTGGAACAGGGCCGCGACGCAGACGCTCTGGTATTGAGCCGCAAAACACTTGAGATAATGAGCGTCTTCGCCATGGGAGGGCAGTTGGTTCGTGGCGGAGAGCTTATCGTCACGGAAAAATTTCTGAGGCGCAGCAACAGGAGAATTTCACTTTATGGCGGGAAATCATAATGGTCAGCGGAAAGCCTCCTCGCGAAAGAACCAGCCAGGCGGTCAGCATAGCTCCGTGAAAAAGAACGGGCGGAAAAACGAGCGCGAGAAGAGCGAAAAGGGCGCCGAGAAGCGCGCCGAAAAGCCCGTCGAAAAACCCTCAGAAAAATTGGATGGAAGAGGCGCCGCCCACGCGGGGCTTGCGCCAGCGGGATCACTGTTTGTCATCGGCGGCGCTGAAGACAGACAGGACACGAAAATCATTCTGAGTGATCTGGCTAAAAGGATCGGTTCCGGCAAACTGGTGATCTCGACATTGGCTTCCGATTACGGCGATGAGTTGTGGGAGGCCTATCGCAAGCTCTTCTCCTCGCTGGGCGTGAAGAGCGTCAAGCATCTGGACATGGACCATCGCGACGAATCGTCCAAAGACCCGCGACTGGACATCCTCGCCGAAGCGACGGCGGTCTTTTTCACAGGTGGCGATCAACTCAGAATCACGACTCGCCTGGGCGGCACTGCGCTTTCCGAACGTATCGAGGAGATTTACAGTCGAGGAGGAATTGTCGCCGGGACCTCGGCGGGCGCCACGGCGTTGGGCGAGATGATGTTGGTCGGCAGTCCGGGCGGTGGAATCAACAAGGTCGGCGACGTGCTTCACATGACGCCGGGGCTGGGGTTGGCGAAGAACATGATCATTGACCAGCACTTCTCCGAACGCGGACGGATCAGACGATTGCTGGGCGCGGTGGCGCAGAACCCGCGCATGCTCGGCATCGGGATTGATGAAGACACGGCGGTTGTGGTGGAGGGCGACGGGAAGTTTTACGCGCTTGGTTCGGGCGCGGTCTACGTCGTTGACGGCCACGATCTCAGTTACACGAACATCTCGCAAGCTTCATTCAGCCGGGCCTTGTCGGTTTTCGGCGTGAAGCTCCACGTTCTCAGCCACGGCGACGGCTTCAACCTGAACTCGCGCCAGCCTGCGCACACCGCCGCCGCCGATGAGAATTCCGAAGCGGAGTTGCAACTCATCAAGGAAGAGATCGCTTAGTGCTTGCCGCCAGAAAATATGTTGAGGGTTGAAGGGAAGCAAAAAGGCAAAAGAGGCGAAAAAGCCTTTTGTGGCAAGGCGGCATCAGTGGTTTAGGTCTTGCGAATCAGCCCAAGAGAATCTTTATGTCTCATCTCCTCACCTCCTCAGTACGAGAGACAAAAAAATCGCGCGAGCCGGAAAGTCGCTTGACGGACTGCATAAAAAAAAAATACACTCCGTGCGTTTCAGAGAAGAATATCCACACACACAACGAATAAGAAGTAACAACGTTGCCTATTTCTCCGCAGATCATCTTCAGCGTAGTAGTTTGAGAAGGCTCTACTGACTCTACCTTCCACGGATCTTTATTTCCAGATTGAAAGCCCTGCTTTGCGCATAAGTGTGCGCGCCGCCTTGGCGTGAATTGAAACGAAAGCCGCGCAATCGCCTTTCGGTTGCGTAATTCCTTTAACTATCTTCTTGAGGAGTTGGTTTATGTCCCGTATCCACCTTTTCTCCGCCGGTCTTTCTCTGTTTGTTTCCATCATCAATTTTTTCAAGCTTCGCAATCCGGTTATGACCGCGCGGCGGGTTTTGATCGCCGGTCTGATTATGTTGCTCGTCAGCAATCACGCCCTGGCCGCGCCCGGTTTCGTAATGGCCGGAGCGGAGCTTGGCCAGAAGGCGCATTTCTGGTGGCATTCGAGCGGCTGGGCCGCGGAATTCGATCGCTTATTCCCCGGACGATCCGGCGGCCAAACTCAGAGCGGATGGGATGGCAAAGGGGCGCCGGATCAGCCAGTACCGCGGCCTAAACCACAGGAGACGCAAGAGCAGCGCAATGCGAGGGTCGTCCGCGTGGAGATCTCTCCCCGTGACGTTACAGTCGCGGCTGATGAGACAGTTATTTTTATCGCCGTCGCCTATGATGCGAAGAATTCGCCGGTCGCCGGCGTCCAATTCGACTGGGACGGGGAGGACGAGGTCAGTGGGCAGAGAGTGAACATCGCGGAAAAGGGTAAATTCGCTTCATCGAGGCAGGGGAAGTACAAGATCAAGGTAAAGATGGCAGGGCGTGAAGCCTCAGCCAAGGTGAAGGTAGAGGGTGTCAGACGCGTACCCGGCGAAAAACCGATCGGGACCAAGCCTGTTTCATCCCACGATCTGCCGGTCAAACCTAAATCCACTTCACTACTGCAAAGAACCAAACAGCGTATCGCCCGGGCCGGCGCGACAAGCCCACCGGGCAGGAGCGGCGCCGGAAGCCTTGCGATGCGTAGCTTCGCAGCCTCCTTCGCGCCAACCGCATCGAAGGTCAAGTCCGGGGCAGCGGTCTCAACTACCGGGCCGGCGCCGCTCATTCAGTCCGGCGGAGAAGACCTCTACGGCTGGAACAGCAACAACTACTGGTCGGCGGATGATCCGGGAGCGGATCGAGGTACCCCACCCGGCCAAGCGCCTGACGGCGGCGCAGGGTCGGGCAACTTTCAATTTACTGCGCCGGCGCTGGCGCGCGACGGGCGCGGTCTTGATATAAACCTCGGACTGGCGCTGAACTCGCGCGCCTGGCATAAGGCGGGTTCTCAGATCACCTTCGACATTGACCGCGATTGGCCCGCGGTGGGTTGGTCGCTCGGCTTCGGTAAGATCGTCGGGATGGGCGCGCAGAATGGTTTTATGCTGATCGAGCCTGACGGAACGCGCCACCCCTTCACCGGCTCGCTCACCTTCTTCCAATTCTCGCAGGAGTGTAAATGTAGAACCTCGGATGGTTCTTTCATTGATTACGAGGTGACAGGCAATACGCCCGCGAGCGGCGGAGCGCCGATCGTAGCCCTTGCTTATTTCCCGAATGGCATGTCAATCCTTTACAGCGCGGCAGGCTCGAACGCCATCTACCCGGTGCAGATCATTGACGCCAACGGCAACATGATCAACATCTCCTATCGCAACAATCAGGGGCCTCAGATTGATAAGATCACCGACACGCTGGGTCTCGCCATTCAGTTCTACTACGATTCAAGTAACCGGCTTGTGGCGATCACCGCGCCGGGCTACGACGGCACGACACGCACGGTTGTGCGGCTGACCTACGCCGAGAAGAATCTCGGTGATTTGGGAGCCGATTACGGCTTCATCGGCTTGACGCCCATGGTGCGCAGTAACTCGATCCCGGTAATCAAAGCGATCTATTACCCGGCAAACAATACCGGGTACTGGTTCGGCGACGCGGATTCATATTCGGCCTATGGCATGATCGCCAAAGTTATCGAGCAGCGTGGAATGGGCTTCTCAGGGGCTCCGCTCAACGAACAAGACCCTTACCAACCCGCCGACCAGGGCAACATCGCACCGGGCATGATGACTCGACAGATGGTCTATGACTACCCGATGAGCGCCAGCGGTTTGACCGATTCGCCCGGTTATCAAAATATGACCGAGACCTGGGCGGGGATGGAGGGGGCCGCCCCGGTGACTAATTACTTCGTGCAAGAGAACGCGTCGCCGCGACGAGTGGAGATCACCCGGCCCGACAGCGTCAAGACTGTCATGCTCTCCTACAATACTCCGGGGCAGTTCACCGACGGGCTGATCTATCAGGACGAGACCTACAGCCCGCAGGGCGCGCTGCTCGGCAAGTCTTTGGTGAATTGGGAACAAGGCAATTGCCCGGCGCCGGGGCAGCCGCTTGGCCCCTACGACTACTGCGCGCCACGCCCGACCCGCGTCGAAACCACCGATGAACGGAACCAGAAGACCGGCAAAGAGTTCAGCTACGGTCCGCGCTACAACCAGGTGATCGAGACCCGCGATTATGGCTATGGCTATTCATACGGCGCCGCGAACACGCTATTGCGGAAGACGGTGAATCAGTACCCCAACAACCCGAATTACACAGATAAGGGGTCGTACTGGCGACACATCTTCAATCTCGTCTCGGTCAGTGAAGTTTATGCCGGGGATGGGTTCACACGTGTGGCGCGTACTGAATATAGCTATGATGAATTCACCGGAACCGCCGGGCTGCAAAACACGCCGGGCATCGTTTACGTGGGCCATGACCTGTCCTCCGATCCGTACGTTCCCGGAGCTTATAACCCGGTGACTGAGTATCGCGGTAATGTGACGACCATCAAGCGTTACGCCGACGCGGCAACGCTGAATCCCGCCACTGCGGTTATCGAGACCAGGCGTTACGACATCACCGGCAACGTCAGGCGGATCAATAGCTCCTGTTGCGAGCAGACGACCATCAATTACACTTCGAGCACGCAATATGCCTGGCCCGAGTCGCAGACCCGCGGCTCGGCAACCGACCCGGCCAAGCAGAACACGGTCAGCGCAAGCTATGACCCCAACACCGGCCTCGTGAACAACTCGACGGATGCGAACGGGCGGGTGTCACAGGTCGTTTACTACACCGACAGCCTGCGCCCGGAGAGGGAAATTTCCCCGACCGGCGCCTTCAACTATCACCTCTACGACGATACCAACCTGGTAGTCTACGATTTTGCATACGAGGCCGGCCAGTCAGGTGGCAATTTCGCTTCGCGCAGCGACAAGTATGTGGACGGCCACGGGCGTGTTGGCGGCGAGATCGCATACGGCAAAGACTACGTGATGGATTTTGTGCATACGAAATATGACAACCTGGGTAGGCTTTTGAAGCAGACACGGCCTTTCCGCGGCAGCGAGACGCTGCAGTGGACCGTTTACGAATACGACAATCTGGATCGGGTTAAGAAGGTCACCGCGCCTGACGAGAGTGCGACGAAGCGTTATTACAACCAGAAATACGAGAGCAACCCCAACGCCCCATACCCGTCCGCCGCAACGCAGGGCACGGCGGGGCAAACCGTGCTGGCGGTTGACGCGTGGGACCGCGAACGGTGGGCGCGATTCGATGAACAGAACCGATTGGTCGAGGTGGTCGAGCCTGACCCGAACGGAAACGGTTCGGTGGCCACGGGCGGGATGAAGACGAACTATGCTTATGACACGCTCGGCAACCTTACACTCGTCACCCAGGGCAACCAGACGCGAAGCTTCAAATATGACGCGCTGAGCCGGTTGACACACCAGAAGCTGGCC
>Ga0187894_10006375_pt1 | contig 11606 bp, 11 predicted proteins | sample GBC1701081metaG_FD_136650 | JGI IMG/M metagenome (GOLD analysis project Ga0187894, IMG submission 136650) | White microbial mat communities from a lava cave in the Kipuka Kanohina Cave System on the Island of Hawaii, USA - GBC170108-1 metaG ...
AATGCCGAAATGCCAGCCTGCGGCATTGGCTTGCCAGCCAATGGCTGAAGCATTGCGGAATTGCAATGAGCCAACCCAGTTATTACTTGTCCATGAAGTGCCGCCAAAGACATTCAGACGCGCTGTGCCACTCGTCGCGCCGATGACAACATTGGTGTTAGAATTACCCCCATTTACTCCGTTGACCATACCCAAAACCAATGTGTCGCTGGCGCTGACTAGCGCCTTAGCGCCGATAGCCGTTGCGTTGCTGAGGTTCCCGGAACCGACTTCTGCATCAACTCCAAGTAATGTGTTAAAGCCGCCTAAGACGTTCGTTCTGCCTGCACCAGAGCCAAAAAAAGAATTCGCACTACCGTTGTTGTTGGAACCTGCGTCGTTACCGAAGAAGGCATTTGCGTTTCCTATATTGCTGTTTCCCGTATTGCTGTAACCCGAACGAACCCCAAAGAAAGCATTTCCGAAGCCAACCGTGTTGTTGTAACCAGAATCCTTGCCAAAGAAGGAATTGTTGTAGCCCGTCGAGTTAGATTGTCCCGCACTTCGACCGAAAAAGGAATTTTCACTACCATCGAAAACACCATTACAGACTGTCCCGCCGCAGTTATCTCTGCCCGCCTGCACACCGAAGAAGGCATTGCTATTGCCGATGGTATTCTGAAACCCGGCTGATCTGCCGAAGAAGGAATTCGCCGTGCCTCGATTATTGAAACCGGCGGAAACGCCGAAGAAGGAATTGGCGTTACCCGTCGTACTGGCGTTGCCGGCAAAGCTACCAACGTAGGTATTATCCAGTCCGGTCGGTCCGGTTGTGGCGGCGTTCAAGCCGACAAACAGATTGTTCGTTCCCGCCGCACTCAAAAGGCGACTGTTGCCCAGATTATATTGCGTCGCGGCATTGATGGTGCTGCCGGAAAGCAGCCCGCCTACCACACCGTCACCGTTGATGTCGAAACCGCCATCTTGTTGCACAGAGGTCTTGCCGCGCCGCAATGCCGCCGCCGAGTTCTGAATGTAATTGCCACTGCCTTCCGGTACGCTTGCCGTGGGAATTTCACCGCTAATCTTCGCGCCGTCTACAGTGTTAATCTGTGTGTTGGTGATGCATCCCGTACACGCTACCGACAAGCCATCGGCAGCATTAGCTTTCGTGCTATGCGAGGCGTAAGGAATAGAAGTAAATGGTTGGCGCGGCGCTAGCACGGTGTACGGGTCTGGATTGCCCGCCGGACGCACAGCGATTTCAAGGAAGCGGGCTGTGCCGTCAAACGCCCCCGCGCCGAAATCGAGTTGCACGGTGAAGACGCCATTGTCAACCGCAACCGTCGGGTTGGTGACGCTTGCGCCGATCTGATTGCCGTCGGTGAGGGCATCGAAGAGCTTGAACTGCATATCATAGTTGCCGCTTGCCGGATTGTTGTTGTCGGTCAGCTTGCCCTGATAGGTGAAGGCTGTGCCTTGTGCCAGTGCGGAACTGACAACCGTAAACCAGATCATCAGTAAAACAAAACATACTCTGCAATTGATAGATTTGTTCTTCATAATAAAATTCTCCTGACAGGGCTTCTTTTGAGCAGGCAGCTTTCCTGAAACCTGCGAACCTCAATCACGCCATAGCCTGCCACCTATGCCTCAACTAAAATATTTGCGAACCAGAATTTCGGCTGTCGCCAACTCCATAATAGAACAAATAATGTTCCCTGATAACTAGGTATTTACACAGGTAGCTGAGAAAAATCGAAACTGCATGAATAATGGAGACACGCCTTTTCTCTCTCCTGCGCTCGCGCTAAATGCTTGATATGATGAGAGTTCCTTAGCGGAAAGATTTTGCCATATAGGATAAAGGGTTATTCGGCAGCAACGCCGAAAACCCTTCTATGCCTTTTGCAAAAGATTTCTGGTAGTGGGTCAAAGTGGTGAGAAGAGTTCAGAGTCCAGCCTTCAGGCTGCCAGTTTGAATCAGCAGCCTGAAGGCTGGACTCTGAACTCTTCTCACCACTTTGACCCACTACCAGATTTCGTAAGGACGCAGATGACGTATGCCGGATTCATAGCACAAGTCAGCTATTCAAAGCGTGTGGCGGTTTCAGTGGCGCAGCCAGTCCCAACTAAAATACCGGCGGGATTGTAAAATTCAATTGTCACCGTGGCGCTGTAACTATTGCCGGTTGCATCCAAGAGAGCTTGCCGCCGCCCTATGGTGAGTCCGGCGTAAGTGCCGTCAGCGTTAAAGCGGAAGAATTGCAAGGCAAAAGTGAAATTTTGCCCGCCTTCATGTTTCCATACTCCATGCCCGGAACCGCGAGTGGTCGGCGCGACACTGGCGCTGTCATGATGCAACGTGCCGCCTTGCATAAACGTATTCAGCGTCGGAAAGGTGCCCAGCGCCTGACCTGTGGCACAGTTGCGAAGCGTCACTTGAGCCGTCCACGAACCTTCTAAAGCGCGAGCTTTACTATTACTAAATGGATTGTCCGAGGCTGCTTCTTTTTGGCTTGACTCCTGTGCGGTCGCCCGAAGTTGCGCCGCCACTGGCAACATGATAATCATCAATGCTGCTATACCGATTATTTTCAAGTATCTGCTTTTCATGATTTTTCCTCTCTTTCAAATGATTTATGCAGCCGGAATATCTGTAAAAATGGCGCTGTCAAACAGCCCGTCGCCACAGTCATTTTCGTTGTTCATTCTTGCTGCTGCGTGTCATAATTACAAAAAGTTGTTCTGAAAATCTTTAGAAAGAGCCTAAAAATTTCTATGATTTTCTCAAAATCACTATGAATGAGCCGCAATCGCATACATTTGAGTTTGGCGAATTCCGTGTTGATGCTTCCAGACGCTTATTGATAAACAGCAGTGGCGAAACGGTGCCGCTGACGCCAAAAGTCTTCGACTTACTGCTTTACCTTGTGCAAAACAGCGGCAAGGTGATTGAAAAAGATAAACTGATGTCGGAGATTTGGGCGGACACCATTGTTGAGGAAAATAATCTCAGCCAAAACATTTCCATTCTCCGGCGGGCGCTGGGAGAAAAACGCGGCGAACATCGCTTCATCGCCACCGTTCCCGGGCGCGGTTATCAATTCGTTGCTGAGGTTGTGGCAGTTTCCGGTTCTACCGTTCAATCTGCCGATCTGCCTGAATCTGATCTGGCAAACTTACCAGTACAAAATGGCAATCAAGCCGCGATTCTTCAAGGTAATAACGAGGCTCAATCTGATAGGTCAACTCAACAGCCTGAGATTGACAAAGCGCAAAAACAGCAGCCCGAACGCCAACCGCTAACCGACCGTAACCCGCGCCAAAGACGAAACCGGGTTATTAGCCGAACCGTCGCCGGTCTGCTCCTTCTCGGCGCAATTGCGGTGTACCTGTGGAATAAGCAAGCCAAATCCGTCAACACGCCGATTAAAACGATTGCCGTTTTGCCGTTTAAGCCGCTGATTACGGAACCCCGCGATGAATCTTTGGAAATGGGTATGGCAGATACGTTGATTGGCCGGCTTGGCAATAACCGTGAAATCATTGTGCGTCCTTTAAGCTCGGTGCGCCGCTATGGAAATTTGGAGCAAGACGCCCTCCAAGCCGGACGCGCCCTGAATGTCGAAGCGATTTTGGACGGTACGATTCAACGATGGGGCGATAAAATCCGCGTCAAGGTGCAGTTGCTCAAAGTTGCGGATGGCACATTACTTTGGACAGAAAGTTTTGACGAAAAATTTACCGATATTTTCGTGGTGCAGGATGCGATTGCCAATAAAGTTGCCGCAGCGTTGGCTTTTCAGTTAAGCGGCGATGAGCAAAGCCGATTGGAAAAACGTCAGCCTACTAATGCCAAAGCCTATGAACTCTATCTACGCGGACGTTTTTACGCTCAGAAAATAACCGCGCCGGAACTATACAAAAGCATTAAATTCTATGAGCAGGCGGTGGCGCTCGACCCGAATTATGCGCTGTCTTACGCAGGAATGGCGGACGCTTATCGCACACTGGCGATAGCCGCCTTAGCGCCATCGAAAGAGGTTTGCCCGCAGGCAAAGGCGCTGGCAAAACGGGCTTTAGAAATAGATGAATCGCTTGCCGAAGCCCATATTGTTTTGGGCTGGGTTGGATTTTTGTATGACTGGGATTGGAACGCTGCGGAAATGGAAGCCAAAAAAGCCATCTCCCTGGCGCCGAATAATTCAGAAGCGCATCGCGTCTACGCCCATATCCTATCCATTCTGGGGCGACACGACGAAGCCATCGCTGAGGGCAAACGCGCCCGCGAACTCGACCCCCTGACGCTCCTTACGGCTACGCTTGAAGGGCAATTTTTGGGTTTTGCCGGACGTAATGAGGAAGCGATTGAGCGGCTACAAAAAACGCTTGAACTTGACCCGAATTTCTGGGTTGCATACACCGTCTTGGGGCGCGTTTATACTCGTCAGGGTCGCTATGTGGAAGCCATTGCTGCATTGCAGAAAGCCAAAGAACTTTCCGGCGGCAGCGCCGACCCCCTGATGCAATTAGGTTACGCACTGGCAAAATCGAGCCAACGCCAGGAAGCCGAAGCCACACTCGCCGAATTAAAATTGTTTGCCGTCAAAAGTTTTCCTTCTGCCTACCAAGTTGCAATGATTTACAACGGTTTGGGCGAAACGGCACAGGCGTTGAATTATCTGGAAAAATCCTTTGAGGAACGCGAAGCGCAACTGGCATTTGTCTATGTTGATTGGAGATGGGACAATCTGCGCTCGGAGCCGCGTTTTATTGAATTGATGCGGCGCATGAATTTTGGCGGTTGATGCGAGTGCCTCCTACTTCACCTGCGCCGTGAAAATCCTGCTAACGCTTTATTGACTTGTAGACTGTCGGGCAATCAGGTTTGAGTAGACAACCCACTTGCCGCCGATATTGCCGCCGACAAGGGTATAAACATCAGTACCACCTGTATCGTTTGTGGCTCGCCAGTTCTTGAAAAGCATACTCGGCGGTACGGAATCCATTTCGACGCGGCTGCTTGGCGATTCGTAAACCTGACGGGCAAATGCCGGGACATTGACGCCGCCAAGCGCCCCGGGAAGCATTCTCGTTACGCTCTCTTTTGCCTTGGCTACGGCTTCTTCCTGCTTCTTCTCTTTGTCAACATAACTGGCTAACTCTTTCTGACATTTACCAAGCTGCGCTTTCAAACTGGCATTTTCATCCGCCAGTCGTTGCTTCTCCGATTCGCTCGACGAATAGAGCGCAAAATTGGTTGACAACCAGATGATAGCGCCAACCAAGGCTGTCGCCGTTAGCAAAAGTAATAGTAAAAGCCAGCGTCGTTTTCCGGCTTCGTCTTGCTCAATCTGTTCTCGGAGCGTGTCTACGTCGCTCTGGGTATATGTCCAACTACTGCTGCGTTGAGGATCGCTTGCGTATCTGTCAGCCATAATACTTCCTGTCGCTTGCTTATTCTTTGTAATTTGGGGGCAAGAAGCCGCAACGCAATTTTAGAGCCTCTGAGAAAAAAATCAATGCGGAGAGCGGCTTGTGTAGAGTTTATTTTTTGCTCCGGGTTATTTGAACTGCCCAAAGCGTTTCATTAATTTGTAGATGTCAATTGCGACGCTGAGTAAGCCAATAACAAGACCGACAAGAAACCACAAAGGAGAGGTTTGATAGTGACTATCCAGCAGCCAGCCGAAGTAGGCGGGCATTCCCATTATCCAGGGAATCGCCAACGCCAGCCCTGCCGTCACCATTGCCTGCCGCCAACTGGCATCACCTTTCTTTTTGTCATCCTCTGTCGCCATTGGCTATCTCGCGCCGGGTCTAGTTACTGGTGGTTGCGGCGTCGGCGGTTCGGCAATCTTCGTACCCGCCCCTACTGGCTTCGGGTTGTTGTAATCATAGGCTTTGTAGACCGCCGCCTTCGCCGTCAAAGCGGTAAAGGGTTGCGGAAAGATGCCGATGACAAGCAGTAAAACGCCGCAGAACAGCAACGCCAGACGCAACGGCATAGAGGCGTTGCGGTTGCTATTCTGCTGCCATAAATTCGCCGTCTCTTCGGGCGCTTTTGCCATGAACATAGCGCGAAGCAACTTGCCGTAATAGACCAGCGAGACGACGCTCATCACTATCGCTAAAATTGCCAGTCGCACTAGCCACGGATAGCGCGTTTCGATGAGTCCGAGAAAGAGGTTGTACTTGCCGGTAAAACCCGCCGTTAGTGGAATGCCAATCAGCGATGCGACAAAGAGCGTCATCAACCCCGCCAGAAGCGGCGAGCGTTTCCTTAAGCCGTTCAAATTGTCTATGCTGTCGCCGGTAATGCCTGCTCTCCTGATGGCAAGCAGACAGCCGAAAACGCCGAGATTCATCAGCGTAAATGCCAGCAGATGAATCACAAAGCCGTTATAGCCGCGTTCGTTGCCAGCAATCAAGCCAAGCAGGATATACCCTGCCTGCGCGATAGACGAATATGCCAGCAGCCGTTTCAGACTCTTTTCCCGTAGCGCCGCCACATTGCCCCAGATCATCGTTAGTACGGCGACCACGCTGAGAAGTATTGCCCAGCCCGGTACGCCTCGCGTATTGGTTGCCGGGTCGCCCGCCAGTGTGCCGCGCACATCTGCCAGCCCATAAAGAAAGAGTCTGCCAAAGAGCGCGAAGCAAGCGACTTTTACGCCCACAGAAACAAAGGCTGCCAGCGCCGGTTGTGTCTTTTCATAAGCGTCCGCCTCGGCTGAGTGGAACGGCACAGCCGCGATTTTGAAGCCCAGCCCCACCGTCAACAGCAGAATGGCAATCAACACCAGATAGCGCACATCGGCAGGGATGCCAAGCGGGTCATAGCCTTTGCTGATAATCACCGGCAACGCCGTAGCGATATTCGTCAGATTCGTCGAGCCGGTCATGCCGTAGAGGAGCGAAACGCCGTAAAGAAAGATGGCGGACGAAAACGCGCCAAACAGGAAGTAGCGTATCGCCGCCTGCCGGGTGCGTTGCTTGCGACTGCTAAAACCAACCAGAATGTAGACGGCAATCGCCAACAGTTCCAGTGAGACAAACATCATCAGCAGATCAATGCTCGATGCCATAAACATCATGCCGACCACCGCAAAGAGCAACAACGGATAGACCGCGCCGCCGCGCTTTATGCCTACTGATGATTGGCTTATTAGTACCAATACGATACCTGCACCGATGAGGAAGATAGCTTTGAAAATGAAAGCATAATGGTCAATCACCAACATTTCAAAGAAGCCGGTGCGCGAGGAATTGCTGGCAGGCAGGACGCTGGTATAGAGGACAACGAGCGAAACAAACGAGAGCGTCACCCCCGCCAGACTCACCCAAGCCAGCAACCGCTTTTGCGTCTCTGACAGCATGGTGTCAAGGATGAGCGCCCCGCAAGCAAAGATGAGCAGCACGACTTCCGGCGTAATCAGTTGCGTCGTCTGTTTGGCTATCGCGGCAAGGTCAACGGTGGTTTGTAGTAGTGCCAGCATGATTCCTGTTCTTCTTATTTTGGTAATGCCAATAAGGAAGGCTGTAGGAGACAAGGCACAGATTCACCGCAGAGGCGCAGAGAACCCAGAGACAGCGCAGAGAAGAGGAACAATACAGTGTCGAAACCTCTTTCGTTTTCTCTGTGCAACCTCTGTGTCTCAGTGTCTCTGTGGTGGAAGCCTTGTCTCAATTTCAACCTCAATGTGTTAGCAACCTTTAGCATCAATAGTGAGTGAAACGCCTGAGCTAAAATTTCAGCAGATCAATTTCGTCAGTTGCGCTCCGGCGATTGCGGAAAATGGTTACCAGAATGCCCAGCCCAACGGCGATCTCCGCCGCCGCCACAATAATAATAAAGACCGTAAAGACTGAGCCGGTTATCGAGTTGACTGCCAGCCCTTTCTTCACCAGGTCTGCTTGATTGAGTTGCAGATAACGCGAAAAGGCGATGAGATTCAAATTGACGGCGTTCAACATCAACTCAATGGACATCAGGATAATCAGGATGCTGCGCCGCGACAACACCCCGGCAATGCCAACCACGAAGAGCAGAAAACTGAGCATCAGGAAATTGACCAGCGTTGGCTCAAAGCGTTTCAAAAAGGATTCGTTTTGCGCCTGTAGCACAAAGGCAGTGAAAAATGATAAGCCGCCGAATACGAAATTGCTCACGATAATTTCCTCTTACTCTTTGGTTTCGGTCTCTGTGGTTGCCGTTCGTGTCTCTTCAGATTCTACCGCTACTTCTGCCGCTTCGTCGTCGTCGCTGTCTGGTTCCGTCGTCTCTTCAGCCGCCGCTATCTCACTCTTGGAATACAACGGTTCCTGCTTTAGGCTTCGCGCCACCAAAGCCGCGCCGATAACCGCAACCAACAAGAGTACCGAAGTGATCTCAAAAGGTAGCAACGCCGTTTTATAGAAGGCATCGCCAACATTTTGCGTATCGTTGGAAACTGCGGAGCCAGCCCCGGCAAGCTCTTTTCTGCTATCGCTCAGGCTCGCATCGGTCTGCTTCAAATCTGCCGAAGGGCGAAATGCCGGTTGCGCCGGATTCATCGCAAAAAAGAACCCTCCGGCGAGCAATAATGCCAGCAATACACCGGGCCACATATGCTTGGTATAGAGATCGCTTTGCTCGTCGCTAATTTGGCGCGGTTGCCGCAACATCAGCGCCACAAGCAACAGCAGAATGACGCCGCCTGCATAAATCAGAATTTGCACACCCGCCGCCAATTCCGCTCGTAACAGTATGAAGAGCATTCCGACATTGATTACCGTGCCGAGCAGAAAGAGCGCCGAGTGTATAGCCGCCCGCGACGACACCACCAACACGCCCATAATCAATGTCGAAAACGCCAGAATATAAAAGATAATTGCTTCCCAACCGTATAGTTGCATACAAGTCCGTCGTGCTTAGTCCGTAGTCCGTAGTTTGCCGCGTTCCCGGAAGGCGCTACAGACTGAGGGATTTTTTGCGATTACTCGAAGATAGCTGAGTCTTCGTTTGTTAGCTATCTAACATTTTATTATTCTGCATTTCCGGTTTATTAGAAAACTTCCAATCCCGTTTTGCCAGCCAGATGAAAGCCAGCGCCAGCAACAAACCGGCAATAATGAAATAAGCGTATCCTCTGCCCATCGGCAGTAAGCGCCCGCTTGTCTCTCTCATCATCTCGAAGACGCCGCCTCTGGTTGCTGGCATTGCCAGTGCGTAGAGAATTGCCGTTATCAGAATGTTGGTCAGCCCTGCCGGTAACGCCCAACGCCAGCCGAATTCCAGTAACTGGTGAGGCGGCAAGCGTCGTTTGAGCCACCGCATAGCATACAGCAACAGCAGCGTCTTTGCCGCAAAGATGAGAATGCTGACGATAGTTTGTGCGACCTGATTCTTAATGGCGCTGAGTCCCGGAAATGACCAGCCGCCCAGATAGAGAGTCACCATTGTTGCTGCCAGCACAATCATCTGCAAATACTCGCTAATTAGAAACAATGACCAGCGATAGTCCTGATGTTCGGCATCATCGGCTGTGATGGTTGTGGCGGTGTGATTGGTTACAACGACTGCCGCCACTACAAAGAGCAGAAAGCCGAGCGGTTGAAAAGCGATATACCATATATGGTCTGCCTGTTGTGCTTCGACAATTCCGGTCATGGATAAGGTATGCGAAAAAATCAGTACCCCGCTTGCCGCCAATCCCATCGCCAGATAATAGACGATTACCTGAGCCGCTGACCGCAACGCCGCCGTTGGAGCCGTTGGTGATTCCTCAGACCATCCGGCAAGCGTCAGCCCAAGGGCGCTCAGGGAAGAGAAGGCAAAGATAAATAAGAAGCCGATATTGACGCTGGCAATCGTCGCCCAGGTTGCGCCCCAGGGCATCAGCGCCAGAGCCAGAAACGCGGCGATGAAAGAGAGCAACGGCGATAGTCTGAAAATAGCTTTGTCGCTATCGGCGGGAATGCCGTCAGCTTTTAGTAAGCGTTTGATACTGGCGGCTGCCGGTCGCAGCGTTGCCCACGGAGTTACCCGCCACCCGGTTAGGTTTGCCTGTAACCATTTCGAGTTGCGGCGTTCAAGATAGATCAACCACGCAATCAAGGTGAGAATAACGACCAACACAACAACAATCTGGACGATTGGAAAGACGACATACTCCGCCCAGAAGATGTCGGGTTGTCGCTCTTTGGTCAGCTTTCTCACCCATTCGGGCGCAACGAAGAGTAGAGACATAATGATTGTCAGCATACATTTCCGAAGTTGTGAACCTTCACGACGAGAGCAGAGAGAGCAGTTCAGAGTACAGCCTTCAGGCTGAAATCTTGCCATACCAGAACTTCAGCCTGAAGGCTGTACTCTGAACTTTCTCTGCCTCTCCCCACATGGAACCACTATCTCTGCTTTCATCTTATAGCAGCGTTTGTGATTCAGAATGCGTCAACGCACAACGACCGATGCTTTTAACATAGGCTTGAAAGCCTTGTCAATCAGGGCTACTTTTCGCTGGTGTCTTAATTTTGTGTTGATAAAATAAAGGCAATTTTTCATCTCACTTGACTCTATAGTTGCCTATAAGGTTTACAATTGTCCTGAGAGAAAGGGGAAAGCATTATGTTTATTGGAAAACTAGCTGAATCTATTGGAGTCAACGTACAGACGATCCGTTACTATGAACAAATAGGCTTGCTGAAGAAGCCGGCGCGAACCGCGACTGGTTATCGAATGTATGGCGAACCGGCACTAAAACGCCTTCGTTTCATTAAGCAAGCACAGGCATTAGGATTTTCGCTTGATGAGATTAAAGAAATTCTGACTATATCAAGTGAGGGGAAACCACCTTGTGCGCGGGTCAGAAAGCTGGCAAAAGCGAAACTTTCAGAATTAGATCAACGGCTCTCGGAGCTTCTCGCCTACCGTCAGGAATTAGCTTCCCGCATTAACCAATGGGAGCAACTTCCTGATGCGCCATTTGATGCGGCGGTCTGTCACTTAATTGAGCTATCGAAAGCTGAAAAAACTTCTTGACTCTATAGCTAACTAGAGGGTTTATACTGAACAAGTAAGAAAACAGAATTTCGTAAAGGAGAAATGATAATGGCAAATAAAAGAACCATTGAGATATTCACCGCGGGCTGCCCGTTCTGCACGGATACAGTGCAAGCGGTCAAGCAAGCTGTTGCATCGTGTGGCTGTAATGTAGTCGAGCGTAATGTCTTATCTGCGGAAGCCAGACAGTATGGGATTCGCGCTGTGCCAACCGTTGTAATTGATGGTCAGATTACCTTCGAGCGCAAGCCGACTGACCAAGAAATCAACAGCCTCACTCTCAATCCGTAATGGCGAAGTCGGCAGAGCCACATAAATTTATGTGGCTCCGCCATTATCACTTTTGAAAGGTAAACGATGAGAAAGAACCTCGAATTTGTGTCTATCCTCTTGCTCTTGCTGCTTGCTCTTGCCAACACCAGTAACGCCCAAGTCAAGAAAGTGGAGATGAAGATTGACGGCTATCTCTGCGGCTTCTGAGTGTACAACATTAAGAAGGCAGTTAGCCGTCTTGAATTTGCACCGAAACTCGAAGAGATTATTTTCACTGATATTAAAAGTGGCAAAGGTAATTTCAGTC
>Ga0187894_10006376_pt1 | contig 11604 bp, 9 predicted proteins | sample GBC1701081metaG_FD_136650 | JGI IMG/M metagenome (GOLD analysis project Ga0187894, IMG submission 136650) | White microbial mat communities from a lava cave in the Kipuka Kanohina Cave System on the Island of Hawaii, USA - GBC170108-1 metaG ...
AAGAGGGAGACAATTCATGACCAGACTTGCTGTAACGCTCGGCACCGCGACGGCTATGGCGCTGGCGCTGGGGGCCGGCTCGGCATGGGCGCAGATCAAGATCGGCTCGGCCGGTCCGATGACCGGCCAGCTCGCCTCCTTCGGCGAACAGCTGCGTCGTGGCGCCGAGATGGCGGTGGCCGACATCAACGCCGCCGGCGGCGTAAACGGCCAGAAGCTGCAACTCGTCATCGGTGACGACGCCTGCGATCCCAAGCAGGCCACGGCCGTGGCCAACAAGATGGTGTCGGACAAGGTCGTGTTCGTGGCCGGCCACTTCTGCTCCGGCTCGTCGATCCCGGCTTCAAAGATCTACAAGGAAGGCAAGATCCTGCAGATCACGCCGGCGTCGACCAATCCCAAGCTGACGGAAGACGCGGCGGCCGAAGGCAACACGACGGTCTTCCGCACCTGCGGCCGCGACGACGTGCAGGGCGTCACCGTCGGCAACTACATCCTGAAGCATCACAAGGACAAGAAGGTCGCGATTCTGCACGACAAGTCGCCCTACGGCAAAGGTGTCGCCGACGAGACCAAGAAGGCGATGAACAAGGCCGGCATGAAGGAGGCAATGTACGAAGCCTACACCGACACCGACAAGGACTTCACGGCGATCATCAACAAGATGAAGCTGGCGAAGATCGACATCATCGTGTTGGGCGGCTACCACCCCGCCGGCGGCCTGATCATCAAGCAGTCGCGCGAGCAGGGGCTTGGGGCCCAGATGATGGGCTTCGACTCGCTGGAGACGGCCGAGTTCGGCCAGATCGGCGGCGCCGCCACCAACGGCGTGCTGATGTCCTTCCCGCCGCGCGCCGAGAGCGACCCGAAGAACGCCGCCCTGGTCCAGAAGTTCAAGGACCAGAAATACACCCCGGAGGGCTATACGCTCTTCAGCTATGCCGCCATCAAGGTCTGGGCTGACGCCGCCAACAAGGCCAAGTCGACCGACGCGGCGGTAGTCGCCAAGACGCTGCGCGCCGGCAAGTACGACTCGGTCTTGGGCTCGCTGGAATTCGACGCCAAGGGCGACATCAAGAACCCGGTCTACGACATCTACGTCTGGAAGGACGGCAAGTCGCACCCGTCGACGAAGTAAGTCTCCTGAATTGTCTCCCCTTCCGGGAGACGGTGGATTTTGCGGTCCGGCGGCATGCCGTCGGACCGTTTTTTCTCGCGAAATGAATATCTTAGGCGCGATCCCTGATCTTCACACCAAGCCATAGTACGAGATTGGCGTCGGTCGGCGAGATATGGTATCGGTGCGCCGCCTGCCAACAGATATTGGGCCTCACTGCCGATGTCGGCGCAAACCATAGCCATGGCGTCCGACCACGCCGGTTTTGACCTGAAGGAGCACCTGAAGCGCGAGCTGCAGGCGGCTGGCCATGCGGTCCTGGATCTCGGCACCACCAGCGCCTCGGCGTCGGTCGACTATCCTGACTTCGGCGCAGCGCTGGCCAAGGTGATCCGCGACGGCGGCGCCGGACGGGGCGTGCTGGTGTGCGGCACGGGCATCGGGATTTCGATTGCCGCCAACCGCGAGCCCGCGGTGCGGGCCGCCGTGGTGCACGACGTCACCTCCGCGCGCCTGGCGCGCCAGCACAACGATGCCAACGTGATTGCGCTCGGCGCCCGCCTGATCGGCACCGAGGTCGCCAAGGACTGTGTGCGCATCTTCCTGGAAACGCCTTTCGAGGGCGGCCGCCACGGCCCGCGCGTGGCCAAGCTCTCCGCCCGCTAGTTATTGTTCCGGAGCGTCCATGACCGTCACCGCCCCGCAAGCCCCTGTCGTTCCATCGGGCTTCTTCACCGCGCCGCTGGCCGACGCCGATGCCGAGCTCAAGCACATCGTCGACGGCGAGCTGCAGCGGCAGAAGGACTGGATCGAGCTGATCGCGTCGGAGAACATCGTCTCGCGCGCCGTGCTGGAGGCGCAGGGCTCGGTGCTGACCAACAAGTATGCCGAAGGCTATCCCGGGCGGCGGTACTACGGCGGCTGCGAGGAGGTCGACAAGGCCGAGGTGCTGGCGATCGCGCGCGCCTGCAAGCTGTTCGGCTGCAGCTACGCCAACGTGCAGCCGCACTCCGGCGCGCAGGCCAACCAGGCGGTGTTCTTCGCGCTGATGAAGCCGGGTGACACGTTCCTGGGCATGTCGCTGAACGAGGGCGGCCACCTCACGCACGGCTCGCCGGCCAACCAGTCGGGCAAGTGGTTCAAGGTCGTGTCCTACGGCGTGCGGCCCGATTCGCACCTGATCGACTACGAGCAGATGGAAGCCCGCGCGCGCGAGCACAAGCCCAAGATCATCGTCGCCGGCGCCTCGGCCTATTCGCGCCAGATCGACTTCGCGCGCTTCCGCAAGATCGCCGACGAAGTCGGTGCCTTCTTCATGGTCGACATGGCGCACTATGCCGGCCTGGTCGCGGCGGGTGTCTATCCCAGCCCGCTGCCGCATGCCCATGTCGTCACCACCACCACGCACAAGACCCTGCGCGGCCCACGCGGCGGCATGGTGCTGTCGAACGATGCCGACATCGGCAAGAAGATCAACTCGGCCGTGTTTCCCGGCCTGCAGGGCGGCCCGCTGATGCATGTCATCGCCGCCAAGGCGGTGGCCTTCGGCGAGGCCCTGCAGCCCGAGTTCACGACCTATGCCCGCCAGGTGATCGAGAACGCCAAGGTGTTGTCGGCAACCCTGATCGAGCGCGGCCTGGACATCGTGTCGGGCGGCACCGACAGCCATTTGATGCTGGTCGATCTGCGGCCCAAGCGGACCACGGGTACGATCGCCGAAAAGGCGCTCGACCGCGCCGGGCTGACGGTGAACAAGAACGGCATTCCCAACGATCCGGAGAAGCCGACCGTGACGTCGGGCGTGCGCATTGGCACGCCAGCCGGCACCACGCGCGGTTTCGGCCCGGCCGAGTTCCGCCAGGTCGGCCACCTGATTGCCGACGTGCTGGATGGCCTGTCGGCCAACAGCGCCGACGGCAACCGGCTGGTCGAGGAGCAGGTCCGCGCCAAGGCACTGGAGCTGTGCCGGCGGTTTCCGATCTACCGATAGGACAGGAAGCGGCCATGCCAGGCCGAGAGAGATGAGACAGGGGGGCGGCTGATGCGGTGTCCGTTTTGCGGCCACGACGATACCCAGGTGAAAGATTCGCGTCCGACGGAGGACAATTCCGCCATCCGCCGGCGGCGTTACTGTCCGTCCTGTGGCTCGCGCTTCACGACGTTCGAGCGCGTGCAGCTGCGCGAGTTGACGGTGCTCAAGAAGAACGGCCAGCGCGTGCAGTTCGACCGCGACAAGCTCGCGCGCTCGATCACGGTGGCCTGCCGCAAGCGCCCGGTCGATCCCGAGCGCATCGAGCGCGTGGTGAACGGCATCGTGCGCCGGCTGGAGAGCTCGGGCGAGAGCGAGATTCCCTCGACCCAGGTCGGCGAGCTGGTGATGGACGCGCTGCGCGCGCTCGACCCGGTCGCCTATGTGCGGTTCGCCTCGGTCTACAAGAACTTCCGCGAGGCCAAGGACTTCGAGGATTTCGTCAGCGACCTCGGCGAGGTCGTGCGCGACTAATCATTTCACGTCATCCCTCGCTTCGCTCGGGATGATTTGCGTTTACGCGACCTCGGCAGCGACGCGCCTGAACTGCAGGCCCTGGTAGTCGCCGGCGGTGCGCCAGGCGTTGAGGATATCCATGAACGCCGGCGCGCCGCGGCCGTAGACGCCGTTCTGGATGTTGCGGTCCGACAGCTGGCCCTCGGCGTTGTAGTAGCCGGGCGTGCATTCCTCCTGGTAGGCCTTGCGCAACACGCCTGCCTTCATGATCGCGGCGGTCCATTCGGCCTCACCCTCGGCGGTCGGTTCCACCGAGTCGAGCTTGCCGGCAAGACAGCGTCGCACGATGTAGGCGATGTGATGGGCTTGCTCGCTCAGCATGTGCGGGAAGTTGGGGGCCAGTCCCGACTGCATCGTGCTGACGATGAAGCAGTTGGGGAAATCACGTGTCAGCAGGCCGTGCAGGGTCATGGCGCCCGTGGCCCATTTCTGCGTCAGCGTGAGCCCGTCGCGGCCGTGGATCTCCAGGCCCGAACGGCGCTCGTAGGCGGTGCCGACCTCGAAGCCGGTGGCGAAGATCAGGCAGTCGATCGGGTAGGCGCGGCCGCCGGCGACAACGGAATCAGCCGTGATGCGCTCCACGCCGCGGCCCTCGGTATCGACCAGGCTCACGTTGGAACGGTTGAACATGTCGAGATATTCGTCGTGGAAGCAGGGCCGCTTGCAGAACTGCTTGTACCAGGGCTTCAGCGCTGCCGCGGCCGCCGGGTCGCGCACCACCGCATCGACGCGGGCGCGGACCTGCTCCATCTTGGCGTAGTCCGCCAGCTGCAGGGCTTCGATCGGATTGGCCGCCTGATGATCGCGCCGGATCAGCTGCATGATCTCGGTCCAGCCGTCGGCGACCAGGTCCTCGTTCTGCGGGATGCCCGATACCAGGTTGTTGAAGTTCTCCATCCGCTGCTGCTGCCAGCCAGGCGACAGCTGCGCGGCCCACACCGGATCGGTCGGCCGGTTGGCGCGCACGTCGATCGAGGAGGGCGTGCGCTGGAAGATGAAGAGGTGCTGGGCCGACTGCGCCAGGTGCGGCGCGCATTGGACCGCGGTGGCGCCGGTGCCGATCAGGCCGACGCGCTTGTCGGCCAGCTTGTCGAGCCCGCCGTGCGACGTGCCGCCGGTATAGGCGTAGTCCCAGCGGCTGGTGTGGAAGCTGTGGCCGGCGAAGCTCTCGACGCCCGGGATGCCCGGCAGTTTCGGCCGGTTGAGCGGCCCCGTGGTCAGCACCACGAAACGCGTCGTCATGCGATCGCCGCGATCGGTGGTGACCGTCCAGCGCGCCGTGCGGTCGTCCCAGGCCAGCCCGCTGACCGTGGTCTGGAAGAGGGCATCGCGATAGAGGTCGAAATGCCGGCCGATCGCCTGCGTGTGGGCCAGGATCTCGGGCGCCTTGGCGTACTTCTCCGTCGGCATGGCGCCGAGCTCTTCGAGCAGCGGCATGTAGATGTAGGATTCGATATCGCAGGCCGCGCCCGGATAGCGGTTCCAGTACCAGGTGCCGCCGAAGTCGCCGCCCTTCTCGATGATGCGGATGCGCGTGACGCCGGCCTCGCGCAACCGTGCCGCCGCCAGCAGCCCGCCGAAGCCGCCGCCGACCACGACCACCTCGACGGCGTCGTTCACCGGCGCGCGGCTGAAGCCCGGGTCGACATAGGGATCGTCGGCGTAGTGGGCGAGGTCGCCCGCGATCTCGCGGTATTGCGTATCGCCGTCAGGCCGCAGCCGCCGCTCGCGCTCGGCGCTGTACTTGGCGCGCAGCTGCTCGGGATCGAAATCGCGGCCCGGTTGTCTCGGGGTCGGCATCGGGCGTCTCTCCATGCAGTCTTTTGTCAGCTGACATTTAGGCGGCCCGCGCGCCGACTGTCCCTGACAGGGCCCGCCAAAAACATGACATCTAGCGCCAGATGATGCTGGTTTTTCTGGCGCAAGATGTAAAGATCGGATCATGGCGCTGCTGACCGTCGCCTCGACCTGGATGAATGCCGTGCTCGACCGGATGGCGCGCGAGGGGCTCGACCGCGCCCAGCTCACCGCCGACATTCGTGGCATCGAGGATGGGCGGATCGCCACCACGACGCGCATCGAGATTCAGCTGTCGCGGCTGATCTGGCAGCGCGCGGCGCACATGACGGACGACCCGCTGCTGGGCCTCAAGGTCGGCAGCCAGCTGCCGACCCAAGCCGGCAACGTGGTGTCGGTGATCCGCGCCCACAGCCCGACGTTCGGCGACTTCGTGCAATCCCTGCTGCGCTACCAGTCGCTGTTGAGCGAAGGCAGTCGCTGGCTGCCACCCAAGCCGATCGCATCGGGCATGCGCCTCACCTACCGGCCGGCAGCGTCGGTCATCGGCCTGGAGCCACTGCAGATCGATGCCGCCGTGGCGTCGCTGGTGGCCTACGGCCCGCGCGCGCTCTGCGTGCGGTTGACCAGCCGCGGCAACCACGATCCTGCTGGCTTCACCGCCTTGCTGGGCTGTCCCGTCACGCTGGGCGCCCAGCACGCCGGCGTCGACTACGGCCACGCCGCCTGGGCGCAGCAGACGCCCGGCGCCGATCCGGCGTTGCTGAGCCTGAACATGGCCTACGCCGAATCGCTGCTGGCGGCCCGTCGCACCATGGACGCGCTGTGCGGCAGCGTGCGCACCGCGATCGAACGGCTGGGCCCGCGGCAGGCCACGATCGACAGCGTGGCGCGCCATATCGGCTGCTCACCGCGCACCTTGCAACGGCGCCTGGCGGCGGCGGGCTCGAGCTTCAAGGCGATCTTCGACAGCCACCGCATGGAAGAGGCGCACATGCTGCTGTCGAAGTCGGGCGCCAGCGTCGCGCGGATCAGCGAACAACTTGGCTATTCGGAAGCCAGCGCCTTCTCGCGCGCCGTGACCGCCTGGTGGGGCGCCTCGCCGCGCCAGCTGCGCCGCGCATTGTCGCCGTGAGCGACAGAAACTGGCCACGCACCGCAGCGGCGCCTAGTCTCCAAGGCCATGACGGAGGGAGATCATATGTCGTGCTACGTCCTGCTGGAATTCACCGCGAAGCCGGGCAGCGGCGCGCAGGTCCTCGATGAGCTGCGCGCGGCGCTGCCGCAGACCCGCGACAAGGACGGCTGCCTCAACGTCGACGTGACCGTCAATGACGACAACCCCGACAACATCCTGCTGGTCATGCGCTGGGCCTCGCGCCGGCACTACGAGACCTATCGCGCCTGGCGCGAGGCCAGCGGTGTCGTCAGTCAGTTCGCCGAGATGACGGTCGGCGGCCTGTCGACCCGGTTCTTCAATCCAACCGACGTGTGACGCTGCCGTTGCCGTCCTTCAGGGAATGCTCATTCACGCAACTGCATTGTATCTTGATTCACTTGCTCGCCCGACAGCGATAGCTTATCGCTTAGATATCAAATAAAAATCGGGGGAAGCGTCGTGAAACGAGCACTCCGGGGAACCACGGCGCTGGTCGCCGGCAATCTCGTGGCGGCACCGGCGATCGCGGCCGATCCGATCGCCCTCGAAATGCGCGGCTATTATCAGTTCATGATCATTGTCGGTCACAGGGACCGCGATGTCGTCGGCACGACCGGGCAGAGCTATCGCCCGGATAATTTCAAGTACGAAGGCGAGATCTGGTTCACCGGCACCACCAAGCTGGACAATGCCACATCGGTCGGCATTCGCGTCGAACTGGAAGCGTGGTCGCGAAGTGCCGCCGATCCATCCAGCCACCGGCAGACCGACAAGAAATATCTCTTCGCGTTCGGCGACTGGGGCCGCATCGAGTTCGGCGCTCTCGATGTGCCGTCGCGCAAGATGGTCTATTCATCGCCATCGGTCCTGCTGGGCTGGGGTTTCGACGATCACAACTTTCAGCACTACGGCACTGGCTTCAACGCCTCCAACACCGCCGGCCGTCAGGGCAACATTCTCGGTACCACCGCGGCGCACTCCGTCGGCTTCGGCGGCGGCTCCTCCAGTGCGTTCGCCTACTATTCGCCGCGCGTGTCAGGCTTCCAGATGGGGGTCTCCTATACGCCCGCCTTCTCCGTCCAGGCACCGGTGGCGACCTGCGCCCATGGCAGCGGCGGCGCCAACATCGACAATTGTCCGCGCAACAACAACTACTGGCACAACGGCATCGACATCGGGGCGAACTACCTCAACAAATTCGATGGGGTCACCGTGGCGCTCTACGGCAGTTGGGCCACGGCGGGATTCGACCGCGGTCCCGTGGGTGCCGGCAACACGCCGGCGCCGAGCACCCTGGGACGCTACAAGTCCTGGGCCATCGGTGCCCAGGTCGGCTACGCCGACGTCACGCTCGGCGGCGGCATGGGGCGAGACAATCTTGGGCGCCGCGGCAACAACGCCACTCGCTGGTACACGGCGGCCCTGATGTACGAGGCAGGGCGCTGGCGCTTCTCCGCCGGTTGGTGGGGTGGTCGCAACAATGACGGCAGCGCCGTTGTCGGCACCCAGAACGCACCGGGCAAGGACAAGCTCGACTACTTTGAACTCGGCGCCACCTACGTGCTGGCGCCGGGCATTCAGCTCCACGGCGGTGCCGTCTATTACAAGGGCGCCGGCCAGAGCAAGAGCGAGGCTGCCGACTCGTGGGCCGGCATCCTCGGCACGACACTGATCTTCTGACGTAGATCGTCCGGTCATCCCGTCATCAACGGGCGGCCCGCGGCGGCGAAGGCGGCTGGCCGTCGAAAGCCGCCAGGATGCGCTGGCGCTCGCCGGCATGGCTGGGCCGATGATCGCGCGCCAGCAACACGTAGAAGGTGGGCAGCACGAAGAGGGTGAACAGCGTGCCCACCAGCATGCCCATCACCACCACGATGCCGATGGCAAAGCGGCTGGCCGAGCCGGCACCGCTGGCGAACAGCAGGGGGATGAGGCCGGCCACCATCGCCGCCGTCGTCATCAGCACCGGCCGCATCCTCACCCTGGCAGCCTCCAGGATCGCCTCCGTGCGATCGACATCCTTGCTGGCCTGGATGTCGTTGGCGAACGCTACCATCAGGATGCCGTGCTTGGAGATCAGCCCGATCAGCGTCACCAGGCCGATCTGGGTGTAGATGTTCAGCGTCGTGAAGCCGAGATAGAGCGGCACCAGGGCGCCACAGATCGCCAGCGGCACGGTGACCAGGATCACCAGCGGGTCGCGGAAGCTCTCGTACTGCGCCGCCAGCACCAGGAAGATCACGATGAGCGCGAAACCGAACGAGATGGTGAGCCTGTTGCCCTCCTGGACGTACTGGCGGCTGTCGGACAGCCAATCGATGGTGATACCCGGCGCGCGCGGCTGTGCGGCCATGAAGTCGACGGCCTGGCCCATGGTGACGCCGGGCTTCAGCACGCCCGACAGGGTCGCGGCGTTCATCTGGTTGAACTGCGGCAGGCGGTTGGGCTGCACACCGACATCGACCGTCACCACCGTCGATAGCGGCACCAGTTCGCCGTTCCTGGCCCGCACATAATAGCGCCCGATATTCTCCGGCGTGACGCGGTGCTGGTCGCGCACCTGCGGGATGACATCGTAGGAGCGGTCGAAGAAGTTGAAGCGGTTGACGTAGTTCTCGCCGACCAGCACGGCCAGCGTGTCGGCGATCGCCTGCATGGTGACGCCCAGGTCACCGGCCTTGGCCGCATCGATGCGGATGCGCGCCTGCGGGCTGTCGAAGGCGAGGTCGCTGTCGACGAACACGAACAGGCCGCTCTTCCAGGCGGCGGCTTTCATCTTCTCCATCTCGGCGTTGAGCGCGGCGAAGTCATCCGGCGCGCGCAGCACCATCTGGAAGGGCAGGCCGCCGCTGGCGGCCGGCAGGGGCGCCGGCTGGAACGGGGTGACTGAGCTATCGGTCACCGACGCGACGGCGCCATAGAGATGGTTCTGGATGTCGGTTGCGCTTCTTGCGCGTTCCTTCCAGTCGGTCATGCTGAAGCCGCCGAAGGCGTGGTTCTGGCCATCGGTGCCATTGACGAAGAAGCTGAAGACGAACTCGGGCTGCTGCTGGAAGATTGCGACGACCTTCTTGGACGTCGCCGTCGTGTAGTCGATGTTGGCGTATTGCGGCGAGCGCGTCGCGGTGAAGATGTAGCCCATGTCCTCCTGCGGGGCGAGTTCGCGCTCGGCGCCGACAAAAAGCACACCGATCGCCATCAGGACGGTGGTGGCGACCAGCAGGACGGCCGCACGGGTGCGCAGCGTATAGGCCAGCGCCCGCTGGTAGGTGCGCGCGACGGCGGCCATGGCATGCTCGATCCATCGTGCCAGCCGGCCTTCCGATGCTTTGGTGGTCAGCAGCGCCGACGTCATCATTGGCGACAGCGTCAACGCGATGATGCCCGATACGACCACCGATCCGGCGAGTGTGAAGGCGAACTCACGGAAGAGGGCGCCGGTCAATCCTCCCATCAGCCCGATCGGCGCGTAGACCGCGGCCAAGGTGACGGTCATGGCGATCACCGGGCCGACAATCTCGCGGGCGCCCACCAGGGCGGCTGCCACCGGCGACAGGCCTTCCTCGATATGCCGGTGGATGTTCTCGACCACGACAATGGCGTCGTCGACCACCAGGCCGATGGCCAGCACCATGGCCAGCAAGGTCAGCAGATTGATCGAGAAGCCTGCCATCAGCATCAGCGCCGCGGTGCCCACGATGGAAAGGGGGATCGTGACCACGGGTATGATCACGGCGCGCAGGGTGCCCAGGAACAGGAAGATCACCACGACGACGATGGCGATGGCCTCGACCAGCGTTTCCTCGACCTCGTCGATGGAGGCTTCGACGAAGTGCGCGACATCGAAGACGCTGGTCACGCTGAGGCTGGGCGGCGCCAGGGCCTGGACGTCGGGGATCAGCTTGTAGGCCGCTTTGACGATCTCCAGCGGGTTGCCGTCCGGTGTCGGTGCCAGCCCGATATAGACCGTGCGCCGGTCGTTCATGAGGGCGGAGTTCGTGTAGTTCTGGCCGCCGATCTCCAGGGTGGCGACATCGGAGAGCCGCACCAGCCCGTCCGGCGTCGACTTCAGCATCAGGCGGCGAAAGCCGTCGAGGTTCGTCACGTCCGTCGATGCGCTGATGTCGGTGACCGTCAGCGCGCCTTTGAGCTGGCCCGGTGCGGCCTGCACGTTGTTGGCGCGCAGCGCGGCTGCGATGTCGCCGGCGGTGAGGCCGCGGGCGGCCATCTTGTCCGGGTCGATCCAGATGCGCATGGCCAGGGTCTGGTTGCCATAGAGCTTGGCCGCCGCGACGCCCGGGATGGAGGTGAACAGCGGCTGGGCAATGCGGGTGGCGAAGTCGGTCACCTGGGGGATGCCGAGCTTGTCGCTGGTGAAGGCGATGTACTGGATCTCCGATGCGCCGTCGGTGATCTTGTCGACCACCGGGTCCGTGACTCCTGGCGGCAAGCGGTACTTCACCTGCTGAACCTTGGCCAGGATCTCGGTCATGGCCCGGTCGGCGTCGGCATTGAGGACCAGCTTGGCCTTGATCTGGCTGTTGCCCATGGTCGAGGTCGATGTCAGGTACTCGATGCCGCTCGCCGTCGCGATCGACTGCGCGATGGGCGAGGTGACGAAGCCCTGCATCACCTCCTGGGTGGCGCCGGGATAGGTCGTGGTGACGGTGATCGTGGCGCTTTCGAGGTTCGGGTACTGCCGCACCGGCAGCGAGAACATCGCGCTGGTGCCGACCAGCAGGATCAGCAGGCTCACCACGACCGACAGGATCGGACGGCGCACGAAGATGTCGGTGATGTTCATGGCCGCGCTCCGATTTGTCCGGCCGCGGCCTCGGCCTGTTTGACGGCGAGCGCCGCGCCGGGCTGCACGCGCAGCTGCCCGCGGGTCACGATGACATCGCCGTCCTTGAGGCCTTGTTCCACCACGATGCGATCGCCGATGCGCTGGCCGGTGACGACGGGCACCAGCTCGGCCGTGCCGCG
>Ga0187894_10006377_pt1 | contig 11600 bp, 5 predicted proteins | sample GBC1701081metaG_FD_136650 | JGI IMG/M metagenome (GOLD analysis project Ga0187894, IMG submission 136650) | White microbial mat communities from a lava cave in the Kipuka Kanohina Cave System on the Island of Hawaii, USA - GBC170108-1 metaG ...
CGCAAGCTGGGCAGGGACATTGATCGAGTATGACATTCTCGGACGAGCAAAACGTCAGAGCGTTCCAACCGAAGTCGATGCCAACTGGAATCCCACCGGCGACGACGCCACGCGCGGGTTTCTATGGACGCATCAGAAATACGACTGGAAGAATCGCGTCATTCGCAAGATCAACACCGACGGCATCGACCAAACTTCTCTAAACGACAGCGACGTGCTCATTACCTACGAAGGCTGCGGCTGTGCGGGTGGGCAGGTGACGACGATAGAGAGCCCGCAAATCGCCGCGTATGGGGGTTCATATCGGCGAAAAGAAAGTATCTATGAAGACATTCTCGGTCGCACGTTTAAGAAGGAAGTGTCTAATTGGGACGGCTCGATCTATTCGACCATCAAGACCGAATATAACGGTCGCGACCAGGCGCTAAATGTAAAACATTATCAGGGAGCCGACACTTCGGGCGTTTTGCAGACGACATCGATGACCTATGACGGGCATGGACGGATGGCGACGAGGCATTTGCCAGAGGAAAACAGTGGCACGAATACGTCGTGGGCGTATAATTTGGATGACACGGTTCAGACCTCAACCGATCCGCGTGGCGTGATAACTGGCTTCACATATAATAATCGATCTCTTCTAACCGGCATTGCCTACACGTTGCCGCAAGGATCGACTATTCCCGCGACCTCGTCGGTCAGCTTTGCGTTCGACAACCTTGGAAATCGAACATCGATGTCCGACGCTATGGGAACGCAAACTTACGCTTACGATTCGTTGTCTCGACTTGAGTCGGAGACCAAATCGTTCAGCGGCGTAACGAGCAGTTTTACGATCGGATATACCTACAATATCGGCGGCGGCCTGAAGTCCGTTTATGACCCGGCGGATAGCTCACGGACGATCAATTACGGCTACGACAAAGCAGCTTCGCTGACCGACATCTCTGCAAACTCGGGCTATCTGTTACAGAATCGAAAGGTAAGGGCGTTTGGCGGATTGAAACAGGAAGATTACGGCAACGGATATAAGCTCAGGCAGCAGTTCGACAATAAGCTGCGCATCTCGGAGTACGAACTTCAGGACGCGAGCCAACAGATCGTGAACGAAACGCTTTACGAATACAACAACGCGGACGAGGTAACGCGGGCCAACAGCGGTGGTTATTTTGATCGGAGCTACGGTTGGGATCACGTGGGGCGGATGACGGAAAGCTCGACGACATGGGTGCCGGACACTGACTATCCGTCTTACTCACAATACGTTCAGTACGACGCATGGGACAACATAACAAACAGGGTCAGCTCGACTTGGGGTTATACGACATTGGCCTGGAGCACTTATCAAAATAACCGCAACACTCTGGCTCAAGGCTCGAATTCTTCAACGGGCACGATGCCGAATGAAACTTGGCAATACGATGCGAGCGGGAACGCCACGGCGACGGGTGAGCAGACGCACAAGTTCGACGCGGCAAATCGTAAGATTGAATCATACGAGGTGTCTTTGCCGCAGTTTCAGTACCAGCGGGTTTCACTTCTGCTGCAGCAGAGCTACGATGGCAACGGGAATGTCGTAAAGCGGTATGAGCGCGAAGTGTATCAGCACTCTCCGATGCGGGAGGAGACGAAGTACTCGATCATCTCGACGGTTCTCGGCGGTGCGGTGATTGCGACCGTAAGTCCCGGCGGTGTTCGCAGCGACGAAAGTGTTTATCGACCGGACGGAAGCAAGATTGCGGTAAAGACCTCGACGGTGGACTATCGCTTCGAAACTCCGTTCACCGGCAGCACCTACGAGCCGAGCAATCAGTATGGGAATCCCGCTCGAGAACTCGACCCGTTCGGCGGAGAAGTCCCCGTATTGCCACCGCTCAACCCGTCGCCCGACTGGATTCCTGTCGGCAGATACATGGAAACGGGGAATCCGCTCGACGCCCACGCTGGCTGCCGAAGTGAAGACGGCATGCCGCATGACTGCTCGGAGATCGCACGGCAAGCCTGTTTCGCGAATCCTCGATGCATGAATCGTGAAAACGGTATCGGCGGACTTGGCTACTGGCTTGCGGGCATAGACCCAAGCAAGCCCCGACACCCGGGATATCGATGGGATATCCCCACGACCGATATTCAATTCGGCGACGGTAAGAAGCGATTTTGGGATTCGCAAATTGTTTCCGCACATCCCGACGCAAGCCAGGCGGGGGAAGCTGATGGTGAAGCTCTAATCGACGATTATTTATGGTTTGATGGGTGTACTCTGACTTATGCTAATGGGCAAGGCCAGCCACAAGCGTCATGGCGAGCCGTTTCCGGTGCCCGTCGCGAAGATCGCATGCCTTACGACGAAAACGTTGTGAATGCCGGGCCACTTCCGTCAAAAGCAACTTATATTGTAGACCCATCAAAAATTCAAATGCGATTTGATCGATGGGAAGTTAATCTAACAAGCCCGAAGGCAATGGAGAATGGGGTTCCACCCCGCTATGCCCAAGGGGACTATAAGTATCCCGAATGGGCGGGAGCGGGACCGATTACAGGCTGGGGAGATTTTCGTGTTCCCTTGATAAAAGTGTCCGGGGAGGTTCCAAACACCAGAGATCCGGATTCGTTTTTCTTGCATGGCAGCACGAATGGATGGGGATCGGCAGGGTGTATAGACGTTGGCTCCGGCCCAAATTGCCAAGGTGTAATTGATATGCTCCGCCGTAGGGCCAAGCCAATAGAGCTATATGTAAGATACGAATGCAACCCGTGGAAGGAGGCTTGGATTGATCAGCAATAAAAGGATGAGGAAACTTTGGACCGTTTCAATTATTCTTCTTCTTGCCGCTCTCGTCGTAATTATGGTCTTAGAGCGCTTGATTGTGGCGGAGTATATCCGCTTCCTAGAAAAGGACCTTCGAATCCAACAATCGTACAGCCGATTGAAGGTTGGTATGTCGGAGGACGCGATCCGCTCGGTAATCGACATCCCTCCAGATCGAATCGCATTAGACGTAGATGAGAATGGCACAAAAGTTCTCGTTTGGTCTTCCAAAGAAGAGTTGCGGCCACTTCACAATATGTTGGGGCTAACTGTCGGAGATGGGAAAAGCACTAGGGACCTTTTTCTCGATTTCAATAGAGAGGGTATACTGCTTAGAATTTACTACGGAGGATAACTGCGGAACTGATACAGAGCGGAGTCAAAAGAGCGAACAGGGTCTGGCCTGCGATTCCAGTGAATTAATTCAATCCTGCTAAACAGCGTGAATTAAGAACTCCGGCGTGACGATGGTTGGGGCGAAGAAGACGGCGAGGTTGTTGAAAGGGCATCACGCTGACCCCCGAACCTTCTTTGTCGGGTTCTGATATAATGGGTTTGATTTTTGGAGGGTTTATTGAGATGCAAAGATCACGACCGTATCTTGTAATTCTACTTTTGTTATCGATCTGTTTTGCTTTTCTGCCGCAGTCACAAGTTGTTTACGCCGATCTTGTTGCGACTGAGAGTCTTTCGGGTGGGTCGAGTGTTTTTGTTTTTCGCGAATCGCAAAAAAAGGCGCAGGTTGCGGGTGGGCGAGTGAGCTCGCGGGTTGGTAAGTCTGGAGCCGCTCGCAGCAATTCGCAGATCGCCATCCTCGCGCAGAAGCGTCGGGCTGCGGCGATCGCAAAACGCAAAAAGGCGGCGGCTGCGGCGAATGCGAAGATCGTGCGCTCAAATACACTCACTACGACGGCGGAGAAGTTTCTCGATGAAAACAAGATCGACCAGGCGATCACGAATTTTCGCGACGCGCTTGTGCAGAACGCGAAAAACGCACGTGCGAGCGAAGGGTTGAGCAATGCGTTGACGGCGAAGGGAATCGAGGTTGCGGGCGATGCGAATGGCGCGGCCGCAATTCCTCTCTTTGACGAAGCTGTAAAACTAGACAAACAAAACGATGTCGCGTATGCAAAGCTCGGTGCGATCCACGACGCGCGAGGCGACGACGAAAAAGCGATCGCGAATTACGAAAAGGCTCTCGCGATCAACGCCGAATACACGATGCTCTATCCGCCGCTAGGCATCGCTTATCTCGAAAAAGACAATCTTGCAAAAGGTGAAGCCGCGCTGGTTAAAAGCGAAAGGGCGGGCATCGACAACGACGACGTTCGGTTTTTGCGCGGGCTGCTTTATTTCAAACAAAACAAAAACGACGCGGCGCTCGATGCGTTTAGTAAATCGGTCGCGTCGGACGCGCGTTTTGTCGAGGCGCAGTATTATCGCGGGCGCCTCCTCGACCGACTGGGCCAGCAAGATCAGGCGATCGCAGCTTATAAAGGTGTGCTGACGAACGACCCGACTTTTGCGGCGGCGTCGTTCGATCTCGGCGTCGCGTATTACAACAAGGGCGAATACACAAACGCCGTTGACGCGTATCAGCAATCGGCAAAATACGACAACGCTAACCCGCAGACGCACGCCAATCTCGCGAGTTCGTATCGCCAACTCGGCCGCTTTCCCGAAGCAAACGCGGAATACAAAACCGCTTCGACGGGGATGAAGACGCCCGATCTTTACAGCGAATGGGGCTACTGTCTCGGCCAGACAAACGAGTGGGACAAGTCGGCCGAGCGGCTAAACACGGCCGCCGAGATGAGTCCGACCGCCGTCGATAATTCGAACGTGAGTTGGGCATATTACAACTCAGGCAAAACAAAATCATCCGCGACGAAGGACGACGAAGGAGCGAAGAAAGATTTCGAGCAGTCGAAAATCTATTCCCAAAAAGCGGTGACGCTCGATCCGAAACTCGACGCCGCATATCTTAATCTCGGCTCGACACACAACGCGCTCGGCGAGTTTCAAGACGCAGTGAATGCTCTCAACACGGCGCTCGGTTTGAACAACGGTTGGGTGATCGTGATGAATCAGCTTGGCTACGGTTATCGCGGGCTGGGCGATCTGAACAACGCGATCGCGATCTTCAAACGTGCGACCGATCTCGATGGTAAAAACACTTACGGACTCTTCAATCTCGGCGAAGCGTATTTTGCCAGCGGTAATAAAAAAGAAGCCAAAAAGATAAACGACCGCCTCAAGAAGATCGACCCGAGACTTGCCGCGAGCCTCGACAATATTTTTAACGGCAAAGCTGTTATAGATAACGCAACTCGAAAAGTCGAGAACAAAATACCAAAGCCGAAGATACCGAGAATTCCTTACTAGCTGGATTTTAGGTAGTTATGAACGCGGTTCGTGAGAGCCGCGTTTTTTCTGTATAATCGTCAGTTTAGAAACAGCTTCTAATGCCAAGACGCAACGATATTCACAAAATTTTGATCATCGGTTCGGGGCCTATCGTCATCGGTCAGGCGTGCGAGTTCGACTATTCGGGAACGCAAGCGTGTCGGGCGCTGAAGGCCGAGGGTTTTGAGGTTGTGCTTGTAAATTCAAATCCGGCGACGATAATGACCGATCCCGAGATCGCCGATAAAACCTACATTGAACCGCTCACGCTCGAAACCGCAACTGCCATCATCGAAAAAGAACGTCCCGACGCGTTGCTGCCGACGGTCGGCGGTCAGACGGGATTAAATCTTTCTGTCGAGCTGTTTGAAAAAGGTGTGCTCGATAAATTCGGCGTCAAACTGATCGGTGCACATATCGACGCGATCAAGGTCGGCGAGGACCGCGAGCTTTTCAAAAAGGCGATGGATGAGATCGGTGTGCCGAGTTGCCGCGGCGGATTTGCACACACTTGGGAAGAAGCGAAAGCTGTCGTCGCAGAGACAGGTTATCCGGCGATCGTGCGACCCGCCTTTACGCTCGGCGGAACGGGCGGCGGGACGGCTTACAACCCCGAAGAATTTGAAGAGATAGCGCGAGGTGGTCTCGCCGCGTCGCCCGTTTCGCAAATTCTCGTTGAGGAATCGATCCTCGGTTGGAAAGAGTACGAACTCGAAGTGATGCGTGACCTTAACGACAACGTCGTCATCATTTGCTCGATCGAAAACTTTGACCCAATGGGCGTGCACACCGGCGATTCGATTACCGTCGCTCCGGCGCAGACGTTGACCGATGTTGAATATCAACAGCTTCGCGATATGTCGAAAGCCTGTATTCGCAAAGTCGGCGTCGAAACCGGCGGCTCGAATATTCAGTTCGCCGTCAATCCGGCGAACGGCGACGTTCGCATAATCGAGATGAACCCGCGAGTCTCGCGCTCAAGCGCACTTGCGTCAAAAGCCACCGGCTTTCCGATTGCAAAGATCGCCGCCAAACTTGCCGTCGGCTACACGCTTGACGAAATTCCGAACGACATCACAAAGAAAACTCCGGCGTCATTCGAGCCGACGATAGATTACGTCGTCACGAAAATTCCAAAGTGGGCTTTTGAAAAATTTCCCGGCGCCGAAGATGTGCTCGGAACTCAGATGAAATCAGTCGGCGAAGTCATGGCGATCGGCCGCACATTCAAAGAAAGTTTGTTCAAAGGATTGCGTTCGCTCGAAGCCGTAAAACCGCTTCGTCTCGTCGATGTTCCCGACGAAGAGCTGCAACGCAAACTTGCGCGACCAAATTCGCAACGCTTTTCATACATTACTTACGCGCTGCAAAACGGTTATTCGATCGACGAAGTTCATCGGCTGACGATGATCGACCCTTGGTTTCTCGATCAGCTCTCGCAGGTGATGGAATTGCAAGCGAAGTTGGTGGCTTATGCAAAAACGGGTGAAGAACAGTTCGAATTAGAAAAGGCATTGTTGTCGCTTGACGATCTCGATGTTGTGAACATTGTCGGGAATGAGTTCAGTGGCAGCCGCGAGAAAGCTTTTCACTGGGGACGCGGAAATCTACAGGGAAAATCTATGATTAACCGTCATAGCGGCTTTGCCATTTCTATCGGCCGTAGAGGACTAAAAAAAGCGCTTAGCGACAGTGCGATCGGCGACAAGCAACAAAAGTCATTTCACTTTGAAGCGATAAGATATTTGCGGGAAATCATTGAGACGGCGATCCTTTGCGAGAGTCATTCTGATCGGGATTTTGATCCACACGTCACTAAAATTCATAGATTCTACTCGGCAGTCTTTGGTGACGGACGGTTATTCCGAGCAAAGCTCACAGTGAAAGAGATACATCAGAAATCGCAAACCTTTTACACCTATTCGCTCGAAAAAATTGAGATGCTCGACGTCATCTGCTACATGGAGGCTTATTCAGCCCCGATGCAACGCCCGCCAAGCATCTCAGTTAAAAGATTATTGCAAAACGCAGAAAAAAGCAAAGGCGATATTTTTTTTGAAGGCAATCAAACAACGCTAGACTTTATTCCTAACGAGGTGTTGCGCCTAGCAAAAGAATTTGGACTATCCGACCGACGCCTATTCTATTTAACTGGATCCGACGAGAAAAATGTTCGCAAATATCTGCGGGATGCGGGCATCACGCCGGTTTACAAACGCGTCGATACGTGCGGAGCCGAGTTCGAATCGTTCACGCCGTATCTTTATTCGAGTTACGAAGAAGAATGCGAGGCCGAGCCGAGCGAGAGGCGAAAGATCATGATTCTCGGCAGCGGACCAAATCGAATCGGGCAGGGAATCGAGTTCGACTACTGCTGTTGTCACGCTTCATTTGCTCTGCGAGACGCAGATTTTGAGACGATCATGGTCAACTGTAATCCCGAAACCGTCTCGACCGATTACGACACCTCAGATCGATTGTATTTCGAGCCGCTCACTTTCGAAGATGTGATGAACATCGTCGATGTTGAAAAACCTGAGGGCGTGATCGTGCAGTTTGGCGGACAGACGCCGCTGAATCTCGCAGACAGATTGCACGCTGCCGGCGTTCCGATCATCGGCACATCGCCCGACTCGATCGACTTGGCGGAAGACCGAAAACGTTTTTCCGCATTACTAAAAGACCTGAACATTCCGCAGCCGCCGAACGGCACTGCCGTTTCGTCTGACGAAGCAAAAATGATTGCGAACGAAGTTGGTTATCCGGTCGTCGTGCGGCCGAGTTTTGTTCTCGGCGGGCGAGCGATGGCGATTGTTTACGACGAAGAATCGCTCGACGAATACATGCGAACTGCTGTCGATGCATCGCCCGAAAAACCGATTCTCATCGATAAGTTTCTCGAACAAGCCGGTGAGATCGACGTCGATGCGCTTGCTGATGAAACGACCGTCGTCATTGCGGGAATTCAGGAGCACATCGAAGAAGCGGGAATTCATTCGGGCGATTCGTCGAGTGTTTTGCCTGCGCAAAAGATCGCTGCAGAACATCTCGAAACGATTCAGCACTACACACGCCTGCTCGCCGATGCACTGAAGGTTTGCGGCCTGATGAATATTCAATACGCGATCAAGGACGATCGCGTTTACGTTCTCGAAGTCAATCCGCGTGCGTCGCGCACAGTGCCGTTCGTTGCAAAAGCCACGGGCATCCCGATTGCAAAGATCGCGTCGCTCGTGATGGCGGGTGATAAGAAACTCGCTGATTTCAATTTGCCCGACGTGCTTCCCGTTCCGCGCATTTTTGTAAAATCACCGGTGTTTCCATTCAAAAAATTCGCCGGCGTCGATCCGATCCTCGGCCCCGAAATGCACTCGACCGGCGAAGTGATGGGCGTCGGCGCCACCTTTGGCGAAGCTTACGGCAAAGCTATGGAAGGCGCCGGACTGAAACTGCCGCTCGGCGGAAAGGCTTTTATTTCAGTTACAAACGCCGACAAAGGACAGGCCGCAATTCTCGCACGCCGCTTGAACAAACTCGGTTTCGATCTTGTCGCGACATATGGCACGGCGAAACGATTGCACGAAGTCGGTTTGGAATGTGAATCGGTTTTTAAAGTAAACGAAGGACGCCCCAACATCGCCGACCTCATTCGCCAGGGCGACATCGCACTAATCATCAACACGCCGCTCGGCAAAGCTTCGCGTTATGACGAGCAGGCAATTCGCAAAGCCGCGCTGCAATTTAATACGCCATGCGTCACAACTATCACCGGCGCCGAAGCCCTGGTCGAGGCGATCGCGACCAAGATGACAGAAGAAAATCTCAGCGTGCGCAGCTTGCAGGAGATTCACGAAAATCTAAGCCACAGAGATCACAGAGAACACCGGGCATAAGAATTTATTTCTCAAACACTCTGTGTCCTCTGTGGCAAATTTGTTTACAATACCTTTATTCATATGAGCGAATCACACGACCGTGAGGTGATCGGCGGGCATCTGCTGGTGATCGGCGGGGCAGAGGACAAATATAACGAGCGGCGGATCTTGAAGAAGTTTCTTGAGCTTGCCGGCGGCGATAAGGCAGAGATCCTGATCGTTCCGGTGGCGTCGGACTTTCCTGAGTTTGCGGCTGATGTTTACACGCAGGCGTTTAAGAAACTAAGTGTTGCAAATCCGCGTGTTTTGCGTGCGACTTCGCGGCAAGATGTCGTTCAGGCTGACGCAGAAAAGTTGCTCGACGGCATTACCGGAGTTTTTATGACCGGCGGCGATCAGATGCGGCTTGTTTCGCTGCTTGGCGGGACAAAACTTGCCGATAAAGTGCGTGAAATGGTGCGCAACACCGAAGTCGTGCTCGCGGGCACGAGCGCCGGTGCGGCGGCAATGAGCACTTCGATGATCGTTCGCGGCGAGCCGTCGTCGCATCCGCATAAAAACGCGGTAAAACTTTCGCCCGGTCTCGGTTTTTTGAAAAATGTAATCATCGACCAGCATTTCACCGAGCGCGGCCGCATTAGCCGCCTGATCACGGCGGTTTCGTATAACCCATACAATCTCGGTATCGGGATCGATGAAAACACGGCGATCATTTTAAATGGTAACGGATCACTTGAAGTATTTGGAGCAGGTTCGGCGACCATCGTTGACGGTTCGCAGATTACTTTTAATGAAATAGCTGAAGTTGCTGATAACGAAAGCTTTAGTGTGTGCGGCGTGCAGTTTCATGTATTGCGAGACGGACTCGTTTACGACTATCGAGAACGCCATCCGATCCAACCGACGAATGAGTTTCTATTGCCCGATCTTGGATGATTTAACCGCAGAGACGCGGAGACGCAGAGGAATGAGGGGCAGTTTTGAATATACTCGGAGTTAATCCCGTTGCGGAAAGGTTGAATGCGATAACCGAAAAGGTGATTGGCTGTGCGATCGAGGTTCACAAAGGACTTGGGCCTGGCTTGTTGGAATCGGCATACGAAAAATGTCTGTGCTATGAATTGTCACAAACTGGACTTCAATTCGAGCGACAAGTTCCATTGCCGATCGTTTATAAGGGCGTAAATCTAGATTGTGGGTATAAGTTGGATATCATCGTTGAAGATATGGTAATTCTAGAGTTGAAGGCCGTTGAACGGATCATTGCAATTCACGAAGCGCAGCTTCTTTCCTATCTCAAGATGCTCGACAAACGTATCGGCCTCATTCTAAACTTCCACACACCGGTAATGAAGAGCGGAATTAAACGCATAGTCAACAATCTTTAAATTTCTCTGCGTCTCCGCGTCTCTGCGGTAAAATTTCTTATGAATATCCTCGAAATCAGGACACTTCGCGGGCCGAACTACTGGAGCGGCTATTGGAAAAAGCTCATCATCATGCGGCTCGATATCGGTGCGTTCGAGAAAAAGCCAACGAATAAGATCGCCGGATTCAATGAGCGAATGGTCGATGTTCTACCGTCATTGAAGGCGCACGGCTGTAGCTATCAGGAAGAGGGCGGATTTTTGCGTCGCGTCGAAGAAGGAACTTGGGCAGGTCATGCGATCGAGCATTTTGCGCTCGAGTTGCAGACTCTCGCCGGGATGGATACCGGTTATGGCCGCACGCGTGAGACGAGCGAAAAGGGCGTTTACAACGTTGTTTACAGCTATGTAGAGGAAGAGGTCGGTCGATTTGCGGGCCGCGCCGCAGTTCGTCTATGGCTTGATCTAGCCGAAGGAAAACTGATTGATGAGATCAAGGTCGGCATTGCAAAAGATATTCAGCAGATGCGCGAGATTCGCGAGAATGTTCGTTTCGGACCGTCGACCGGTTCGCTAGTCGAGGAGGCGATGAATCGCGACATTCCGTACATCCGCTTGAACGATCAATCGCTTGTCCAACTCGGTTACGGTGTTAATCAAAAACGGATTCAGGCGACGACGACCGTCAACACGAATATGATCTCGGTCGATATCGCCGGCAATAAGCATGCGACGAAAACACTGCTCGGCGATATGGGCGTGCCGGTGCCGAAAGGTTACAGGCTTCGGGAGATCGACGAGTTGGAAGATGCTCTCGAGCGAGTTGGCTATCCGGTTGTGATCAAGCCGCTTGACGGCAATCACGGAAAAGGCGCAACAGTCGGGATTAAGAATCTCGATGAAGCCAAGATCGCGTGGGACAAGGCAAAAGAATATTCGCGTTTTGTAATCGTAGAGCAGCAATTGATCGGCTCTGACTTTCGCGCACTTGTCGTCAATAATCGCCTCATCGCCGTCGCCGAACGCGTCCCCGCGCACATTGTCGGAGACGGCAAGCTGACGATCCAGCAATTGATCGACAAGACGAACGAAGATCCGCGTCGCGGTTACGGCCACGAAAAAGTGCTGACGCAGATCGATGTA
>Ga0187894_10006378_pt1 | contig 11597 bp, 9 predicted proteins | sample GBC1701081metaG_FD_136650 | JGI IMG/M metagenome (GOLD analysis project Ga0187894, IMG submission 136650) | White microbial mat communities from a lava cave in the Kipuka Kanohina Cave System on the Island of Hawaii, USA - GBC170108-1 metaG ...
AAGGCGCATCCCTGCAGCTTCTTCCGCAGCGAGCTCGAGCGGATGGGTGTCATCACCAGCCGCCAGCACTGGGACGAGCGGCTCAAGGAGCGGCGCGTGTCGGTGGCCGGCCTGGTACTGGTGCGCCAACGCCCGGGCACGGCCAAGGGCGTGATCTTCCTGACCCTGGAGGACGAGACCGGCATCGTGAACGCCGTGGTCTGGCCCGACGTCTTCCAGGCCAACCGCCGGGTCGTGATGAACGCGCAGTTCCTGCTGGTGCGCGGCCGCATCCAGCGCGAGGGCATCGTGATCCATGTCGTGGCCGAGGAATTCGTCGACCTCAGCCACCGGCTGGCCCAGCTGCGCGTCGGCGAAATGCCGACACCACTGCCCGCACAAATCGAGCCGTCATCGACCCGGCTGCTCAGAAGCCGCGACTTCCATTGAGTTGAGTCCAGGAGACCCACATGCTTTCCGCCGACCAGCTTGCCTTCAGCTTCGACTCCGGGGTCGATTATCACGCCCCGGGAGCGCGAGCGTCCCGCCTGCCTTATGAGCGGGCCGCAGCCCCCCGCTCCCCGCTCACCCTCATCCGCCGGCGGTTGCTCGCGCTCTACGGACCGCAGCGACCCACGGAACGGCCTGACCCCATCGACCAGCTCATCAACGCGATCCTCAGCACCAAGACGCGTGATGAGGTTTCGTTTCCCGCCTTCAGACGCCTCCTCTACCGCTACAAATCCTGGACCGCGGTCAGCGACGCCCCCATCGCCGAAATCGCCAGAACCATCCGCGGCGTCACGCACCATGAGCGCAAGGCGGAATACATCCCGGGAGCACTCCATACGATCGTGGCGCAGACCGGCAGCCTCGACCTGATGTTCCTGCAGGACTGGCCCGAGGACACGGCCATGGCCTGGCTCACGACCCTGCCCGGCACCGGCCCCAAGGTCGCCGCCACGACCTTGAACTGGAGTCTTCTGCGCAAGCGCGTACTGGCCGTCGACACCCACCTGCTGCGCGTCGGCAAACGCCTGGGCCTAGTGCCGGAGACCGCCAACTACAGCGGTGGCTTCGAGGCTTTCATGCGGCTGGTACCTGCCGAGTGGGACGCCGACGATCTCTTCGAGTTCCACTGGCTGATGAAGCTCCACAGCCAGCGGATCTGCATATACGAGCACCCGTCCTGTTTCCGCTGCCCCCTGCGCGACCACTGTCCCCACAACGCGACACGGCATTGAGCATGATATGATTTTCTCTGTTTGCAATTTGCAAACTTGAGTATAACGCGGTATGAGGATCGTCGCACGCAGCACGCTCGCCGCCTTTTGGGGCAAACACGCGCAAGCCGAAGGTCCGCTTAAGGATTGGATACGGGTCTGCGCCAAGGCCCGTTGGTCAACGACGGCAGACATCAAGACCGCTTTCGGGAGCAAGGTCGATTTCCTGCCGCGTAATCGCGTTGTATTTGATCTTGGAGGTAACAAATACAGGCTCATCGTCGTCGTTTTGTTGCGACGTGGAGCGATCTACATCCGGTTCATCGGTACTCATGCCGAATATGACCGGGTCGATGCCAACACAGTCTAGGGACAAAGTGCCTGCCTTAAACGGATTGATGACCATGGCCTATAAGATCACCCCTATCCGGACAACCCGCGACCACAAGGCCACGCTCGCTGAAATCGACCGCCTCCTTAAGTCCGATCGGCTCACCAAGGACGACGATGCGCGTCTTGAGATCTTGACTGTGCTGGTCGACGCCTACGAGGCAGATGCATTTCCCGTTGATGCGGTCGACCCCATTGACCTCCTGAAAGGCCACATGGAGAACAGCGGCAGGACACAGGCCGATCTGGCACAGCTGCTTGGCAAAACGTCGGCTTCACTAGTGCTCAACCGCCATCGGCCCATGTCGATCGAGCACATCCGGGCGATCAGCCACGCCTGGGGCATCCCGGCCGACCTCCTGATCGGGTCACCCGTGGCAAGGAGCGCGTAGACGCGTTTACGCCGCGAGATCGACATGCCGGCAAACAGTTTCCACCTCACGGCGAGGGACCTTCCGCGAATGGCGCATTGCGTGCGCTCCCGCAGGAGCCTCTCGTTGCGTTCGGGATGGTGGCGGGCTTGCTGAGTCTGCCGCCACCAACTTTTTTTCACTTGTCGAGTTTCGTTCCGTTGCGCGTGTCGCACCTTTCGACATATCTACATCGCCATAGCGTTCCCGCCGCCGGGGCATCCGAGAGGATAACGGGCGTATCGCCTGCCCCGCGTCATCAGGGCCTGCCGCCGCCGGGCTGACACCACGGGCGCTTCGCCGGTTGCTGTCGTCAAGCAACGTCGCTTCCACAGACCAGGATGGCCGCCCATGAACGCGCGCGACATCGCCGAACCGACTCTTCAACCCTTCCATCATCACCCGCCGGTCGACGAGACGCCGGCGGAGGACACACCGCCGACGCCGCAACCGGATGTCGTGACAACGCACGTCGACCAGATCCCGCAGTCCTGTTCCCCGCCGGCTGATCCGATCGTGCCGGACGATGCCGGCCGCACCACCACCCGTGGCGCAACGATATGCCTTCGTCCCGGTACCTGGCCGGCGCCCGACCTGTCCCTGCTGCACGAAGGACGCGAGGACCTGCCGGACTTCCCCCTCGATGTGCTGCCGCCATTCTGGGCGCGCTGGGTCCCGGCGACCGCGCGCGGCGCCAACGCCTCGGCGGATCACGTGGCGCTGTCGCTGCTGAGCACGGCGGCAAGCCTGATCGGCAGCCTCCGGCGCGTGGCACCGTCGCCTGCCTGGTCGGAGTCTTGCGTGCTGTGGACGGTGCTGGTCGGGCCATCGTCCTCGGGCACGACACCCGCGATGAACGCGGCGCTGCGCCTGCTCCGCGCATTGGACACGGTGCTGGCGGTGGCGCATACGACGGCGCTGCGTCAATACAAGGCCGATTTCGCCGCTGCTCAATACCGCTGGCCGAGCGCAGTGCTCGCCGCCCGGCGCCATGAGCGCACGCCGCCCGAAAAACCGGTCTACGACGCACCGCGACGGCGCCAGCTCCTCGCCAACGATGCGTGCATCGAGGCGATGGCCGACGTGCTGCGGGGCACGCCCCGCGGCACGCTGCTGACGCGCGACACGGGCAACGGCTGGCTGAACGACTTCACGCACAACGCCAGGGACGACGGCACGTATACGTTCTGGCAGTCCGCCTGGTCGGGCATGGACTGGACCTGGCGCCATAAGAGCGAACCGGCCGTGCACATCGCGAGCCCGGCCGTCTCGATCCTGGGCACGCTGCGGCCCGAGCAGATCGCGCCGATGCTGACAGATGGTGATGACCTGACATCCCGGTTCCTGTTCGCGTGGCCCGAACCGCCGCCGTTTCAGCCGCTGGCCGCCATGCCGCAAACGATCAGTGACGATGCGCTGCAGGCGCTGGCGCGACTGCGCGACATGTCAGATCCGCCACGCGACGTACCGCTGGCCCCCGACGCGCTGGCATCGTTTGACGAGTTCAGGCGCCAGCACCATGCCGAAGCCGCCCATCTCGACGGCTGGGAGGCGGCCTGGTGGAGCCAGGGCACCGGCGTCGTGTTGCGCCTCGCCGGCGTGCTGGGTTTCCTCGACTGGGCGACGCGGCCTGCCGCCACGGCGGAACCGGACCGGGTGTCGGCATGGTCCATCCAGTGTGCCGCCGATCTGTGGTGGGGGTACCTATGGCCGCACGCCCGCGCCGTCGGCCGTCGCGACGGCGGCGGCGACATCAGGCGCGATGCAGGGCGCATGCTGCACTGGCTGCAGCACGAGCAGCTCCTGGTCGTGTCGCCGGAGATTTTGCGTCGCAAGGCATTGGGTGGATCACGCAATGCAGCAGAAACCGAGCGCACCGCCATGTCGCTGGCGGCATCCGGATGGCTGCGCCAGGTCAAGACCAAACCCGACGGCGCCAGCCGTCCGACCGTGCGCTGGATCGTCAACCCCGCGATCTGCACGCGTGACGACGACAACACAGACCGTCCGCGCGCCGAGGCCATTTCCGCAATTCCCGCAACATGAAGAGCGGAACACAGGTACTGCCAGGAGCGGACGATTTTCTGGCCTTAACTGGCCATTTTCTGCCACCGGTTGGCCTGCCGAGCCATGGCGTCCAAGGCCTTGGAATCACGTCACAATCCGATTTTTTGGCATATCTGCCTTTTCTGCCGCCACTTTCCTTCCCATGAGCGGCAGGGCTGCCCGGGGAAAATCCCTTCTCCCCGCTTGCGCGAGGAGAAGGAACACTTCGCTCAATCCGCGGCCGCCTCGCGCAGGCGCTGGGCGTAGACGTTGATGATCAACGCGATCAGCAGGATCAGGCCGCGGATCAGGATCTTCAGGAAGCTGTCGATGTTGACGTGGTCGAGGCCGTTGTTCAGCACGCCCAGCACGAAGAGGCCGACGACGGTGTTGCCGATGCCGCCGCGGCCGCCGAACAGGCTGGTGCCGCCGACCACGACGGCGGCGATCGAGTCCAGCAGGTAGGTGTCGAATTCGTTCTGCTGGGCGCTGCCGAAATGGGCGACGCCCAGCATGCCGGCGATGCCCGAACAGACCGCCGAGATCACCATGACGGCGCCGAGGATCAGCTTCACGTTGAGGCCGGCGTTCTCGGCCGCCTCGCGGTTGCTGCCGACCAGATACACGTAGCGGCCGAACCGCGTGTAGGTGAGCACGACATGGCTCAGCAGCAGGATGAAGGCGGCGACCAGCACGATGCAGGGTATGCCTCCCACCGACCCCGAGCCCAGGAAGGTGATCAGGCTGGGCACCTTGTAGGCGATCTGGCCGCGCACCAGCAGCGCCGAAACGCCGGCCGCGATCTGCATCATGGCGAGCGTCATGATGAAGGACGGAATGCCGATCACCACCAGCCCGGCAGCGTTGACGACACCCAGCGCGCTGCAGGCGATCAGCGCGCAGATGATCGCCAGCCACCCCGGCACCGGCACGTTGGCGATGTTCACGTAGGAGTCCTGCAGCGTGAAATACGCCACCGCGATTCCGGTCGCGTTGGCGATGCTGGCCACCGACAGGTCGATCTCGGCGCACAGGATCACGAATGTGAGCCCGGCAGCGATGATGCCGGTCACCGAGACCTGGGAGAGGATGTTGCCGACATTGCCCCAGGTTGCGAACGACGGGCTGACGATGGCAAAGAACGCGGTCAGCACGATCAAGGTCAGGAACGGCGCGATGTTGCGCATCTGGCTACGCAGGGTGCCGGCAAGACCCTGTCGCGCCGTCGTGCGGGCCGGCGGCGCCACCGAAGCGTCCTTGGCATCGTCACTCATCGTTCACGCCGCCTCCAGCAATCGGTCCTTGCTGACGATTTCATCGCTGAACTCGCGCACCAGCTCGCCCTTGCGCAACACCACGATGCGGTCGGCCATCGAGAGCACGGTCTCGGGCTCGCTCGACACGATGACGATCGCCAGGCCCTGCTCCTTCAGGCCGCGCACGATCTTCACCACCTCGTCCTTGGCGCCGACATCCATGCCGCGCGTCGGCTCGCACAGCACCAGCACCTTGGGGGGATAGGTCAGCCACTTGGCGAGCCCGACCTTCTGCTGGTTGCCGCCCGAGAGCCCGCCCAGCACGGCGTCCACGCGCGGCGGACGGATCCGCAACGCCTCGATCTGGCGCGCCGCCAAGGTGCGTTCCTGCGCCGGCCTCAGGAACAGTCGCGACAGGCGGCCCAGGATGCTGATGGACGTGTTCTTGTAGACCGGCTCCTGGAGAAACAGCATCGAGCGGCGGCTGTCGGGCACGAACGCCATGCCGGCGCGCCGGGCGCCGGCCGTGCCGCCCGAACGCACGCGCCGGCCATCGACGTGGATGGCACCGCGCTCAAGCTTCGTCTTGCCGAACAAGACCTGTGCCAGCTCGGTCTGGCCGCAGCCCATGAAGCCGTAGACGCCCAGCACCTCGCCGGCGCGGACCTTCAGCGACACGTCGCGCAGGCTGCGGCCCAGCCGCAGCTGGTTCGCTTCCAGCACGACGGGTTTGTCCACCGGCGGCGCGAGGCGGATGTCGCTGGTGTAGCTCTCCTCCAGTTCCGAATGGCCGCGGCCGATCATGCTCTGGATCAGGCCGTTCTTGGTCGACGACGCGGCCGGCGCCGTCATCACTTTCTGGCCGTTGCGGAACACCGTGACCGTGTCGGAGATGCTGAGGATGTCGTCGATGAAGTGCGAGATGAAGACGATGCCGGCGCCGTCGGCGCGCAGGCCGCGCAGCGCCGCGAACAGCCGCGCGATCTCGGGTGGCGACAACGCCGAGGTGGGCTCGTCCAGGATGATGATGCGGGCGCCCGAGAACAGCACGCGGGCGATCTCGATCAGCTGCTGCACGCCGATCGGCAGGGCGCCCATCTGTTGCCGCGGATCGACGTCGACGCCCAGCCGCGCCAGCTGGGCGCGCGCCTCATCCGCCATGCGCCGCCACTGCACCACGCCGAACCGGTTGGTGAGCTGGGTGCCGAGAAAGACGTTCTCGGCCACCGTCAGGTCGGGCGCGATGCTGAGCTCCTGATGCACCATGGCGATGCCGGCCGTATGCGCATCGCGTGCTCGGCGGAAGCGCACCTCGCGCCCGTCGAGCAGGAAGCGGCCGGCATAGTCGGTGTGCACGCCGGCGATGATCTTCATCATCGTGCTCTTGCCGGCGCCGTTCTCGCCGACCAGGCCGTGGATCTCGCCGGCGCGCAACGTGAAGTCGACGTCGCGCAGGGCCTGCACGCCGCCGAACGACTTGGAAACGCCGACGAGCTCCAGCAGCGGCGTGTTGGCCTCAGGCACGGTTCAGATCAGGAAATGATCCTGCATCCACTGCATACCGGCCGCATTCGCCTTGGTGACGACGGGACCGTCGGTGATGACATGCTTGGGAATGCCCTTGCCGGTCTTCTCGCCGCCCGTGACCGCCGCGACGCCGGCGACGATGGCGCCGCCATGGATGCGGCACGACGGGTTGCGCACGGTGGCGAACATGCGGCCGTCGCTCACCGCCTGGATGGCCGGCGGCATGGCATCGACACCGCCGATCAGGATGTTGGTGCGATTGCGCGCCTTCATGATGTTGTAGGCCGCCAGTGCCATGTCGTCGTTGTGGAAGAACGCGGCGTCGATCTGCGGATACTTCGTCAGGTAGGTCTCCCACAGCCGTGCCGTCTTGCTCACGTCCCAGTCGGCGGGCTGCGTGTCGAGCACCTCGATGTTGGGGTACTGCTTGATCACCGACTGGAAGCCGCGCGCGCGGCCCTGCGCCCCGGTATGGCCCAGCGCGCCCTGGGTCATGATGATCTTGCCCTTGCCGCCCATGGCCGTGGCCAGCGCCTGCGTGACGGCACCGCCCATGAACTCGTTATCGGGCGCCAGGAACGAATGGACATTGAGCTGCTCCAGCGGCGCGATCAGCGTATCCATGTCGATCACCGGGATGCCGGCGTCGATCATCTTCTGCACCGGCTGCGTCAACGTGCCGATGCCGAAGGCCTGGATGGCGACGAAATCCCATTTCTGCGACGCCATGTTGTCGATCGCCGAGCGCTGCTTGACGGCATCAAGCTGGCCGTCGAACCACGTCACCTCGACATTGAACAGCTTGCCCCACCACTCGGCCGCCTGCTTGCCCTGGGCGCACCACGTCGCCTGCAGGCCGGCATTGGAAAAGGCCGCCTTCAGCGGCTTTTCCGAGCGGCCGACCACCTGCGCCAGCGCCTGGGCGACATCGACGCCGCCCACCAGGGCCGTCGCGAGACCCGCGGTTGCAGCGATCTGCATGAAGTCACGCCGCGTCGTGGGCGAGGAGTCGTTGGTCGACATTGTTTCACTCCCTCTTCGTGTTCGTTGAGAGAGGATCGTTCACCGCGCCCGGATCAAAGTCAACGCTGCCATATCCCTCCCCCGACGCAGTTGGGGGAGGTGGCCGAAGGCCGGAGGGGGAGCTCACGTGGTCTCTATTACCAAGACCACGTTGGCTCCCCTCCGCCCCTTCGGGGCACCTCCCCAGCAAAGCTGGGGAGGGAAAGCACATCAAACGATACCCACCAGGTTCAGCGCGGCACCGGCGTGGAACCACGTCACCTGCGGCGCGCTGAACGAATGGCGCAGCGCCAGCGTGGTCGTCGTGCCGTCGGTATGGGTCAGCACGCAGGTGACGGGCTTGCCGGGCGCCAGATCGGCGAGTCCCAGAAGACTGACACGGTCGTCCTCGCGCACCCGGTCATAATCGGACGGGTTCTCGAACGTCAGCGCCAGCAGGCCCTGCTTCTTCAGGTTCGACTCGTGAATGCGCGCGAAGCTGCGGGCGATCACTGCGACGCCGCCGAGCAGACGCGGCGACAACGCGGCGTGTTCGCGACTGCTGCCTTCGCCGTAATTGTGATCGCCAATCACGACCCACTTGATGCCCTCTGCCTTGTAGCGCCGTGCGATCGCCGAAAAGGGCTGGCCACTCTCGCCCGTCACGACATTGCGGCCCTTGCCCGCCTCGCCGCTGAACGCATTGATGGCTCCCGAGAACATGTTGTCGCTGAAGCGATCGAGGTGGCCGCGGAAGCGCAGCCACGGGCCTGCCGGCGAGATGTGATCCGTGGTCGTCTTGCCGCGGGTCTTCACCAGGATCGGCATGTCGCGGAAGTCCTTGCCATCCCACGCCGGCCACCGTTCCAGGCGCTGCAGCCGCTCGCTGCCCGATCCGATCTTCAGCGTCACGCCCGTGCCGTCCACGGGCGGCGCGACATAGGCCGCACGGCCATCGGCAAAATCGCCGGGCGGCACCTCGGGCGCCGACCGCGGCGGCTCCAGGCGAAACGCCTTGCCGTCGGCGCCGACCAGGGTGTCGGTGAGCGGATTGAACGACAGCCGGCCGGCGGCCGCCAATGCGGTCACCAGCTCGGGACTGGCGATGAAGTTCATGGTCGTCGCCTGTCCGTCGTTGCGCCGCGGGAAGTTGCGATTGAACGAGGTAACGATGGTATTGGCCTGGCCGCTGTCGGACGCCGACCGGCGCCACTGCCCAATGCACGGGCCGCAGGCATTGGCCAGCACGGTGGCGTCGATGTCCTTGAGCGCCTTCATCTGCCCGTCGCGCTCGATGGTGGCACGCACCCGCTCGGAACCGGGCGTGACCAGCAACGGCGCCGCGGTCGCCAGACCATGACGGTGCGCCTGCTGGGCCACGTCGGCGGCGCGGCTCATGTCCTCGTACGAGGAATTCGTGCAGCTGCCGATCAGGGCCGTGGTGATGCGATCGACGAAGGCGTTGGCCGGATCGCGCACCTCGGCCGCCAGCTGCGAGATCGGCCGCGCCCGATCGGGCGTATGCGGGCCCACGACATGCGGCTCCAGGCTCGACAGGTCGAGCGCGACGACGCGGTCGTAGTACTTCTCGGGACTGGCCTCGACCTCGGGATCGGGCACCAACATGGCCTGGTGCTGCTCCATCAACGGCACCAGCGCGGCGCGGCCGGTGGCGCGCAGGCAGCGCGCCATGCGCGCGTCGGCAGGAAACATCGACGTCGTGGCCCCGAGCTCGGCACCCATGTTGGTGATCGTGGCCTTGCCGGTGGCGCTGATGGTGCGCGCGCCGGGCCCGATATACTCGACGATGGCATTGGTGCCGCCGGCCACGGTCAGCTGGCCGGCGACATAGAGGATCACATCCTTCGGCGCCGCCCAGCCCTCGAGGCTGCCGGTCAGATAGACCGCGATGCGCCTGGGATAGAGCACCTCCCACGGCAGGCCGGCGATCACCTCGACGGCGTCGGCGCCGCCCACGCCCACCGCGCAGGCGCCCAGGCCACCGGCGTTGGTGGTGTGCGAGTCGGTGCCGATGATGAGCTGGCCGGGGAAGGCGTAATTCTCCAGCACCACCTGGTGCATGATGCCGGCGCCGGGTCCCCAGAAGCCGCAGCCGTAGCGCGCGGCAGCCGAGCGCAGGAAGTCGTAGATCTCCTGGTTCTCGTCGAGCGATGCCCGCAGATCGCCGGCGCCGTCGCTGCGCGCCTGGATGAGATGATCGCAATGGATCGTGGTCGGCACGGCGACGCGCGCGCGGCCGGTCTGCATGAATTGCAGCATGGCGCTCTGGCCCAGCACATCCTGGAAGATCACGCGATCGGGCCGCAGCGCCAGGTAGCTGCGGCCGGGCTCCAGATCCTGCGCGGCGGGATCATCGAGGTGGCCCAGCAACACCTTGTCGGCCAGGGTCAACGGGCGGCCCAGCCGCCGGCGCACCACCGCCAGTTTCTCCGCCATCGCCGCGTAGAGCCTGGACGCCATCTGCGGCGTCGACTCGATCTCGACCATCACTGCCTCCTCTTCATGCGATCGCGGCAGGTTAGGCTTCCGACGGTAGTCAATCCATAATATGAAAGATGCGAAATCCATATCGAATGGATATGACAGATGGAACTGCGACACCTCCGGTACTTCATCGCCGTCGCCGAGGAAGGGCATATCACCCGGGCGGCGGAACGGCTGGGCATGCAACAGCCGCCGCTCAGCCAGCAGATCCGCGCGCTGGAGCGCGAGCTTGACGTGCAGCTGTTCCGTCGCAAGCCGCGCGGCGTCGAGCCGACGGCGGCCGGGCGCGCGCTGCTGGCCGATGCCCGCGCCATCCTGGCCCAGATTGAGCATGCCTTCGCCACGACAAGGCGCACGGCACGTGGCGAAGAGGGCCGGATTTGTGTCGGCTTCACCAGCTCGGCGCCCTTTCATCCCTTCGTACCGCGCGTGATCCGTGCTTTCCGCGAGCGCTATCCGCTGGTGTCGCTGACCTTGGAGGAAAGCGGCACCACCGAGCTGATCGAAGGCCTGCGGGCCGAGCGCGTGGATGCCGCCTTCATCCGCACGCCGGTCGCCAACCCCGAGGGGATCGCCGTCAGCCCGCTGCTGGAGGAACCGATGGTCGTGGCCTTGCCGCAAGGCCATGCGCTGGCGCGCGGCCGCAAGGCCGAGGCACTGGCGCTCAAGAGCCTGGCGGCCGAAACCTTCCTCGTCTATCGCCGCCCCAGCGGGCCGGGGCTGTACGATGCGATCATCGCCGCCTGCCATGCCAACGGCTTCAGTCCGCGCGTCGGCCAGGAAGCGCCGCGCATCGTCTCGACGCTGAACCTGGTCGCAGCCGGTCTCGGCGTCTCGATCGTGCCGGCGTCCCTGCAGCGCATGCAGATGGACGGCGTGGCCTATCGCCGCCTTGCGGGCACGGCCCAGCCGCGCGCCCCATTGCGACTGGCGTTACGGCGCCACGACACCGCGCCAGCGGTGCGGCGCTTCCTCGACCTGGTCCGCCAGACGGCGCGGACGTTTGATGACGATCAATGATCTTTCCTCCCCAGCTCTGCTGGGGAGGTGCCCCGATACGACGTTTCGACGCGAAGCGTCGAAACGTCGGTGGGCGGAGGGGAGCCGTCGTGGTCTTGGTAACGGGGACCGCATCGCGTCCCCCTCCGGCCTTCGGCCACCTTGTATTAGCGAAAGGGTATAACCGAGCTGTTCCGCAAGGAACGCCCGGGACCGGGTGGCCACCCGGTCCCGGGCGCCGATCGTCGGATCGAGGCCAC
>Ga0187894_10006379_pt1 | contig 11594 bp, 12 predicted proteins | sample GBC1701081metaG_FD_136650 | JGI IMG/M metagenome (GOLD analysis project Ga0187894, IMG submission 136650) | White microbial mat communities from a lava cave in the Kipuka Kanohina Cave System on the Island of Hawaii, USA - GBC170108-1 metaG ...
CTCATTTTCATAGGTCCGCACTGACGATGTTTGGCCTCGGAGTGTCTGCTAAGCCCTTGATGAAGAGTCCTTTTTGCGAGTCGAAAAGATGTGTGAATCTGACAGCCTCTGCGAGGGGCGAGGGGTTAATGGGCGCGCTCGCGTCGGAGGGTTTTGCAAAGGTTAGAACAATGATCCTCGAGCACGCACTTTTGCAGGTGAAGCCGGGACAAGAGAGCGCCTTCGAGCAGGCGATGCGCGGCGCGCTGCCGCTCATCTCCGCGACGCCGGGCTTCATCCGGCTCGAGGTCAGGCCCTGCATCGAAACGAAAGGCAAATATCTGCTGCTGGTCGCCTGGGAGACGCTCGAAGCCCACCGCCAAGGCTTTCGCGGATCAGAGCGCTATGGCGACTGGCAGCGCCTTCTGCATCATTTCTATGAGCCCTTCCCGCTGGTCGAGCACTATAGCGCGCCGGTCGCGAGCGCGTGAGGACGGGCCCCTTCGGGCCACAGCAAGTCATCGGGCGCGAAGGCCTCGGCGATGCGGCGGCGCGCGGCAAAGCCCGCGTCGAGATCACGGGTGTTGACGATGGCGAGCCGGAAGCCGCCCGGCGGTGCCGCATGGTCTTCCGGCGGCTTCGTCTCATGGAAGGTGATCTGGAGGCTCTCGACGCCCGGCATGGCGCGCACGGCGCGCTGCAGATCGGCCGGCGGGTGGCGAAAATGCCGGCCGTGCCGGCCGAAGAGCACGACGGAATAGCCGTCGTGGCGCTGGCCTTCCTCGGGAAAATCCCAGCGCTTCTCGGCATAGAGCCGGACGAGTGCTTCGACCCAGCCCTTGCCATAGAGATCAGGCCACTGATCGGCGAAACGCAAATGCGCTTCGATGATGCGTCCGCCCAGGGTCTCGACATTGAGCATGCCGGTATAGCCGGCAAGATGCCGGCCTACCCATGAGCCGACGTAGTCTTCGAGCGCCGGGCGGCCCTCGCCATGGATCGTCCAGTAATCGAACATGCCGTTCGGACCGAAAGGCTTGCCGGTCGCGTGCCGCCACCAGCGCACCTCGCCCGCGACGACGGCGCAATCGGTCGACAGATGCTCGCCCGTCAAGAGCTCGGTCCAGAAATGTCCCGGTGCGTAGTTCGCCTCATATTCGGCGAGCGAGCGCAGAGCGCCGCTGCCGACGCCCATGCCCTTCAGATTGAAGATCGGCTTGGAGAAGACCGGGAAGCGTTGGGGGACTATGCCGTGCGGGCCGCAATCGAGCCCCTGGCTCTGGGCGATGCGCAGCTTGTCATAGATCCAGTTGGCGCGCGGATACCAGACCCAAGCGTCGCAATCCTCGGTCGGTATGAGGACGTCGGCCGGGCAGGGGACGGCTTCGAAATACTGCAAGCGCCAGGGGTCTGCTTCACAGACGGGCATCTGGTGTCCCGAATCCGAAGTTCGCCTCATCTCGCAGCGCCTTCCGAGCGAACTTCGGATTCGGAAGGACACCAGAAAAATCTACAATTCTAATGTGGTTATGGTTCAGAAATTCCCCTCGCCTGGGCGAGCGAGAACAAGGGGAATTTCTGAACCACCACATAGGGACTCTAGCATCGTTGCCTGGGGATCGCGAGCTACACCATTCTCCTGACAATACGAGTCAGCAACCGTTTCGGTTACAGCTCCTGTCGATTCCATGTAGACAAAACGCCTGCTTGCGCTATAGTTAACCTGTTATCTCGGCGCCATTGCCGAAAAATCCAGGCTTTGAAGCCCCCATCTGCAGATCCTCAAAGATCTCGGTGGGGGCTTTTGTTTTTGCATTTGGACTTGCTCCACATGCGTTGCGTCGCTTCGTGCCTAAACCAAGAAAACAGACTTGAGGAAACGCACATGACAGACAATCAACAGCGGGCTCGCGGCTCGTCTCTGACCGAGCTCGAGGCCGAAGCCGATCATCTCTTGGGTGAGGAGTACGAGCACACGCCGGTGCCGGCGAAAGCCCGGCGCAGCCTGTTCTCGGTCACCATGGTGTGGATCGGCTTCCCGATGATCATCACGGGCGCCATGACCGGATCGATCCTGGTGCTCGGCATGGGCTTTGCCGACGCACTCACGGCGATGATCATCGGCAATCTCATCATGTTCGCCTATGTCGGGCTCCTGGGGCTCTTGGGCACCGACCGCGGCATGAACTTCGCCCTTCTCTCCAGCATCGTGTTCGGCCGCAAGGGCTATGTCTTCGCCTCGGGCCTCCTGTCGACGCTGCTGCTCGGCTGGTATGCGGTGCAGACCGGCATCACCGGCGCCCTGATCAGCTCCACCTACGGCTTGAACTATGTGGCGATGACGATCGTCGCGGGCCTTCTCTATATCGCCATCACCTTCATCGGCGTGCGCGGCCTGCACTGGATCGGCCTCATCTCGGTGCCGCTCTTCGTCATCCTCGGCATCTGGGTCGCTCTCGATGCCGCGAGCACGACGAGCTGGAGCGCCATCATGGCCTATCCCGGCAACAACGGCATCGCCACCATGTCGATGGGCGTGGGCCTCACCATCGTGCTCACCTTGTTCGTCGATGCGGGCACCGTGACCGCCGACTTCAACCGCTGGGCGGCCGACAGCAAAAGCTCGCTCATCTCGACCTTCAGCGCTTTTCCCTTCGCCAATCTCATCGCCATGCTGGTCGGCGGCGTCATGACGGCGGCGCTGGCGGTGCCCAATGCCAATCCGTTCGGCGTCGACAACATGTTCGGCTATATGAACGGCAAGCAGGTTGCGTGGCTCTCGATCCTCGCCTTCCTCTTCCTCTATTGCAATCTGGGCTCGGTCTGCGCCCACTGTCTCTATAATGCGGCGACCGGCTGGTCGCGCATTCTCTCGAGCAACATGCGGCTGATGGCCATCATCCTCGGCGCCATCGGCATCCTGGTCGCCGCCGGCAATATCTGGGCCTTCTTCATCGAGTGGCTGTCGCTGCTCGGCATCCTGGTCCCCCCGATCGGCGCCATCATCCTGGTCGACCAGTATATCGTCCGCAAGAATTCCGAAGCTTCGGCGGATTGGCGGAAAACCGCCTTCATCGCCTGGGCGGCGGGATCGGCGGTGGCCCTCCTGGTCGAGTTCAAGGCGCCGGAATGGTCTACCGCGATCTCGGCTTTCCTCGTCGCGGCAATCGTCTATTTTGCCATTTCCAAGGTGATGCGCGAGGCATAAAGATCTCGCGCCAGAAGAGTATCGAAAGAGAGAGGCCAGGACACTGGCCTCTCCCAATTTGAGGGAGAGATGGACCATGCCACAAGACTATTCGATCTATGATGCCGGCACCGTCGTGCTGCAATCGGGCGCTGCGCTCCGCGACTGCAAGCTCGCCTACAAGACCTTCGGCAAGCTCAATGCCAACAAGGACAATGCGATCGTCTATCCGACCTGGTATTCGGGCCAGCATTACGACAATGAGTGGCTCGTCGGCGAGGGCATGGGGCTCGACCCGAGCAAATATTTCATCATCATCCCGAACATGCTGGGCAACGGCCTCTCCTCGTCGCCGAGCAACATGCCCGAGCCCTATGACGCGTCGCGCTTCCCGAATGTGACGCCCTACGACAATGTCAAATTGCAGCACCGGCTGGTGCATGACGAGCTCGGCATCAAGCGCGTCAAGATGGTCATCGGCTGGTCGATGGGCGCCTTGCAGACCTTCCATTGGGGCTGCATGTTTCCCGACATGGTGGAGCGCATCCTGCCTTTCTGCGGCTCGGCCAAATGCTCCAGGCACAATTTCGTTTTCCTCGAGGGCGTCAAGGCGGCGCTGACGGCGGATGCCGCGTTCAACAATGGCTGGTACAAGGAAAAGCCGGCCAAGGGCCTCAGGGCCATGGCGCGCGTCTATGCCGGCTGGGGCTTCTCGCAGAGCTTCTACCGCCAGGAGCTCGATCTCAAGACCCTCGGCTTCTCATCGCTCGAGGATTTCCTCGTCGCCTTCTGGGAAGGCTTCTTCCTGCCCAAGGACGCCAACAACCTACTCACCATGCTGTGGACCTGGCAGAATGGCGATCTGAGCAAGAACGAGCTCTATAACGGCAATTTCGCCAAGGCGCTCGGCGCCATCAAGGCCAAGGCCTATGTCATGCCCGGGCAGACCGATCTCTATTTCCCGCCGGAAGACAGCGAGATCGAGGTCTCGCACATGCCGAACGCAAAGTTCATTCCGATCCCGTCGATCTGGGGCCATTTCGCTGGCGGCCCCGGGACCAACCCCGAGGATGTGAAGTTCCTCGACAAATATGTGAAGGAGCTGCTCAACGCGCCGGTATAGAGATCGGAACAGTGCCGTGGCCAGGCTGCGGCACTATCAGTCCCACATCCGGAAGCCGCGGCCATATTTGCCGCAATAAGCGGGCGTCTTGCCATAGACCTGGTAGTAGAACAGGCAGTCGTCGGTCCAGCCGGCATCGGGCTCGCCGGGGCGGGGGGCGCGGAAATTCTGCTTCACCCGCGGCTGCTGCGGCTTCTTCTCGACGACTTTCTTCTTTTTCTTCTTCACGGTCTGGGATGTCTGGGCGGCCTCGGCCTTGTCGATCGTGACAAGGGGCAGGTGAGCCGGCGCGAAACCCGCCAGCATCGCGGCGATGATGAGATGACGCAAACCCATGATCGATACTCTCCTTCACGGCCGGCGAAAAACCGCTCCACCGGCCTTTGATGAGGGAGTCAAATCAACGGTTTGCAGCCGTTACTTGATCTCCCACGCGATGTTCACATCGATCGCCACCGTCTGCTCACCCTCGGCGATCGGCACGGCGCTCGGCGCCGCGTCGGCCCGGACCGCCTTGCCATAATAGACCGGCTGCGGCGGCTGGTAGTTGCCTTCGCTCACGGACATGATCTGGCCAAGCGAGATACGCGTCGCCTCGGCATAGAGTTTCGCCTTGCGCTCGGCATCGGCGACCGCAAGCTTGCGCGCCTCGTCCTTGAGCTTTTCGTCATCGGCAATGGCGAACATCACGCCATTGATCTGGTTCGAGCCTTCGCCCACGACCTTGTCGAGCACGGCACCCAGCGTGTCGAGCTTCTTCACCGAGACGGTCACCGTGTTCGACACGTCATAGCCTATTACGCGCGGCGGCTGCGCGTTATTCTGGTCATATTGATAGCGCGGATTGATCATGAAATTCGAGGTCTGGATGTCCTTCGCCTCGATGCCGGATGCCTTGAGGCTGGCAAAGACCTTCTCCATGGCGGCGGTATTCTGGGTCAGGGCCTCGCGCGCCGTCGGGGCCTGAGTCATGACGCCGACATTGACGACCGCCATGTCGGGCTTGGCTTTCACCTCGCCATGTCCGTTGAGTGAGATGAGGCGCGGCATAGATTTGGACTCCTGAGCTAGAGACGGGGTGGCGAGAGCGGCAGCAGCAAGGCCGGTGAGGCCCAGAGCAGCGAGAGAGCGGCGGTCCATGAAAGACTCCCAGTGGAAACCAGCCATCAAATGGGAGCCGATTGCGGCGGCGCTGTGGCAGGAAACAAATGGTTAAGAAGCGACCGCTTCGATCGTTTCTTTGCCTATAGACTGCCTTTTTCGGTAGCCGGGCCAAGGATCGCGCCTGGCGCCTTTGAGGCGTTTGAGAACGGCAACCGTGTCGAAGGCCGCGGCACTCTTGAGCCGTGAAAGCTCGCTCCAGCCGACCGGCACGGCGACGGGGGCGCCTTTGCGGGCCCGCGGCGAATAAGGGAGGATGGCGGTGGCGCCCCGCTCATTGCGCAGCCAGTCGATGAAGATGCGCCCCTTGCGCTTGGCCTTGCTGGCGGTGGCGATGAACCGGTCGGGATCTCGGTCGGCAAAACTGCGGGCGAGGCCTGCGGCAAAGGTCTTGACCTCCTCCCAGTCATTGCGGCCGGAAAGCGGGGCGATCACATGGATGCCCTTGCCGCCGGTAACCATGGCGAAGCTCTGAAGGCCTGACGCATCGAGGACCGCGCGCAGGTCGCCCGCTGCCGCCTTGACCTCGGCGAAGCCCACGCTGTCGTCGGGATCGAGGTCGAAGACCATACGGTCGGGATGCTCGAGGTCGTCATTGGGCGCACCCCAGACATGGAGCTCGAGGGCGCCGATCTGGGCCGCGCCGACAATGCCCGACACATCATCGACATAGAGATAATCGGCCTTGTCGCCATCCTTCTCGCGGATCGTCACCGTCTTGAAGCCCTTGGGCATGCTGGCCGTCAGATGCTTCTGGAAGAAGCATTTGCCATCGATGCCGTCCGGGCAGCGCACCAGGCTCAAGGGATGCTTCGCCGCGAATGGCAGCATGTGCCTGGCGACGCCTGCCAGATATAAAGCGAGCTCGCGCTTGGTCAGGCCCTGGTCGGGATAAAGCACCCGGTCGGGATGGGTGAGCCTGACGCCCGCGACTTCGACTTCTTCCTTGCTCATGCAAGAGCCTCCATACGGTCCGCGCCCGTCACATCACAGGCGCGCTTGTCTTCGCGAAGCCCGAGGAAGACCGGATGGCGCAAGATGCCATCCCTAGTCCTTTCGGTGAAGGCGATCTCGGCGACAAGCTCCGGCTTCACCCAGCGGGCGCGGCTGCGGATGTCGCGCGGCACGGCCTTGAAGGGCGGCTTGTCGATCAGGCGGGCTTTGAGCTTGGCGCCGAGCGAGCGCAAGGTGGCCTCGTCATAGCCGGTGCCGACACGGCCCTTATAGATGAGATCGCCCTTGTTGAATTCGCCGATGAGGAGGGAGGCGAAGCTGCGCCCCTTCTTGTCGGAGGGCCTGAAGCCGCCAATGACGAATTCGGATCGGCCCAGGCATTTGCTCTTGATCCAGGTCAAAGCGCGTCCCGACACATAGGTACTGGTCCTGTCCTTGGAGACGAGCCCCTCGATGCCGAGCCGGCAGGCTTCGGCCAAAACCTTGTCGCTGTCGCTTTCGAGGTGATCGCCATAGATCAGCGGCGCCTTCGTCCTGCCGAGGAGCCGCTTCAGCCGTTTCTTGCGCTCGACGAGCGGCTGCTTTCGCAGATCCTCACCGCTCTCGTTCAGGAGATCGAAAGCGACATAGCGCAGATCGCTGCGGCGCCGCTCAGATAGAGCTTCCTGCAAGGCCTGAAAACTCGTCCGTCCCGCCTTCTCGAAGACGACCACCTCGCCGTCGATCAGCGCCTCGATATCGAGCCTGGCCAAGGCGTCCGCGATGGGTTGGAATTTGTCCGTCCAGTCCTGGCCGCTCCTGGTATAGAGCCGCGCCTCTGTGCCTCCGACGGCGGCGAGCACGCGATAGCCGTCATATTTGATCTCGTGGATCCAGTTCGATCCTTCGGGCGGCTGGTCCTTGAGGAACGCAAGCTGCGGCGCCACGAAAGGCGGCAAGGCGGCCTTGCGCGATTTCCCGCGCTTCATGGCTTGCGCCCATCCGCCTTGGCGATGCCTTCCATGCTGCGCCGCGTGGCAACGCTTCTCTGCCATTTCTCGACCGGGTCGATCGCTTCGCTCGCTGCCTGATCGTGCTGCTTGATGAGGAGCCAGTTCTCGCGCGACTTGCCGTTGCGGTCCTTGCGCATGCGCACCAAGGTGAACGCACCCTTGAGGCGCTTGCCTCTCAAGACGAAGCTCAGCTTGCCTTTCCTCAAGCCCTCATGCGGATCGCCTTCCGGCTCCCATTCGCCTTTGTCCCACAGCATCACGGTGCCGCCGCCATATTGGCCCTTGGGGATGGTGCCTTCGAAGCCGCCATAATCGAGCGGATGGTCCTCGACCCGGACCGCGAGCCGCTTCTCGCTCGGATCGAGGCTCGGGCCCTTGGTCACCGCCCAGCTCTTGAGGACGCCGTCGAGCTCGAGGCGGAAATCGAAATGCAGCCGCGAGGCATCATGCTTCTGGATGACGAAGGAACGGCCTTGCTTGTGCGCGATGCGGCCCTTGGGCTCGGGCGTCGCTGCGAAATTGCGCTTGTGATGATAAGAGGTGAGGGCCGTTCGCGAGGTGGCCATGGCTTACCGCCTTGCTCTTTTGCGCGCCGTCTTGCGCGGCTTGGCGGCGCTCTTTGCCTTGCCGCTGACGCTCTTCTTCAAGGCCTCCATCAGGTCGATGACATTGTCGCCCTTGGGCCGCGGTGCTTCGTCCTCCTCTGCCTCGGTGACCTTGCCCTTCTTGCGCTTCTCGGCCACCAAGGCTTTCAGCGCTTCGCCATAGTGGTCCTTGAAGACCTGAGGCTTGAACGGGCCGGATTTGCGCTCGATCAGCTCCTCGGCGAGCTCGATCATGTCCTTCTGCGGGCGCTTGTTCGGGACGCTATCGAATATCTTGTCGGAGTTGCGCAACTCGTCGCTGTAGCGCAGCGTCTCGAGCAGCAGCCCGCCGCCGCAGGGCTTCACCGCCACCAGGCTCTCCTTGCCGCGCATGGTCATCTGGCCAATGCCTGCCTTCTTCGTCGCCTTCAGCGCCTCGCGGATGACGACATAGCCTTCGGCCGACACGTCATCGGCAGGCACCAGGTAGTAGGGCTTCTCGAAATAGCGCGGGTCGATGTCACAATAATCGACGAACTGCGCCAGGTCGATGCTGTGCTTGGTCTCGAGCTTGATCTGCTCGAGCTCTTCGGGGGTGAGGATGACATGCTTGCCGGAGCCGAGCTCGAAGCCCTTGACGATATTGTCGTCGGCGACCTTGCCCTTTCCCGGCACGATCTTCTCATAGCGGATGCGCTTGCCGGTCTTCTTGTCGATCTGGTGCAGGCCCAGGCGGGAAGCGGACGTTGTCGCGGCGTGGAGCTCGACCGCGACGGCGACCAGCGAGAGGCGCAAATGTCCCTTCCAATAAGCGCGCATGAGGGGAAACGGTGGTGAAGGAGGATTGTTCCCGCGGGTCGTGGGAATCTATGCCGATCACCGCTCGCGTCGGAATGTTTGGTCTAGAAAATGTAACCGCTTGTGTACCACAGCAGATTCTCGCATCCTATTGTTCCTAGCCAATTTCCCACTTATCGCAATGATCGACCGATCAGAAACCCTGGACATCGCTCGTAAGGCACTTCCCGATCTTTTCTCCCATGACAACTGGCTGCCGCTGCTTCCGAAGACGGACAGAGCGCTCCTTACAAAAAGCCTGTTGGATAAGATTCCACGTTTTGTCGATCTTGCGTTCCAAGCAATACTGAAGGAACAACAGCAAGAGGCAATCAATTGACTCGCGCTTGCACTCCACTGTGATCCTCAGGCAGCAAGGGGCGTGATCGGTCGCAGCGGCGTGTTCCGATGTTCCAAGTATGGATTTAATACGTTTTGCCTTGGTCAGGTCGTTAAGACCTTGCTAGACCAAGCGCCGCTCCTATCGCTCCCTGACGGTGTAGTCCAATATTTGGGATCGGTCGCCAATTTGCTGTGTGCTGCCGCTTCAGTTAGGCGGGTAAACAACTATCTTCGCGATTTTCTCGTTCGGCACCAAGATAGTGCACTCAAATCCGTTGTGGCGCTTGCCGATTCGTTTTTCATGTTAAGCCATGAGGGAGACTTCACTGCGAGCTCTGAAGACGTCGATTTCTATAGTAAAGAGGATTTGGCCGAAGGCGCATCGTATATCATCTATTGCTTCGACAGCGCGATAGGAATACGCGATAGTCATTTCAATTTTCTCGCGGAAAGATCACTTACCCGCGGCCTTTTCAGTAAGATTATCATCAAGGCGTACAAAATTCGTCGATTCTCCGAGGCGGAAATACTTGTTGACGCGTTCAATTACCGCTGCACGCTGCAGCGGCGAAAGGTTCGCATCACCCCACCCAATCCCGAAATTGAAAAAAGCATACGCTTGGGTTACGTCCAAACCGACCAAGCCATTCAACGTATTAGTATCGATAGAATTACTGCGATCAGAAGTGGCCGGTTTACCTCCATATTGGACGCCGCTGATTTTTTCTATGATAGGTTCCGTGACCACATCGTCGAGATCTCCGAACACCCTCTTCGCCGATACGTATTCCGTTTTCCGGATGTCCCAGAATTTCGATCAAGCTTCAGCCACGACGGTTTCACCGTGGAGGAATGCGTTTATCTTGGGGAGCTACTTTCATCCGAGCTCGTAACTTGGGATGAGATCATGCGCTTTGAAGTCCGCCCGGATGTGTCGATCCTTGATCTGCTCAAAGTGCATAGACTCTTTATGTTCCTTGCGCGTGTGGCAACGAAGCATCTGACGGCTGTTCTGAAAGAAGACCCTGGCATTGCGTATCGCTCACTCGTGCCGGTATTCGAGATTGGTCAACTGCAGGTGCTGCTCGGATGGTGTCTGCGAAAGGAGGCGATAGATGCTGTCATCGACATGATGTCATGGAAAACGGGAACTGCGGGCGTCATGGATATCCAGTACAAACCCATAATAAATGGCGGAAAGTACTATTTGGTGCCGCTAAATATTACGGGCATGACTAACTGGTATCGTAATCTGGCTTACACGCAGAAGCGCCGAGTAATCAATGCAGCGGAAGAAGAGGTGGCATCGCGCGCGCTTTCTACGATCCTTGGGCGTGCAAGTGAGAACGTGCGAAAGGGATTCGAAACAGTGTTGAATGGTAAGAAGGTTGAGATCGATGTTGCTTGCCGCTTTGGAGAATATCTGTTCCTATTTGAATGCAAGCACGCGTTGCTTCCTTGCAATGTTCCTGAGCTGAGGACCTCATATGATCACATGAAAAAAGCCGCAAAACAGCTGAGCAGAATACGAGCGTTATTGACCGATGGAGAGACTGAGCAAGAATTCTACAAAAGGCTCAATTGGGACGTTGGTCCAGCTAAGGAGATTGTGACTTGTATCGTCTCGTGCAATGGAATGTTCCCGGGTCTATCGATTTCCGGACATCCAATTCGCCGATGGGCAGAACTGAAGAACATGGTTGAAACTGGAATTGTAAGAATCGGTTCAATCGAGGTTGAAGAGGATGAGAGCGGATTGAATGTTCGCACCGAGGACTTGGTTGAACGCAGTTTATGGGATGAGGCCCAACTCTCCCCTGAATTTCTACGCGAATATATTGCCGGCGATTGGCTGCAGACGACGTTCTTCAACTCGATGGTCGAATGGGAGCGAAGTTATCGGTTAGAGGATTGGGAACTTGTTTTCTCGACATATGTATTAGACGCCGGTGCTGTGAAGCGCGTTATTGAGACTCGGCCAAAATTTAACGCACCGTCCGCGTGACGTGCTTGGAAAGAGGCCTTGGCAAGCGGTTCGTTGAAGCTCCTGAGCCTGTGTGAATGGAGCTGTTGAAGTTGCTGCGCAACAGGTTGGCGGCGGACCGTGGAAGCTCAACACGATCGGAAATATATATCCAAAGAGTGGACAGAACGAAAGTTGAGAGAGCTCTGATTGTCCAATCACGACATCTGTCCCGTCGGAACTATACCCTCACCCCGCGACCTGCTTCCTGACTTCTTCGAATCCCCACGCATTGTTGCTCGCCGCATTGCCCCGAGAGCAGACAAGTAGACGACCCCCACGGCCCTAACCCGCATTTCTCACACTGCGCAATAAAGACAGGCGCGACGGGTCTGTTGGCTGGGCTTGGGAACATGGCGTTGCGGGCATTTCAGCGATTTGGCCGATTTCGGACGAGCGTAATCGCATCGCA
>Ga0187894_10006380_pt1 | contig 11593 bp, 11 predicted proteins | sample GBC1701081metaG_FD_136650 | JGI IMG/M metagenome (GOLD analysis project Ga0187894, IMG submission 136650) | White microbial mat communities from a lava cave in the Kipuka Kanohina Cave System on the Island of Hawaii, USA - GBC170108-1 metaG ...
AGGGCGGAATCACGTTGCCCGGGAACGCCTGGCGGTTGGTGGGGTCGACGATGGAAACGAGAGCGCCGTTCTGTTCGAGGGTTTGCGAGAAGTCGCCGCGGCGCTCGCGGTCCGTTGGCACCGTTTGCAAAAAGGGATCGATGGGGATTTGCGTGCGCCATTCCTCCTGAGAGTAGAAGAAGAAGAGCTTCTCCCGGCCGGTGTTGAAGACCTTCGGAATGGTCACCGGGCCGCCGACTGTGAATCCGATGGTGTTATAGCGGTACTTTGGCTTGGTAAGGCCGTTGCGATTATTGAAAAAGTTGTTGGCGTTGAATTGCTCGTGGCGTTTGAACCAATAGGCGGAACCGTGAAAATCGCGAGTGCCGCTGCGGGTGACCATCGTGATGTTGGAGCCCAGGTTGCGGCCATACTCGGCGGTGAAGTTAGCGCTGGTAACTTTCATTTCGGCGACCGCTTCCACGCTGATGGCCGACATCATCAGTCCCGGCCAGTCCGGGTTGCCACTCACCTGTCCGTCCACCGTAACCGTGTTCCAGAACATACGGCCACCGCTGATGTTCGGCGTCAGGCTGCCATAGATGCCGCCATTGGAGCTTAACCCGGCGGGATCGGTTTCGCTTCTCTCTCCGGCGTTGACGAAGACGCCGCTGGTGACGCCGGGCATGGTGCGGATGAGCGCCAGCGGATCGCGGCCTTTTATGGTCATGTCGGAGAACTGGCGCTGGTTGACGCGATTGGAGACGTCGGCACTTTCCGTGCTGACACGCTCGCCTTCGGCGCTGACAGCGACGCTTTGCGTGGCCTGGCCGACGATCAGCCGTACCGATCCCACGGCTAGCCGAACCCCAGTCGGCAGGGTAACGCCGTTTACCCGCGTCGCCTGGAAGCCGGCGGCTTCCACCAAAACGGTGTAATTGCCCGGCGGCGTCGCCGTGAAGACGAATTCGCCGCTCGATCCGGTGGTCGTCTTGCGGCTGGCGGCCGTATCGTTGTTGGTCAAGGTGACGTTGGCGTTGGGCACGACTGCGTCCGATTGATCGACAACGGTTCCGCTGATGGTCCCGGTTACGGTCTGGCCATAGGCGGCCATCACGAAGACGGCAAATACGAGAAGGAATCGTTGAAGAAGCATCCACACCTCCCGCCCGCGGGTGACGTGCCCGGCTTGGCTGTCTACCATGAAAAGGCGTTCTGCCGTTGAGGTATGTGAGGTTCCCACGTTTCTTTGTGAAAAAACTACGGGTCTGTAGCTTTTCAACAAGATGGCGGCAGTTTTTCCTATATCTGGCGGCTCGGGGCCGTTCTACTAAGAAGTGCGAGCACCCATGCGCACATTCATCCTGATTCTCTTGCTGGCTTCGGCGCCCTTGAGCGCCCAGAAAAAGGAGTTCACCAACAGCGTCGGCATCGAGTTTGTCTTGATACCGGCGGGGAGTTTCTTCATGGGAGCCCAAGCCTCGGGCCGCGCCACCATCAACCCGTACGCAAAAACCGGCACGACGGAGATCGAAGACCATGCGCGCACCGGCGGAGTTCCGGACGATGAGTTCCCGCGGCACAAAGTGACGATTACCAAGCCGTTCTATTTGGCCCGATACGAATTGACCCAGGAACAGTGGGAAAAAGTCATGGCAACCAACCCGTCAAAGTACAAACACCCGCGCAAGCCGGTCGATCAGGTGACCTGGGTGGATTCGCAAAAATTTCTGGAGAAGCTGAACACGATGGAGGGCGGAAAGGGCTACCGTCTACCGACCGAAGCCGAATGGGAATACGCTTGCCGGGCAGGCACCACCGGCGAGCGCTACGGCGACGTCGACGCCATAGCCTGGTATCGAAAAAATGCCGGCGAGACGCAGCCGGTCGGAACCAAGAAGCCCAACGCATGGGGTCTTTACGACATGCTCGGCAACGTTTGGGAATGGGTTCAGGATTGGTATGGCCGCGACTACTACGCTTCTAGTCCTGAGAAGGATCCCGAGGGTCCGCCCGGAAAATGGAAAGAATGCCGCAAAGATTGCCGCGCCTGCCGCGGCGCCAGCATCCATGAGCTCCACCGCCTACGGGCGTCGGATCGGGGCAAACACGACAAAGACGGCCTCGACTACGTCCTCGGGTTTCGGGTGGCAAAGACGATCGAATAGCGGCCTCTCACATCCCGCTGGGGTGTGATACCTTCATCGGATATGTTAGACGGCTTACCCGGGCGGGAGATCGTCTGGGAGCACGTTGACAGTCTCGTCGACCGGCGGATCGACAGCACGCATCAGCACGTGTGGCCTTTCTCCGGCGGCATGCCGATCGACGTGCGGTTCATGCTGCTCGACCGCGCCGACACGGTGCCGAAACATCGACCGGATCATCTGGAGGTCGTCTTCTTCGAATCCGGCGAAGCGGCTTACGAGGTGGAAGATGAAGGCTTCCTCCTTCATGAAAACGACCTGGTGGTGGTGGGCGACCAGCGAGCGCACCGCACGCTTCCCGCGCGCCAGGCCGGGAGCGAAGCTCGCATCGCCGTTTTGTCTTTCCTCCCGCGGCTTTTATTCGCCGACCAGCCCCGTGCCGAAGACTATCAATATCTGACGCCATTTTCGCCTGCGGCTTCCTCCGTGCCGAGCGTGATTCAAGGCGCCAACGGCCTTTCGGCCGAGATCTTCGAACTGATGCAAAAGGTGCGGCGCGAACTGCCCGTCGATACCGAACGTTCCGCGCTGGCGGTCCGCACGTATCTGCGCATGATTCTCTTTTTGCTGACGGCGCACTACTGGGAGTTCCAGGAGACGCGTGGGGGGATGAAGCGCCAGCAAGTGAAGCTGGAGCGCATTTCGCCCGCCATCGAAAACATCGGGCACGAGCGCAACTGGGCGCTGACCGTCGAGCAGGCGGCCCGAATGTGCGCCATGAGCCCGTCCTGCTTCATGCAGGTTTTCCGCCAGGCCACCGGGCAGTCCTTCGTTTCCTACGTCAATCAGGCTCGTGTCGATCATGCGAAAGACCTGCTCAAAAACAGCGACTTGGGTCTGGCCGAAATCGGCTATGAGACCGGGTTTTGCGACCAGAGCTACTTCGGATCGGTGTTCCGGCGTCTGGAGGGCGTGACACCGCTCGTCTTTCGCCGGACCTACCGGGTGAGCCTTCCGGAGCTTGGGTAGATTTTCAACAAAAAGCGCGCTTTCCTTCCTATACGAGAGGCATGCCGCCCGCTTTACTGAAACGAGTGAGATTAAAAGGCAAAGTAGCGCTAGTGACGGGCGCGGCCTCGGGCATCGGCCGGGCGGCGGCGGTGCTGTTCGCCAAAGAGGGCGCGCGGGTCGCGATCACGGATGTCGACGGGGCCGGACTGGCCGGGGCGGCTCGTGAAATTCGGGCGGCCGGAGGCGAAGCGCGCGAAGTCCCGGCCGATATCCGGCACGCGGAGGAAATTTCCCGGGTGGTGGCGGCCGCCGCCGACTTAGGACCGGTCGATGTGTTGCTGAATGCCGCCGGCGTGTTGCGGTACGGGACAGCGCTCGAAACCACCCCCGAGATGTGGGAGCTGGTGATGTCGGTAAATGTGACGGCCACGTTTCTTTTCGCGCAAGCCGTGCTGCCGGGGATGATTGGGCGCGGCGGGTCTATCGTTAACGTCTCCTCCACCACCGGCGGGCACGATGCGTGTCCGCGCGCGGTCGCGTATGTGACCTCAAAAGGAGCGGTGGCCATGATGACCAAGTCGCTGGCGCTCGACCATGCGCGCGAGGGGGTTCGGGTGAACGCGATTTGCCCCGGTCCGACCGATACCGCGACGCTGCGCTCGGCGATGACGCCGGAGCAACTCGCCGCTTTTGCCGACACTGTGCCGATGGGGCGCTTGGGCTGCCCCGAAGAAATCGCCCGGCTGGCCGTGTTCCTCGCTTCGGATGAGGCCTCTTATGTGACCGGCGCGCTGTTCACCGCCGACGGAGGGCAAACGGCGCATGTCTGAGCCGGCCGCGAATACGCCGCGCTTGCGGCGCCAACTCACGCTCACGGACCTGGTAGTCTACGGCATCGTCGCGGTGACGCCAAGCGCGCCGGTCACCGTCTTCGGGCTTACATCGTCGCTTTCGAATGGATTCGCCGTCACCGCGATCTTGTTCGGCATGGTGGCGATGGTCTTCACCGCGATCAGCTATGGAAAGATGGCGGCGCTCTATCCGGCCGCCGGTTCCGCTTACACGTACGTCGCGCGCAGTATGCATCCTTACCTCGGCTTTCTGGCCGGATGGGCGATGCTGCTGGATTACCTCGTGATTCCGCTCTTCTGCGTGCTTTACGGATCGCTCAACATCCAGCGCATGTTTCCCCAGGTGCCGTTTGTCGTCTTCGCGGCCGGTTTCGCGGTGGCGATCACGGGATTGAACGTGATGGGCATCCGGGCGACGGCGCGGGCGAATTTGATCCTGATCGCGCTGATGGGCGTGGTGCTCGTGATTTTCGACACCCTGGCCGCAGCTGCGATTGTACGGCAAGGCGGTTGGAACGCGCTGTTCTCGCTCAAGCCGTTCTACGATCCGGCAACGTTCAGCTTCGGAGCCGTGGCGCGCGCTACCTCGTTCGCGGCGTTGGCCTACCTGGGCTTTGACGCCGTGACGACGCTTGCCGAAGACGTCGTGAATCCGCGGCGCAACGTCATGCTCGCGGTGGTGGGCGTCTGCGTGTTCACGGGCGTGTTCGGCGGCCTGCTGACCTACCTCGGCCAACTGCTGTGGCCGGACTACAAGACTTTCACGAACATCGAGACAGCTTTTCTCGACGTAGCGCGGCGCGCCGGAAGCGAAGCGATGTTTCAGGCGATGGCGATTCTGCTGGTGGTGGCCAACGTCGGCGCCGGCCTGACCGGCCAACTCGGAGCCGCGCGTGTTCTTTTCGGCATGGGACGCGATGGAGTGCTGCCGCGCTCCTGGTTCGCCTACCTCGATCCGAAGCGCAACGCGCCGACTTACAACATCGTCCTGCTGGGACTTTCCTCGTTTGCCGGAGCTCTGTACTTCAATTACGAAACCGTGGCAGAGGTGCTCAACTTCGGGGCGTTCCTCGGCTTTATGGCCGTGAACGGGGCGGCCGTTTGGCACTTCTCGATTCGCGGCGGCAAATGGAGCGAAGGCGTGGCGCCGGCGCTCGGCTTCGTGTTCTGCTTTGTGATCTGGTGGGGGCTGGCGCCATTGGCTAAAACGCTGGGCGCCATCTGGTTCGCCGCCGGCCTTGCCTATCTGCTCTTCCGCACGGCGGGCTTTAAACGCAGATTCGAAATGGCGGATGTTTTCGAGGGATAGGAATCGAAATGAAGAAATTCATCAATCAACCCGCGAGCCTGGTTCATGAGCTGCTGGAGGGCTACGCTCTCGCCCATCCGGATATGGTTCGCCTGGCGGGCGATTACCTGGTAACGCGGGCCAAGCCGAAAGCCGCCGGAAAGGTGGGAATCGTAACGCTCGGCGGCAGCGGCCACGAGCCCGGCTTGAGCGGGTTCGTCGGCGAAGGGATGCTCGACGTGAGCGTGCCCGGCGAAATCTTCGCCGCGCCTTCGGCGGGCCGCTGCATCGAAGCGATGAAGCTCGCCGACTGCGGCGCTGGCGTCCTGCTGGTGGTGTTGAATCACGCCGGTGACGTGCTCTGCGCCAATCGCACGCTCGAAATGGCCAAGCGCGAAGGACTTCGCGTCGAGATGGTGCTGACTCATGAAGACATTTCGTCCGGCTCGAAAAACCCCGACGACCGGCGCGGCCTGGTTGGATTCCTGCCGGTGTACAAAGTAGCGGGCGCGGCGGCCGAGGAGGGACGCTCGCTCGCGGGAGTAAGGGAGGTGGCCGAGCGCATGAGCGGCCGGATGGCGACGCTCGCGGTGGCGCTGTCGACCGCGACGCATCCTTCGACGGGCCAGCCGATCTTCGACTTAGGTCCCGACGAAATGGAAGTCGGAATGGGCCAACACGGCGAGGCTGGGACCGGCCGTATGAAACTGAAGACCGCCGATGAGACGGCGGCCTTGATGCTTGCGCCGCTGCTCGCCGATATCGGGGCCAAGGAAGGCGAGGAGCTGCTAGTGATCGTCAACGGGGCAGGAGCCACAACGTTAATGGAGCTGTTCCTGATCTTCCGCCGGATTCACCAGTTGCTCGGCGAGCGCAAGATCGTTTGCGCCCGCAGCCTGGTAGGCGAATACATCACAACGCAGGAGCAGGCGGGCTTCCAACTGTTCGCCGCCTGCCTGGACGCCGAACTGAAACGCTTATGGGATGCGCCATGCCGGACGCCGTATCTGACCTTCGCCTGAGCGCCGAAACGGCCACTCGCATGCTGCTTAGCGCGGCAGGGGAGATTCTCTCGCATCAGGATCTGCTGACGAAGCTCGACTCCGCGATCGGCGACGGCGATCACGGGACGACCATGGGCCGGGCGGCGCGCGAGGCGATCGACAAGCTGCGGGAAACGCGTCCGGCTTCGGCGGCAGAGGCGTTCCTGCTGGTGGCCGACGTTTTTCTCAATCTCGACGGCGGCGCGGCCGGCCCTTTGTTCGGAACGTTTCTGGAGGGAATGGCGCGGGAGCTTCCGGAGAGCGCGGGGGCGGCCGGTTTCGCGCGCGCCGCGGCTGCGGGTCTGTCGGCTCTACGCGGACTCACCAAGGCGGCGCCGGGTGATAAGACGCTGGTGGATGCGCTCACGGCTGCATCGGAGGCGCTTTGGGCCGCGTCGGGCGGCGATCTCGGTGCGGCTCTCGAGGCGGCGGGTGAGGCCGCTTGGCGAGGAGCCGAATCCACCAAGGATATGGTGGCGCGCGCCGGGCGCGCAAGGCATCGAGGCGAGGCGAGCGCAGGCCATCAAGACGCGGGAGCGACCTCGGCGGCACTGCTCTTTCGAGGTTTCGCCGCTGCCTTCACCGGAACGGAAAGGACGATCGATGGCTGACGTAGATGATGTCAAAGCGGGCAAGGATTTTGGACTCGGCCGGCCGCCGGTGAACGAGAGCTTCTTTTTGCGCGGCTCGAATTCCCTCGATTGGGGGATGAAGAACCGTCTGGCGCGCATCTTCAATCCGCGCAGCGGGCGCACGGTGATGCTGGCGTTCGATCACGGCTATTTCCAGGGACCGACGACGGGTCTGGAGCGCATCGACCTGAGCATCACGCCTCTGATTCCTTACGCCGACGCCTTGATGGCGACGCGGGGCGCGTTGCGGGCGGCCATTCCTCCGCAGGCGGACAAGCCGGTCGTCCTGCGTTGCAGCGGTGGGCAAAGCATCCTCAAGGAGCTATCGAACGAGTGCCTGGCGGTGGACATCGACGACGCCGTGCGTATGAACGCCTCGGCTCTGGCGGTGCAGGTTTACATCGGAGGCGTGCACGAGCATGAGTCGATCGCCAACCTGACGAAGCTGGTCGATTTGGGACTGCGCTACGGAATCCCGGCGCTCGGCGTGACGGGGGTCGGGAAGGATCTGGTCCGCGACGCGAGATATCTGGGCCTGGCCACGCGTATTGCGGCCGAGCTCGGCGCGCACTTCATCAAGACCTACTATTGCGAGGAAGGATTCGAGCGCGTTGTGGCGGCCTGTCCGGTGCCGGTGATCATCGCCGGGGGCAAGAAGCTGCCCGAGATGGACGCGCTGGAGATGGCGTATCGCGCCGTGCAAGCGGGCGCGGCGGGTGTGGACATGGGCCGCAACATCTTCCAGGCGGCGTCGCCCACGGCCATGATTCAAGCGGTGCGCGCCGTGGTCCACGATGGGGAGACGGCCGAGCACGCCCACGATCTATACCGTTCGATGGTTGCACAAGGAGAGATACACGTATGATGCGGATGGCGGACAAAGAGATTGTTTGCGTGGCGGAATTCGTCGCGCTTCCCGGCAAGGAGAAGGAGCTCGTTGAAACCTTTCACGGACTGATGGGACCCACTCACCAGGAACCGGGTTATATTCGCTACGAGCTGAACGTGCACCTGGAAGATCCGCGAATGATCACCTTCATCGAGAAATTCAAGAGCCGCGAAGCGTTCGACACGCATTGCGCCACGCCGTACATCAAGCACTTCTTTGACAATTTGCGGCCGGACCTGGTGGAATCCTTCCGCGTGAACCTTTACCGGGAGGTGTTGCCGTAACCGTGCCCCTTCCGCGCGTTCAGGAACTCGAAACGCCGGCCCTGCTCGTCGATCTCGACGTGATGGAGCGCAACCTGCGCACCATGTCCCGATTCTTCGCCGGGCGCCAGGCGCGGTTCCGTCCGCATTTTAAGAATCACCGCTCGCTCGATCTGGCGCGGCGGCAAGTCGAATATGGCGCGAGCGGGTTCACGTGTGCCCGCGTGGGCGAGGCGGAGTTGCTGGTGGGCGGTGGGCACACCGACATACTGCTGGCGAACGAAGTAGCGTGCCGCTCGAAGCTGGAGCGGCTGGTGGAGCTAGAACGGCGCGGCGCGCCCGTTGTGCTGGCGATCGACGATCCTGAGGTGGCGCAGTGCTTGGGCGCGCTCGGGCGCGCGGCAGGCGTGGAGCCGCAAGTGGTGATCGACGTCGATCTCGGCCTGAACCGCTGCGGGGTGCGGAGCGTCGAGGACGCCGTCTCGCTCGCCATCGCCGCGCGCGAGGCAGGATTGCGTGTTCGTGGGGTGGCTGGTTACGAAGGACACTTGCAGATGCTCGCTCCCGGAGCGCAAAAGGAAGATCGCGTGCGCGAAGCCTGCCAACTGCTCCTGCGCGCGAGATCGGCGCTGGAAGCGGCGGGCTTCCGCAGTGAAATCGTCAGCATGGGCGGCACGGGAACCTACGCGATGGTGGCAAGCTATCCCGGCGTGACCGAAGTGCAGCCGGGCACGTTTATGTTCATGGATACCGGTTATGCCGAAGTGGCGCCGGAGTTTTTACCTGCGCTGACGCTGTTGGCGAGCGTGATCTCGCGAAGTAACGGCCGGGCCGTGCTCGACGCCGGAGTGAAGGCCATCAGCAGCGAGCGCGGCATGCCGGGCTTGAAGAATCTTTCGAGCGGACGCCTTCGCGCCCTCCACGCCGAGCATGCCCTGGTGGACGTTCACGACGACGGAGGGTCTCTGCGAGTGGGCGATCGGGTCGAGATGTGGGTGCACTACAGCGACGGCACGGTGAATCTGCACGATCGCATCTACGGCGTACGCAGCGGCGGGGTGGAAAGCGAATTCCACGTCGAGCGCGCCGGGAGCGCTTTATGAAGGCGGCGGTGTGGCATGGCAAAGGCGACGTTCGCGTTCAGGAAGCGCCGGATCCCGGGCCTCCTCCTACAGGACAGGTGAGGATCGACGTTTCACTTTGCGGCATCTGCGGGACGGACCTCCATGAGTTCTACGGCGGGCCGGTCTATATTCCGCTCGCCTCGGCGCATCCGCTTACGGGTATACAGGCACCAGTGATTATCGGCCACGAGATCTCCGGCCGCGTAGCGGCTGTGGGCGAAGGCGTGACGCGATTCAAGAAGGGCGACCGCATCGCCGCTTGCCCTATTGTCGGCTGTCAAGATTGCCGCTGGTGCCGTTCCGGCGCCATGGCGCAGTGCGAGCGCGTGGCTTTCATGGGAACGTCGTGGACCGGCGGAGGTTTCGCCGAGCACGTGAACCTGAACGAGTATCAGTGCTTCGCGCTGCCCGATACGCTCGATGACGCCGCGGGCGCGCTCGTCGAACCTTTTTCGGCGACCTTCCGCGCGGCGTTGCGGGGAGGCGTGGAGCCCGGCGCAAACGTCGCGGTGGTGGGCGCCGGGCCCATCGGCCTACTGACAATGATGGCCGCGCGCATTCTCGGCGCGAAGCGCGTGGTGGCGGTGGAACTCGACCGGCAGCGTCGCGAAGCCGCGCTCTGGTTTGGAGCGAACGCGGGGCTCGACCCAGCCGAAGGCGATTCGGTGGAGCAGGCGAACGCGCTGACAGCCGGCGAGGGCTTCGACATTGTTTTCGAGTGTGCGGGAGCGGACCGGAGCCCACTGCTCGCGGCGCGTCTAACGCGAACGCGCGGAACACTGGTCGTCCTGGGGGTCTTCGACCGCCCAGCCGCCATTGACTTCACCGACATCGTGTTTCGCGAGAAGACGCTCATCGGCAGCATGAGCGGCTATGGCCGCTACGAAGAGACGATTGAGCGCATGGCCGATCCGCGATTCCTGGGCGCCCGCATGATCACGGACCGCATTCGCCTCGACGATCTGGTCGCCAAGGGCTTTCATCCGCTGCGGCAGGATTCGAGCGGGCAAATCAAGATTCTGGTGGAGCCGGGGGGATGAAGCTGGAAGGCAAGGTGGCCGTGGTTACCGGCGCGGGCGCGGGGCTGGGCCGCGCGGTTGCAATGCGGTTCGCGCAAGAAGGCGCGCGGGTGGCGGTGGTGGATCGGGATGCGAAGGCGGGCGAAACGGTGGCGCGCGAGATCGGCAGCGGGTCGGCGTTCGTCGAAACCGATGTCGCCGACGAGACTTCCGTGGAAAAGATGGCGAGCGCCGTGCGCGGGCGTTTCGGCAACGTGAACGTCCTTTACAACAACGCGGCGGTGTTTCTCACCGGACAGGACGCCCGCGTTCACGAGCTGCACACCGAGGTGTGGGACCGCACCTGCGCGGTAAATCTACGGGGAGCATTCCTGGTGGCCAAGCATCTTCTGCCGCTGATGATGGCGGCAGGCGGCGGCTCCGTGATTCAGGCCGGATCGCCGACGGGACTGCTCGGCTGCGCGCCCGATTACGCGGCCTACAGCGCGAGCAAGGGCGGCGCCATGTCGCTCGCTCGCGCGATGGCCAACGGTTATGCGCGCGATAACATTCGCGTTAACATTCTGGTGCCGGGGCCAATGCGCACGCCAATGACGGACGCCGTATTTGCCTCCGTTGAAGCGCGGCGCGAACAGGAGCGGGCGACGATGCTCGGGCGCCTGGGAGCGGCCGAAGACGTTTGCGGCCTGGCCGTGTTTCTGGCCTCAGACGATTCCGCTTACTGCACGGGAGGCTTCTACATGGCCGACGGAGGATTGACCGCGCTGTGATTTTCGCCGAAGGAGTTTTGAATCCGGAAGGTCCGGTTGCGCTGGCAAGCGGCGGGCTGTTCATTGTGGAAGGCGCGGCTTCGCGTGGCTGCATTACGGAGCTGGACGCGCAAGGCGCGATCGCGCGCATAGTGACCCGCACGGGCCGTCCAAACGGCCTCGCGATGGACCACGAGGGCAACATCTGGGTGGCGGAATCGAAGACACCTTCGCTGTTGCGAGTCAGCGCAAGCGCTGTGGAAACGATAGCGGGCGAATGCGCCGGCGAACCCTTCCTGTTTCCGAACGACCTCTGCTTCGGCCCCGACGGCATGATCTATATGACCGATTCGGGTGTGAAGATCGAGGAGTTCGCGCCCAACAACCAAATCCGGCCCGACTATGAATCGGTACGCTACGACGGCCGCGTCTATCGCGTCGAGCCGGTCTCGGGAAAAGTGGAGCTGCTCGATCGCGGGATTCGGTTCACGAACGGACTGGCGTTTGGACCCGACGGGGCGCTCTATGTCGCGGAAACGGTCAGCGGAAAGATCCTGCGCTATGAGAACGGCCGTCGCGAGGTGTTCGCGGATGTGAT
>Ga0187894_10006381_pt1 | contig 11590 bp, 12 predicted proteins | sample GBC1701081metaG_FD_136650 | JGI IMG/M metagenome (GOLD analysis project Ga0187894, IMG submission 136650) | White microbial mat communities from a lava cave in the Kipuka Kanohina Cave System on the Island of Hawaii, USA - GBC170108-1 metaG ...
CGGTGCTGGTTGACGAGACGGCGAACCTGGAAGACGCGGCGAAGGGGATAGTGCAGGGCGCGTTCGGCTACCAGGGGCAGAAATGTTCCGCCGGGTCGTGGGCGGTGATCGTGGATGGGGTGTACGACCGGGTGACGAACCGGGTGGTGGAACTGGCACAGCAGCTCACCATCGGCGCGCCGGACGAGAGCCGTGACCACTACATGGGGCCGGTGATCGACCAGGACGCGATGCACCGGATCATGAATTACGTCGAGATCGGCACGCAGGAGGGTAAGCTGCTGCTGGGCGGGCAACCTTTGCAAACGCCGGGCAACGGCTACTTCATCCCGCCGACCATTTTTGGCGATGTCCCCTGGGATGCACGGATCGCGCAGGAAGAGATTTTCGGGCCGGTGCTGTCGCTGGTGCGGGCAAACGATTTTGACGACGCGATGCGTATCGCCAACAGCACGGAATACGGGTTGACCGGGGCGCTGTTCAGCAATTCGCGGGATCGGCTGGAACGGGCGCGGCGCGAATTCCAGGTCGGCAACCTGTACTTGAACCGCAAATGCACCGGGGCGCTGGTGGGCATTCACCCGTTCGGCGGGTTCAACTTGAGCGGGACGGACAGCAAAACCGGCGGGCCGGATTATTTGCTGCTGTATACGCAGGCGAAAAGCGTGGCGGAACGGTTGTAGGCGATTCAACCTTTAATCCCTGATCACCCCTCCCTGTATTCGGGGAGGGGGAGCAAAGACGGGAAGGTTTGGATACTAATTGATCCCACCGATTGAAGATGTACAAAACCTGGTGCGGGCTAATTTTGCTATCCTGTCGGGATACCGTTTTGTCTACCGCGAAATCGTGGCGCTGCTGCGGGCTGACAGCGAACTGCGCGACCAGTATATCGCGGTGCGGCAGCGGGGGTTCGACGGATTCCAGGAACTATTTGCCGTGCTGGTCAGCGCGGGGGTGCTGACCCAGCCCGAAACGCCGGAGACGGTGACACGGCTGGCGGCGTTGTGCTGGCTCATCAGCGAGTTCTGGCTGGCAACGCTGGAGGTCAGTGGGCAGCCGGTGGACGAGGCGCAGATGCAGCGTGGGATCGGGTTGATGATGCAAGTGCTGCGCCCGTATACGCCCACATCATCTTCTCAACTGCTATAAGCAGGTTTATCACCACTATCGTATCTAAAGTTTCAACTGAATAGGAGAGTTGACCATGACGCTGTATCGCATTACTGGCCTGGTATTGATTGCCTTGCCGATTGCCTTCAACACCGTATTCTTCGCGCTGGGGCGGGCATTTGAATACCCCGATATTCTGCGTAAACCGACGGACTATATCTTAAAACGTTTTGTCGAAGGTGGCCGCCGCCTGGTTGCCTTATGGTATGCGTTCGCGCTGACAGCGCTGCTGGCAATCCCGATGGCGTTGTTATTCCAGACGGTATTCATCGAGCAGCAGCCACTCCTGGCCGCGACATCGGCCATCGTCGGCGTGTTGAGCGGTTTGGTACAGGCGATGGGCTTGTTCCGCTGGATATTCCTCGTGCCATCATTGGCGGCGCGTTATCAAGACCCAGACGCGACACCGGCTGTACGCGAGGCGGTGTCGGTTGTCTTCCACGCTTTCCACCAATATGTCGGCGTGGCAGTGGGTGAACACCTGGGTTACTTATTCACTGCATCCTGGACCATCCTGATTAGTGTGATGATGTTCGTGTCGCCGGTTTTCAGCCCGATCCTGGGCATTTTCGGGATTGTGGCTGCTGTCGGCATTCTGGCAGGTTTACTCGAACCGGCAGGTTGGAAACCGGCTGGGGCGATCAACGCGATCAGCTACATCGTCTGGTCGCTGTGGCTGATTGTATCGGGCGTCGCCCTGATTCTGTGGCAGGGGGCGTAAGCGGATATGGAGACGAAACGGAACTGGTGGGGCATTGGCTGGCTGATCGCGTTCCTGGGTTTCCCACCGGGGGGCGCATTAGCGACTGCCATCATCGGGCGGCTGGATAGCGCGCCAGAAGGCATCGTGGGCAGTGTGGCAGCGGGGATTGTGATCGGGGCGGCGCAAACGCTGGCGCTGTGGCGGCGGCTGCCGATTGGGCCGGAGTGGGCTGCGGCGACGGCTGCCGGGTTAGCGGTGGGTGTGAGCCTGAATGTGGCGCTGTTCGGCTCGGATACGACCTTGAACGCAACCCTGCTGCGCGCGCCGCTGACCGGTTTGATGATCGGTATCGTGCAATGGCTGGTGCTGCGGAAGCATGTCCGCTACGCTTTCTGGTGGATACCGGCGGTGACAATCGTGTATGTGATCGCGTGGTTCGTGACGGCGCAGGTGATCCGGGACTCGCTCAACCAGGGGTTTGTGGTATTCGGCGCGTCGGGGGCGCTGGTGTTTCAGGCGTTATTGGGGGTGGTGCTGACGCTGCTGCTGCGAGCAGGGGCGAAAGCGGCAGGGTAAAAGTTCTGCCCGTCAGCAATCGTCATGCCAGGGTAGAAAATTGCCCTGGCATTTTTGCGCCCAGATGCCCGTCTGCGTTACAATAAAGCGTTTCAGCGCGCGATAATCACATGAGCAAAGGGTTAAGAGTCCGATGAAACAGGAAGTGCTGTCGTGGGAAGCGGTAGACCAGTTGGTAGACGTGATGCTCCCGTCGCTCAAGATCGTCGGCACGTTTGACGCGATGATGCTGGTGACGCGCGGCGGGATCGTCCCCGGCGGCCTATTGGCGGAGGCGTTGGGCATCCGACACATCCTGACGGCAGCAGTCGATTTCCCGGCGACAGAAAACGCAGGCTTGATGGCGTGGCCGTCGTTCTTGCAGTTCCCGGATGCGGCGCTGCTGCGTAACCGGCGCACGCTGATCGTGGACGATGTGTGGGGGAGCGGGCGCACGGCGACAGCGGTGAAAGGGCGGGTACAGGCCGCCGGGGCGATCCCATACACCTGTGTGTTCCACTACAACCCGTACCGTTCACTGTTCAATAAGGCAGAACCCGACTTTTACGGCGCGATCACGGATGCCTTCATTATTTACCCCTGGGAGCTTGATCGCGGTTTAAAGGGTCTCGAAATGGGACTGCCTGATGTGAATTGAATTAATTCTATACACGATTTCTCATCTTTTCTGCTATAATTAACCTACTATGGTGCGAAGTTCATCATGACTATGGTATCTTGCCATACGATTCGCACCCCTGAAACACGGTTTTCTACCTGGATTAAACTCTATTCCGCCCTCGGCACTTCACCCGCACAAATCGAAACCTGTGTGCCAGACGGAAGCCCGACTGGTTGGCGACGTTTGAGAGGCGATTGTGATATTTGGGCGTGAGAAATAACAGGCGATTGCACCATTTATTGGGGTCAGTTACGGGTTTGGGCGTATCCACACAAAATGCCTGGCACAACACAGGAGAGCTTGATGAGTCCCGCAAAAACGAAGAAGCAAAAAGAGAACCAGGCGAACCAGGCGAACGAGACTGAACAGAATTACCAGAGCGAATTTGAGCAATTACTGGAATCCTCTTTTGCCTATATGCCACCCCGCCGGGGTGAAATCCGCAATGCGATTATCCTCCAGATCGACAGCCGCGAAATCATCGTCGATATGGGTGTGAAGCAGGATGGTATCGTCCCGCCGCAGGATATTGAGCGGCTAGACCCGGAGGTACGCGCGGGGTTGCAGGTCGGCGGCGAAGTGCCGGTGTATGTGTTGAACCCACGCGACCAGGATGACAACCTGATCGTGTCGATCAACATGGGTTTGCAGCAGTACGACTGGGAGAAGGCGCGGCAACTGCTCACATCGGAAGATGTGGTGCAGGTGACGATCACCGGCCACAACCGGGGCGGTATCCTGGTGCGCTGGAATCGGCTGGAAGGCTTCATCCCCAGCTCACACTTGATTTCGGTCAACCTGTCGAACGAACGGCGCGACATGTGGAATGACCTGATGAACAAGCAGTTGGGCGTGAAGGTGATCGAAGTAGACCAGGATCGCCGCCGCCTGATCTTCAGCGAACGCGAGGCGCAGAAGGAATGGCGCGCACAGCAGAAGGCGCGGCTGCTGGCCGAACTCAAGGAAGGCGATGTCGTCAAAGGGACGGTCACAGGGCTGCGTGACTTCGGCGCGTTCGTCAACCTGGGCGGCGCGGACGGCCTGATCCATGTCAGCGAATTGGCATGGCACCGGGTTGACCACCCGCGCGATGTGTTGAAGGTCGGCGACGAGATCGACGTGTATGTGTTGAACCTCGACCGGGAATCGAACCGGATTGCCCTGAGCCGCAAGCGCCTGTTGAGCGACCCCTGGGAAGACGCGGACAAGCGCTACCACGAAGGCCAACTGGTCGAAGGCACGGTGACGAATGTGGTGGACTTCGGCGCGTTCATCGCGCTGGACAACGGCCTGGAAGGGCTGCTACATCTGAGCGAGATGGGCGATGGGGCGTTGAAAGAACCGTATTCCTACGTGAAGAAGGGGGATCGCCTGAGCCTACGCATCAGCCACCTGGAACCGGAGAAGCGGCGTGTAGGCTTCACACAGCGGTGGGGTACGGATGCCGCTGAGGAGGGTGCGCCCGCCGAGGAAGCATCGGCTGAGCAGACTGAAACCCCGGAAGAGGACGCGACACCCGCAAATGATGCGGTTGAGCCGGTTGACGTAGTAGAGGAAGCCCCCGTCGATGAGGTGGAAGCGCCGGCTGACGAAGCGCCTGCAAATGATACTGCTGAGGCGGTTGACGATGTGGCTGCAAATGATGCGGTTGAACCTGCCGATGAAGTGTCGGTTGACGAAGCGCCTGCAGATGATAGCGCTGAGGTGGTTGACGATGTGGCTGCAAATGATGCGGTTGAACCATCCGATGAAACGGCTGTCAATGCGGAAGCCGAAGGAACAGAGGACGGCGAGCGTTAAGGGAAATAGCGAGGTGTTCGAAAGACCGTCCTTTTAATTTGTAGCATAAATCGGCTTTTCCACTTGTCTATTGTTGACAAACGAAATTCCGACTTGTATAATGCGCGCCGATCTTTAAGGAAGGGATGGGCGCGCCCCGACACTGCGGGCTGCCGCGCTCGACGCAATCCGTGCTGGTTTTAAAAGCATTCGCGGTAGAAGGCCTGGTAACTCTCGTATAGGGGAGTTGACCGGGTTTTCGTGCGTCTATTTCCAGGGATCAACCCAAAAATTTTACTCGTGGGGGACAGACAGATGGATTTTGAAGCGGTACTACCGACCCTGACGGACGACATGGACTTCGCTTCGATGTTGGAAGCGTCGTTTGCTGGGGAACAACCGGAGCGCGGTGATATTATCACCGGCACAATCCTGCGCGTCGATAATCAAGGTTTGATTGTGGACATCGGCATGATGGGGCGCGACGGCATCGTGTCGCGCAAAGATATTGAACGCCTGGGTGTGGAAACGTCGGCTTACAACGTGGGTGACGAGATCGACGTGATTATTGTGCGCATGGAAGATCAGGACGGCAACCTGGTGCTGTCGGTGTCGCAGGCGCTGCAGAGCGAGGACTGGAAGAAGGCCGAGGCCTTGATGCTGAGCGAAGAAGTGTGGGAAGGCATCGTCACCGATGCAAACCGGGGTGGCCTGATCGTGCCGTTTGGCAACCTGCGCGGTTTTGTGCCGGCCAGCCACGTCAGCGACCTGCCGCGCGGCATGAACGAAGACGACCGCAAAAACCACATGACGACGCTGTTGGGTAAGCAGGTCACGGTGAAGGTGATCGAGGTCAACCGCAAGCGCCGCCGCCTGGTTTTCAGCCAGCGCGATGCGCAGCGTGGCCGCCGCGAAGCGAACAAAGAAGTGCTGTTGGGCGAACTCAAAGAGGGCGATGTGCGTGTGGGCAAGGTCAGCGGCCTGCGCGACTTTGGCGCGTTCGTTGACCTGGGCGGCGCGGACGGCCTGATCCATATTTCGGAACTGGCGTGGCATCGCGTGAAGCACCCGCGTGAGGTGTTGAATGTGGGCGACGAAGTACAGGTGTATGTGCTGCGGCTGGACACCGAGGGCAAGCGCATCGGCCTGAGCCTGAAGCGGCTGCAAAAGAACCCCTGGTCGCAGGCGGAAGAATTGTACCATGTCGGCCAATTGGTCGAGGGTGTTGTCTCGCGGGTGGCGCAGTTCGGCGCGTTCGTCAGCCTGGAGCCGGGCATCGAAGCCCTGCTGCATGGCAGCCAATTGGCCGACCCGCCGCCGGTTGACCCGACCTTGATCGTCCATGAAGGGCAGCGTTTGCTGATGCGCGTGATTAGCATCGAGCCGGATCGCCAGCGCCTGGGCCTGAGCCTGAAAGACGTAACCGATGACGAGAAAGCCCGCTGGCAGGAGCGGAACGCACCGGACGCACGCGTTGCCGCAGAAGGCCAGGAAGTTAAGGCAGAATTGACGGAAAATAGCGGTGGCGTTGACAGCCCTGATCCGATACAATTAGAGACGGTTGTTGAAGAAGCTCAACTCGGAAGCACCGAGTAGAGCGTTTTTGCGTTTGTCAAGCGAGTTCCCGCAGAAAGGAGAAAGCTGGGACAATTATGGCATCTGTTACGTTGAAGCCGAATGAATCGCAAGAGTCGCTCCTGCGCCGTTTTCGTAAGCGTGTGACCAACAGCGGTGTGTTGAGTACGGTTCGCCGGAAGCGTTGGCACATCTCCAAGAGCGAACTGCGGCGTATTGAGAAGAAGAAGGCGATCCGCCGGGCGCGCCGCCGCCAGCGCAAAACTGGAGTTCGCTAAACCATCTGGGTGATATTCACCAAAGCTGTGTGAACCGCTGTTAGACGAGGCAGCGGATTGCCGTTCGCTAGTTTGGAGGGCTATGGCAAAAAAAGAGGATAAACTTGAAGTAGAAGGTACGGTTGTCGAGGCACTGCCGAATACACAGTTCATGATCGAAATGGACAACGGCCACCGTATCCTAGCTTATCTGTCCGGCAAGATGCGGAAATATTATATCCGTATCCTCCTGGGAGACCGGGTGAAGGTGGAGATGAGCGTCTATGACCCAAAACGTGGGCGTATTATCTATCGTCACAAAGACAATGTACGGCCAGGCGAGGTGGAAGAAGACGCGGATATTTAGGATACTCGCGTCGTTTACCAACTTGGTATCGTAAAAAGCTCGCGCACGAATGGCGGGCTTTTTTATTGGGTGTGTCTGGGGCAAAATAGGCGGCTATTCGTGCCTCGCCGCCGGGGGTTGAAGCCACCCGGCTACCTTCCCTTCGGTCGAAAGACAAGCCCACTGAAGGGGCTAGAAAGCGATCCTTTTGAATCGTTGGTGGCCTGGACTCTTATTGCTTCTGATTCTTTGGCTGACTCGCTTGCCCGCTCTGGATAGTTTTCCCCTCCATGTTGATGAGGGGATTCACATCCGTTGGGCGATTGAAGTCTGGCATGGGCATCCGTTCTGGAACATCAGCGATGCCAAAATCATCGCGCATTGGCCGATCGCGGCGCTGTATCCGCAGAATGCAGCCCCGTTCGTGGCACGGATGCCGACGGTCTGGATCGGCATGGTCGGGCTGGCGGCGGGATACGGGCTGGCGCGGCGGCTGTTCAGGGGACAGGCGGCGTTCCTGGCGGGGGCGCTGTGGATCGCCTCACCGTACCTGTTCTTCTACGAGCGAATGGCGTTGATGGATGGCGAGATCGGCGATTTGGGCGTGGTGGCGCTGTGGGCGAGCGTGATCCTGGCGCAGCGCGGGACGTACCGGAATGCGATCCTGGCGGGCGTGACGCTGGCGCTGGCGATCTTGTTCAAGCTGACGGCAGTGGCGTTCATTCCGACGGTCGCGCTGATCCCGTTGGTGAACGCCGCTTATCCATTCCGGCGACGGCTGCGGTTAATCGTGGCGGCGGGGATGGCGTGCGCGGCGTGCTTCGTCGTGCCGCTGGCGTACATCCTGTGGAAGGGTGAAGATTTCTTTGATATTCCGCGCCAGTTCGTCAGCGTCGAGGCTGCGGGGCAAGGCAACCAACTCATCGCTAACGTCGAAAAACTATGGCTGCAATTGGTCGGCTTTGGCACGCCGACCTGGGTGATCGCGCTGCTGGTCGGGCTGGTCGCGCTGATGATCGTGGGCGGGCGCTGGGGGCGGCGGCTGGTGATGGCCTGGGGAGTGGCGCTAGGCATTATATTGGTGTTAGGGAAGACCGTGTTCCCGCGTTACTACGTGGCGGTGCTGCCGACGGCGCTAGTGCTGGCGGGGGCAGGGTTGGGGGTGCTGGTGGGTCGAATGAATCTCTCCCCGTCCCTCCCCGTCCCAAAGGGATTTCCTCCGGTCAAATTCAGGGAAGGGGCAAAGGCCAATCCACAAGCGCGTTTCCATTGGATTGTGACTATTTTATTGAGTCTGTTTCTTCTTATCGGTGCGCTGCCGTTTATGATGACGGCGTACCGCGATCCGGGGGCGCTGCCACTGTCCGCCGCGATGCAAGAGCAGTATTACAGCGGGCCGAGTTCGGGATTTGGGATCAGTGCGGCGGCGCGGGCGCTGCCGGATGGGGTCGAGCGCAGGGATTTGCCGGTGATCGCCAGCATGAGGCCGGATAGCTGCTACCAGGCGAATTTTTATGCGCGTGATGGCCTGAAGCTGACCTGCACCGACGCACCAGGGCTGGCGTTGATTAATGCCGTGCTGGCCGAACACGGGGCGGTCTATGTGCTGACTGACCACGCACCGATCATCGGGGTGGATGTCTCGGCGCTGGATGCAGCGGCCACCCATATTGCCGATTTCCCGCGCCCCCGCGAGGTTGAGGCGTCGGTGGTGCTGTGGCTGCTTGAAAAGAAGTCAACGGCCCCCGGCTAAAGCCAGAGGCTTGTAAGTCACCCAGCCGAGCCTTCCCGGTCTGCTGCCTACGATCCGCGTATTGACTGACGCGGTAGAACTACGCAGAGCTTATGTGGTAGGTCAAACTTTTACGCCACAACCTGACCGACCAGTCGGACATGTGGCAACCCATGTTTGAATTGTTAAGTTGCGTCGGGTCCGATAACCGTTTGCTCCCGTAGGAGTGCCTCAACCCATATGCCGAGTATAGCACAAAGGGGCTATCAAATGCCTAACAAAAGAACAACGTGACCGGACACCGGACACCTCTCCCACCTTTAGGTGGGAGCATCCTGCGATGATTTCTGTGATGCGTGATGAGGAATGAGTAAAAAGGCGAAATACCTCATTCTGCTGCTATTGTTGTCGCGGATCGCGGGCTGTAAAGCGAATACGCCTGTGAACACCCTGCAAGCGGCAACCGCTTGTAGCGACACGGAAATTCAAGCGGTGTTGCCCCCTTATACACCCTCGCTAATCACCGAGTTTGTGACGCTACGCGCGGGGCGGTTTGCGATTAGGGATACGCCGTTTAGGGTGCGGGGCGTGAATTATTACCCGGCGCGCTATCCCTGGCGGCGGTTTTTGACGGAAACTGATGCCGAGACGATCCAGAACGAATTCCTGCTGCTGCGGGCGACGGGGTTCAACAGCCTGCGCCTGTTTTTGTGGAACGCGGCGCTGTTCTCGTGCGAGGGCAAAGGTGTGCAGCCGAACCTGGACGCTTTCGGGCGGCTGGACGCGATTATCCACGAAGCCGCCGCGCAGGGCTTCCGGCTGATCGTGACGCTGAACGATTTGCCAGACGAGGCGCTGTATACCAACCCGGCATACACCCAGGCGCAAACACGCCTGATCGTCCAGCGATACCGGGACGAAACAGCCATATTGGCCTGGGATGTGCGCAACGAGGGCGACATTGATTATGGCGCGAATGATACGCTGGGCAGGGGCAATGTAGACCAAGCGGATGTCCTGCACTGGTTGGCGCAGACGGCGGAGCAGGTGCGCAGCCTGGACAGCAACCATTTGATTACGGCGGGTTGGCTGAAGGACAGCGCGGCGACCGCGCCCGTTGTCGATTTCCTGAGTTTCCACCATTGGGAAGACGCTGGCACGCTGCGGACGCGGATCGGTGAGCTGCGGGCAGCCCATAAACCGATCCTGCTGGAAGAATTCGGTTACAGCACCTTTCGCGTGTCATTGGAAGAACAGCGCCGCTTAATCGGTGAGGTGATCCAGACGGCAGACGCGGAAAACCTGCTGGGCTGGCTGGCGTGGGCGGCGTTTGATTTCCCGCTGGATACGACGTGTGTACGACCGGCCTGCCCCAGCCAGGATAACGCCGAGCATCATTTTGGACTGTGGTTTCCTGATTACACGCCCAAGCCGGTTGTTGAGTTGTTGTTGAACCGATAAAAAGCGGTACGGACACGACAGGTCATTGGTTGGGTGAGGCTACAAATCTATTTCGACTTTGTGGTTGAACGCGACGCTGTTATCCAGCCAGCGCAGCCAGTTCGGGGTGAGGGCATACAGGGTGCTGGCCTGGATGACCGAGTCAAAGTCCGGCGGCAGTTGGAACTTGCGCAGATACAGGATCAGGATTTGTTCACGGATGCGCTCATCGCCGACGGGACGGGCTTCGCCTTCGAGTTGCAGGCCAACGATGTCGTTCCACTGCCATACCGAGGGGTACATGGTCGCCGCGACCTTCGGGTTACGGACGAGGTTGACGCTGTGGCGGCTTTTGGGCGAGGACAGCCAATACAGGTTCAGGCGGTCATCGGAGACGTAAAAAATGGGCGCGACCTGGGGCTGCCCGTCGCTACTCGTCGTCGCTAATGCCAGGGTAGACTGCGTTTCGAGGAATGCGCACACAATTTGTAGATTATCGAGGTCACTCATGGCGGGTTGCTCTATCGCCTCAGGCACAGGTCATTCTTCAGCGGGCGGTTGGCCTTTGCCCATGCCCAACCACTGTGAGTATAACTCGTTTTTGATGCCGATGCGGGCGAGGGCGCGGCCCACCGTGCCGTTCACCAGGTCGTCAATGGTTTGCGGGTTGCCATAGAAGGCGGGGGCGGGCGGCATGATGATCGCGCCATTTTCGGCGGCCTGCACCATCAGGCGCAGGTGGCCGAGGTGCAGCGGTGTCTCGCGCACGAGGAGCAGCACCGGGCGACCTTCCTTGAGCTGGACATCGGCGGCGCGGGTGAGCAGGTCGGCGTCGTAGCTGTTGGCGATGGCCGAGAGCGATTTGATACTGCACGGGGCGACGATCATTCCCAGTGCCTCGAACGAACCGCTGGCGATGCTGGCACCGATGTTGCCGGGGGTGTGCAGCACGTCGGCCAGCGCCTCGACATCACTCACTTTCCAAGACGTTTCCTGGGCAATCGTGGCTTTCGCCGCCGGGCTGAGGACGAGATGCGTTTCGATGGATTTGTCCTGCGCCAGAGTTTCCAGCAAGCGAATGCCATAGATCACGCCGGATGCGCCGGAGATGCCGATAATTAAGCGGTCAGCCATACCTGCGGTGTTCCCTTCGATCATCAGCGATCAGCTTTCAGTTGCTTCTTGATACGAGATAGGGTTAACTATGTCACTTAAAAATTCAAACCTATTGTTCCACCACACAGATAATTAAGGATAGAGCCGGGCTAATTTAGTCCGTGCCTGGCTCACGTCAAAACACCACTTAATCTGTACCGGCTGGTCGTTCCGTCGCTTCGTCCAGCAGGTC
>Ga0187894_10006382_pt1 | contig 11590 bp, 9 predicted proteins | sample GBC1701081metaG_FD_136650 | JGI IMG/M metagenome (GOLD analysis project Ga0187894, IMG submission 136650) | White microbial mat communities from a lava cave in the Kipuka Kanohina Cave System on the Island of Hawaii, USA - GBC170108-1 metaG ...
CCCGCATCGTCGCCACTCGTCGATCGGCCGCTTGTCACCGAACAACTTTGAGAGGAGATTACTGACAGGACAGGAACTGAGAATTTAGGAAACTACCCGTCCACGAAAGCGGGGGAACTCCACTCCCGCATCCGCCGAGCAATTCACTTTGCATTCAATCTTCTGCCCATCCACGAAAGCCAGCGCATCCTCGCCTTCTAGCACCTCGTGCTGCAACGTGCCTCGCTGAGCAGCCTTGTCGTAAACGCTGTTCGTACGCTTCACTGCAAGTTCGGTCTGCGGAGGAGTCACCCACAACTTCGCACGGCGGTATGCCCGATGTGTGGTATTGACGGGCGAGAACCACGCCAACGTAAAGGTGAGCCTGCGAAACAGAGCTTTTCCCGCAAGACTCGGGGGTAGAGGAACGGAGAACACCAGGGCTTCGTCTGCCATGACACTACCCGTACCAATGAGCGTGGCGCGTTCGGCTGCACACTCAAGCGCCCGCTTCACATCCACCGCACCGTATCCGATCCAACGGGTCACGAAATCTTTCTGTTGCCGCCAATCCGTCAAGTCAGGGCGTCGAGCAAGAATGTTCCCAGCGAGACTTCCCCAACTTGCGCCGTGTGCGACCAGCGCCTTTAGCATCACGCCATCTCGGTCCGCCGGCAAATCATTCGGCGACTGCACGCGTAGCGCTTCGAGAACCTCGAATGCATCGGCTGCCGCGCGGCTGGCAAGAGCCGCCGCGTTGCTCGTTCCTCTACAGTACGCAGTGAGGTTCGGGGCGTCGCCAGGCATCGGCGGAAATGCCACCTTGTGTCCTGGCGCGGCTGCCGCCGTAACCGCCTCTCGCACGGTAACAGCGGGATTGCCGCCCAGCGTTTCGCGATATAGCACGCGACCACCGGCCATAAGTACGTCCGGCTTTATCGCACTCCTGAAGCCATGGCCCACGCGAGAGATCGGGCTCAACGATTCTTCGTCGAACAGATCAAAACGGTCTGCGATGGAAGGAGCCTCTGCCAGATCGACACTTCGAGCCCCTACAGTGAGCGCGTTCACGGATTCTGCCGGTGCAAGAAGACGCCGCTCGACGCTATTTGCAGTTAAGGCATCGAGTGCCAGATTCCGACGAACGTCAGGTGCCGCGCCGCCAATCGTGCCTTGCGCAATTGCGAGTTGGAGTGGCGTCAAGTCATTCCCTGCGCTAACGACAAAGAGGACTCCGTACTTGAATGAAAGCCAATCCAGAAGACGTGCCCACGGAGAAATCGCGCGGTCGAAAATTCGAGATTCGTCTCCGATCGATATGTTGATTACGCGAACCGCAGGAGCGGCAGCCACTGCACCGTCTTCACCCTCACAGATGCGCTTGACAGCGCGATGGATCAGATCGACTAGGAGCACGTTGTCAGGGGTGTGTTCACGTCGCCGAGCATGAAAGGTGTCTGTAGGATCGGGGCGAAGTACGGGACGAACATAGATAGGCCGAGATGAAGGATGCGCCGGGCCATCAAGTTCGCCGTGCAATATCAAAGAGGCCATGGCAGTACCGTGAACTCGATCCTTGGCCTCGTATCCGGCCTCCCAGCCGTCTGGATCATCAACAACTATCCGCCCTGCCAACAATGAGTGGTTCTGGAGAGGGAGGCCGTCAAGCAGCGCTACGACCGGTGGAGCTTGCTGAGCGACTGCGGCAACCGCCGTATGTGGCACCAGTTCGCCATCGGCAGGAATATCGCCGATAGACTGAGTACGTGGCCTGAAATACATGATTCGGTCAGAGAGCACGAGCTCGGGGACGTCGCCGGCGAGAATGCTAACCAGCGCCGCTGCTGGCAGCTCCACCAACAATCCGTGATAGCCAATTTCAGGAACCAAAGCGCGGCTGATAACTTGGCCATTAAGCGCTGCGACTCTAGTCCCGATCTCAGTTCGTGCGATTTCATTCTTTTGCGACGCTTCGAAGTACCAAGCCTCTATTTCGAAGCGAACGGTGGTTGCTTGCTCATCGATTCGATCCTGCCAGTACACTCGCACATCGTCACCGACACGATCAGAGACACCCCACGGACGAATCTCCTTCAACTGCGCTAAAACGTGTCGAAAGGGTGCGAGCCCACGAGCAAACGTGGCGGTCGGGTCAGTCTGATAACGATTCCATAGAGACAGCAGCTCATCGAGAGCCTGTCGATTTGTGGCGAGCATGAACAACCGGCCGGAGAGAACTTTCTCAGGCGTCTTCTCGTCATAGAAGTCCGCATCCGGTGCAATCCCGTCCTCATCCGCCTCGACAAGCCACTCGAGGCCGGGGACCCTGGCCACAGCCTTGGCGAAGTTATCGACCGAACCAATCGTCTCGATGACCAGGACAAGCTCGGGGTTTTCTGTCGGCGCGATCTGTTGCAAAGTTAGGCGTCGCGCGTCGAACGCTTGATTCAACGTTGCCAATTTCGGCGCTATTCGCAGACGCTGACGATTGATGGGCGGCCGATGAACGGGCGACCCGCCGCCGTGGCCCGGATCTCGATCGGCTTTGGTCGGCGTGGAAAACAGCAGTAGCGGGTAGTCAGGCATCCTCTTCGCGTGTACTTATGTGTGCACGGCGAAGCGGCGCTGCCACTGCTTCAGCCTCTCCCTGACAATACTCCTGATGTCCGAATCAGGAAGTGCCAACACATGACGCCGACGCACGTCTCCGCAAAACTCCTCGAGGTCAGAGAAGCTTGACGCCTTGAGCTTTGCGGCCAACGCTTTGGGCGAAGTTCCGAGCGGTTCGCCAAGCGATTCCTGAAACTTCTTAAACCATGCCTCTTTTTGGGAGAGCGTGGGTGCCGGAAGCGCGAGCCTCAGCTGAAAGCGACGCCATACGGCACGGTCCAGCAACTCAGCATGATTAGTCGCCGTTACGACAACAACATGAGTTGGTAGCGAATCGATCTGCAATAGCAGTGAACTAACTACTCGCTTGATTTCACCCGTCTCATGCGTGTCGCCGCGCTCCTTGCCGAGCGTATCGAACTCGTCAAAAAATAGAACGCATTGATGCGTCCGAACGAAGTCAAACAGCTTCTTGAGTCGGCTACTAGTTTCTCCAAGGAAGCTGCCAATGACTGCTTCGTAGCGAACCACGAACAATGGCGAGAGCAGCTCTGTAGCAATTGCCTCGGCAACAGACGTCTTTCCATTTCCAGGCGGGCCAGACAGCAACATTCGATGACGTGGCTCTAACCCATAGGATCGAAGAAGGTCCTTCCGTTGTTGCTCTTCTATCAGCTCCCGGCAAGCAGCCTGCGTAGCGGCATCGAGAAATAGCGATGCGAGATCGCGGCGTGGCTCAACTTCATAGAGCAGGCCCCCGTGTCCACCATCGAACACCCGGGCAACGTCCGCGGGCTTTGCGCGCCCGCTCGAAACGCGCAGGTTCTCTTCGAGCTTGTTTGCGAGCTGATGGTGCTGCTTCGCTCGCTCGTCGGCAGCCATTGCCTCAACAGTCGTGCGGAAGAGTTGCTGGTCGCCCTGGCTTCCCGCCCTGACCAAGCTCACTAGTAGATCGGCTCGCGACATTTGTTCAACCCAAGCATCGATGTACACGAAATACTAGCAGTATGGACAGTCGATCTCGGAAACCGGCGGCAAGTCGGATCCAGTCTTGAAATCTATCGTAACTTACTAAATATACTAGTTTTTGCTACTTGCGGCGGGCCAGGCGATACCTGGATCGACCGTGCATAGCGGGGAGTGAGGCACTACGGGCGGAGTATGTTTGCAGAGGCTGCCGGCAAAGTTATTACGTAGGGTCCTGAAGGTGTTTCTGTTGGTACGAATATTCAGGGTGTTGAAAAGACCCTTGTGAAACAGCAGTCTGCGCACAGGTATTGACTCCACCCTCTCCGCCCATTGCCGATTTCACGAGACCTCAGGTGGTCTCAGAATCGCTGAAAAGCCCTTCATTCCTAGGGCTTCGTTACTCTCACGAGGTCTCGCATGCTCTTTTAGTGCCTCACCGAAGTGGTGGTATCAGCGCCAGGCGGCCCGGAGATATCATCAAATGTTGACGGAATGTCGAAGTCGCGCAATCTGACTGAACAAGCTGCAAAATGTGTTCACGTTGAGCCTCCGTTGTGATCGGTTGCAACGACTTGGTGGTCACTACAACTTACGCGAAGAGACTCAATGTCTCGCTAATTTGAACAGGAGTGGGCATGGCTACCGCGCCAACCAAGAGCAAGAAGGCCAACGCGAAGAAGCCGGCGGCGAAACCCGTCGCGAAATCCGCTGCCATGCCCACGGCCAACCCCACCGTCGCGCGCATGTCTCTCGCCGAGACCATGCGCAATCTCGCGAAGGCCGGCAACGCGCAGGCGCGCAAAACGTACGCGCGGCATGGCGCGCAGGAACCGATGTTCGGAGTCAGCTTCGCCACGCTTAAGACGATGGTGAAGCGCATCCGCGTCGACCACGAACTCGCGCTCGCGCTGTGGGACACCGGCAATCACGATGCGCGCGTGCTGGCGATGAAGATTGCCGAAGCGGCGAAGATCACGCCCATGGATCTCGACCGCTGGGCGCGGGAGACCACCATGAATGGTTGCGGTATGTACGTCGCGGCGTTGGCCGCGGAAAGCCCGCACGGCGCCGCGAAAGGACGCGAGTGGCTGGCTTCGCCCGACCCGGCGCTGCGCGCGGCGGGATGGACGCTCTGCGGGTATCTGTCCAACCTGAACGAGAAGATCCCTGACGAGTGGTTCGCGGCACGCCTCGAGCACATCGAGAAGTCGATTCACACCGCGGCCAACGCCGATCGTCTCGCGATGAACTCGGCTCTCATCAGGATCGGCGGCCGCAGCTCCGCGCTGCGCAAGGCCGCGATCGCCGCGGCAAAGCGCATCATCGGCAGAATCGAAGTCGATCACGGCGATACGTCGTGCAAGACACCGGACGCCATCCCGTACATTGAGAAGATGTGGGCGCACGCGACGGCGAAGAAGTTCCCGTCGCCGGCCGCGCAAGAGCGCGCGCGCGAATCGATGCGCACACGCTGCTGACGGTCCACCACAGCTCGACCGGTTCGGTTACGATCTGACGAGGACCGTTCCTGCGGATCCAGCAATGCCGGACGCGCCTCGAGTCGCCGCGGCGGGCACTGCCCGCCGTGCCCGCCAAGTGCACTGAGCTCACCGCTGCTTGTGATGTACGTTTGCCGACCGCCAAGTCCGGCCCTGCGCAGGCGTAAGATTCTCCGTCAAGCACACATTCTAGCCCGCATTTCTCACTACCCCTCGGACAGTTGGAGGGCGGGCTGATTTTCAAATGGACGGATGGATGTAGCTTCCCATCATGCCGGTGACACGCCGGCGTGATGGGAAGCTGCAAGGGAAAATTGGCGGAGAGAGAGGAAGCAACGGACGCTTGCAAACTATTGTTTCTAAGTGGTTTTCTCAAGAAGGCGAATACTTGCACCATCAGATTCGGACGAAAGAATTTGGCCTGTCCTGAGTCATTTTCTTGAGCAGGCGATCTGACTAGCCTCCAAGTCCGTAGATACGAGCCGCAAATTCGCAAACTGTTGAGTTGCGTCGACGAGCAGGTCACCTCGTTCTCGCACATTGCTGAAAGCGGCGGTGCGCCGTCTTGTAGTTCGGGAAGGACTGCGGAAGCATGTGCCACTGCGCGCCGGTATTGAGAATCCACAGCACCGCCTCGAGTGCCTTGCGGGCCGAAATCAGCTTGCGGCCCGAACGATCATAGGGATAGTGCTTCTCCGCGAAATGCTTCCGGATCAGTTCCCACTGCTCGTCCGAAATGCGTAACACACTGCGATTCTACCCGTGTCACGCTTGCCAATCGAATTTGAGATAGGTTCTGACTTGGGAAGGACGCATCCATGGTACCGCTTGGGATGCAGTAGCATCGTGCACCAGCGAGCGTATTATCCGGTGGGTTCTCGAACACATGAAGATTCTCATCATCGGTGGCACCCGCTTCATTGGCCCTAAGGTCGTACGACGGCTTGCCGCCGCGGGTCACTCTCTCGCCGTGTTGCATCGCGGACAGCACAGGAGTTCGCTACCGGATGGTGTCGTGAGTTTCCAAAGTCCGCTTGCGGCAATGCCCGTCACGGACTTTCCACCTGAAAGCGTGCGGTTTGGGCCAGAAGTCGTCGTCCATATGATCGCCATGGGCGCGCGCGATTCCTCGGCGGCGCGGAACACATTCGAAAAGGTTTCGCGACGCATCGTAATGTTGAGCAGCGGCGACGTATATCGGGCATATGGCTGCTTCCGAGGAATTGAACCGGGTTCACTGGAGCCAATTCCTTTGCGGGAGTCGTCGCCGCTGCGTAGCGTCTTACATCCATACCGCACAGCCGAGACGCCCCAAGATGCGCTCGAGTACTATTACGACAAGATCCTCGCTGAACGCGAAATTGCGGCAAGTACGGACATGCCTGCGACGATTCTGAGGCTCCCCAAGGTCTACGGCCCAGGCGACAACGCGGATCTCGCAACGGTCTATGGATTTCGTAATCACCCTGTGTGGCGCTGGACACACGGCCATGTGGAAAACGTCGCTGCCGCGATAGCGTTGGCGATTATGGACGAGCGCGCTACGGGCCAAATTTACAATGTCGGAGAGGAAGAGACACTGACGGTCGCAGAGCGCTTGGCATATCTGCCTCCAAGGCCAAATGCGGAAATACTCGGTCATCCGGCTAACTTTAAACAGGACATTGCCTACGACACGAGCCGCATTCGCGACGAGCTCGGATTTGCCGAAGTGCTTTCCGAGCGCGAAGGCAGCATTCAGGTCGTCTCAGATTATTTGTCCGGTGCCACGGGCTAGGACGCGCCGGCGAGAGTTGAACCCGCTCGATGAACTCCCGTGCGACATTAACGCTCACAAGTCTCGTTGCGCTTCTCGTGGTATCGGTTTCCGGTCTCGCCGGCGGCACATTCGGTCCCGTAATGCTGAACATGCTGGTCCGTGACGTCGGTCTGTCCAATCAGCAGGGCGGATTCGTGCTCGCGGCAGAAGTGGTCGGATTTGGTATCGGGAATCTGTTGTTTGCGCTAGGCGCGTACCAACTCGAGCGTCGATTGCTCGCTTGCGCGCTCAGCTCATTCGCCGAAGCCGCGGTTGGAGGTCAAGATCAGCGCGCCGCGCTCGTAGCGGGCGTTGATCAGCTGAAAGAACAGGTTAGCGCCGCCGCCCAGCAGCGGGAGGTAGCCCATCTCGTCGATGATGAGCAGGACATTGCGCGCGTAGAAGCAAATCCACTCGTTGAGCTGATCGGCGCGGTCCACCTTAGCGAGCGAATTGACGAGGTCACCGAGGGTGATGAACAAGACGCTCTTGCAGGCCTTGACGGCCTCGAGGCCGAGCGCCACGGCCAGGTCGGTCTTGCCGGTGCCGGGTGGACCCAACAAGTGCACTGACATGAAACTCAAACTCAACGTAGAAGCAGAAGCAGTATGCGCGTCGCGCGCAATCACATGGATCCGGCTCTCAAGTCCAGTCTAGATTTCAGGGAAAAATTGGCGGAGAGAGAGGAATCAACAGCCCGCTACATGGTGCTGTTTCACAGTGGTTTATTCAAACTCCTGAATATTCGTACCATCAAACCCGGGTTGGAAATCCTGCTCAGCAGTATCCGCGCTGGATACCACGGATTATTGCTCCGCAGGCAGCATCTCATAGGCGATGCCGGCCTTCTTTAGCTCGGGCTCCACCTTCGACCGGTCGCCGATGATCAGCCACACCATGGCGTCGGGACGAAGGATCTGGCGTGCGGCCTGTTCGACTTGTTCCTTGGTCACCGCCCGAACATCGGTCACGAATTTTTCGATCGCACCGTCCGGCAGACCTCGGCGGACCGAAGTCGCGATGGCGTTTGCGATCCCTTCGTCGGACTCCCACTCCAGAGGCAAAGACAAGGTCGACATGTCCTGCGCAAGCTGCAGTTCGTCGGGGGAAATCAGCGTGCTGCCTTTCACGCCCTCGAGATGGCCCTTGATCGCCGCGATCGATTCGGCCGTTCGCTGGGTTTGGACCTGGGTCCGTATCAACAGCATCTGTCCGGCACGGCCGCCCTCGACATAGCCGATGGCCCAGAACGCCCATTGCTTCTGCTCGCGCAGATCCAGGTTGATGCGGCCTGCCACGGAGTCGCCGAGGATTTTCGTCATCACCACATTGGCAGGGTTCGCCGAGCTGGCGGGAGCGTCGAGCCGGGTCGCGACTGTGAGGTCGGCCTGCTCCATCCCGGGCTGATCGATCAGATAAATCCCCGGGGCAGCAATCCGAGCCGGCAACGAAACGACCGTCGCCCGGGAACCCGCGCTGCTCCACCGGCTGAGATTCCCAGCCAGTAACGCCTCCGCCTGCGCCTGGCTGATATCGCCGACGATGACGAGGTCGCTATTGGCGGGGTTGAACCACCGGCGGTGAAAATCGGCAATGTCCGCGCGCGTGATGTCGCCCACTCCGTTCGTCGTCCCCAGACCATTCTCCTGGGCGGCGTAGGGAGCGCCCGTACCGTAAACGAGCCGGCGCACGGTCGCGCGGGAAAGCAGCCGCGGCTCGTTTGGCAGGTTCTGCAGTTCCTGGATCTGCTTCTTCCTCTCGCGCTCGACCACGGCGGCAGGAAATGTCGGCGCCGCCACCACAGTGCCGAGAACGTCGAGCGCCTCCTTCATCTGCTCCTTAGGGGCGATCAGAGTCAATGTAATTGTGTCGAGATCGGTCGTTGCCTGAAGAGTGGCATCGAGCCGCGCCATCACGCCGGCAAGTTCGTCCTCGCTCATCGGGCCAGCGCCGGCAGTCAGGAGCGACGCAGTCAGCCGGGCGAGTCCCAGTTTGTCGCTCGGGTCGACGCCGGCGCCGCCGCGCACAAGCAGCGCAACGACAACTACGGGACCGCCCTTCCATGGCGCGTGGCGCATCTTGAGGCCGTTGGGCAAGGACGTGACGGGCGTCTTGGGAAAGACGGCAGGCTTGAATGCAGTGGGTCCCGGGATCCGGCTCCTGTCGATGTCGGCGGACTTACGCCGATATTGCGCCGTCGGTTCCAGGTCCAGGACATGGGCGGCGCGATCGAGCCAGCGCCGGGTGGCGGTTGAAACGTCCGCTGGTGTCGCCGCGAGCATCTGCTGCATGTTGGCGTCCAACAAGCCGGCATCGCGGTCGCCCAGCCCCCAAGTGTTGGCGAGCAGGTCAGCCTGCCCATTGGAGTCTGCGGTTCGCTGCGCGAGCCGGCGCAACGTGAGGATCCTGGAGCGCTGCGCTCGTTCGAGTTCCTCGCGCGTCGGTTCTTTAGCCGCCAGCTCGGCGATTTCGTCGCGGATGAGGCGCTCGATGGTCCGCAACTCCGTCGGAGACGTCGCGCCGGTCGAAATCTGGAAAATACCCGCCATTGCGTTGGCGCCAGCGAACCAGGACAGGTCCGACGCATTGAGCCCGGCAGTTGAAAGGCGGCGCCGCACCCGTGACGAGTCGCCATCCATCAGGATCGACCCGGCCAGTCTCAGGTGAACATCATCTATCGTGCCGAAGCTCGGCATTGGCCAGGCGAGGAAAAGCTCCGGTGGGGCGGCATCGAACAAGCGCTCACGCTTGTCCTGGCTGAGCTCGGGTACCCAAGTCATTATCCGACCGGGGCGCGTGCCTGTCGGCAAGCCGCCGAAATAGAGTTTGACCTTCTCGAACGCCTGGGGCGGAGTGATGTCGCCGGCGATGACTACGGCGGCATTGCTCGGAGCGTAATACGTTCTGAAGAAATTCCGAGCGTCGTCGAGGGTGATGTTGCCCAATTCCTCCGGATCGCCGACCGGTTCTTTATGATAGGGATGGTCCGGCGGAAAGACGCCGGCCGCAATGTGGTAGCGCACATCTCCCCCGGGTTCGTCCCGACCCATGTTGATCTCGTTACGGATGAGCTCGATCTGTTCGTCGAGCGTCTTCTGGGTCAAAGCGGGCAGGAGGTATCCCATCCGGTCCGATTCCAGCCAAAGTACGGCGTCGAGCTGCGAGATCGGCACAGTCTCATAGACGGTCGTCAGGTCAGGGCCGGTGCCGCCATTGACATTCGTGCCGCCCAGCCTCTGCATTGCCACCAGAAAATTGTGCGGATGATGCTGCGATCCGTAGAACAGCAGATGTTCAAACAGGTGCGCCAGTCCCGACTTCCCCGGCGGATCGTTGCGCGATCCGGCTTCATAAACCACCTCGACGGAAACGATCGGCAGCTTATGGTCCTCGCGAACGAGGACCGTCAGTCCGTTGTCCAGGGTGAACTGCGTGAAAGGCAGGATCGGCTCGTGCCGAGCCGTTTCCGTGGCCGTCTGAGACCAGGCCGCCGCCGACACAAGGAGAAGGGCAAGAACGGACTGCCACTGCGATGCTCTTCCGGTAACAGTACTGATGAGAATCATGCCTGCATTCTTCTCTTTAAATCATATTCGCCCCAGTTCGAACTGGCGCGCCGGAAGAGTCTTGAACACAATCAACTTTTTTGGACGGGATTAAGCGCGCGCGACTGCGCCCGGGAGAGCCAAGAAGACTCCAGCTAGTGCTTACTGAAGTATGCGCGGTAATGCGCCGGAGTCATTCCCATGAGGCGTTTGACAGTTCGGGAAAAGTGGCTTTGGTCCGAGAATCCAGAGCCGGCGGCAATCGTCGCCAGAGATTCATCTGACGAACTCAACTGTCGACGAGCTCGTTCGATGCGCAGGCGGCGAATGTATTCTCCAATGGTACAGCCGTGAAAGCGTCGGAATTCGCGCGCCAGGTAGACAGGGTGAACGCCGGCGGCCGAGGCGACCTGCGCGAGGGTCAAATGCTCGGTAAAATTCTCGCGAAGAAACTCCTCTGCGCATGCGAGCCAGCGCTGTGGCCGGCGGACAGACAGATTCGAGTTATTACGGGATACTGCTGCCAGCATCTCCATCGCGAGGCCTTGAATCGCCACGGGAGACGCACTGTCCAGATGTCTGAACTCGTGGTAAATCTTCATCATCAGCCCACTCAGCAACCCGCCGTGGGCGTGCACTGAGTGGTCCAACTGCAAGGAGAACTCGCGCGCTCGATCGATCCAGCAAGTGGCGAGGTTAATGCTGAAAGCGCGGGTTTCTGCGAAAGGAAAGTCCAGCGAATGACATTGACCGGCCGGAAGAAACACTACTGTCGCGGCTTCATACTGCCGCACCTTTCCGGCAAAGACTTCGCTGCACATCCCGGTCAAGCCAATGCCGAAGACGGCATTTGCATGCGAATGCCTGGGAACTATGGTTTTCGCGGAATAGACGCCATCATCAAGTCGCAATCCCGCGAACTCGCAGGTCTTGATTATCGGGCCGCTAAAGTGCGTCTCCTGAACTCCTGGTTCCATCGACGTCCCCTCACGGTTCGAGTAGTGCACGGGTTTAGAGTCTAACTGCGGCGCGAAGGTTTAAAATCCAGCCCCGAGGGCCGGGCAGAAACTATTCACGCTGCAGACGTTGCCTGCCAGGCAGGAGATGGATGACCAGCAAGGCGATCATCGCGGCGCTGCGCGGGCCGGCGGGTTCTCGTGGCATGCCGGCATTGACATCGCGCCCGGCCA